>Ga0206864_1099_pt1 | contig 29731 bp, 23 predicted proteins | sample Alteio_BWOrgCont_42_FD_152632 | JGI IMG/M metagenome (GOLD analysis project Ga0206864, IMG submission 152632) | Enriched cells from forest soil in Barre Woods Harvard Forest LTER site, Petersham, Massachusetts, United States -... | ecosystem: Environmental > Terrestrial > Soil > Temperate forest >...
ACAGGACACTGATTTGCAGCTGCCCGCCACTGACTGATTACGAGTTTGAAGAAAGCGAAGTAACTACCCCGGAATACGGAACTTGAAAATGATGTGGTTACACGTAAAATATTTGTAATTTGAGGCCCCTTAACGGGGCCTTTTTTATGAAAACTACTTAGAAAATGATGAGTTACCTTGAAGTTCGAAAACTTCGCTTTCTATCATTAATAAATTTTGTAAATTTGTTATATGAGCATATTGGTGAATCCTCATAGTGAACAGGATGAAAAGGCATTAATTGCCTTTCTTGATAGCAGGAAATATGATTATAAAGCTGACATTGATGCAGAAGACAAAGAAGGTATGAAGGCTTTTTTCGATCAATATAACAAGGAAATCGATGAAGCTGAAATAGAATCAGAGAGCTATTTAGACCATGATGAAGTAGAAAAATTATTTGCTGATAGAAGAAAAAACCTGAATCTAAGAAAACTCTAAAAATAACATGAATTCTTAATTTCCGTGAAAACCACTGACAATATTTTGTCAGTGACAAAATATTGTCAGTAGTCAAGTTGTTAGTTATCAGCCGTGTAGCGCTTTGTAGCAGGGTGTAGTACATGTAGCGCTACAAATTTCCGTTCCAACTCCCATTATCAGGTTGGATGAATCAAAAGGCAATAAACTTTGGTCAATGTTAACTATGATGATTTTTTTTTAGACAGAGCTTCTAAGAAATCGAAGTTTTAAAAACTTCGTAAGTCTGAAATTCTTAATATAAATTTCGGTTCAAAAAATTCACCGCCAAAATCCCTGCTTTTACCGACTTCTTTTTACCGCTGACCTAATTCACATTGTCGTTTTTGCCGTACGGACGTAATTTTAAATCAGATTTTAAAAACAACCATAATCTGATAATAAAATGGACGCTTACCAAAACTCTTATGCCGGATTTGAAAGCATGACAATGGATGAATATAGTTTTATTCACCACGCTTCCGCAGGGCTTAGCAACAACCAGATGCAAACTTTTATGTTGGTTTATAACAGCAGGAGAAAAAACCCAAACGATATATTACTGGCAACTTTATTAGGCTTTTTAGGGGTTGCCGGGCTGCAAAGGTTTATGACGGGACAGTATATGTTAGGCTTTCTTTATTTAATCACCGGCGGCTTTTTTGGCATCGGTACCCTTATAGACCTTTTTACCTACAAAAGCATCGCTAATGATTATAATCGTCACCTGGCGTATGAATGTTATCATATTGCGAGGGTAAACAACTAATATTCAGTAACTCCATCATATATTACAAAAAATCCACTCTGTGCTTCGGGTGGATTTTTTAATTATACTGGTTCAACCTTTCGCCTTTTACCTTTCAGCTTTCACCTCATTTCCCCATCGATTTCTCACGCACAGCCTTAAATTCCGAGCCCTTTTTCCAACCAGGAAAAGTGGTCTCATTACTAAGTTTAAGCCCCACATTAAAAAGCAGGTTAGCCACTTCCGCCATACCATCTGCATCCATGGCATCCGAATAATTATCAGATGGCTGGTGATAATGCAGGTCGCCGTATTCTTTTTGCTTTTGTTTTCCCCATGCTTCGCCGTGCAGCGTGCTTTCGGCGCCATTATTTATATCAAGCGCCGGAACACCCACCATTGCAAAACTAAAATGGTCTGACCGATAGTAACCGCCTGCTCCGGGGTTTTTATCGCCGGTAACAGTTTTGCCTTCCTGTTTTGCAAGTTCTTCAACGTAGCCTTCCAAGTCGTTTTGCCCTTTGCCGGTTATCGAAAAATCATTGGTCTCACCGTAATTGCCCAAAGCATCCATATTAAGATCGGCAACAGTTTTGTTAAGCGGGTATATTGGGTGAGTGGCATAATATTCGGAGCCAAGCAGGCCCTGTTCCTCTCCCGTTACCGTTAAAAACACAATTGAACGCTCTGGTCTTACTTTTAGTTGGGTAAATGCTCTGGCATCGCTTAAAACGGCCGCTACGCCGCTGGCATTATCGACGGCGCCATTATAAATGCTATCACTCTTCGCATCCGGTTTACCAACGCCAAGGTGATCCCAATGGGCCGTATAAAGAATATATTCACCGGGCCTCGTACTTCCTTTTAATAAGGCAATCACATTATGTGAAGTAGAATATTTTAATTTATTATTGATGGCTAATGTAACGTTAAGATTTAGCGGAATAGCTTTAAAATCCTTCTTTCGGGCAATGGCACGAATATCCCCCTTTATCCCTGCTGCCGAAAAAAGTTTATTGGCAGCGCCTTCGGTCATCCAGCCTTCCATTTTACATCTTGACAGGTGTTTATCTTTTTGCTGCAAATAAAGCTTGGCGCCCGTAAAGCTGTTGTTCACAACACTCCATGGATAACTTGCAGGTTCGGTTTGATGAACAATAATTATCCCTGCCGCACCTTGCCGCGCAGCTTCTTCATATTTATAAGTCCACCGGCCATAATAAGTCATGGTATCCCCTTTAAACAAAGTATGGTCGCCCGATTTAAAACCGGGGTCGTTAACCAGTACAATTACTGTTTTACCTTTTACATCCAGGCCTGCATAGTCGTTCCAGTTGTATTCGGGTGCAACTACGCCAAATCCTGCAAATACGAGGGGCGAATTTTTTAGCTGTACCGAATCAAGTTCCCTGCGGGTTGATGCCACAAAATCAGTTGAACTATTTAAAGTTATCGCTGTTTTTCCGCCGGTGATCTCCATTGTTGATGACGGCGAACTGGTAATTTCAACCATTGGCACATCCTGGAAATAGCTGCCGTTATTGCCGGGCTCAAGCCCCAGTTTCTTAAATTGAGATGAAATATAATTTATGGCTTTTGTTTCACCGGCAGTAAAAGGTTTTCGCCCTTGTAACGAATCATTGGCCAATACAGCAATGTGGCTTTTTATCTCATCCCCCGTTATTGTATTGATGTTTTCATTGTGTTTACATCCTGCAAATAAAATTATTGCTGCTGTAAACAATATGCAGGCCCTGATCATTTTCATAGGTATTTGTTATTTTCTCAAAATTAGCAAAAAAGCCGTAATGGTAAGAATGATCATACCGAACGGAAACGAACAGTTTATTGTATCAAAATAGTGCAGTTAAACATTTTTAATTTGTTTATAAATTATTGATAATTAAATATTTAACATAACGGCATATAGTTTGATTGCCAATTTAAAGTAATAAAAAATCATCATGAACAACCGCAAACAACCGGTACGGCGCACTTATTTAGAAGACCGTTTCGAGATTTTAATGAAAAGGCAAAAAACAGGGGTAGCAACGTTTAGTGAACTGACTGAGCTGGATGAAATTGTAAACCGGTACCCGGAAATCAGGAACAGGATTATCCGGGAGGACATGCTATTGGAGGGGATGGATGAATTTAACGGGCCGTCAAATGACCCTGCAACGGAGGATATTTCTGCCATTCCGCAAATACAAAATCGAAGCTTGCTGAACCGGTTAAAATCGCTGTTAGCGCGTATTTTTAATTCTCAAATTTCGGTTGCAAAAACCTGGGAATTCATAATTGGAACAAAGTTAATGGCATTTTAAAAATCGCCGGGATAAAGCAGGTCTTCCAGCTCTATACGCTTTTTATCCATTACTTTCTTATTATCCGAATTTCCAGGTTCGCTGAATTAATATTGATTTTAAGAAAATAAAATTAAGTTTCCTGATAAACATGGTTTTTGAAATTGCGAAATAACTCACTCAATCTGGATATATTATTTGGATAATTTTTCAAACACCTACCTTTGTCCATTACAATTTTGATAAAAAATTGTCGATTTTACGAAGAATTTTAAATTTTTGAAATCCAAAACCCTCACGAATGGGACTTTTTGTAAAATATCAGGCATAACTTATAAAACTTCTTTAGTCTTAAATATAATTTAAAATATAATTTATTTATTATTAATTAATAAATTATCGACAATCTATTGCTTTTGATGTTTTCCCTCGTTTTCCATTAAAAAATATCACGTTTTTATTTTCTTTCTCATTGATTAATAAGCACTTGACAATATGAAATATACATTTTATATTTATGATATCCAATAAAACCCGAAATGATCCGTAAACATTTTAAGAAAGTACTTTTAGTTGCACCAGATGTTTTTCCGGATCAGTTATTAAAAGGTTTTAAGAAGGTAAAACACATTTCAACTGTAAGCAGTATTTTTCCCTCCCTGCAAGAGCTAAACCCTGAAATAATAATATTTGATTGTGATCATATCGGGAAAGACATCGAAAAAATCATCCGCAGGATCAAGATAAATACCTTTTATAATAAGCTAAAAATTTGCTGTTACAAATGCACCCATGACGAAAAAACAGATAGTTTATTAAAGGCGCTTGGTGTGGATTATGTCATCTACCAGGAAGATCTTGTAAAGCCTGAAAAGAATAAAACCTTGTTAACTAATTTTGGCGCGATTTTCGATACATCCATTTTTAAGTGGGTTGCAAACGTTTCTCACTAAGGCAATTATTAAGTCCATTACGCCACTCTGCTTCGTTTCGTCACTGCTATCCTGCAGTGTATGGGCACTGATTTTAAAAAAGTCAATATTTTTTTAGGATTTTACGATTTTTTTAATATGCCCGTAACTTTTTATAATCTATTTCGTAAAAAGGATTTCGGACAGGGATGCTTGCAGGCGATCATTAAACCTTTATGTTATAAACTGGCAATTGAAAATATAAATATATTATCCATATCACCTCTAATTAATTAATTATGATGTATAGTAAATCCGAAAAGGTATTATTGGTTGCCCCCAATATATTTTCGGTTCAGCTATTGGCCGGTAACAAACAGGTTAAACACATCACATCTGTCGATCGTGTTTTCCCGGCTATTTATGAAATGGCCCCTAATATGATTGTATTTGATTATGATTACTTAAGTGAGGACATGGAAAAATTACTGCGCCGCATCCGTACAAACCCTTACTATAATAAAATTAAGATATGCTGCTTTAAGAGTAGCCCCAACAGGAAAATCGACAGCTTTTTAAAAATATTGGGCGTTAATCATGTGATTTATAAAAATGAATTGCATAATCCAACAAAAGCCGCCATCAATCACGTTAAATCAATATTTGATTCCAACATTACCGATTTACTGGTAAACGCCTCTTTTTAAATCAAAGCGTTCAATTTATCCATTCAAACTTTGTATAAGGTACAAGCACTTCGGGTATCTTAATTCCGGCTTCCGTTTGATTATTTTCCAGCAAAGCCGCCACAATGCGGGGCAATGCCAGGGCGCTCCCATTTAGGGTATGGGCCAGCTGGGTTTTGCCTTCGGCATTACGGAAACGCAGCTTTAAGCGGTTGCTCTGAAAAGTTTCGAAGTTTGAAACTGAAGATACTTCCAGCCAGCGTTGCTGCGCCGCACTCCAGGTTTCCATATCATGGGTTAATGCGGCTGTAAAGCTCATATCACCACCGCACAAACGTAATACGCGGTACGGCAATCCTAATTTTTCTAATAAACCCTGCACATGCAGGCACATTTGTTCATGAACCTGGTATGATTTGTCAGGATGCACAACCTGTACAATTTCAACTTTATCAAATTGGTGAAGGCGATTCAAACCGCGCACGTGGGCGCCATAAGAGCCTGCCTCCCTGCGAAAACATGGCGTATAACCACAATTTTTTACAGGCAATTCATCAGCCTTTAAAATTACATCGCGGTACATGTTGGTTATTGGCACTTCCGCAGTAGGGATAAGATATAAATTATCGTTACCAACAAAATACATTTGTCCTTCTTTGTCAGGAAGTTGGCCTGTGCCAAATCCTGATGCTTCATTAACCATCAGCGGCAGCATTACCTCACTATACCCTGCTTTTTCTGCTTCATCCAAAAAAAAGTTGATCAAAGCACGCTGCAGTTTGGCCCCTTTGTTTTTATACACCGGGAAACCCGCGCCGGTTATTTTAACTCCCAATTCAAAATCAATCAGGTTATATTTAGCGGCAAGTTCCCAATGCGGCAGGGCATTGGCAGGCAAATGCGGTTTGACCCCATTTTCCAGGACAACTTCATTATCTTCTGGCGTAAGGCCTGGCGGCACCGAACTGTGCGGAAGGTTTGGCAACAGCACTAATTTATCAAACAGTAATTTTGATAATTCTTCACGTTTTGGAATTAGTTCCTTTTCTTTGTTTTTAAAAGTTGTTATGTCGATTAAAAGCTCTACTGAGGGCTCTAGTTTTGCCCGTTTAAACTCTCCAATAGATTTACTTGTACTATTTATTTGGGCTTGTGTATCCTGTAATTCTATGTCCAATTTTTTTAACGATGAATCCAGTAAAATGATTTCATCAACCAAAAGTGGCTGTTTAAAATTTTTTACAGCCAAACGTTCCAAAACCTGTTCCCTGTTATCGCGGATATAACTAACTTGCAGCATTGATTTTATTTTTAGGCAAAGATATAATTAGTTCATGGTTCATGGTTCATGGTTCATGGCCTAATTTGAAATTAGTCCATGGTTCATAGCGAAATTTTTGATGAAAATATGCCGTTGCCACGAACTATCAACCATGAACTATGAACTTTCTTCTGCAGCTACCATGAACTATCAACCATGAACTATGAACCAAAAAGGCAAATTATACTTAGTCCCCACACCGATAGGCAACCTGGAAGATATGACTTTCAGGGCTGTCCGCATTTTAAAGGAAGCAGATCTGATTTTAGCAGAGGATACCCGTACATCTGCGCCATTGCTGAAACACTTTGATATTCATCAAAAAGTATTTTCGCACCACCAGCATAATGAACATCAATCGGCTAATGAGATCGTCCGGTTTTTAAAGGAGGGGAAAAACATCGCGCTGATATCAGATGCAGGCACGCCCGCCATATCTGATCCGGGTTTTTATTTGGTTAGGGAAGCTTTGAAAAATGAGCTGGAAGTTGAATGTTTACCCGGTGCAACTGCATTCGTGCCCGCGCTGGTTAATTCGGGTTTCCCGACAGACCGCTTTTGTTTTGAGGGATTTTTACCTTTGAAAAAAGGCAGACAGACCCGCTATAAAACCTTAGCAACTGAAGATCGCACCATTATACTTTATGAGTCGCCGCACCGTTTGTTGAAAACATTGGATGAAATGGCTGCTTATTTTGGCGCAGAACGGCAAATATCTGTATCGCGCGAGTTGACAAAGATGTTTGAAGAAACTGTAAGGGGCACGGTTGCAGAGGTAAAGCTTTATTTTGAAACTCATCCGGTGAAGGGGGAGTTTGTGATATGTGTGAGCAGCCTCACCCAACCCTCTCCAAAGGAGAGGGCTTTAAAAAAAGAAGATTAATTAAACACAAACGAAGCTAAAGTCTCCCCTACCCAGGGAGATTTAGAGGGCTAACACCGGAGGCTTTTATGGAAACTTATTTAGACAGCGTAAAAAAGCGATTTGATAACTACAAAACGCTTGGTGAAAAAACATTTGATCAGCTCAATGATGAGCAGCTGTTTTGGCAATATAATGAAGAAAGCAATAGTATTGCCACTATTGTAAAACACCTGTCGGGCAATATGCTTTCGCGATGGACTGATTTTTTAACCAGCGATGGTGAAAAACAGTGGAGAGACCGGGACACAGAGTTTGAAAATGATACAAAAAGCCGGCGGGAGTTATTGGCAATATGGAATAAAGGCTGGGATTGCTTGTTTAACGCCCTTAATTCGATAAAAGAAGATGACTGGCGAAAAGATGTTTATATCCGTAACGAAAAGCATAGTGTGGTTGATGCCATCAACAGGCAGCTGGCCCACTATCCATATCATGTAGGGCAGATTGTATTTATTGGAAAAATGGTTGCAGGTGCAAAATGGGAATCACTCTCCATCCCAAAAGGGAAATCGGGGGTATTTAATGCAGAAAAGTTTTCAAAACCGGGAAAGGTTAATTAACAAACAATAAAAAATAATTGCGTCATTTGCAAACCTCCACGCGTTTATTAATTCAATGAAAAAAAACATCCTGTTATCCATATTTTCCGGTTTACTACTTTGGATTGCCTGGCCGCCGATACATTATTCTACATTCTTATTATTTGTCGGCTTAGTGCCGATGCTAGTGGCTGTAGAAAATATCATCAGGTCAAACTACACCAAAAAAGGAAAAAAAATATTCGGAACAGTTTTTCTCGGGTTTTTTGTTTGGAACACCTTATCTATTTATTGGGTGTACAACGCTTTAAAAATGGTAGGGGAAGTTGTCGCTTTGCCCATTTCAATAATACCCTATTCATTAGGTCCGTTATTAATGGCAACGGCCTTTTGGCTGTATTACCGGCTAAGGCTCACTACAACTCGTGGAATAAGCTTATTTGGCTTGGTTTGCTTTTGGATAGGCTACGAATACCTGCACCAAAGCTGGGACCTGGCCTTCCCCTGGATGACGCTTGGAAATGGTTTTGCTATAACCCATCAATGGGTGCAATGGTATGAATATACCGGCGTTTATGGCGGTACTGTATGGATATGGACATTAAATATCATGCTGTTTTTAATTTATACTGGTTTAAAAGAAGCGCAAAATAAAGGATTAAGGATAAAACTTATTTCGACGTTTGTTATCATTTTGGCGTTTCCCCTTAGTTTTTCATTATATAGGTATTACAGCTACCAGGAACAGCGTGACCCATCCAATATTGTGGTTGTTCAGCCAAATATTGATCCTTATGCCAAAGAAACAACTATGCCTGCTTCCAAGCAGATCGGCATATTAATGCACCTTTCCGATTCATTGGGACAGGCAAATACCGAATTTTTTTTATGGCCGGAAACGGCAATACCAGACGGGCTGAATGAAGATAGTATCCGTACTAATAATTACTTTTTGCAGGCGCAGCATTTCTTAAATAAATACAAAAACGGCAACCTTATAACCGGTGCCGAAACTTTTAAAATTTATAACAACCGGGCAACTAAAACTGCCAAACCTTTTGACCCGCAGGGGTCGCAATTTTATGATGATTTTAACGCTGCCGTAAACATTGAAAACTCCGCCGAGGTGCAATTTTATCATAAATCGAAACTGGTGCCTGGCGCGGAATCTTTGCCCTTTGGTTCTGCCTTGTCATTTTTAAAACCTGTATTTGATCACCTTGGGGGCGCTACAGGCAGTTACGGCAGCCAGGCAGAACCGGGGGTATTTTATTCGCAAAGTGGTATCGGTGCGGCACCTGTTATTTGTTATGAAACTATCTGGGGTGAATGGATAGCAGGATCAGTACGCAAAGGCGCGCAATTTATCGCTATTATTACCAATGATGGCTGGTGGGAAGATACACCCGGTAAAGACCAGCACCTTGATTACGCCAAATTGCGCGCAATTGAAACCCGTCGCTGGGTTTGCCGTTCGGCTAATACAGGCATTTCGGCTTTTATCAACCAGCGCGGCGATGTAGTGCAGCATACCAAATGGTGGGTAAGAACTGCTATAAAACAGGATATCAACCTAAATTCAGACCTTACTTTTTATGTACTGCATGGTGATTATTTAGCTAAGATTGGGAGCTTGCTGGCGGTGTTGGGGATTGTTTTTGTTGTGTTTAGAGTGATAAGACGGAAATAAAATCCGATTCGCCAATTGGCGGACCGAAATCCGAAATCACTCCGCATCCCGGCTCAAAATAAACGCCATCAGATCATGTATGGGCTGCTGAATAATCTTACCTATATGGATGCCATTCTCTTTGCAAACCGACTTCAGTTCATCAGCAAAAACATAGGCAACTGAGCCTACAAAATGACATTTATAACGATGGTATTGGGGGTACGATTTAATATTTGTTTCAATAAATTCAATTAGTCCCCGATTTAGTAGGTTTTGGGCATAATCCGATTGCCGTATGCTGCTTAAAAATTTACTGAATGAAGCCAGGTATGAATTAGGGTTGGGTGTTTGATAAACATTTTTTATTACAACTTCTTTATCAAGATGATATTCATCATCAAACTTTAAGCTGATCTCTTCGGGCATATTGCCGTATAAAAAATCGGTGATCAATGCCTTGCCGAACCAGGTGCCCGAGCCCTCATCGCCTAAAACATAACCCAGGCCGTGATGCCCGTCGTGTATGCCCTCACCATCGAAAAATGAAATATTAGACCCTGTGCCCAATACACAGCAAAGCCCCTTTTCGTGCCCGCAAGTTGCGTAAGCACAACCTAAAAGGTCACTATCTACACTTACATACGATTTGGTAAAGAGGTGACTGATGGCATTCGAAACAATTTCGTGCCTGTCGGGGCTTGAACAGCCGGCGCCAAAAAAATATATTTCACTAATATCAGCAGCATAAGCTATCATATCTTTAGCCTGCTCCTGTAATATTTTAATAATTTCTTTCTCGGTTAAAAAATAGGGATTAAGTCCGGCCGTCCTGAATTGCTTTGTCTTCTGTTGCGGAAGTGTGAGCAACCAGTCTGTTTTTGATGACCCGCTATCAGCCACTAAGATCATGGACAAAGTTCTTCGAGTGCTTTTATTGTGAGAGGTTTATGAATAAACTGTGTAATATATTTATTATCTGTAGATTTTCTCATGTCCAAAGGATCAAGCGAGGAAGATAGCATGAATATCCTTATGTTCGATTTATCAATATTGATCTTGTCAAATTCTTCCAAAAACTCAAAACCGCTCATTAAAGGCATACGGACATCCAAAAAAATCACATCGGGTTTTACAATACCGTCGCGCAAAGAATTTATTGCCTCCGTTGCTGAACGGACAACAGTAATTGTTTCGGCAAAGTTGCCGCCTTCCAAAATTTTTCGGGTTACAAAATTATCGATGTAATTGTCATCGATAAGCAAACAGGTTTTGAAGCAGATAGCCATTGAGTTCAAAAATAGCTTTTTAAACTAATTAAAAATATAGTTATTTAAAAATAATAAGTGATTTTTTTTATTGAAGTTTATAAAGCCTGTCTATCAACCATTTTACAACAGTGATACAGGTACTTACTCTGAAAAATTTATAAATTGCCGCGTGAAACAAATTATCTATGTAAATAATCATAGTAAACTTAGTTATTAATTTAAACTGTCCCCTGAATGAAATCCATTAAGTTAGTCACCCTTTTTTCTATAATATTATTTTTTATGGATACAACTATCAGCAATGCTGCAACCGCTGTTCAAATTTCCTATTCTGTAACTTTCCCTGAAGCCCAGGCACATTATGTTGATGTTGAAATGAATATTTCAGGCTTAAACCAAAACACTTTAAACCTTAAAATGCCGGTGTGGACCCCTGGCTCATACTTGATTAGGGAGTTTTCGAAAAATGTGGAGTCATTCAGCGCTTCGTCAGATGGTAAGTTGCTACCTGCTCCTAAGATCACTAAAAATTGCTGGCGTATTCAAACCGCAGGTTTATCATCAATTAGCGTTACTTACAGGGTTTATTGCTTTGAAATTTCTGTCCGCACCAGTTTTATCGATGCTTCCCATGGTTTCCTCTCAACTACGGGTATTTTTATGTACCCTGATAAAATGCTGCACCAGCCTTCAACTATTCATATTGAGCCTTATAAAGGATGGACAAAAGTTTCAACCAGTTTAGAAGAGGTAAATGGCGATCCTTTTACCCTTACGGCTCCCAACTATGATATATTATTTGATTCGCCTATTGAAATTGGCAACCAGGATGTTTTTGGATTTGATGCTGCAGGCGTAAAATATGAAGTGTGCATGGTTGGCGGCGGTAATTACGACAAAGAACGCCTGAAAGTGGATATGGCAAAAATAGTGGAACAGGAAACAGCAGTGTATAGTGAAAACCCTAATAAGCATTACGTTTTTATAGTACATAATTATTTTCGCGGCGGGGGCGGCCTTGAACATTTAAGCTCTACCACTTTAGGCGCTTCGCGTGATAATTATGCCAATGAAAACGGCTATCGTAACTTTTTGAGCCTGGTGGCGCACGAACATTTTCACTTGTGGAATGTAAAACGCCTTCGCCCGATTGCATTGGGCCCGTTTGATTATGATACTGAAAATTATACGACAGACCTTTGGATTGCCGAAGGTTTTACCGCTTATTACCAGAATATTATTTTACGGCATGCCAATATTACATCGCCCGAAATCTATTTAGAGGCTGCTGCAAACGAAATTAATATTATTGAAAATACGCCAGGGGCTAAAATACAGGCTTTAGCCGATGCCAGTTTTGATGCCTGGATAAAAGCATACAGGCCAAATGAAAATTCCGGCAACACTACTATATCCTATTATGATAAAGGCGCTGAAGTTGCCATGATGCTCGATTTGGAGATTATAAATAGCAGTAATGGCAAATATTCGCTTGATGATGTGATGAAGTATATGTACGATACCTATTACAAACAAAAAAAACATGGTTACACCGACGTGGAATTTAAACAGGCCTTTGAAAAATTTGCAGGTAAAAACCTGGACGATTTTTACAATAATTACATTTACGGCTTAACACCGATTGATTATAACAAATACCTTGGTTATGCTGGTTATAAAATAACCGATGAAATGGCCGCCACCAACGACCCGACCCTTGGAATAGCACTTGCGAATAATAATAGTAAAAAAATAGTTACTGCCGTTCTGCGGGAGAGCGCAGGCTGGATTGACGGCATTAATGTTAATGATGAACTTACAGCTATTGACGGACAGCCGATAGCCGATCCTGCCACAATGCTTATTGGCAAAAAGGTAGGGGATAAAATTTCGATAACTGTGAGCCGGGATGGGTTACCTATTACATTACCTGTAACACTGCTACGGAATAACCGGGTCAAATACAAAATTGAAGAATTGCCGGATGCTACTCCGCAACAATTACTGGTGAGGAAGAAGTGGCTTAAGTTGTGAGTGGTGAATAGTGAGTGGTGAGTATTTTACGTAAATAACCATTCACGACTCACTTCTCACCACTCACTATTCTTTTCCAAAACAATTTTTGATGAATTGATATTATATCAATTAAAACACATCGATCATGAACTCCATATTATATATCATTGCCACTATATTAATTGTAGTTTGGGCAGTAGGATTCTTTTTTACGGCAATAGGCGGTTTGATACACTTATTATTGCTTATCGCTCTTGTTTTCTTCGTATTTGGTCTGGTCAGGAGGCCTACGGCTGTTTAGGAATGTCAGGCGCCTTTCTTTGTACTTAAGCTTTGCATCAGTTGGTCGTAAAGATCATCTCCGGTAGCTTTTTGCGGTTTCAATTTTTTGATTGTGGCGCGTTCGCCTTTTGATTTTGCCATGATGATCTCAAGCAGTTCGTCATTATATTCATCCTTGAATTTAGAAACATCAAAATGTTCGGTATATTGGTTAATGAGTGCCAGGCCTACATCAAGTTCTTTTTTGCTTACTGTTACATCATCGCCAATATCCAGGTCACCGGTACTCCGTATTTCCTGCGCAAAGCGGATACGGGTTACTACCAATACATTTTCAACCGGGTGAATAATACAAAGGGATTCAGTATTACGTATAACAAAACGTGCCAACCCAACCTTTTTTGATTTTATAAGCGCCAGCACTAAAAGCGCATAAGCCTTATTGTTTTTGGTATCAGGTTCTGTATAATAAGATGTTTCGTAAAACATGGGGTTTACTTCGGTAATATCAACAAAGCTTTCAATCTCAATCACCTTGCTTTTCTCGGGAGCGGCATCCTCAAAATCCTGCTCTTCCACTATCACATAGTCGTCATTCAGCTTATATCCTTTTACAATTTTGTCATAAGGGACTTCTTTATGGGTATGTTCGTTTACCCTTTGGTAACGGATACGTGCATGATCACGTCCATCAAGCATATCAAAATCAAGGGAACTGGTTTGAATTGCCGAATATAATTTTACCGGGATACTTACCAGGCCAAAACCAAGCGAACCTTTCCAGATAGATCTCATTGTCTAAGTATTTAATAGATAAATATAACCATTGAAATGATAAAACGGTTTTAAGGACTGTTAAATTCACTCCCAAGTAAGAAAATTGTGGTTTTACCAAATACGGAACTTCTTTTAGTTAAAAGCGTGTTGCCCTTATACACAATATAATCTTTTTTATGCCAGCAATCAAATTATGAGTATGGGTGTAAAATATTTATTGAGTAAGTAAGAAGAATGTTATTGTATATCTTTATTAGAACTTAAATAAAGATTTTTAAATTTATTATTTAATCTATGAATACACTCAGGTGGATAGCTGGTCTTCCCTTAACAATAATAACAACTTTACTTTTTGGATGGGGCTGGCAGTTGTTATATGATACCGAATTATATGATTATGCTGTACAGCATCACCATTTTCATTTTATAATCAAGTGTGTGGGATCAACCCTCGCTAACAGCATTTTTTTAGTGTCAGCTTGTTTTTATATGCCATCTTCCAAAAAATACGTTGGGTTCTCATGTATAGCAATTTGTTTAGTTTATGGTGTATATCAATATTTTAGCGGCCAGATTTTTAATGGCAATAATGATCCGTTGGAAGAATTTTTAGATTCTTTTTCAGGTCTGGCCGGGCTGGCTATCGGGTTCTATTTAAGCTATTCATTATTCAAAAATGCCGGATGGACAACAGTTAAAGCCGAAGAAAGTCTTTCTCTTTGATGTTTTGGCAATCGATGGGTTTTTTTGAAGAAGAAATTTAAATCACGGAAAAACCTCGATTTTTACACCAAAAACGACGAAATAAGTATCCTGTTAGTAAGGGAAAACTTATATTATTATTTTTAGGGTCAGCACTGGGTTATCGTATAATAATAGTTAGCCCGGTACTATACTTCTTCGCTATCTCCGGGTAAACCACATTCATAAAGTCGTTGGCTTTATATTCTTTATTTTTAAAATCAACGTCAAAAATACCTTCCCAACTGCCTATCGGTTCCCATATAAATGATCCTACCGCTTTCCCGTTTGGTACATTAAAGGCTATATCATTTACTTCCCGCTTTAGCTGCGAATATTCAGCGACCATTACCTGCTGTTTGTACCTTTTTGCCAGGTCGGCCATGTTATTTTTGAGATCGGATGGCGTACCATGCCATTTTGGATAATAGGACAAGCCGATCACGTCAAAAGGCACATTACGTTTGGCCATGTTATCAAGAAAGAAACGTGCTTCAGGGTTCTGTCCGCCCAAAGCAATATGCAGCATAACAATAGTGTTCGGGCTAACTGCGTGTACACCCTTAACACCTTCATAGATCAGTTGCGCCAGGCTGTCGAGGTTATTGATCTCACCATCGGGCCAAACCATGCCGTGGTTAATTTCATTGCCTACCTGCACCATGTCGGGTGCGGTACCCTGGTCTTTTAATTGCTGCATTACATTTACCGTATAATCATACAGCGATTTTTTTAAGGCGGTAAAATCTTCACCTACCCATGCGGCAGGTTTATTTTGCTGTTGGGGGTCGGCCCAGTAATCGCTATAATGAAAATCGAGTAAAAATTTCATTCCGGCGGCTTTTATTCGTTTGGCCATTGCCATGGTATTTGCAAGGTCGCAAAAGCCCTGTTTCGGTGAATATCCTTTTGGGTTAGCAGGCTCATTAAATATCCGAAGCCGGATATAGTTAAACCCGTGGGCTTTCATAATCTCAAGCGCATCGCCTGGTGTTCCGTTGTCCGAAAACTTCATCCCACGGCTTTCCAATTGCGGCAGAAAGGAAATATCGGCGCCCAATACTCTATCAACAACCTTTTTAGGCACATATTTGTCCTTTGTAACCACGTGCGCAATGCCCGGTTGTACAGTATGTATCTCGGTTGAACCAGTGTACAGGCTGTCGGCCTTAACTTCAAACTTTACAATTCCTCTGGTGTTGCCCGCTTGTAATGTCACTCCGCAACTGCCGGTTAAATTGGCCTGCCATGTGCTATCGGTTAAAGCCTTAAAGTCTGTAACGTTATTCACATTTAGAATTTTGGCATCCCCTTTTATATGAAAAGTAACCAAAACCTTTGCATTAGCTACACTATCACCCCGGCTGTCTATAATTTTTACATTTATCAAAGCCTTGTCCTTACCATCCGCTATCATAGTGGTTTTGTAAGGGGTGATCTGTATTTCAGAAGGCACGCCTGGCGGCTTTGGTTTCCTCCGGCCTTGCGCATTACCCGCTGTTACCGTGAACAGCATTAAAAAAATGATCAGCAAATTACTTTTAAGCTGGCCTAAAAGCATGGTTTGAGTGTGTTTTAACATAACGTTACAATTGGTATGCTAAAGGTAGAATTTAAAAATGTATACATGACAATTAATTTTAGGAAAGTGCGTTTATAACCGGATTTTTACAAAGCAACATCATAAATTCCTCCGTCATGCCGAACTTGTTTCGGTACCTCACAGGACATTCACGCCTGCTTGGTCGACGCCTTGGTATGTAGCAGACCTTTCTATTGAATACCTTTCAGATGGGGTGCCGAAACAAGTTCGGCATGACGGTTTTATTATCTATAAACAAAAATCTACTTATCCCCCGCCATTGCCGCAACCGCCTGCAAAAACCAGGCGGCATGGGGTATCCATTGTTCTGTCCAGCGCCATTCGTTGCCTTTATCTTCGGTTTTAAAATCAATACCGCTGCCATCGCCGTTGCCCTCTTTGCCGGTAATGCCATTGGATACCCCCCCCCTTTCAGACCCATGCCCGAAATTGGAATGCATATAAGGCACATTATTTTTTCCAAATCCATACATAAAACACATAGAATAAGGGTTGCAACCCAATATCCATGATACCTGCTGCGAAGCAAACATGGCAAGTGGTTCCTTTACGCCCCAATTACCTTTTTGCGGGTAAACCAATTTACCGCCAACTAAAGCTGCAGTAGCAAGCGAACCTAACCGTGCATCTTCACCTTGCCACCACCAGCCTGTTTCATTATCGTGTGGTATAAAAAATCCATCCTTAACCACACCATTGTACAAAAATGATTGCCGAGCGTAACCAAATGGATTGCTTACTTTATTGGTGACGGCAAGGTTATAGTCCAGCGCTTTTTTAATGGTAAATAATGCTTCAGCTCGCAGTATTTCATCTTTTTCTTTAGTCAGGTAACGGGCTAAAGCCACCACAGGCAATCCTGCATCCGAGGCATGCCAGTAAGGGCGGTTAGCATCATTTGAAATAAAATAGCCTTCGGGGGTCATACGTTTTGTAAGATTGTGCGCCCGTTTCCTCGCTTCGTCACGGTAAAGCGGGTTATCAGTAGCTATCCAAAGTTCGGTAGCCGCCATCAGGGCGCAATAATCATCAATGATGTTTTCCTTGCCGTCATCATCGTATTTGGTATTGTTAATAAGGAGGTGCGCAAATGCCCTTTTTGCCCCGTCGAGGTATTGCTGCGAGGTAAATTCACCATTCTTTTTCCATTGCGAGATACGGGCCAGCGCCGCTATGGCCATACCCCCACCCTCGCGAAAAGCGCATTGATATTCATCGGTAGTAACACTGTTGGCATGCAGGCCAACTATCCGCCGGGCATTGGGGTCTTTATTAAAATAGCTGAAAATGATCATATAAAAATAATCATCCTTTGATAACGCCCTCATCATATAATCTGCACCATAAAGCGCTTCGTTATCCAACGAATCTTTGATGTTCCATTTTTTCAGCAATCCTGGTATAGCCTCCGAAGCGCTTACCATTGACCATACCACCAGCGGCGTTTGCTGCGGCGACATAAAATTAGCATAAGCCAAATGCGAAAAATATTTGCTCACATCGCCGGATGCATCGCACCAGCCGCCGCGCATATCTACCGTTTTATCACTGCCAATCATGTGCATGTGGGCATCGGCAGCTAACTCTGCAGGGGTATTTGCGCGCTGTTTATTGTAATAATGGATAATGGATGAAATGGTGAGCTTAGCCAGTGCGTCTTCTTCAATTTGAAATGGGTATGAAGCATAGGGTTTGCCATCAACAACTATACTTAAACTATATTTTCCCGTTTTCCGGAAAGGTGTAAAATCCGCCTGGTAATACGTTTTGCCTGGTGTCCATTCCTCAATGGTTTGGGGGGTGTCTATTGTGCCTGTAAATTCAGTTTTATTATTTTCTGTGTTGATAAGACTAAAAGTAGTATTAGCGGCAAGTGGATGATCAACGCCAATTACAGCAATTTTTGGGCCTCGTGTATCAAAGCCTACCTGGTTTACATAAATTGTTGGCTGAGCTAAACAAGTAACGGATAATAATAAAAATGAGGTAAAAAGGGTAATAATTGATTTCATAATTTTTTTATTTAGGTAAGCCACACAACTTTTTGTTCGGAAACATGAGCTGCCCCGATAATATCCCGGTATAATTCAGGCCGTCTTGCTTTCCGGTAACGGTGGCCGCCCGCTCTTTCCAGCTTATCAGGGGTGACGGTCGCAATTGCAACATCATTATCCAGTTTGCGGCATTCGGTAATAATATCGCCGTAAGGGTCTATGATCATGGAACAGCCGTTCTTTAGCTGTTCGCCATCCATGCCAATAGCATTTGCAAAAACGGCATAAACCGCATTGTCGTATGCCCGTGAAGGCAGCCATTTCATCAGCCATTCGCGCCCTTTTGGGCCGTCAAATTCCTGGCGAAGTGATGTTGGGTCAGCCTCCCTGTTCTGCCATAATTCAGGGTCGACAAAACCCGCGCCCGGACGGGTTGATGGGGTACACATGGTAACATGCGGCATAAAAATAATATCAGCGCCAAGCAAAGCCGTGGCCCTCACATTTTCTACAATATTATTATCGTAACATATCAATATCCCGCATTTCCATCCTAAAAGATCAAAAACCACATATTCATTGCCAGGCGTAATGTATGCATTGATAAATGGATGAAGTTTCCTGAATTTGGCGATAAATCCGTTTTTATCCACACAGACATAAGCTTTATAAATTTTTTCATCTGCATCCTTTTCAAAAAGCCCTGCTAAAATTACTATGTTGTGTTTCCCGGCAATTTCGGCTAATCGTTTTACTGATGGGCCGTCGGGAATAAGTTCGGCAAGGTCGAGCATTTGTTGCAGTGAAAAGTTAAGCGCAAAAGAATACCCGGTTATAGAACATTCGTGAAAAGCGATAACGTTTGCCCCTTCGGCAGCAGCTTTTGCCGAAAGCTGCTCAATGGTTTGCAGGTTATATTCCTTATCGCCGCTTTTATGTTCAAATTGTGCAGTAGCTACCTTTATAGCTTCCATAATTTTGCTTGTTAAAAATAGATGTTGAATTATTTGTTAAAGTAAAGGCATTGAATTGAAGAATACAAAATTTAATAGCGCTCAGTTTTAAGTCAAGAGCCTTAAGTCGAAAGTCCCGAGTCAATTTGATGCTTTTCCGACTTCGGGCTTAAGACTTTCGACTCAAGGCTGGTTTATTAAGGCAAATCGAGGAAATTTGTGAAAATTATTGCTGTCCTGAAAAAGAGGGAAAACCACCAGGTTTAATCTTTACGCAACATTTCAATACTGATTTTTAATTAGTTAACTGTTAGACGAAAAATTAGAAAATTATTGGTATTTTCTTTATTATATCACATATATTTTTTTTAAATTAACTCCCCCTTAGCACTGTTATTGCTCACATAACATTAACGACTTGATAAATTATTAGTAAAAATATAATAGAAGGGATCCTTAATTTTTTATTACGGACGTATTTTTTAATACTATATAATGATAGATTAAAATAACCTATTGTGAAAAACTTTTTAGTTTCCTTATCATTTTTTTGGGGGTTGATACTGGTAGGTATCTGTGCTTTTGCGCAAAACCCAACCATCACTTACACAACGACAAGTTATAATTTCACTGTAGGTACGGCTATAGCTTCTTTTGGTCCCACTAGCGCTACCGGTGTTACAGGCTCGTTTCCTGCTACCACCACATTCGCAACCGCAGGGGGCGGCGGCACTACTTTCGGTGTGATTACCTATGACCCTGTTAATGCCTGTTTTTATGCCTTGGCCAATGGGGCGCTTTATAAAATTACTACTGCAGGTGTTATTACAACGCTGGTTCCCAATGGTACTCTCAGTAATAACAATTCGGGAACTGGCATCATTACTGACGGGTCGGGGAATATATATGTATCTGATGTTGGTAAAAGGAGTGTTTATGAATTTAATTCAGCAGGGACACAGATACGCAAAGTAACCGGGTTTACTACACCCAATGGCCTGGCAGTTGACAACGGCAATGACGTATACGTTGCTGATGGAGGAACTGGCGATATTTATAAAATACCAGCAGGAGTAGTAAACACAATGTCCGTTTTTTTGAACGGATTTAGCACACCTTATGGTGTACTTATTAATGCAGTTACGGGGGATATGTACGTTTCGCAGAATGGCGGTTCCCTGAATCTTATCAAAATAGCCGGTGCAATAGGAGGTGGGGTAGCAAAAACAACTCTTGCTCCAGGAACCAATTTTACCATTCCACGCAATTTGACTTTTGATTCATTCGGCGACCTGTTTTTGGCAGATGGAACTACTGTAAAAATGATTACCACGGCCGGTATCGTAACTACAGCGCTCAATGGATTAGCTACTCCCGGCCAGGTCGCTTTTGACCCATCCGGCAATATGTACATTGCCGATGGAGGCAGGACTATTAAGGAAAGCGCCGTGACATACTATTCAATAAATACCCCACTGCCCGCAGGTTTGTTATTTAACACTACTACGGGTGTTATTTCGGGAACACCTACTGTTGCTTCCCCGCAAAATCCTTATGTCATCACAGTCCACAATACCTCAGGGACTGCTTCTGCCACGATAAAAATAACATGTACGTTATCGCCGCCTGCATTTACTTACGCCACACCGCAAATTTATATATTTGGAACCTTTGCATCATTAACGCCAGGGAATACAGGCGGCGCCGCAACCAGTTGCGGCATATCCCCTGCCTTACCAGCGGGTTTGTCAATCAGCGCTGCCGGTGTAATTTCAGGCACGCCAACTGCAATATCCGGGGCAACAGTTTATACCATTACACCTTCCAATACCGGTGGAGCTGGTATCTCCAATACCGTGACCATAACCGTCAACCCGGCGTCATTAACCATTACGGCTAACAACACAAACAAAACGTACGGCGCAGCTAATCCGGCCCTTACTGTAACTTATGCAGGATTTGTTAACGGAAACACATCGGCGAACTTAACAACACAGCCTACTATATCTACCACCGCCGTCACTACATCTGCCGCAGGCACTTATCCTATAACGGCAATTGGAGCTGTGGACCCTAATTATATCATTTCTTATGCAGCCGGAACTTTAACCGTTAACCCTGCATCATTGACGGTTACAGCCAAGCCTCAAGCCAAAAACTATGGAACTACATTCACTTTTGCAGGCACTGAATTTACAACTTCAGGATTGTTGTTTTCCGATGCTGTTACCAGCGTAACGCTAACAAGTGCAGGTTCTGCAGCAACCGCAACAGTTGCAGCGGGGCCGTATAGCATTATCCCAACGGCAGCAGTCGGAAGTGGATTATCAAATTATACTATTACCTATACCAATGGGTTAATGACAATTAACACTGTGCCTTTAACCATTACGGCTAAGCCTCAAACTAAAGTATACGGTTCAACATTTACGTTTGCAGGCACTGAGTTTACAACTTCAGGATTATTGAACACAGACAATGTGACCAGTGCAACCATTACAAGTACAGGCTCGGTTGCAACGGCAACGGTTGCAGGATCGCCTTATCCTATAATTCCAAGCAATGCAAATGGCGCCGGTTTAACGAACTATAACATTACCTATGTTAATGGATCAATGACCGTTACCCCGGCTGTATTAACCATTACCGCCAATAGCCAAACCAGGTCATTAGGGGTCAATACAAACTTTACTGTGACCTACTCCGGGTTTGTTAACGGGGAAACGGCGGCAAGTTTAACAACACAAGCAACGGCTACATGCACCGTTACTGCCGCCGCACCTGTTGGCGTGTACCCCAACACGATCACAGCAACCGGCGCTGTCGATGTTAATTATTCTTTTACCTATGTACCGGGAACTTTAACTATTGCCGGGGCGAGCGGCAATATTTACGACTGGACCGGCGCGGTCAACAACGTTTGGGAAACCCCGCAAAACTGGGACATTAATAATGTTCAGCAGACAGTTGCTTATCCCGGCTCTACTAATAATGCAGATATTGTTGATATTGGGGTAAATGCGGCAATCCCCGCATTTATTACTTTTCCTGTTATGTCGGCCGCTAACCTTACCATAGCGTCACTCACTTTTGGCAATAATAATGCCCCAAGCAATACTACCGGCGGCACATTAGGCTTAACTGTAAATGGCTTTACCTTAGCTGTCACCGGCGCTATTTTGCAAGAGCACAGTAATACCGGCAATTCAGGAGGATTCGGCACTTCTGCAAATGGCATAATAACAACCCTCCAGGGTTCGGGTTTTATTACCTGTGCTTCTTTTACAGTTGGCAATAATACTATTCCCGCTGGTCAGGGTCACACTGTTACCCGTGTAAACATAGGTGGTAATGCGCCCTCTGCATTGAGTGTAACTGTAACGGGAAATTTGATCATAAATTCGGCAACCGATGGTTTTTTCGTAAGCTTTGATACCAATGACGCGTATCTTTCATTGGGCGCAGGCACCTTGACTGTTGACGGTACTGTGCAGTTGACAAATTTTGTTACGGGCTTTGTCCTTTTCAATTTTCCTCCCAATCCGTATGCGAAGTTTTCTATAGACCTTAACAATAACAATTCGCCGGTTTTAAACCTTCTGGGTGCAAACCCGATCAGCATAGCTGCTTCAACTAATACCAGCAACGTGGTTGATTTTAATAACCCCGCTACACCATCATTGACCGGTACAGTTAATTATGGTGCAGCCTTGGGTCCACAAAAAGTTTATACATCGGCAGATGCAAACTTTGATACTTCACCTGCTATATATTCCATATTAACACTGAGCAACGCAAGTGCAAAAACGGTTGACGGCGGCACATTAACAACAAGCAGTGACTTTAACACAAGCGGCGGCGCGGTTAATTTAAATACAAACAACCCGGCTGTTACCATTGGGGGAAACTGGACAAATTCAACCACTGTAACGCAGGGTTCAGGAGCAATAACGGCAGATGGCAACTACACTAACTCTGGCATCTTTACTACTGGAACAGGCGGGGTATTTTTTAACGGAAGCGTTACACAAGCCATTCAGGATAACAGCGTTGCAGGTACAACTTTCAATAATGTTACTTTTGAAAACACCAGTGCGAAAACTATGTCAGGTACAGGCTTGTTTGCAGTATCAAGCAGCGGTGTGCTTACCATGGCCGGCACGGCTACATTGGCCACTGGCGGCATATTGACCCTTAATTCCGGTGCTACCGGCAGCGCTGCTGTGGCCCCAATAACTTCAGGAAACCCAATAAGCGGGAATGTAAACGTGCAGCGTTATTTCCAGGGCAGCAATGTTTATGATAATGTTAGTAACCGCTATATCGAACGTAATTACCGCATCATATCATCCCCTGTAAATATAGGCATCAAGGTTAACGGGAATAATGTTTATGGCCTTAATTATATAGTTGGCGCCACCGCCGGCCAAACCACTGGCGCAAACAGCCCTACCAATGTATTTATTACCGGTTGCACCGGGGGCAGTACCAGCGGCGGCAATCCATCCATTTATTTATACCGCGAAGACCTGACGCCAAGCAATGCCGGCTTTACTGCCGGGAATTATATTGGCATTACTAATATTACAAACTCAACAACAGCGGGCACCATAGGCGCAAGCGATGGAAATACTTATTCCATCCCCGTGGGCAATGGCATATTTTTCTTTTACCGGGGCGCAGCAACTAATTGGGCGACAAGGACCGTTAGTCCGTTCATTGCCCCCGAACCTGTAACTTTAACATCAACCGGCGTTTTAAACCAGGGGACTATAACTGTAAATGATTGGTTTATCCCTTCTTCTGGCTTATCATTCACAGCTGCATCGCCGGTTGCCGGGTTCAATATGGTAGGTAACCCTTATGCCTGCTCAATAGACTGGAATACTTATTTTAATAACGTTGGGATAAGTACAACAAACATAAGTCCGTTTATATACGAATTTAACCCGGTAACCGGCAACTTTGATACATATCAAAACACTGGGGCTGGTACAGGCCTGGGAACAGGGAATGGTACCAATATAATTGCTAGCGGGCAGGGTTTTTTTGTACATGCAACCGGTGCTTCGCCTACCCTGCAATTTACCGAAAATGCAAAATCTGCTACCTCACAGGTAACTGGCCTCAATTTATTAATGGCTAAATCAGCGCCGGCTATTGCAGTTAATCAACTATTACGCCTAAAGATGATCACTGACACCTTAAACTACGATGACCTGATAATTGAATTTAATTCGGCAGCTTCAACAAAATATAACAATATGGAAGATGGTTTATATGTTGGCGGCACAAGCGCTCTTGAGGGGCTGTCAAGCTTATCAGCTGATAATATAAAATTAACCATCAATTCTTTACCATTACCAAACCAATCCCCGCAGGTGATTAAATTAAATGTGACAGCAGTAAGGACCGGCCAATATACAATTCAAAGAACCGCCCTTGAAGCCGTTCCCCAGATCTATGATGTATGGCTGATGGATCATAACAAAAAAGATTCGTTGGACCTCCGTAAGAACACAACTTATGTTTTTAACATAGATTTAAGTGATACTTCAACTTTTGGAAGTAGCCGCTTTAGTGTAGTGATACGCCAGGACCCGGCATTGAGCGTAAAATTGCTGAGCTTTACTGCAACCAAGGTAACCAACGGCGCAGAGATGGTGTGGAAAACCCAGAATGAGCAGAATTACACTTATTTTACTATTGAAAGAAGCAACAATGACGGCAAAACCTTTGTTGTTTTGGGTGGCCCTGCTGCTGATGCAAGTGGTGAATACAGCTTTTTGGATAAGGCGCCGCCAATAGGGGCAGATAAGTACCGTTTGAAGATAGTGGACCTCAACGGCACTATTACCTATTCGAATATTGTTACGCTGATATATACTAATTCAACTAACCACGATATTAATAGCAGCGATATTGTAGTTTACCCTAACCCAACTTCCGGAAAGGTTAATTTAACTATCAATAAAACAACCGTAACTTCAGGATTCACTATCCAGATATCGAACAATTTGGGTGTTGTAGTAAAATCAGGTAACTCGTCCCAGCCCTACTGGCAAACTGATATGGGTGATCTGATGCCTGGCACTTATTTTATACAGGTAATAAACAAAAAGGATAACAGCCTGGTTGGAAGAAACACAATTGTGAAGTTGTAAGCTACCTCCATCTGTCCCGAAAAGTCCTTTTGTTAATTTAGCGGAAGGACTTTTTTATTTATATTCAACCTACATTTCTTAAATCGGCGGCACAAATTTTTATCGCCAAATGCCGCTTTGCTTTTTTGTCCTGGTTGTTTTAGTCCGGCACATCCAAAATAAAAATTAACTGTTATATTTACAGTATTATAAACCCTTTACTGATGCTGAACAAAATTTCCGGGATTAAACCCTTTTCTACCCAATTATCACTGATCACTATTTTATTGATTTGCTGGTTAATACCAGCCCGGTCAAGTGCCTCCATCAAATCATACCAGGTAAAACCCGGTGAAGTTACCTTTACCCTTGATAAAGGTTTGATGAAGGTGATTGTCTGTAAGGACGATATCATCGAAGTGAAATACACCATTTTTAATGAGTTTCTAAATAAACCTTCATTGGTGGTTAATAATAAATGGCAATATGCGCCTTTTAAAATAACACAAAATAAGGGGATATATATCATCACCACTAAAAAATTAAAGATAACTATTGACAAAACTACCAACGCTATTACTTATGCCAAATTGAATGGTGAAGTAATCACCTCAGAAGACCAGCAAAATAAAACTATGGCCTCTGCAACTATAGCGGGTATAAATACTTATAACGTAAGCACACAATTTAATTCGCCTGCCGATGAGGCGCTTTATGGTTTAGGCTGCCATCCATTGGATTCCCTTTCAATAAATTACAAAGGCCGCGACCAGGATTTGGCTATCCGTTATATGACGGGCGCTATCCCGGTGCTTTTATCAACCAAAGGGTATGGTTTACTGTGGGATAATTATTCGGCATCCAATTTTTATGGCGGCGTGGATGGCAATACAAAATTCAAATATGTATCAGAAAGCGGCAAACAGGTTGACTATTACTTTTTTTACGGCCCTGATTTTGACTATATAATTGACCTTTATCGCACCGCTACCGGCAAAGCGCCGATGTATGCTAAATGGGCTTTCGGGTTATTCCAGTCGCAGGACAGGTATATGAGCCAGAAGGAGATTTTATCAGTTAAGGACAATTATCGTAATAATCATATACCTGTTGATGTGATAGTGCAGGACTGGTATTACTGGGACCCACTTCCAATCGGTTCGCATGTGATGAAACCCGAGCGCTACCCTGATCCAAAACAAATGCTTAACGATTTGCATAAGGCCAATATTCATGGTATGATATCTATATGGCCGGTATTTGGCAAGGGTACCAATAATTATGATGCTTTAAAAAAGATGGGCGGCCTAACGGATATTACCTGGGACAACGTGGTTACACATACTTTTGATACATATTATGATGCGCATTATCCCAAAGCGCGGGATTTGTACTGGTCACAGGCCCGCGACAGCCTGATTAAAAGGTACGACTGGGATGCCTGGTGGATAGACCAATGCGAACCTGATAACGGTAGCCTGCTGGATGCCCGAAAACAAAGTAATTTTTGGATAGGCAAAGGCATTGATTATTTTAACACCTACTCCTTGGAACATACCAAAGGTATTTACAAAGGCTGGCGCAAGGATATTCCGGGTAAAAGGGCGTTCTTTTTGGCAAGGCAATCATTTGCAGGGGCGCAGCGTAATGCAGCTACACTTTGGTCGTCAGATATTTTCTGCGGTTTTGGCGCATTTAAGAGCCAGGTGCCACAGGGGATTAATGCCTGCGCATCAGGCATACCTTACTGGACATCGGATATTGGCGGGTACCAATATCACTGGACCGCACCGGATTGGTCGAAACCTGAATTTCGTGAACTGTTTACACGCTGGTTCCAGTTCGGTGCATTTTGTCCGATTTTCCGTGTCCATGGGAAGGGTGAACGCGCATTATTCTCAAAAAATTGGGATGCTGATACAAAAGCGACCTTGCTAAAATTCGATAAGCTACGTTACAGGCTAATGCCATATATCTATTCGCTGGCCGGCCGCGTAACTGCCGAAAATTATACTATTATGCGGGCTTTAACCTTTGATTTCAGGAATGACCCCAATGTTTATAGTATCCCTGATCAATACATGTTTGGCCCTGCATTTTTGGTTAACCCCGTAACTGAACAATTATATACAGGTAAAAATGCAACATCAGGCGAAAAAACCAGGAAAGTTTACTTGCCAGCAGGCTTCAAATGGTATAATTTCTGGACAGGAGAAGCGCTGAATGGCGGCCAAACACTTGATGCAGCAGCACCAATGGACATTTTGCCATTATATATTAAAGCAGGTTCAATTGTTCCGATGGGGCCTGATGTGGAGTATGCTACCGAAAAGCCCAATTCCAAAATAGAGTTAAGAATTTACCCGGGCGCAAACGGTACGTTTAAGTTTTATGAAGACGAAAATGATAACTACAATTACGAAAAAGGGCAATATTCAACTTTCACGTTAACGTGGAACGACAAATCGCATAAGCTGGTAATTTCTGATACAAAAGGCAGCTTTCCGGGTATGCTGAAACACCGCATCTTTAATATAGTATTAGTTAACAGAGAACATGGATCAAATACAGGCATCACCGCAAAGGCCGACAAGATTGTTAAGTATTCAGGTAAAGCGATGGTAGTGAATTTGTGAGTAGTGAGAGTGAGTGGTAATTAAGAATCTATTCGTTTAATGGGTTGGTATTATTTGCTAAAACAGATATACTTGTATTGTATAAACGCCCTGAAAAACAAATACGCCAATGAAATTCAGAACCGCCAGGCATACTAAAGACTTAAATCGGATCATTGATTTTTATGGAAGGGTTTTGGGGTTAAAGGTACTCGGTGAATTTAAAGACCACCATAACTATGATGGCGTTTTTTTAGGTATACCCGGTGAAGGCTGGCATTTAGAATTTACGGTTTCTGAAGATAGCCCCGTTCATTCTTCGGATGATGATGACCTGCTTGTATTCTATGCAGAATCACTTGATGAATTTAATATCATAAAGGAAAAGTTTATTGCGAACAAGATAAAGCATATTAAGCCGAAAAATCCATATTGGGAAAGGAACGGTATAACTTTTGAAGATCCCGATGGCTTTAGGATAGTAATTTCTGCAATCAGGAAGCTCTAAAATCTTATTTCTTCCTGTTTACCTAAAATCATTAATTCAATTAACTATTAAAGGTATTTCCCGAATAGCAACTACGTAGTAGCACTCTTGTGGCATTAACGATTACGCATTTACTTTACATCAATTTTTAATGTCAAATTTAAATAAACCGCAAACCATTTATATCGTCCGGTGGTTTATTTGTTATTTATCAATCGTGGGATTTATTTTGGAAAAATTTCTTTAGAAAAATTTTTAAATATATCAATCCCCCTTTTGGGGGATTATTTGGAGTCGCCAATAAAAAATTAAAAAAAAAATCCCCATAAAAGGGGATTGAATAGTATTTATTAAGACTGTATTTTTAATTGGCATGATGCCGGTAAAAACATAATGCAATGAAATGATATGCTTAGGATACATCAACTTTTTTAACATTAATAAAGATGCTTATGAAACCGCTAAATTATTATTTCTTAATTTTGATTGCAGTGGCCCTTGTTCTTGTTGCCTGTGGATTATTGCGGCCCTGAAACACATTCGGGCTGGCATAGCCCGACTATTACCAAATCCCCCATTTATTGATTCGATAATTTCAGTAGTTTATTAGTTAATTCGGTTAGCCGCTCCTTGATTCCCGGGGACGGCTTTTTTGTTTAAAATACATACACCCCGTTATCAAAACAATTTGGTACTTTTCACATTCAGTAGTAAACTATTATAAAATGAACAGGACAATCGGAATTGTGCTGATTATAATCGGCGCGGTTATGATCATTTGGACAGGCTTTACCTATACCAAAAAGGAAAAGATAATTGATGCCGGTCCAATACAAATATCAGCCGACCGGGAAAAAACAGTGGGCTGGCCACCATATCTTGGTTGTATCCTCCTCGTTGGCGGAATTGTAATTATTGCTACGGCTAAAAAATCCAGGTAGAACGTAAAGGCTGAAAGCACAAAGCTCAATTGCCCGATAATACTACCTGTACGCTTTTAGCTTTGTGCTTTCAGCTTTTACCTTCTTTTCAGCTTTTACCTTCTTTTCAGCTTTTACCCTTACCTTAGTGCCAATGATCTTCGATTTCCGGTTAAAAGTATTTTACACTGTTTCCCAAAGGTTAAGTTTTACAAAAGCTGCCGCGGAACTATTTATAACCCAGCCGGCTGTTACCAAGCATATTAAAGAGCTGGAACAGCAGTTGAATGTGCAATTGTTCAGGCGAAACGGCAACAGTATTGTTT
>Ga0206864_1100_pt1 | contig 29701 bp, 25 predicted proteins | sample Alteio_BWOrgCont_42_FD_152632 | JGI IMG/M metagenome (GOLD analysis project Ga0206864, IMG submission 152632) | Enriched cells from forest soil in Barre Woods Harvard Forest LTER site, Petersham, Massachusetts, United States -... | ecosystem: Environmental > Terrestrial > Soil > Temperate forest >...
TTATACTCCTTTTTGTGAAAATAAATATCACTTAAATAGGCATAAGCAATTGCAATATCCTGTTGGTTTTTAATACTTTTATTCAGCTTTAGCGAATAATTTATAAGCTGAAGCTCCTTATCATAATTACCCTGGCTATAATAAATATATGCCCTTTCGCCATAAACCTGGGCCATCCTTTTAATATCGTTACCGGCATATTGCATAGCAGTATCTATATCATTTAAAGCTTGTTTGTAATCTTTAAGATCGGCATACGTGCGACCAAGGTCTTTATAAGCATCGGAAAGATAAAGCGGCTGGTTTTTTGGCAAATTGGCTATTGCTGATTTAAGATAAAATAAGCTGATAGGATAGTATGACTGCGACCAGTAGATAACCCCGAGATTCGAAAAACTACGACCTTTACCAAAGGCATAATTCGATCTTTCGGAAAGTATAAGGGCATTTGAGGCTATATTGTGCGCCGAATCAGGAAATTTAAGAAAAATTTCATAGGCGATATTGTTTAAGCGATCAATATTTGATTTTACCGAAACAGAAGGATTTGGCACATTTTTTTGAAAATCATCCTGCGCATAAGAAAGCTTATCAAATAACGATATTAATATTATTATTATAAATATGCGCATCATTTTTAATCAAGCTTAAAGATATAAAGAGTTATTGAATTATTGAATTAGTGATTTGGGGAATATTTTGAAAACAATTTGCGTTTATTCACTAATTCAATAATTATTTTAGAGAACTCGCCAAGCCCATTCACTAACTCACTAATTCACTAATTCATAATTAATAAATAAAACTGCCGTCGCCCCTACGCCTCATCGGCTTTCCGTTCCTTGTTGGAACGCCGCTCCATTTTTGAAGGTTCAAAATAAAACTTACTAAAAAATACCTGCTTAACGCATTTGATTTTGTATCGGTAATAGATGTTTGTGTAATAACCCGGTTAACGAAATTATTTTGATCAAGCAGGTCAAATGCCGATATTCTTAAAATTCCATTTTTTCTCTTAAAAAATTCCTGTTCCAGATAAGTATTTATAACGAGCGGATTTTTTGTTACGTTGGCGCTTATACCGTTTATATAGTTTTTACTTGCGCTGTAACCTATGGTCAGCGTCCTTGTATTAAGTAGAAAAAACCTGCCGTCTACACTCAGTGCAGTTGTTTTAATATTACTGTTGATGGAGTTGGGAAGCGTATTGGTTGATTTATTAACATCATACGAAACATACGGGTTTACTTCGAGCCAGTCGTTGGGGTCTATTCTCGGGCCAAACCGCTCATTGTAGTGCCAGCCGGTAACCACATTTATTATATTGTTACTCATTCCTAACGAATGAGTATAAGCTACCAGCCCGTTTAGCGCAAGGTTATAATCCCGGTCCTCCGATTGTTTAGAGATATTATAATTCCCGGTTACGGAGCGTGCGCCGCTCATATTTATATAAAAGGTTTCGGGCAAATAGCTTTTCAATCCAGGCTGCGCCACCTGTACAACATTACTTACAATCTGGTCATCGTAAAAACTGGTATTCACATTGGCCGATAAATTTACTTTTGAATTGGTGATATAATCGTTAAATATTGTATTGATGCTGTGCTGAAAAGATGGCCGCAGGCTGGGGTTACCAAATACCGGGTTCTGTGGGTTTGAATAATCAGGCAAGGGCTGTATCTGTGTAAATGTTGGTTCGGTAGGCGAGCCTGAATAGTTTATAGAAATTCTTTCCTGGCGCGACCATACATATTGAAAACGAAAGATAGGGATCAGGTAAAAATCATTCCTGTCGGTAGTGGTTCCCTTGCTGATATTAGCGCCTTCCAGGTGTGAAGGTATGGCTGTAGCGCCAATCGAGAGATTATATTTCGGCTTATAGACCCGGTAATTTGCGGCAAAACGGCCTTCGGTAAATGAATATTTATAGTTATTGCTTAGGGAATCAATCAGGGTAGCTGTTCCATCGGGTGCGATATTACTGGTGAAAGCATCATCGTTATAGCCACGGTAAATCATCTGTTCATTAAACTCCAATTGGGTATACTTGGTTAGCGGTTCAACATAAGTTAAGCTTGCCCGGTAATTTTTGGTGAGGTTACCCCTGTCAATTGTGCGGTGGACGAGCGAATCTTTCAGTACATTCTGCAGCGAATCTTTATATTGAATTTCCGTATTTTGCTGTGTATTTTGGGGCTGGTTACCATAAGTTGCTGTAACTTGTAACGAAATGTTCCGCCTGGGTTTTTTAAATATATACTGATACAAAATAAGGTACCCATAAGTTGTTGCCGGACTTTGACTTGCCGAAGTCCCGTTTGAAAACTGGTTAAGCAAACCCATTTGATTATATTGGGTGTTGCTGGTGCTGTTTGTCCCGGTATAGCTAAAATTGGGGGTTATACGCAAAAAGTTTGAACTATCAGGTGTATACTCCAGTTCAAAACTGGCCGTTTGTGTTTTGGTATCATTTGTTCCGGTGCTGTATTTGCTGAAATCTGTTGTACCTAATGAGCTAAAGGTTTGACCTACACTGTTATTGATAGAGTTAACATCATTATAAGTGTACCTATAGCTGGCATTCACCTGGACGGCTTTGCTCCATTGGTCACGGTAATTAAAGGTAGGGCCTCCCGAAGTAGTTGTACCGCCGCTGCCGCCCGAAGTGCTGCTGGTACCCGGAGCACTGCTGTTTAAGCCCGTACTTGCCACGCCATTTACGGTGTTCCTGGCATTACCGATAATACCTATTTGCTCATTGGCATCAATACGCTGTGCAAATAACCGTTCATCATACCTGTCATCGCTGCCATCGCTGGCGGTTATCCTTACAATATCACCAACCGATCTGTCGGCCCTGGTGGTGATGTTCAATACTTTGGTTGGGTCGCCGTCTTTAATGCCCGTCCGTCCTGCCTGGTCGCCATAATCATCAACTATTTGTATTTTATCTACAATATCGGCAGGTAAAGTCTGAATAGCCTGGGCTACATCGCCCCCGGCGTAATCTTTACCGTTAAGCCTTGCTTTTGTTACCTGCTGGCCCTGGTGTGTTAAAGTACCGTCAGAGCCCACCTCCATTCCCTCCATCTTTTTTAGCAACTCGTCAACGGTAGCGTTTTCGCGCACTTTATAATCACTGGCACGATATTCTACCGTATCTGTTTTATAAGTGATGGTAGGCGTCCCGTTGATCTTTACTTCTTTCAGCATATTCGTTTCGTTTTTAATTACTATCGGATCCAGCACAATCCTTTTTACGGCATCATTGTTCAGATAACGCCTGATAGAAGTAGTATAGCCAATGGATTTTATGGTGATAACGAAAGTGGCCATTTTTACATTTTTAAAAACGAAAATACCATCGTCATTTGTCGCTGTTTTTAACGTGTCCTTTTTTGATATTAATGTAATAGTTGCGCCGGTAACGGTTTGGCCGAGGGCATCTTTAACAATACCGCTAACTTCGCGGAAGGGCAACGGCGGCGGTAACGGCGTTTGCGACCTTGTGCGTGCCTGTTGAGCAAACAGGGTTCCCGAAAGCAAAATCAATAAAGCGATAAGGAACACTCTGGTCATGGAGTAAGGGTTAAAGTAAAAGTTCTTGTGTCTTATTTTTTTGCTAACGTATACTTACCCCAAAAATCAGTCGGGCTGGTCAAATCTTGAAAGTCAAGGTCATTGTTTGCTTTTTCACCACCTCTGCTACCACCACCCCTTCCGCCGCGGCCGCCACCGCCAAAACCGCCGTTGCCACTAATACTAATACCACCGCCGCCACTCTGGATTCCATCGAGCATTACTTTACCCTGAACGGTGTTGCCAATCTGCAAACCATTAACTTTTACATTGTAAGCTATCTCTGATGTGTTATCAGGTGATAGCCCTAATAACTTTAGCGGGATAGCCAACTCATAATTATAATTTCCAAGTGTATCATAACCAATCGCGGCTTTGATCCCGTATTCATTATAAATCGAAATAAGGGTGTCGTCCACATCTTTAAACCCAAAAACTTTTATTTCTTTACTTGATTCAATGAATTGCCTGTGGGCGGCATTTGTTGCGGCAGTGTCATTCTCACTGCTTTGTTGACGCCTGCCGCCGCGCCCGCGTCCGCGGCCCGACGTAGATATAACCGGATAAGTTATAATAAAAGCATCTTTATCCCTTTTCTTTCCTTCGGTATTTATGGTAAGCGTAATACCACCGGCAGCAATTTTGGTATTGTTCTGGGCATCTGTCGAGGTTATGGCTAAGTAAAGATATTTCTCGTTGTTCGACAAGGTGTAAAATAGCCTCGTACTTTTATTATAGGCCTGGAAATTATCCTCCCACTCGTTAACCTTGCCGTCAATTTTAACATTTGCAGGAGCCCACACGCTGGTAGCCTGTACATTTTTTAAATGCGACTGGGCGAATATTTTAAACCCGGTAAATAACAACAGAACATTGAAGAGGATAAGTTTGTTCATAGTAATAAAATTAGGAATTATATAAAACGATTAGGCTTATATAAGTGTATATCAAATTGTCGCTTTCGGTATCAAACGTTCCTACGGAACGTGAAAATCGTTTCGTATATTTTTTCTACCAACCAAGCGTTCCTTCGGAACGCATGGTAAATACGTGACACTTTGATTTGCACTTGCTTACATTCTTAAACTGACTACATATATACATGGAAGTTTAATCCGTTTTTAATTGTATTATAATTGTTGCAGTTTAGAGATCAGAGGCTGGAGATCAGAGGTTAGTCAGGATTTTTTAGATAGTTTTATTTGGCAAACTCCAATCACTAACCTCAAATCTCTAAATTTGAATATTGCCATCATTTAATTTATATTGGCTGAAACAGGCTTCTGATGAAAAGTATCCACTTCATTTTATTCATTATCTTTTTCTGCATAACCAATTGCCCTGCCCAGGATACTGTTGAACGGAGAAACAGGCTTTCAGACTCTTTGATTGAAAAGTTTTATGTGCTTAAATCAGATCCGAAAATAAAACAAGGGCCTTATATCGTTTTGCTCGACCGCAAAACACCGATTGCGAGGGGAAGATATAATAATAATAATAAAACAGGCACATGGTTTTTTTTTGATCCAGAGGGCAAATTAGTTGAAAGATATAACTACGATAAAAATAAATTTTTATATGAGGCCCCACCATACGCATCAGAAGACCTTAGTTACCTCTTAGACGATTCTTTAAAAAATGGTGACAAAATCACAATGCCGGTAAAAATAGGCGGGGTTTATTTTGGCTATATACCTTATGTAAATTTATTTCATTTGCCATTTGATGATGAAGACTTTGATACCTATGATTTTGATGCTTATATTGAACTATTAATAAGCCCCATGGGAAGGCTAGCAGATTATAATGTAAGGGTTGTATCAGCGCGCTATGAGTATGACCAGACATTTAACCTTGACGTAAACCTGTTTAGCGAAGCCGACAGGACATTTGTACCAGCCACATTAAATGGTGTGCCTGTTATATCGAGAATCCTCATCAAATGTTATGTTACCACAAGTGGAGGGCTTGATTTTTATTGAGGAAGTCTGTACTTACTTCAGCCGGTTCTCAAAAAACGCTAAAGTATGTGCCCAGGCCTCTTTGGCGGCACGGGCATTGTAGCTTGGCCGTTCATCGCAGCTGAAAGCATGGTCGGCATAGGAGATTATTACATTAGTATAATTTTTACCCGCTTCTTTTACAGCGTTTATTATGATATCTATTTTATCCGGGGTTATATGCTTATCCAAACCACCCCAGAAAAACAGGTGATCAGCATGTAGGTTAGGGGCCTCATCAGCTAATTGCTCAACGGAGCCGCCGTAATAAGAAACAGCAGCAGATAATGGCAATACCGCATTGGCAAGAAAAGAAACCCGGCCGCCAAGACAATAACCAACACAGCCAACCTTGTCTGTCATTACATTATCCTGGCTTTGCAGCCAGTTGTATGCTGCTTGCAAATCAGCTGTAAGGCCTTCTTTGGTTACGGCCTGGTAATGCGGCATTACGGCCTGGAAATCGTTATAGGCCCCGTCAAAAAGCCGGGCGGTACGGTGAAAAATATCGGGCGAAACAACCGCATAACCTTCCTTACAAAACCTTTCACAAACATTACGGATATGATGGTTTACGCCAAATGCCTCCTGTATCACAATAACAGCAGGGTATTTACCATTACCTTCCGGGAACGCAGCGTATAGGTCTATTTCAGTTCCATCGGGCGCTTGTACTGTGTTGAAATCGTGGTTGGTCATTTTATTTAGCTTTTATATTAAAACAGGTTCACGATCCAAATCTTGGTAAAAGATTTCAATTTTATGGATTGTAACAAATACTTTATGATGGAGGGGAGGCAAGAGCCAAGAATCAAGAACCAAGAATCAAGCCGATGCTGGGCGACGAGTTTACTCACCCGGTCATCGCTTCGCTTGACCACCCTCTCTCCGTCGAGCCGGAAAGAGGGTAGAAAAGGTTATAAATGGTATCATGGCTATGAACCATCAACTATGAACCATGAACTAAAAATTAATGACTGTGATGTCCATCAGCGCCATGCGCGTGGCCATGTGATAATTCTTCGGGGGTTGCGGGGCGGACATTTAAAATATTGCCTTTAAAATGGAGGTCAACCCCTGCCATGGGGTGGTTAAGGTCAACTATTACCGAATCTTCGGCAACTGATACCACTTCTCCCTGGAAATGGTTGCCATTGTTATCCTGTAACGGCAGGACGCTGCCGATTTCGGGTACTTCAGTCCCTTTAAACATTTCTATGGGCAGGTTGGCTACAGCTTCTTCATCATAATTGCCATAAGCGTCTTCGGCTGATAAGCGGAAATCATAAGTGTCGCCTGTTGAAAGGGCACTTAAATTTTCCTCGAATTTGGGGAGCATTTGTCCTCCGCCGTATAAAAAAGTGAGTGGTTGTTCTTCGGTTGCGCTTTCCTGTAAAACTTCAGAGCCGTCTTCCTGGTCAACATACAGATCGTAAGTTAATGACACTACGTGTTGTGGGTTAATCTTCATTGTAAATGTATTTTTTTGTTTGTAATTTTTTGTCTGAACCACTGATTAAGCTGATTTATGGGATTTCCCTGATTAAAAATATCTATTCATCTTAATCAGCGGTTCAAACGTTCTTTATTTTTTGTCTGAACCACCGATTAAGCAGATTTATGAGACTTCCCTGATTAAAAATATCTATTCATCTTAATCAAAAAAATCAGCTTAATCAGCGGTTCAGACGTTCTTTATTTGTTTTAACGCGTCAGCAATATTACCTGCAGGTAACCCGCAGGTTTTATCTTTACAAATAAATATTTGTGTTGCAGCGCCAAACTTATCCTGCAGCAAAGGTAAACTTCCTTTTTTACCGCCCAAGATAATTTTGTTCGGGATGTAATTTTTTTCCATTTCCATCCGCATGCTTTCACAATTTTCACCTGTTACGGCTATCTCATAAGTACCAAAAACCTTTTCCTGCAACAGCATAATCCAATTGGAATAAGCTGAAGGATATTTGGCAAGATGCGGAACAATATTTTTTAACAGTTGATCAGCAATAGCATGGTATTGTTCATTGTCAAATAACAAACCAAGTTTATTAAGGTTTCGCGCCATTACAGAATTTGAGGCCGGCGTTACCCCATCCATTATCTCGGATTTACGGGCTATCAATTGTTCATCGTCATCGGCAGTATAAAAAAAGATGCCGGTTTCTTCATTATAATAATGTGCAAAAGCTTGGTCAGTTAGTTTTTTGGCTTGCATAAGCCATTGCTCATCAAAAGTCACTTCGTAAAGGGCTATAAAAGCATCGGTTATATTGGCATAATCATCTAAAAAGGCGATGGTCGCACCCTTTTTCGCCTCCCCTAAATCCTCTCCAAAGGAGAGGACTTTAACAGTCTCCCTCTCCTTTGGAGAGGGCCGGGGTGAGGCGATCCGGCTTAATCTTCCTTCCCAATTTACCAGGTTATCCAAAATAAACCTTGCATTTTTTAAAGCTGTCTCAAGGTATGCAGGCTCATTAAAAGCGCGGTGGGCATCACAAAGCCCTTTAAGCATTAACCCGTTCCAGGAGGCCAATATTTTGTTATCCAATCCGGGGCGAACACGATGACTGCGGGCTTCAAATACTTTTTGGCGGGCGGTTTCTATTTTTGAGATGAACTCATCTACAGGCAAACCTAATTTTTTGGCAAGATCAGCATCATTTTCCTTTCGGAATAAAACATTTGATTGTTCTTCTTCCCAATTGCCGTCTTCTGTAATATGATAATAGATGCAAAATAATTCAGCATCCTTACCTAATATTTCCGTTATTTCATCTTTGGTAAAAATATAAAATTTACCCTCTTTGCCTTCGCTATCAGCATCAAGAGCAGAATAAAAACCATGTTCAGGCGAAGTTAATTCCTGTAAGGAAAAACTAATGATTTCGTCCACCACTTTTTGATAAAGAGGATCAGGGTTCCAGGTGTAAGCCTCGGCATATAAGCTTATCAGCTGGGCATTGTCATACAGCATTTTTTCAAAATGCGGCACATGCCAAATCCCATCAACGGCATACCGGGCAAAGCCGCCCCCGATATGATCATAGATGCCGCCAAAGGCCATTTTATGCAAAGTTAATTTTACGGCGCCGGCCACATTTTCATCCTTTGCCAAATGGGCGTACCGCATTAAACATTGCCAGTTATTTGGCATAGGGAATTTGGGGGCTGTGCCCAGGCCGCCTTCCGTTTTATCAAGGTACTTCTTCCAGTTATTTACGATCAATTCAAGGTCATCTTTTGTATAGGCGGGTTGTTCTTTTACAAAGTCAACAGATTCATATTGTTTAATACCTTCTGTAAGCCGTACAGCGTACTCTTCTGCTTCTTCGGGCTTATTTTTATAAAAATCGGCGAGGTTAAACAGCAGGCTTGTCCAGTCGTTTTTACGGAAATAGGTGCCGCCGTAAATGGGACGCTGATCAGGCAGGCAAAAGCAATTAAGGGGCCATCCGCCGCGGCCGCTCATTAACTGGATGGCGCTCATATATACCTGGTCGACATCGGGGCGTTCTTCCCTGTCCACCTTGATACAAACAAAATACTCATTCATTACTGCCGCTACCTTTTCATCCTCAAAACTTTCATGCTCCATCACATGGCACCAATGGCAGGCGGAGTAGCCAATGCTTACCAATAGCAGCTTATTTTCATCCTTTGCTTTTTGAAGCGATTCCGGTCCCCAGGGATACCAGTTAACAGGGTTACTGGCATGCTGCAATAAATATGGGGATGTTGAATTAGCGAGATGGTTCATGAGCTTTTAATATTTGGCAAAAATGGGAATATTTATGCCGATAAATTAAAGGAATTGGGAGAGGAAAAGTTTTGGGGGCGAAATATTTGACTAAATAATTAAGGGATCCTGCCGGTTATCCCAAAAGCAAACTATTAAAATAACATCTCCATCTATCTTATAAAGCATAGAACAATTCTTATGAAGGAGGCACTTTCTTAGTTCCATATTTTCTTCTGCAACCGGATAAATATATGGCGACATCAAAATAACTTTTAAGCATTTTTCAATTTTCGCTTCAAATTTGCTTACAAAATTATCACCCCATCGTTGCCGAAGTTGGTCTGCTAATGAAGCGTAAGTATCCTCCGCCCAGGGAGTGGCTATTATCCTAAAACTCATTTCTTTGAGAAATGACGCTTTTTAAATTCGTCGAAAGAAATCGCTTGTCCGTTTTCATACTGCTTGATACTTTCTTCAGCAATTTTTAAAACATGCGGTGGTAAAGTTTTTGATTGAGGCTCAAATTGAACTTTTAATGCTTTCAGGACGGCCTTAACAGTTTTTAGCTGCTCGGCGCTTTCAGGATATATCAAAATTGGTTCCATATAACAAATATACAAAATTCCCAATCAACACCCCATCCAACCCAACCCAATCAACCAAAATTTGTATCATCCATCATACAAATTATCAAATTCGTAATTTATTTGGTTAATTTGCCCCCCAAAGTAACTGAAATGAAAAAATACCAACTGAAACTAACTTATTTACTAAGTGGATTGGGCTTGCTCCTGTTCACCCTAACGGCATCGGCACAAACTACGCCCGATTCCGTAAAGTACGACCACAATGAAGTATTCGGCCCCATTGTATGGCCAACCACAACAGGCGATACCCGCTCGGCTAGCGGTCAGCCGGGACAGCATTACTGGCAAAACCGGGCTGACTACCTGATAAAAGCAAGCCTGGATGAGGGCGCCCAGGATACCACCATCACCGGCGAGGTAACTATCAGCTATACCAACAACAGTCCGGATAACCTTGATTATTTGTGGCTGCAGCTTGATCAAAACCTGTTTAAACCTGACTCGCGTGGTGCAGCAACAGTACCTGTTGTTGGTACCCGTTTTGATGTGAAGGGCTTTAACCGGGGCGGTTATCATATCCAATCGGTTTCGGTAACCTACAAAGGCCAAACTTATAATGTAGACCCCGTGATCACCGATGCGCGTATGCAGGTGCGCCTAAACACCCCGATGGGGGCAAAAGGCGAAAAAATATCTGTAAAAGTTAATTACAGCTTTTCCATACCATTTTATGGCGCCGACCGTATGGGCCGCAAAAAGTTTAAACAAGGCTGGGTGTATGAATTGGCACAATGGTACCCCCGTATGTGTGTTTATGATGACGTGGAAGGCTGGAACACCCTGCCATACATGGGTTTAGGTGAGTTTTACTGCGATTACGGCGATTATGACTATTACATAACCACCCCCGCAAATATGACGGTTGCCGGTTCGGGCGACTTGCAAAACGGTGAGAAAGTACTAACCTCCACCCAGCAAAGCAGGCTTGAAGAGGCGCGCAACAGCGATAAAACAGTTATGATCATTAACCCTGATGAGGTTGGCCAGGCGGCAACCCATCCTTATAAAGGCACTTTAACCTGGCATTTTAAAATGCAGAACACCCGCGACGTTTCGTGGGCCGCATCTACCGCTTTTATATGGGATGCTGCAAGGGTTAAGCTTCCTTCGGGGCGTAAATGTATTGCCATGAGTACTTACCCGGTCGAAAGTTCTGGCAATGATTCCTGGAGCCGGTCAACCGAATATCTGAAATACAGTATCGAAATTTATTCGGATAAGTATTTTGAATATCCGTGGAACGCTGCCACCAGCGTATCAGGTGTGGCTTTGGGTATGGAATATCCCGGCATTATTTTCTGCCTGAGCAATTTAAAAAATGGACAGCTATGGGGTGACATTACGCATGAGATAGGCCATAACTGGTTCCCAATGATTGTTGGCACCAACGAGCGTAAATACATGTGGATGGACGAGGGCTTTAATACCTTTATTAATGAATACTCTACCGAAAAATTTAATAACGGCGAATACTTCAAACCAAAAAACAGGAACGCGCCCGGCATTGCCCGCATGATGGAGCGTACTAAAGACCCGCTGATGGTTGCGCCCGAAGCGCAGAACGATTATGGTCAGTATTATGTTAAAACATCATTGGGACTGGATATGCTGCGCAATGTAGTGCTTGGCCCCGATCGTTTTGATTACGCTTTTAATGAATACATTAAGCACTGGGCATTTAAACACCCGCTGCCTTACGACTTTTTCCGTGCGATGAACGACGCATCGGGCGAAGACCTGAACTGGTTTTTCCAACCCTGGTTTTTTACCACCTGGAAACTTGACCAGGCTATACAAGGCGTAAAATATGTGAAGGACGACTCTACACAGGGCGCGCTGATCACCCTGGTGAATAAAGAAAAACTGGCAATGCCTGTTATCCTGAAAATTACACAGGCCAATGGCAAAACCGAAACCATAAACCTGCCCGTAAACATCTGGCAGCGCGGCGCGGTATGGACATTTATGTACCCTTCAACTTCAACCATACAATCTATGGAACTTGACCCTGACCACCAGCTGCCCGATGTGGACAGGAAGAATAATGTGTGGGGAAAATGAGGTGAAAGGCGAAATTAGTGCGGAATGCGGAAGTTCAAATGCGTAATACAGGTTTCATTCCGCATTTGACATTCCGACTTTCGCATTTCATGGATAGCTGAAAGGCGAAATTAGTGCGGAATGCGGAAGTTCAAATGCGGAATACAGATTTCATTCCGCATTTGACATTCCGACTTTCGCATTTCATGGATAGCTGAAAGGCGGAATGAGTGCGGAATGCGGAAGTTCAAATACGGAATACAGATTTCATTCCGCATTTGACATTCCGACTTTCGCATTTCATGGATAGCTGAAAGGCGGAATGAGTGCGGAATGCGGAAGTTCAAATACGGAATACAGATTTCATTCCGCATTTGACATTCCGACTTTCGCATTTCATGGATAGCTGAAAGGCGGAATGAGTGCGGAATGCGGAAGTTCAAATACGGAATACAGATTTCATTCCGCATTTGACATTCCGACTTTCGCATTTCATAGATTTGCCTCCTTGTCATTGCGAGCGCAGCGCGGCAATCGCGAACTTTACAGGGCAGTAATGCATAGTTCGCGATTGCTTCGTACCTCGCAATGACATAGTGATGAGTAGGTTATGTCGTAAAAACTTCCACTTTTCGCTTTCTCCTTTCTTATTAATTCCGAAATCGAAATTCCGACTTCCGAAATTTTTTCCCTTATCTTTAAAAATGACATTCGATTTTACAAATAAAAACGTGCTTATTACCGGCGGCTCGCGGGGAATTGGCAAAGTAACCGCCCAGCTTTTTGCCGCCCACGGCGCTAATGTAGTCATAACCTACAAAACCAACCAGGCCGCAGCCGAAGAAACACTGGCATCCCTAAAACCCGGCAACCACGCCATATACCAGCTCGACGTGGCCGATGCCGAAGCCATCCAACATTTTTTTGCTTTATACGAGGCTGCCTATAACCACCCCGACATACTGGTTAATAACGCCGCTATTTTTATGGAACATAAGATCATGGAAACCAGTTTCCAAAACTGGCAGCAAAGCTGGGCGCAAACACTAAGCGCCAACTTAACCGGCCCGGCAAATATGTGTTTTTTTGCGGCGCGTTTAATGGCTAAGCACGGCGCAGGCAAAATCATCAATATCTCCTCCCGCGGCGCGTTCCGGGGCGAACCTGACCATCCTGCCTATGGCGCAAGCAAGGCCGGGCTTAACGCCATGAGCCAGTCGCTGGCTGTAGCGTTGGCGCCGCATAACATCAGCGTGCATATTATTGCCCCCGGCTTTGTGGAAACCGAAATGGCTGCCGAAACGCTCAACAGCCCCCAGGGCGAGCTGATTAAAAAGCAAAGCCCCTTTGGCCGCGTTGCCCGCCCCGAAGAAGTGGCCCGCCTCGTAGCCGTATACGCCAGCGACGGCCTTGAATTTACAAGCTCCGGGATAGTGGATATTAACGGAGCCTCGTATTTGAGGGGGTAAAGGGGGTTGTGCTGTTAAGCCAATGGCATTGGGTTAAGAGAGTTAATATCGAATGTCGAATAACGAATGTCGAATGATGAAGTGAAAAATGAAGTAAGAAACTTCGAAATTCGATATTCAACATTCATTATTCGATATTTTAGCATAAGATGCATTGCCAAGAAGCTGCTGGATGCAGAGACTTTTACGTGTGGAAAACATTGCATTTAAATATTTGACCACTCTTATTGTTTTAGGTAATTTGTCGGGCTATATCACGGGGGGCCAGTGGAACCCCAGTTAGAAAATTACCTTATCACGATGTTGCCACTCAGTCGGTCATCAAGATTTTTGAAGGAACAGCAAAAAGCACTTTTGATAACGCTTACATAAATAAACGATAAACAAAGTAACAGGGGCTATGAAAACCGAAGAAATAAAACAGCTTTTTGAACAGTTTGAATCTGCGGCTTCAGAAATTGAGGGGGTTGAATGTTGGAGTGCAAGGGAAATGCAAGTCCTTTTGGGCTACAGCAAGTGGGAAAACTTTGAAAAAGTAATTCAAAAAGCAAAAGAGGCTTGCAAAAATGCGGGTGAAGAACCTGGCGATCACTTTCCTGACGTCAGGAAGGTGATACAGGCAGGTAAAGGCGCTCAACAAATAATTGATGATATTGCATTAACCCGTTATGCATGCTATTTGGCTGCGCAAAACGGCGATAGCCGCAAGAGTGAAATTGCTTTTGCCCAAAATTATTTTGCCGTTCAAACCCGCAGGGCCGAAATTATTGAACAGCGCCTGCTGGAATACGAACGTATAAAAGCCCGTGAAAAATTAAGTCAGACCGAAAAGCAGCTTTCGGGTATATTGTTTGAAAGAGGCGTTGACGATATTGGATTTGCTGTTATACGCTCAAAAGGCGACCAGGCTTTATTCCGGTTATCCACTCAACAATTAAAAAGGAAAATGAATATCCCTGAAAACAGGCCCCTTGCTGATTTTTTACCAACCATTAGTATAAAAGCCAAAGACCTTGCAGCAGAAATGACCGGCCTTAATGTTCAAAGCAAAGATTTAAAAGGGCATAACCCCATCGAAAGAGAACATATTGATAATAACACGGCCGTACGAAAAATGCTTGCTGAACGGGGGATATATCCCGAAAATCTTCCGCCAGCCGATGACGTTAAAAAAATAAGGCGCAAATTGGATAGCGATGATAAAAACGTTTTGAAGGATACTAAAAAGAAAAAAAAGTAAATGGCTGAATTTACCAACGGAACTTGTAGCGCTACACGTGCTGCACCCTGCTACAAAGCGCTACACGACTGATAATTAATAACTTAACCACTGTCATGATTTTGTCAGTGACAAAAACGTGTCACCATTTTTTACAGGTATTCCCCGTTTAGCCAATCCCAACATGCCGGCGAACCTTAAGTAAACGACATTGATTAATCATTCAATATTGTTCTTTTACCTTTTTTTCGCCAGCATACTCTTAACTGCAAACTGCCCGCTCTTAACTGCTAACTGAATAAGGGCGTTGCCCCGTGATAGAACGGGGCCCGCGCTTTACACTCATACGGCTACAGGCATTAGGCACTTATTCTCCACAAAAGCCACCTGCAAACTGCCCACTCCTAACTGCCAACTGCAAAAGGCCGGTATCCGTTGCAATCGCTAACGCAGACTGTTGTCAACAAAAAAATACTCAAAAATAACCTTGACAGTATTAAATTCAGAATCAAATTAACCGGATAGTTTCGTCACCACTTATATTTCTAACCTTTAATCGTTTGGGCATTGTGGCCGATGTAATTTTACCATCCCAAAAGGTCTTCGTTTTTACGCCATCTTTAATTACGTAACCCAACTTATCGATTTTTAACTCAGTAGTGCTATGCCATTCACCTGTTGAGTTATCACAATCAAGGGCTATTAGTTCTATCAGTTCCAGGCCTTCTTCACTGATGCTGATTGGATTGAAGGCTTTTCCTTTCGCTATAGATTGCAGGTTGCCTTTTTGGTTAAATTCGTTTATCTTTTGGATTAACCGGTCACTGGTGAAATTGGTAATTGTGGTTTCAAATCCGGTTGCGATTTCTTTTGTTTCAAAACCAATAACATCTTCAACTACCACATCATGCAATAAATTTTTTAAGTCCCTAAGTTCAACCTCAATTTCGGTAGCGTTATTATCCCTTATAAATTTTTCCAGTTCCTTGTAATCATCTACATCAATGTAATAAACAATTACTTTTTTTACATCGTTGTCAAGATTAAGCAATTCCTGGTTTAGTAGAGTATTGATCATCGGGATATCCAATACCTTTTCCTGTGTGTTAAGCAGGTTGGGCACAAAAACTGGCACTGTCCCATTTTTTGTTTCAGTAACCGCACCAAACCAAAATTTACCTATACCTGCTATATTTCTTTGCAAACCGGGTATCAGCGTGGCCAACTTATCCATGGTTTGCTGCGGGTTGCGGAATAAGCTTACCCCATCTTTTATCTCTAAAATTTGAAAATTTGCATTTGCTTCTTTTAACCTGTCCCTAACAGTTTGTATACTATTGAGGCCAATATCGATGTGAATAAATGTACGCCCCAAATCATTCGCTACTTTTGCAGTAACGCCACTGCCTCCAAAAAAGTCAGCTACAACCATGGCTTCGTTGCTACTTGCATTGATAACACGCTGTAAAAGAGCTTCGGGTTTCTGAGTTGAGTAAGTAACTCTTTCTTCAGCTTGAGAATTAACTGGAAAAATATCGTCCCAAAGAGATTGGCATTGCATCCCTTTTAACTCGTCAAGATATAACTTAATGCGGATACCCCCACTTTTTGTAAAATACAATCTATTTTGTTGATCAAGTTCTTCCATTTTTTTATACGGGCAACGCCAAAGAGAACTATAGCCTTTATATGAATATTGGTAACCACTTCCGCTTAGGCCTTTTGCCGTTAAATTACCATCTGTCCATTTTCTCCCGTTTTCATCTTCTTTATTGAATCTTGATAGATATTCGGATGTATATTCTTGATAGACTTTATTAAACGTATAATCGGAGCTTAAAGAGTAATAATAGATCATATCATAATTTACGCCAAAGCCTGATGAATCGCTGTGCGCCGTAGTCCTTTTCCAAATTATTTCTGATCTAAAATTGTCTTCACCAAATACCTCATCCATTAAAATTTTTACATAATGGCCGACATGATAATCGATGTGCATATAAATACTTGCAGTGTCGCTTGTTATATTTTTTATAGCGATCAAGTTTTCGTACATCCAATTAAGATAATCTTCCTTTTTCCAAAAATCACCGTACATTTTTTCATCGAACGCCCTCAATTCTTCAAGATCCATTTCCGCTTCGGCCACTGCAATTTTTTCAACTAACTTTGGGTTTCTTCGGATAAACACCTTTTTCGCATAATCAGCGCCACTGGCAAAAGGAGGGTCAATGTAAACCAGGTCAACCTTTATACCCTGTTCTTTTAAATAAGCACATGCAGAAATACATTCACCACGTATCACCAAATTTTCCGAAGGTTCGCCAACTGCTTCAAGTTTTTCAACCTCGTAATAGGGCATACCACGTTTAATACGGTCATAAACCTTATCGTTTTCGCGGTAGCGCAATACCCGTTGGGTGCGGGTAATATTATCTAAAATGGCTTGTCCTTCAACTGTGTTTGGGTAATATGGTATATATTTTACCGGCATTTTTTAGGGTTGGTTTTTATAAATTATTTTCCTGGTTGTATATTAATTCAATTTCGCGGCGCAACTCTTCTTCATTGGGCAAATACAGCTGGTATTTTTGTACAAATAGCTTGCTGTTGGTATGGCTCATGGCATATTTTATCTGCAATTCGTCGTGGCTGCGCGCCAAAACAATACCTATGGGCGGGTTATCGCCCGGCACGTTCTGTTCGGCCTCCATATAGCCTAAATACATGTTCATTTGGCCTACATCTTCGTACCCGGCTTCTTCCTTTTTAAGGTCAATCAGTACAAAACATTTTAATATGCGATGGTAAAATACCAAATCAATATAATAATGCCGGTTGGCTAAAGTAATACGGTATTGCCGGGCTATAAAGGCGAAGCCCTTGCCAAGTTCTAATAAAAATTCTTGTAGCTGGTTAATCAACCTGGTTTCTAAACCGGTTTCGCTTATATGGTAAGGCTCGGGTATCTTTAAAAACTCAAATACATAAGTATCTTTTAAAATATCTTCCGGCTTTTCAATGATCCTGCCTTGTTTGGCTAATTTTAATATTTCGTTTTTGTTTTTGCCTGCTGCCAATCTAAGAAAAAGAGAAGTTTCCTTTTGCCTTTTTAATTCCCTCACACTCCAATTTTCAATAATGGCTTGTTTTTCGTAAAATCTTCTTTCTAATTCATTATCAATTTTCAGCAATTCTATGTAATGGCTCCAGTTCAATTGGTGCGACAGTGTCGCACCAATTGTATCTGATTGATTTTCAGTATCTGATTGGTGCGAAGCCTCCGCACCTTTTGTAGGGGGTTGATTGCCAATACTAAATTGGTGCGACACTGTCGCGCCAATTGGATAAGCCAAGTAAAACTGCCTGAAACGTTTGATGTTACTCAAACTAAAACCCCTGCCATAGCTTAAAGAAAGGTCTTTTGATAATGTTTCCAGCAATTTATCCCCGTATTCAGCCTTTGAATTGCCTCCCTGTTCAAATTGTACAATATGCTGCCCTATTTTCCAGTAGGTTGAAATCAAAGCAGCGTTAACAGCTCTAAACGCATTGGTTTTACCACTAAGGTAGGTATTTACTATAGTAGTAAAAAGCGTTGAATAAATTGAGGCTTCGCTCCTGTTTACTTGTTCCATTTAAGCCCTAATTGTTAAAAAATTGGGTTATTTTATTGTTCATTTTCGAAACGTTGGCGGCTACATCCTTGCTGTCTTCAAGGTATAAAAAATCAAATTTCCGGTAGCCAAATTTATCGGCATTCAGCTGCAAAAATTCCGCTTCGATATAATTTTTCTTCTTTTGAAAGCTGGGGTCAGCGGCATAAATACTGCCTTTGGTTTCAATCAATAAAGCTTTATAAATTTCGTCTTTTTCTTTACGTTTTATAATCAAAAAGTCAGTAGTATATTTACCTGCGGGCTTCCAGTATTTGCCTTGTTTAGCAAAGCAGTTAATTACAAATTCGGTTAAGCCGCGCTCACCATTATAATATATTTCAAGGCCATTATTTACAAAATCAGCAGACCGCAAAACGTGTTTAAACGTTTCAATTTCAAACCCGCTTGATCCGCTGCCGCCAAAATTATATGGCAAGTAATGGAATGCATTATTTTTTGAACGCACCGGCAGCGAAAACTCTTTTGGCGCTTTAAAATTCTCAAAAGGAATTACCATATCCCCCATTCCCTGGGCTTCCAAAGTTTCTTTCACTAACTGGTATGCCTTTTCAACAGCTGCAAAATCAACATCAACATTCTCGTTATTTTTATCCAGTTCCAAAATTTTAGCGGTTTCGTTTTCGTCAGGATAAAGCATCGTATTTTTCTCAACTTCTTTTAGCTTACCAGCGATTAAAAGCTCTGCTGCCTGCGGTATAATATCCGATGCTGTTTGCAATTCCCTTTTAATACTAAAAGCCAGCCGGATATGCGATTCAATTAAGTACTGATCATACAGTTCATTAAAAAATAAAGCGTCACTTTTTACATAAGTTATAGATTCAAAAATTTCTTTTAATTCAGTTTGATAATACTGCAATTGAGCCGGTGGAATTAACGAAAAACTCTGCCGCGAAATTTCAAAAAGCCACTGATTGTAATTCGCGAATGCAATTCCTGTTTCGTTTATTACATCTATAAGGCCGGTATCAATATTGGCAATATCACTGGTAGTTATTAAAGCCGAAGCTTTATAATCGTCGATGTTTTTTAGAATGGCTTTAAGCTTTGTTTTTGTATTGGGCGTTTCCTCTTCATCAATAGATTGATAAGTGACTTTCAATTGGTAAAAATCAATTTTAGGCAGCTGCAAATATTCCATCCGGGATTGGCGGTCAACCATTTCAATGCCGCCTGCACGTTTCGTGTTATTCAACTCATCAATGCTGCTGTTTTGTTCCTGTTTTAGTTGCTTGTTAAGCGTTTCAGCATTATCCTGGTTCAACCATATCAGCGCAGTTTCTTCTTTGCCTTTATCAACCTGGCGCAAACACCTGCACGAAGTTTGCAGCACCATATTTTGCGGGCTATCCCCTTTTTGCGAAAGGATTACACCCGTCAGGCTCGGGCAATCCCATCCTTCTTTACCTACCTGTACTAAAAGAATATAACGCTTTTTTGAATTAGGCTGATCAAGCGAACGGAACTCCAATTCATTTTCTTTTGGTAATGAATACGTTTTGTTACCGCCGTGATATTTTAATATTTCAGTTGGGTTAATTTGCAAATCGCTAATTAAAAACGGGTAAACTTCTTCTTCCAGCACTTCAATATTACTACAATAGATCGCAATCTTAGCGATAGCTCCATTATTATATTTTACCGCTTTATACCTCGTATCAAAATCGTTAATTCCGCTTTTAATAATTTCAAAACGATTGATATTCTGTCCAACTTTCACTGTCGGCGTTTTAAGAAATTTTTTAATGGCCGTTATCAACGGATAATAGTAAACTGTATTGGTTATTTGTGAAAACTTAAAAGCATAATTACCTGCCTTTATTGTTTCGGCGCCCTGCAAATAAGGTGTGCCCGAAAAGCCTAAAACTGTAGTGATATTTCCCTTGGCTTGCCAATAGTTTACAGCCTGCCTTAATTTAATATCATCAGTTGCCGCATGGTGTACCTCATCAATTAAAATTGTAAGATTTGGTATTTGACCGAATAGCTTTTTAAGGTCGTTACTGGTATCTTGTTCTTCTTCAAGTTCCAGTTCCGTTTGGGCGTTAAATTTAAAGCTTTCTAAGATTACTTTTTCAGCATTTACTACAAACACTTGTCCAAACGGATTGGGCAAACAGGCGTTTACTTTTTGGGCATTAGGGTTGCGGGCTTTGTTACTTTTTTTTCCTGATTTTTGCTCATCTAAAACGTCAAATTTTAAAAGCTTTTTTAGTTTGCCGGCAGCCGGTTCCGGTAATACCCATGATGGATCGAAATTCTCAATTGTTTTTAAACTTGGCACTATAGAAGATTTTAAACCAGAAGGAATAAGCACCAAAAAATTATGCGCAAATGCTTTATTTGTTGGTTCGTTATCTGCAAAATATAAATCAAGGTAAATGAATGCAGCCATTAAATAAGTTTTACCTGCACCCATTGGTAAACTCATTAAATAGTCGGCATAACTTACGTTATAAAAAATGCTTTTTATTATAGCCTTGTAATTTAAAGCAAATGGATTGTCAATTATTAACCTTTCAAGTTCAGGAAGTAATATGTTATTCCCGTTTTTTTGTTTTGCGAAATCATACAATGCAAATGCAGCTGTATTATTTTGCAAAAAATCGCGCGCGCGCTGGTTTATATTTTGTTTTGAAAGATCTGTTCCATTTGTAAAAAAACCTTCATAAAATAGTTGCCAAAGCGGTTTGTTTTCCCCCGAAATTTTCAAAAATAAATAAGTTTCAATTGCCTCAATCTGCGTGTCTCTAAGTTGTCCTTTTGAACGGATATATTTTAATAAATCAATTATCGTACAGCCTTCAGACTGTACCCATTTATTTTTCTTATCTCTTATTATATTATGGAGCATGAATAAAATTTATCCTTTAAGATTTGAGGATTTTAGAATAGCGCAAATTATAAAATCCGTTTTAATATTAACCATTTTAAATGACTGGTTTTTTGCGTCACCGAATGTGTCTCTGCAAGGATAAAATTATTAATTAAGTTATGCTCTTTTACTGCATTATTCCGCGCTTGTTAAGTAGCTCTGTAAGGATAAAATTGCTAATCAAATTTACTGTTATTTGTTACGCGATACGCCAAGTGTTAAGTATTGTAAAAGGAGAAATATTGTCGATGTTGATTTTATCTGCCTCTTACAAGTAGTGAGTGCTATCTCCTTCACACTTGTTGGAGTTGTCAGGCTAAGATTACATAAAAAATTAGTTGTTGTGCCCGAAGAGAGGCTCGAACTCTCAAACGACAATTCCGCCTGTGTTACAATAACTAAATATTCAGAGCCGTTGTATTTCCGACCCTGAATATCCAGTTCCTGAACTGCTACGGCAAATTTCTTTTCAGGGTCTTTTTAAGAGGTGCCTTCTCAAAAGAATATCTGCAAAGAAAATACAACTCTACCTCTATTAAAGTTATTAATAAATAACCAATTCCAACAAAATTGTTCCCCCAATGGCTATTCGATATTTCGCCCTTTCATGGCTAAGCAGAAAGTATTATCTTTTTCATAGGGCTTGGCCCTATGCGGACGTATAGCGCCCTTTCAGGGCTTGCATTTGAAGCTATAGTCCTGAAAGGACGTAATAGGTTAACGATGGGTGCAGCCCATCGGGATATGTCTATGATAGGTGCAGCCCATCGGGAGGCATGATAGAGGCAGCCCATCCACGGGCATGAAACCCGGCATCCTCATCGCCCCGCTCTTTTAAATGGCAGCAAAGTAACCACCCATAAACTTGTACCGGTAAGTAAAATAGCAATGGGCACCAGGTCGGCAAAGGTATTGTGCGAGCCAAAGGAATGCGGATCATTGTTAAAGGCGCCATGTAAAATATTCAAAATATTTATAATAAGCGACAATACCGAAAAAATGCTTAACCCCTTTACCGCCCAATTACGCTTGCCGCGCCCCGTTTCGGCCATGCCGAAAAACCCAACCGCCAGCACCACCAAAACCCCGATAACAATAAACTGGAATAAATAAGCCAATACATTTGATTCAGCCGGGATATAGTGCCCCCCGGCCCATCCATAGCCCGCAGCAATAAGGATGATTGCCGCGCATCGTATTTTAAAAATGGTATTCAGCATGGTTTTTATGTTTTAGATGTTGTTGGTTTCAATTTGTAACAACTCCCCCGGCGTCATGCCGAATTTATTTCGGCATCCCATCCACAGAGCGGCTTGCTTGGTATACGTTATGTATGTAGCAGACTCTTCTATCGCATACCTTGCTGATGGGGTGCCGAAACAAGTTCGGCATGACGTGGGGGTGTATACGCCTTTGCATGTAGCAGACTTTTCTATCGCATACCTTTCTGATGGGGTGCCGAAACAAGTTCGGCATGACGGGAGGGTGTATACGCCTTTGCATGTAGCAGACTATTCTATCGTATACCTTTCTGATGGGGTGCCGAAACAAGTTCGGCATGACGGATTTTTTTGTGGTGATTATTAGGTATTTTTGTGAAAAGCAATAGTGTTATGCAAACTCAAAAATTAAGCGCACTACAGTTAGAACTATTAAATGTGTATTCATTTCAGCCAAAAGAAGAGGATTTGCTGGCTATCAAAACCCTATTGGCAAAATATTTTTCCGGAAAACTTCAGAAAAATATCCAAAAGGCTATAGAGGAAAAAAATATTACAGAAGAAGATCTTGATCGCTGGCTAAATGAGTAAGCTTCGCTCTTGTTAAAGTTTTCTCCAAACAACTCCCCACCCACCACGTCATGCCGAACTTGTTTCGGCACCCCACAGGACAAGTATACGCCATACTTTAGCTTGTTTGTTTGAACCCAATTTATATCTTTACATAAACAACAACCAAGATGCTTTTTAAAAAGGGCTATACCTATATCATGTCAAATAAGTATAGAACTACATTTTATGTTGGCGTTACCAGTGAACTGGACGGAAGGATATGGCAGCATATTAACAATCAGGGCTCAGAGTTTGTAAAAAAATATAAATTGTATGACTTGGTTTACTATGAATATTATGAGAGGATCACCGATGCGATCAATCGTGAAAAACAGCTAAAAAACTGGCATAAGGATTGGAAAATCAACTTAATCAAATCGGTAAACCCCGAAATGAAAGATTTGAAAGGCGACCTTGATTTATAAAGCACTCTGCATAATTGCATGTCATCCACCTCACCACCCCGCGCGTCATGCCGAACTTGTTTCGGCACCCCACAGGACATTCACGCTTGCTTGGTTTGCATCTTTACATGTAGCAGATTGTTCTATCGCATACCTTTCTGATGAGGTGCCGAAACAAGTTCGGCATGACGTGGGTGGTGGCCATTGGACATTCACGCTTGCTTGGTCTGCGCCTTTGCATGTAGCAGACTGTTCTATCGCATACCTTGCTGATGGGGTGCCGAAATAAGTTCGGCATGACGTGGGGAATGTAAACTTTCAGGACCATAAACATGGTGACAGTATTCCGTCACCATGAAGGGGTCGATTTTTGGCAATTTATTTTTATAAAAAAGTGTAAATGAGCTATTCCAAAATTCGGTGGCGTGAAAAACGTGAACATAACCACGATTTTCGAGAGGCGCAAAAACCCCTTTTTCTTCGCCCTTTCTGACTTTCCGACTTTCCAACTTCCGCATTCCACATTCCGACTTTCGACTTTCCGACTTCCGACTTTCCCACTAAATACACTTCCTACTTTCGCCACAAAACCCTAATTTCGCCCTACAGAAAAGAGGAAAAAGATTTGGATTATTTACAGGGATTAAACCCCGAGCAGCAGGCGGCAGTACAACAAATTAAAGGCCCGGTAATGATTATTGCCGGCGCAGGATCGGGCAAAACACGGGTGATCACCTACCGCGTGGCGCACCTCATCCGCAACGGCGTCGACGCTTTTAATATACTGGTGCTCACCTTTACCAACAAAGCCGCCCGTGAAATGCGCGACCGTATTAACCATCTCGTCGGTGCTGATGCCAAAAATATATGGATGGGCACCTTCCACTCTGTTTTCGCAAAACTACTGCGGGTGGAGGCTGATAAAATCGGCTATCCCAATAATTTCACCATATACGATACCGACGACAGCAAAAGCGTGCTCCGGGCAATTTTAAAAGAAATGAGCCTGGATGATAAGCTGTACAATCCCAATTTTGTACAAAACCGCATATCGGCGGCAAAAAATAACCTGGTATCGTGGCAGGAGTACCAGCAAAACGAACAGATCCAGGCGGACGACCTTTCAACAGGCCGGGGTTTGCTGGGCACCATTTATCAAAATTACGTAGCCCGCTGTTACCGCGCCGGCGCCATGGATTTCGACGATCTCCTATTCAAAACAAACGAACTCCTGAAACTGCACCCCGAGGTACTCAACAAATACCAGCACAAATTTAAATACCTGATGGTTGATGAGTACCAGGACACCAATTTTTCGCAATACCTTATCGTAAAAAAACTGGCCGCCGTTAACGAAAATATTTGCGTAGTCGGCGATGATGCCCAAAGTATTTACGCTTTCAGGGGCGCCAATATCCAAAACATCCTAAACTTCGAAAAAGATTACCCCGATCTTAAAATATTTAAACTGGAGCAAAATTACCGTTCCACCCAAAACATAGTAAACGTTGCCAACAGTATCATCGCCAATAATAAAGAGCAGCTAAAAAAGAATGTTTTTTCGGAAAAGGAAACCGGCGATAAAATAAAAGTAATGCGCGCCTTCAGCGATAACGAAGAAGGGAAATTAGTTGCTGAAGCCATAATGCATGAACGAACCACCAAGGGGCTCAACTGGCATGATTTCGCTATCCTTTACCGCACCAACGCCCAGTCGCGGTCAATGGAGGAAGCTTTACGGAAATTGGGCACGCCTTATAAAATATATGGGGGCTTGTCCTTTTACCAGCGTAAGGAAATAAAAGATATTATCGCCTATTTCAGGCTTACTTTTAATCCTAACGATGAGGAAGCGATGAAAAGGGTGATAAATTACCCCCGCAGGGGCATCGGCGATACCACCATCGACAGGATCATCGTCAGCGCCGATCAGCATAAAATCACACCCTGGGAAGTGATCGTAAACCCGTCAAAATATTTGGATGGCCGCACCTCGGCTTCGGTCGGCGTGTTTGCTACGATGATACAAAGTTTCCAGGTGATCACCAAAACGCTTACCGCTTATGAGGCCGCTATTTATATTGCCCAGCATTCGGGGTTATTAAAAGACCTTTATGAGGATAAATCGGTTGAGGGCCTTAACCGTTATGAAAATATACAGGAATTACTAAACGGGATAAAAGAATTTTCGGAAAGGGAAGATATTGAGGAACGCGGGCTGGACGTATTTATGCAGGATATAGCCCTGCTTACCAACGACGACAAGGATAACAACCCCGATGCCGATACCGTTTCATTAATGACCATCCATTCCTCAAAAGGGTTAGAATTTCCCCAAGTTTATGTTGTTGGTTTGGAAGAAAACCTGTTCCCTACCCAAAGGGCGCTCAATTCGCGCAGCGACCTTGAAGAAGAACGCCGTTTGTTTTACGTAGCGACAACCCGCGCCGAAAACAAGTTAACCTTAAGTTATGCAACCTCCCGTTTTAAATTCGGTACACTGATCAGTTGTGAGCCCAGCCGCTTTCTTGACGAAATTGACGCACAATACCTGGAACTGGATTATACAGCAAAACCTGTAACCGGCAATAACCCATTTTTTGATGACGACCGCAATGCCTGGAGCAGTCGTGGCGACACATTTTCGAAACCAAAACCACCCACAGTAAAAACCACTTCAATACTTGCCAAAGCCCACGTTCCCTCCCCTGATTTTGCCCCGTCGGATACCTCAAACCTGCAGGTTGGGATGGAAGTTGAACATGAACGGTTTGGCTTTGGAAAGGTAATAAGCCTGGAAGGCAAAAAACCTGATATAAAAGCCACTATTTTCTTTAAGGAGATCGGTCAAAAGCAATTACTCTTAAAATTCGCTAAACTCCGGATTATTGCACTATAATTAAAAAATAACCACGTTTTGTAGAAAATATTGCCCGTAATAGTTAATAATAGATTTATTAATTGTTCCGAAAGTACATTTTGCGCTTTAATTAATAATGGCATAAAAATTGATAATTTCTTAACATCCTAATTTATTTTATAGCTATTAATAATCCATTATGACTGAAAATTTAAAAAAGAAAACTAACAAATCTGTCGGTAAAAATATCCGGGCAATGCGTCACCAACGTGGGTGGAGCCAGGAAGATGTTGCCAATCGTTTAGGGATTTCTATTCCTGCTTTTTCAAAAATTGAAACCGGTGTTACTGATATTAATTTGTCCCGTTTGGAGCAAATTGCAAATATCTATGAGGTGAATGTTGTGAACCTTTTATCGGCTGATATTGAAGAAAGCGAACCCCAGGTTTCCAATTTAAGTATCGCACAAAGAAAAATTATTGACCGCGAAGCCGAAATAGCAAATTTACAGCGCAAAGTTATTGTACTTTACGAAGAACTGCGGAGCAGGACAGCTGCAGTAGTTTAATTTATTGTACTAACTGTTCAAAAAAAATGACATTAATAAATTAACATCGCTGTGTTGATTTATTTAATAAATTTTATTTTCCGGTAAATTATAGCTAAAACCCCTATGAAAGGTGTTTTAAGAAATTTTTGGAGTAATGATTGCAAAAACAGATAGAGTTAATACATCTGTTTATGTCAAATTATCTGATTTCAATACCCCGCAACGAAGCATTAAAAGACGGAACTATCCATGATCCGTATACTAAATTAAAGGTTAAAGCATTTGACCTGTTAAAATCACGGTTTAACCCCAGCAAAGGGGAAGTGAGGTTTTTTGTTACTACAGCCCACGAAAAACTTGCCTTTGAAACAAAAGGATATAAAAAACAGCGTAAGCTTCTTATTTTGCAAATGATTTCCAGGTATTGCATCTACCTGGGGCTGATAGAAGCACAAATTCATTCTACCTGGCCGTTATCGGGATGAGTTGATGGTTCATAGTTCATAGCCGAAGTTTGGTATTATATATAGTTTCTATGATCTATTACCTATGAGCTATGAACCTTTTTCCGCAGCTACCATGAACTATGAACCATCAACTATGAACTAACTAAAACCCCGCCCTTCCGGGATCATGGAGCATATCGCTCATTTCAATTATTTTATCGTCAATTTCTGATACGCTTTTATTCATCATCCTTATACATTCCGGCTGATCTACCAAACCTTCTTTTTCGAGGTTAAGTAAGCCTTTTAGCGTGGCGATAGGGCCGCGTATCTGGTGTGAGAGGTAAGATGAGTATTCTGAAAGCTTTTTATTTTTCACCTGCAGGTCTTTGGTCCTTTCATCAATAATTTCTTCAAGGTGATGGTTGATCCGGTCGAGGTTATCTTTTTGCCTTGAAACTTCGGCATTCAGGTTAGTAAGCTGGATATTGGTTTTTGCTTTACGTTTTACATTATATATTAACAAACCTACCAATACCAATAACAAACCCGCGACAATGGCCACGGCCCAAAATTTAACAAGATCATATTTCTGGCGCTGAAGCAAAAGTTCATTCTCCTTTTGACGGGCTTGTTGATTAACCTCTTCACGCATTAAAGTTATTTGTGTTGAAGTATTTTGTTTATATGCAGCGCTGTCTAATTTATAAACGGTGATCAGGTAGTGTAAAGCCTGTTCATAGTTCCTACGTTTTAACTCCAGTTGATAGCTTGTGTATTCAAAATCCGATTCTAATTTCTCATCTTTAAGTATTTTCGAAAAGGCAAATCCTTCCTGGACCGTTTTTTCAGCATCGTTAAACCTGTTTTTAGCAATATATAAATCAGCAAGGGTAAGGTCTATACTTGCCACAGGTTTATTTAAATCCAATTGTTTAGCCTCTTTGATTGCTTCTAATAACAAACTTTCGGCTTTATCATACTGGTTAAGGTAAAAATAGATCACCCCTTTGTTTTGCAGGCATTGTACCAGGTTTACAGAATCTTTTAAAACAATAAACATCTCATTACTCTTAATATAATAATTCAATGCCTGGTTAAAATTTTTGTTGCGGTAATAAACACCCCCTATATTAAAGTATAATGAAGCTGTTGTATGTTTGTCAGATAATTTTGTCGCAATTGATAAGGCTTTGTTAAAAAACTCTAATGATTTGTCGTAGTCGTTATCCAGGTATAAAATACCGATATTATTATAAACTTTTGCTTCGCTTTTTAAATTCCCATTATTTGTAAAGGTAGCAAGCGCGCTTAAATAACTATCTACTGCTTTTTTAGGTTGATTTAAATAGTAATAGCCTATCCCCATTTCACGGTAGGCTTCGCCGACACCATTTGTAAAACCTATTCTCTGGGCGATAGCAAGTGCTTTATTAGCTTCACTAACAGTTTGCTCCGGGTTAGTTAAATGGATTGCATATGCCTGTTTATTTAATTCAATAACCTGGCTTGTATCCTGTTGAGAATCATTTCCCTGCCCCTTTGCAAAAGACAGGAAGATAAGTAAAAAAGAAAAAATGAATATTAAAGATTTCTTCATCGAAGCACTATTACGTTCAAATTAACAGAAAGTTATGTTTTAATAAAAATGAATAACCAATAATATTGTAAATTATTTAATTTATTCTATAATTAGTTTTGTTTATTGAAAAATATAACATATGTTTGTTCACGATAAATTATTGGATACCAAAACAGTTAATTTGATAAAGAGTTATTTGATGAGCAAACGGGCTATATAGCCTCATTTATTTTTTCAATAAAGCAAATCAAACGCATCTTGAAACGACCTTAACTTCCTGGGAATAAATCCATTAAAAAACATTTTTTAATTATTCTGGCTGTTTACTCTGCCCGTTCTTTATTTCTGAATTTCAAAAAAAATTGAAAAAGAATTCCACTACAGCTATAGTTAAATTTTTCTAAAGCTGTTGTTTCATCCGGCACTCAAACTGCAGATATGAAACTTACAAATGGTATTTCTGATCACTTTTACGCAAATAATCTTAAAAAAGATATAACAAAAGCAAAATAATCACACATTAAATAAAATTTATTTTATCACATATCTAAAAACCTTATAAAATACTTAAGTATGAAAAAATTAATATGTTCCTCAGTAATAGTTTTAAGTTTAGTTTCCCTCTCAACTTTCGCGCAAACTAATACCACTATTATTACAAAGACAAATAATAGTATTACGGATAAGAAAGACATCGGTACTGCTGACCTGAACGATAAGAAGGACATCGGCACTGCTGACCTGAACGATAAGAAAGACATCGGTACTGCTGACCT
>Ga0206864_1101_pt1 | contig 29498 bp, 29 predicted proteins | sample Alteio_BWOrgCont_42_FD_152632 | JGI IMG/M metagenome (GOLD analysis project Ga0206864, IMG submission 152632) | Enriched cells from forest soil in Barre Woods Harvard Forest LTER site, Petersham, Massachusetts, United States -... | ecosystem: Environmental > Terrestrial > Soil > Temperate forest >...
CTTGATAAAAACCTGGAGGCTGCCCATCCCCGTTTTGATACCATAGCAGTAACCCCGGCCATCAATGAATATGAAAACCCCGGCCAGGAAGTGGTAGATGTGGCTATTCAAATAAAACAATTGCTGGCCAAAGGCACACAACCCGGCGAAATTGCAGTGATCTACCGTAATCACAGCCAGGTGGATGAGTTGGTGCAGTATCTCGATAACCAGCATGTGGCTGTGAACACCAAACGCAAAATTGACATTTTCGCTTTGCCATTCGGCGAAAAGATCATCAATATATTGCGTTACCTCGAGATGGAAATGGACTCGCCCTATAGTGGTGATGAGCTGTTGTTCGAGATAATGCACTACGATTTTTTTGATATCCCACCAATCGAAATTGCCAAAGCAAGTGTCGCGGTAGCGAAAGAAAATTATGCTACTTCGGCCAAAAATGAGCCTAAAACGTCATTACGCAGGTATATCAGCCAGATGAAATCCCCTGCCCAGCCCGGCTTGTTTGACCAGCCTGCAAATCACAGTATGAAATTTTTGATGAGTGATATTGATTATTTGTTAAAATATTCGGTAAGTAATACAATACAACAGCTTTTTCAGCAGGTGATCGCTAAAATGGGTATCCTCAAATATATAATGGAGCAGCCCGATAAAGGCTGGTACATGCAGGTGCTTACCAATTTCTTTGATTTTTTGAAAGATGAAAGCCGCAAAAATCCGGAGATAAAATTATCAGACCTGGTGGCTATCATTAAGCTAATGAAAGAAAATAAGATCAGGCTGGAACTGAACCAGGTTATATTTTCAGAAAACGGCATCAACTTTTTAACCGCGCATGGTTCAAAGGGGCTGGAGTTTGAATATGTGTTCCTCATCGGCTGCAGCAAAAAAATATGGGACAGCAAGGGGCGTAATTATGGTTTCAGTTATCCGGATACTTTAACGCAGGCGCCCGATGACGAAATCGCCCAAAAAGAAGAAGCGCGCCGTTTATTTTATGTGGCCATTACCCGCGCAAAACAACATCTGTCGATATCTTATTCCGGTAAAGATAAAAATGGAAAGGACCAGGAAGCATCGCAATTTGTAGGTGAGATTTTAGCGGATACACATTTACAGGTGCAGCACCCAAAAGTTAGCGAGAGCGATATGATGGAGTTCCTGGCCATCCAGTTTACTGAAACCGACCAGCCGAAAATAGAGTTGCTTGATAAAAATTATATTAACCAACTGCTCCAGGATTATACGCTTTCGGTTACGCATTTAAGCAATTACCTTGATTGCCCGTTGCGGTTTTATTTTCAGTGCCTTATTAAGGTACCATCGGGAAAAAGTCCGGCGGCAACATTCGGCCAGGCTGTGCATTGGGCTTTAAATAAAGTATTCAGAAAATTAAAGGAAAACGGCGACGAATTTCCATTAACTGATGATTTTATGAAAGAGTTTCGCTGGTATATGTACCGTAACCGCGACTCGTTCACCAAAGAGGATTTTAAACTGCGCTTAGATTACGGCGAAAAAATACTGCCTCCTTATTATAACCAAAACATAGAGGTATGGAATAAAATAGCCGTTACCGAACGCCCCATTAAAAATGTAGAAGTAGAAGGTGTGCCGATAAAAGGTAATCTTGATAAAATAGAATTTACAGGCAAACAGGTAACCGTTGTAGATTATAAAACCGGCAAATTAAAATACGCAAAAGACAAATTACAAAGGCCTGATGACGACCACCCCAACGGCGGCGATTACTGGCGGCAGGCGGTATTTTATAAAATTTTGATAGACAACGACCGCAGCATTGATTGGGAGGTTATAGGTACGATATTTGAATTTGTAGAACCAGTAAATGAAGGTGAATACTATAAAGAGAAAATTGTGATCAGTCCTGATGACACAGCAGTTGTGACCGATCAAATCAAAAGCGTTTACCAAAAAATTATGGAACATGATTTTAATACCGGCTGCGGCAAAAAGGAATGTGACTGGTGCCATTTTGTAAAAAGTAATTTTAAACAGGTGGGGAATGTGATGCAGGAGGAGGATACCGAGTAAACATTTTTATTCAATTTGTCATTGCGAGGCATCCCGATGATATCGGGACGAGCTGTGCAGAACGGTCATGCATAGTTCGCGATTGCCGAGCTATCGCTCGCAATGACAAAATGTACAGGTTAAACAATTTAAAAATGAAATATTTTTTATTTATCATCCCCTTATTCTTCATCTTACAGGCATCCGCACAAACCACAATTAAACAGGATGCAGCCATCAAGCAAATGGTTGATGAGGTTTCATCCAAAAACATTGAAACCATTATCCGTAAGCTAGTAAGTTTTAAAACCCGGCATACGTTGAGCGATACCACCAGCACGACAGAAGGCAGCGGCGCAGCACGTAACTGGATAAAGGCCGAAATGACAAAGTATGCCGACGCATCTGGCGGCAGGATGAAGGTACAATTTGATACGTTTACCCAGCCAAAAGGCGACCGTATCGACAAACCTGTCCACCTTAAAAATGTGCTGGCAATTTTAAAAGGGACTGACCCAAAAGATACGCGGGTTTATATAGTATCCGGTCATTATGATTCGCGGGTAAATGATGTGATGAACCCCAACGCTGTTGAACCCGGTGCCAATGATGATGCTTCGGGTACTGCAGTTTCAATGGAATTGGCAAGGGTAATGGCTAAACGATCATTCCCCGCTACCATAATTTTTATGTCAGTTGTAGGCGAGGAACAAGGTTTGTATGGATCAACCAATGTTGCAAAAAGGGCAAAGGCCGAGAATTGGGATGTAGATGCTATGCTGAATAATGATATTGTCGGTAATACGCATGGCATGGAAACCGATTTAAAGGACAATAAAAGCGTCCGTGTATTTAGCGAAGGTGTTCCTTCGGTTGCGGCCAAAAATGACCGCCAGGTGGCTGGTTTAATAGCATTAGGAGGCGAGAATGACAGCCCTTCGCGGGAATTGGCGCGTTATGTAAAAGAAACGGCAGAGCGCTACGTTGACCAATTGGATGTAAAATTAATTTACCGCCGCGATCGTTACTTGCGCGGCGGCGATCATGTGCCATTTTTACTGCAGGGCTTTACAGCGGTGCGGTTTACCGAAATGAATGAAGATTTTAACCGCCAGCACCAGGATGTCCGTACCGAAAATGGTATTGACTATGGCGATCTGCCAGATTTTGTGGATTTTAATTATGTGCAAAAAGTAGCCCGTATGAACCTTTCCGTATTGGCAAACCTTGCCCTCGCACCTGCCGAACCGCAGAATGTGGGTATAGTTACCAGCGGGTTAACCAATAAAACAACATTAAAATGGGATGCCCCTAAAACAGGTAAAAAGCCAGCAGGCTATTATGTACTGATGCGCGAAACAATCAGCCCGTTTTGGGAGAAAAAATTTTATGTAACGGATAACACGGCTACATTAGCTTATTCAAAAGATAATTACCTGTTTGCCGTGCAATCGGTGGATGCTGATGGTCATGAAAGTTTGCCTGCGTTTCCGAAACCAGTCAGGTAGATGGAGATTTGGACAAAAAAGTTTAAATAATTCATACTTTTATGGCTGTAAATTCCTTAAACCTATTTAAAAATCACCAATGTTTAAATCACTAAAAAAGCTTTTTAAAAAAAAAGGCAGTCAAGATAAATCTTTGGAACAGGGTATTTTAAACGAACAAATTTCAAAATCATTAAATGACTTTAAAAACCGGCCTATTTACAAAGTATTATCTGGAGAAATCATAGACAAAACGCCTAATGATGAACTTTTACAAGTGATTTTTGACAACTTATGTGAGAAGTTCCCAAAAGACTATACAAAAGAATATTCCACACTTCTGACTTTCTCAAAATCACTACAGACAATTTACGTAATATGGTGGTTAGAAGCTGAGGTAAACAATGGTGGTTTCAATCAATATTATGCCAATTCAAGCGGCCAATATGCAACGATGGTACCTGATGCTTTAATGCTGATTGGGGCAAAGAAATTCGCAGAATTGGTAAGTAAGGCGAACTTTATTTACGAAACTGAAAATGAAAGGATTACACGTTATCAAGACGGAACAGTTGAAGGTTTTAGTAAATCGTACAAAGAGAATCCATTAAGCGATTGTGACGATGTTTTTTTTGAACTTTACAAAACTGAAAAATTATATAATTTACAAATTGAATTTATCAGAAAAAACAAACTTGATTTTATTGATAAATAACATTCAAGCCCTTGCTGTCATAACAAGAACATCGGTGTAAGAATGTTTCTTTCTTTCGAACTTCCGGACTTTCCCGACTTTCGGACTTCCCCTCTATTTCACGCTCTTCTTCAGCACAATAAAATAACCTGCTATAAAAATTACTACAGCAACAGCCAGGCTTACCCATATTTCATGGGTAAATAAATCAATGGTGATTTGCGGCGTTGCAGTTGGTTGGGAGTTGTTTTTCAATCCTTCTTCCATTGCTTTTATGGCCAGCATTGGATGCGAGTATGGGAACAGGTAGGCATACGTCCAACCGTTTCCTGCCAAAATAACCCCTGTGATGGTACACACAAACCCGATGCCCATGGGTTTTAAAAAATCACGGAATAAAAGGCTCAGCAAAAATTGTATCGATAATATCCCTAAAGATGAAAGGAAAAGTTTTAAATATACCTTGGTTAAAAGACTTGCTACGTTATATTCACTAAATTTTAATTCAGGTTTTAACACCCCTAATAAGTTACCAAAGCCAAGTGTAAAAAGCACAAACAGCAGCAGGCATAACAGCACCAAAAAGAACGCATAAAAATATTTTGCCGCATAAACAGAAAGTTTTGATATAGGTAAACTAAACAAGGATTTCCAGGTGTCGGCCTTATGCTCGATACTATTTACCGAATAGGCGATAAAAACTATCAGCATGGGCAGTATCAGTGATCCCATTATTCCCAAAATGGCCCCGGCAAATTGAAGCCAAAGTATCATACCCGGCGAATGGGAAAGTTTTTCGCTGTGGTTAAAAAAACCAATAAAAAGCAATAAACAAAGTACTAAAGGCAATAAAACCGAACTCCAGAAACCCATAGTTTTCCTGGTTTTATAAAATTCGGAACGGAACGATAATATAAATCCTTTCATGGCTCAGGCGGTGTGGGTAATAGCTAAAAATAATTTTTCCAGGTCCTTTTGCTGCTTGTTAATGCTGTATATGATGTACCCGTTCTGGTTAAGCAAAGTATTGATCTCGCCCATGTTTTGTTTCGAAGTAAAAGGTATATATATATGATGGTCGTCTACCTCTGTTACTGTAAAATTATTCCGCTTTAAAAAATTGGCGACATCTACAGTGTTTTCAGTTTCAATTTGTACCTGCGGCTGGTTTAGCGCTTGCAGGTCATTTATGCTCCCCTGGAACAGCAGTTCGCCAAAGTTTATAATGCCTACGTGTGTGGCCATCCGTTCAACTTCGGCCAATAAATGGCTTGATATAAAAACAGTTTTTTGATGCTGGTTAACTAACCTGATCAGCAGCTCGCGAACCTCGATAATGCCGTTAGGATCAAGGCCGTTGGTAGGTTCATCAAGGATAAGCAGTTTTGGGTCTGACAGTAGGGCTAAAGCAATGCCTAAGCGTTGTTTCATCCCCAATGAATATTGCCCTGCTTTTTTATGCGCAGCGCTTGTTAAATGTACAAGGTCGAGCATTTCATTAACCCTTTTTTCGGGCACCTGTAATAGTAACGCCCTGTTCAGCAGGTTTTCTTTTCCCGAAAGGTGCAGGTAGATGGCAGGCTGCTCAATCAACGAGCCAATTTGTGAAAGAATATTTATGCGGTTGCTTTGCAGCTCCTGTTCAAAAATATGAATGCTGCCTTCCTGTGTTTTTAACAGGTTAAGCAGCAGTTTAATGGTGGTTGTTTTACCGGCGCCGTTTGGCCCCAGGAAACCGTATATGCTCCCTTCGGGAACTTTTAATGATAGTGACTTAACGACGGTTTGTTTGCCAAAATTAAAGGTGAGGCCTTCGGTATCAATTACCATAACTTTTCTTTAGCTATGGAGCATACAGTTTTTACCAGGCCTACACTTTTGTAAAAAAGTGAAGTGGCATGAACTGTTGTGCCTACAATCGATTCCCTTTTTTGTTGAAACTGGTAGCTAACACCCATAATAAGAGCAAACATTACCGGAATCAGTAATAATATAAAGGGATTTGAGTTTGTGATCAGCTTTTTCATTGCTTTGTGATTTAATGATACAAAGAAATAGCTAATATTTTAACTGCTAAAAAGTATTAGACCAACACACAGGATTTATAGATGAACTGTTGTTTAATCAATTTAGCCCGTTTGTCGTATATAAAGGGCAGTTCATCGACAAAGCACCCTGCTACATATAAAATATACCCAATAACGCTATCAAAATATTAATTTAGGTGTGATGAAACTACGCTGGCAAATATTCTGGCATGCATTTTTTTGGGTTGCCATAATCTCGTTTTTTGTAGTTATTGCCCATAGTAACACCAAAATGAGCACCAATGATCTGTTGGTTGTCTTTGTGGTATACCCCGCTATAAATATCACTTTATTTTACCTTAACTACCTGGTACTTATCCCCCAGTTTTTAGATAAGAAGCGATATGGGGTTTACATCATTACCGTAATAACGGCGCTTATTTTATATGGGTTTACTAAATATGGCGTAGCTTTAATTTTTAAACAATATGTATTGATGCGCATGAAAGCGCAGATAACTGGTTTTGGTTCGTATTTTTTGAGCACTATTTTTACCAGCCTTGTCTATTTATTTTTTAGCGCCATACTAAAATTTACAGTCGATTGGTTTTTGAACGAACGCATACAGCGCGACCTTGAAAATCAGCGCCTCAGCGCCGAACTGGCTTTTCTCAAATCGCAGATCAACCCGCACTTTTTATTTAACTCTTTAAACAGTATTTATTCCCTGGCTTACCAGCGCTCAGAAACTACGCCAGAGGCTATTCTCAAATTATCAGAAATTATGCGTTATATGCTGTATGAGTGTAACGATAATAAGGTTGATCTCGTCAAGGAGTTACAGTATTTGCAGAATTATATCGATCTTCAAAAAATAAGGTTCGGTAATAAAGCATTTATAGATTTTAAGGTTGAAGGGAAGATAGAAACCCAGCAGATTGTACCTTTGTTACTGATAGCGTTTATTGAAAACGCGTTTAAACATGGGGTAGCAAGTAACCCGTTAACGCCAATCCGTTTGTTAATTGATATAGAAGAATTGCATTTGCATTTTTATATGCAGAATAAAAAACATACCAATAACCGCGATGCATCCGGAGGAATAGGCTTAAATAATGTTAAACGAAGGCTTGATTTACTCTATCCCGGGAAATATAATTTGGAGATACATGACGAAACAGATACTTACACCGTTGAATTATCATTAGTTTTATAACATGATCAGATGCCTTATAGTTGACGACGAGCCTTTAGCGCTGCATATTTTGGAAGATTATATTTCCAAGATACCATTTTTGCAATTGGTTAAGGCTACAACCAATCCCATTGAAGCCCTTACCATTGTACAGGAAAAAGGCGCTGACCTGGTATTTCTTGATGTGCAAATGCCCGAACTTTCTGGAATCCAGTTTCTGCGTATAGCAAATGGCAAGGCAAAAGTTATTTTAACAACAGCGTACCCGCAATATGCATTGGAAGGTTATGAGCTTGATGTAATAGATTACCTGCTTAAACCCATAGCCTTCGACCGTTTTTTTAAGGCCGTACAAAAAGCGCAAACCATTATGCAGCCCCCGGCAGATAATGGGCCAAAGTCTGCACAGCCTGCCCAACAACAACCCCGGCAGGATTTTTTGAGCGATTTTATTTTTGTCAAAACCGAACATAAGATACAGAAGGTTTACCTTAATGATATTTTATTTATCGAAGGCTTAAAAGATTATATATCCATTTTCACGCCTGCAGAAAGGATTATTACCCTTCAGAATATGAAGAAAATGGAAGATGCTTTGCCCTCAAAGTACTTCATCCGTGTGCACAAATCGTACATTGTTTCCGTTAATAAAATTGACAGCATTGAACGCAGCCGCATTTTTATCAACGACAAAATTATCCCCGTTGGTGATACTTATCGTGAAGAGTTTTTTAAAGTGATCGATGGGAAGAATGTTTAGCCCCCCGACCCCCTAAAGGGGGAGTATTTGAACTGCCAATCAAAAGTTCCCCCTTTAGGGGGTTAGGGGGCTTGCCCTAATGCTTTTCTTATGCTGTCCTCCGCTTCCTTTACAAGTTCTTCGGCAGGCCTGCCATTTGGCTCCATGGGCTCAAGCACTTCCCAGGTCATGCGTACAAGTGTATTTAAGGGGTAATAACCATATTGGGTTATTTGCCAGGTGTTATTTATTGCGATGGGGACTAACAATGCCTCGGGGCATTTTTTTAGGATGGTGGCAATTCCGCCTACCTGGAAAGTTTTCACCTGGCCATCTTTTGATCGTGTACCTTCCGGGAATATCACGGCAGACCACTTGTTTTCTTTCATCCGGTTAGCCAGTTTAACAATTTCGGTAATTGATTGCCGTGAATCATTGCGGTCGATATTAGCGCCGCCGCCGTATTTTAAATTATATGATATGGATGGGATGCCTTTTGTAAGCTCGATTTTAGAAATAAACTTCGCGTGGTATTTGCGCAGGTAATAGATCAATGGCGGGATGTCGAACAGGCTTTGATGGTTCGCCAAAAATATAATGGGCCTGCCGATGGGTAAATTTTGCTTATTTGTAAAAACCACCTGGTTCCCCGCCAGGTAAACCGTACGTAACAGAAAAAGGTTTAATATATCAACCGATCTTTTATGGGCAGCATAACCAAAAAACTTATAGCATATCCATTGTATTGGCTGAAAAATCAGCAATACCAAAAAAAAAGCAATAATAACAAAGGGAGATAAAATATACCCGAAAAACTTTCTCATAAAAATGGCAATTTAGGTTTTTTCCGGGATTTGACTAAATATTACAATTGGTTTTCTACTATTATCAACCGCACTTTTAAAACTGCCGCCACTGTCATGGCATCGGTGATCTCTCCGTTATTAACCATCTGGTAAACCTCTTCAAATGGTAATTTATGGACGATCAGCTGTTCTGTGTCTTCCGGCTCGGACTCAAATTGCTGCAACCCACGAGCAACATAAATAATGCTTAGTTCATCGCTTACCGAGTTGGAAAGGTGTAAACGTTGTATTTCAATCCAGTTTTGGGCTTTAAGGCCGGTTTCCTCCAACAGTTCGCGTTTGGCAGAATCAAGGGGATCGATATCCAAAGCCCCGCCGCCTTCGGGCATTTCCCAGCTGTATTGCCCTAATACGAATCGGAACTGCCCAACTAAATAGGTATTAAATTCATCATCCAGCGGCAAAACACCGATGGCAATATTTTTATAATGCACCTTGCCATAAATCCCCGGGTTACCTGATGGATTAATTACCTTGTATTCGGTTAAATTTATCCAAGGGTTATCGTAGATTTCTTTTTCAGATGTGATTTGCCAGGGGTTTTCTTTAGGGTGGTGCATGGGGCGTAAAGTTGCTATTTTTTAAATCATTAACCCCTGTTATCTCCCAAACGCCCATACCAAAAACTTAGGCATTGCTTTGGCCCAGGTTGCTATATCGTGGCCACCACCAAACATTTCAAGGTATTGAATATCGTTAGGGCGTTTAAAACCTTTTAGCTCCAGTTCTTTTATCAGGTCAACTGTATCATCTATCGAATCGATGATGCCGTTTTTATTGCGGTCGGCAGTTTCATCTTTTGTGCCGGTTTGCAGCCAAATTTTAAGATATGGTTTAATGGTTGTGTTCCTGATCACATTGTGCATAATGCGGTCACGGTCAGTATATCCTTTAGCAAGGTCTTTGCTGCGCCACCAAAATGACCCGGAGAATACTCCGGTCTTATTAAATAATTCTGGGTTATTCCATGCAATATCCAATGCCGAAAGGCCGCCTAACGAAAACCCGGCAAAAGCTGTGGTTTCAAACTTTTCTATGCCAGTATATTCACTGATAGCCGGCAATAGTTCTGATTTTATAAATTCAGCGTATAAAGCTGCCTTTGAGCCACGTTTTTTAAAATCAGGTTTTCCGGCAATGCCATATTCCTGTATACGCTCCTCGCCAGCATGAATTGCTACAACAATAAGGGGTTTTATGCGGTTAGTATTTGTTAACTCTTCCAGCGTTTCAACAAGCTGAAGGTTGGGTGTTTCCTGCCCATCGTTCAGCAACAACAGGTTAAAGGGCTCTGCTATATAATTTTCTTCGGCCATCAGCAACGTGCAGGTAACCTGCCGCTTAAGCACATCAGAATTTATTGTTATTTTATTTTCTGCGATCGTTATCTCCATCTCAGGCATATTCCAGTACATCTCTATTCCTTTTTTATTAAGGCTGCAAAAGTAAGATTTCAATTTGAAGATTAGGTGATTTGAAAATTTGAAGATTTAAAAATGACGATGCTTTAACTCAACCAGCCTAATCAAACTTAATCAACTACTTACAAAAAATCATTTTCAAATTTTCAAATCAATACATTTTCAAATTATTTCTCTAACTTACCTTCTCAAAATAAACTAAATTACATTGACAGAAAAATATCACCGCTGGTACTCGCAAAATCTTGGCTTTGATGTGGAGATGCTTGTTTTTGGCGACCGCGGCTATCCCGTGATCCTTTTTCCCACCTCGCAGGGACGATATTATCAGAACAAGGATGAAGGGCTGATTGAAAGCGCAAAATGGTTTATTGATGAAGGCCTTGTAAAAATTTATTGTCCTGATAGTTTTGATTGGCTAACATGGTACAATAAAGGTGTTCACCCTGCAGAGCGTGCGCGAAATTATGCATGGTACGATAAAATGCTGAATGATGAACTGGCACCCTGGGCTATGCACGAAACGGGTGTGGGCAAGGTGGCGACAGCCGGTTGTAGCTTTGGTGGCTACCATGCAGCTAATTTCGCATTAAAACATCCTGATAAAGCCGGAAACCTGTTCAGTATGAGCGGGGCATTTGATATGCGGCAATTTATGGATGGTTATTATGATGATAACTTATTTTATAATAACCCGGTTGATTTTTTGCCGGGCAGCAACCAGCCAGAATTATGGCAAATGAATATTATTTTAGGAACAGCCGAACATGATATTTGCCGGGAGGAAAATAACCGCCTGTCAAACATTTTGAATCAAAAGCATATTAACAATTGGCTGGACGTGCGCGGCATCGGCAGTCACGACTGGCCGATGTGGAAGGCAATGTTTCCGCATTATTTGTCGACGATAAGATAATTAGTGATTTGATGAATTAATAACAGGAATTGAGTTTCCGATAGATTTGAAGGTTAACTACAACACGAATACCAAATAAACATCATACCATGAAAAAAATAGGCATCTTATTCGGGCAGGAAAATTCATTCCCCCAGGCTTTTGTTGATAGGATCAACCAAAAGGCAGAAAAAAACATATCAGCTGAATTTGTACGCATAAATAAAGTGATGCAGGCCGAACCATTGGATTACGCGGTTATCATCGACCGTATATCGCAGGATGTACCTTTTTATCGCGCCACACTAAAAAATGCGGCTATTTGCGGTACCGCTGTAATTAACAATCCTTTTTGGTGGAGCGCCGATGAAAAATTCTTTAACAATGCGCTGGCTGTTAAAATTGGTGTGCCTGTACCTAAAACGGTGATATTACCATCAAAAGATATGCCGGATGATACTACAGGGCAGTCATTCCGCAACCTGGCTTACCCGCTTGATTGGGAGGGGATATTTAAATATGTAGGTTTCCCGGCTTATATGAAACCATTTGACGGCGGTGGCTGGAAGGAAGTGTATAAACTGCATGATATGGACGACTTTTTTGATAAGTACGCTAAAACCAAACAGTATGTAATGATGCTGCAGGAGGAAATTATTTTTGATGACTATTTCCGTTGTTATTGTATTGGCGGCAAGCATGTACGCATTATGCAGTATGAACCACGCAACCCGCATCATTTGCGTTATGAGCATGGCAAAGCCCCGGCAGAAAAGAAGCTATTGGAAACCGTTAAAAATTATGTGATAAAGCTGAATAAATATCTTGGCTATGACTTTAATACCGTAGAATTTGCAATTAAAGGCGGTATACCTTATGCCATTGATTTTTGCAATCCCGCCCCGGATGCCGAAGTGACCAGCGTGGGCCAGGAAAATTTTGAATGGGTAGTTGAAACAGCCGCTGATTATGCTATTGAACGTGCGAAAAAGCAAAAAGATGATTCGGATAATTTAACTTGGGGCGAATATGTAAAGACGGGTGCAGCGGGTGTTCATCTTTTATCATCAGAGAAAAAAGTTGAAAAGAAAGCTGATAAAAAAGAAGCGAGCGAAGGAAAGATAGATCATGAGATTTTGGCAGAAGGAACGATAAAGGAAAAAGCAGTAAAACCAAAAAAGGCTGTTAAAAAGTAATATGTTCATTTTGTCATTCTGAGTCCCAACCAGGGGGTAAACCCTGGAAAAAACAGTAATTACATGTAAAAAATAGCTCTGATAATCAGTCGCTTGCAATCACGTCATTATAAACATCGTGAAGAATCCTCTGCGAACATCAACGCAGCAAAGTAAATCGAAGAAGATTCTTCACGATGTTCAGAATGACAGGATGGTTAATAAATCAACCAATTAAAATTATGAACGAGTTTACCTTAGGTGTCGAAGAAGAATTCATGGTGGTTGACCCTGTGAGCAGGGAGCTAAAATCACATGAGCAAAAAATTGTTGAAGCTGCCCAAAAAATACATGAGGACCAGGTGAAAGCCGAAATGCACCAGGCCGTGGTCGAGGTAGGCACGCATATTTGCCGAAACACCGAAGAAGCCCGCCTGGAAGTGGGTAAATTGCGTGGCACTGTTGCGCAATTAGCAGGCGAAATAGGCTTACGCATTGGCGCGGCTGGAACACATCCCTTTTCGCACTGGCAGCACCAATTGATTACAGATCATCCACGGTATTTTGAAATCGTAGATGAACTGCAAGAGGCCGCCCGTTCTAACCTTATTTTTGGTTTGCATGTGCATGTCGGCATACAATCGCGCAATATGGCTATCCACATTGCTAACCAGGCCCGGTATTTTTTACCGCATGTGTATGCACTTTCAACCAATTCACCGTTTTGGGAGGGGCGTAATACGGGCTATAAATCGTTCAGGACTAAGGTGTTTGATAAATTCCCACGCACCGGCATTCCCGATTATTTTAATAGTATTGAGGATTATGATAATTATGTAAAGCTACTGGTAAAAACAAACTGCATTGATAATGCCAAGAAAATATGGTGGGATATTCGCGTTCACCCGTTTTTTGAAACTATTGAATTCAGGATATGCGATTGCCCCATGCTGATTGATGAAACGATGGCCTTTGTAGCCCTGTTCCAGTCAATTTGTGCCAAATTGTATAAGCTCAGGCTGCAAAACATGGAATTTATTACCTATAACCGGGCGCTCATCAACGAAAACAAATGGCGTGCAGCACGCTATGGCATCGACGGGAAAATGATAGATTTTGGTAAAGAAGCAGAAGTAAATACCCGGGCGCTTGTATTGGAATTGCTGGATTTTGTGGATGATGTGGTTGATGATCTTGGCTGCCGCGAAGACTTACAATATGTACATAAAATATTAGAACATGGTACAGGCGCCGACAGGCAGTTAGCAGTTTACCAGCAAAATAGTAACTTTGCGGATGTTGTCGATTATATTACATCGCAAACGTTAAAAGGAATTTAAAAAGAATGGCACAAACAGATAAACAGCCGATAAAAGTAGCTATACTCGACCTGTATGATGGGGTAGAAAACGAAGGGATGCGCGGCTTCAGGGAAATATTGCAGCGCTATAAGGCAAAAAATGATTTAAATTTAACCTACGAGGTTTTTGACGTACGCCAAAAAGTGGAAGTACCCGGTACAGAGTTTGATATTTATATCTCCAGCGGTGGCCCCGGCAGCCCTATAGATAGCGAAGGCACTGAGTGGGAAAAAAAATACTTCAGGCTAATAGATAGTTTGGAAGACCATAACCTGTCAAATGCTCAACAAAAAAAATACGGTTTTTTTGTTTGTCATGCTTTTCAGCTCATGTGCCGCAAATACCGGCTGGGCGATATCAATATGCGCAAGTCCACTTCGTTCGGGGTGTTGCCTGTTCATCAAACAAATGCGGCTAAAAATGAGCCTGTATTTGAAGGCTTGGCCGATCCTTTTTATTCGGTTGATTCGCGCTTATGGCAGGTGATCAATCCAAATGAAAAAAGGTTTGTGGATTTGGGTATGCAATTACTGGCCATTGAAAAGGAACGCCCGTATGTAGACCTGCCAAGGGCAATGATGGCCATCCGTTTTAATGATTACTTTTTTGCTACCCAGTTCCATCCTGAAGCTGACGCACAGGGTATAAGGAACCTCTTGTTAAAGGATGAAAAAAAGAAAGAAGTTGTAAGCGAGCACGGTCTTGATAAATACAATGAAATGCTTGAACACCTTGAAGACCCAGATAAAATAACGCATACGCAAAATACCATTATCCCAAACTTTTTGGACCAGGCTGTTTTGAGTTTGCAGGAGATATAATTCTGCACCTGCTTGAAATGGTCGTTATGAGAATTTTTGCTTAGTAATATTAATTTGGCTATACTTGAATATGGAGCAGTTTGAACAATATCAGCAACTTATTTTGCCCGTTTTAAAACGCTACTTTATTAAGCGCGCTGCTATTTTCGGCTCTTTTGCAAAAGGAGATGTAAATGTCAATAGTGATGTTGATTTATTGATAGAACCGGGTAAAGGCTTCACAATCTTTAAAATGCTTAAGCTTGAAGAGGAAATTTCTGATTTAATAAAACGTAAAGTAGACCTGGTGGAATATAGTGCTTTAAAATCTTCAATCAGGGAAGAGGTGCTTTTGTCTGCAATAACTATTTTATGAGCCGATCCGACAGCGTTTATTTACAGGATATTCTTGATGCTGTAGAAATCATCCTAACTTATATCGAAAATAAAACTGAATTTGAGTTTGTTAATGATCAAATGTTACAAGATGCTGTAATAAGGAGATTTGAAATTATTGGCGAAGCTTCAACTAAAATATCCGAAGACATAAAAGATAAAAACCCTCAAGTTCAATGGCGACTTATGAAGGGAATGAGAAACAAACTTATACATGAATATTTCGGAGTTTCAGCAATTACTATCTATTCAACTATTAAACTTGATTTGCCAGTTTTAAAGGAACAGTTAGAGAATTTAGTTAAATAAGTCGTAACAATGAACCCATCCGCTCGCAAAACCTATAACGCCAACTTTACCGCTGAAAAATATAACCGGTTTTTAGCAGATATAAACGAAGGCCTGAAAAATCCGATAGCTTTCCGCGTAGCCGAAACCCCCGTTTTTTTAACGGATGATTTTAGGGACAAACTGGTAAACGCTGGTGATAACATCATTGCCACTATCCTTCAGCCCAATTTTAAACAGCTTACTGAAAGGGCGATCCCCGAAAAATGGCGTGTGGCAAATGAAAACGATCATCCCCATTTTATAGCTTTGGATTTTGGGGTTTGCAAAGATGAAAATGGAGACATCGTGCCAAAACTAATAGAGCTGCAAGGTTTTCCATCATTATATGGTTTCCAGTCGAGCCTGGCTGATGACTACCGGGATAATTTTGATATAGCCGATGACTGGTCGGTTTATTTTAGCGGTCTTGATAAAGCAAGCTATATCAACCTGCTTAAAAAAACCATTGTCGGCGATCATGATCCTGACGAAGTGGTCATAATGGACGTTAACGCCCCTGAACAAAAAACAGCAGTTGATTTTTATCTCACCAAAAAATTCATCGGTACGCATGTTGTATCTTTAAGCGACCTGGAGCAGGATGGGAAGCAGCTTTTTTACCGGGTAAAAGGTGAAAAGAAATTGATCAAACGCATTTATAACCGCCTGATTTTTGATGAGATTGACAATGACCCGCATATTTTCGATAGGGTAGTTGACATCAGGCAACCTTTAGATGTGGAATGGATAACACATCCCAACTGGTTTTATCGCGTCAGCAAATTTACCATGCCATTTTTAAAAGGCGATTATATCCCAAAAACCCAATTTTTACACCAGGTAAAAGAAATACCGGCTGATTTGGAAAACTATGTTTTAAAGCCATTGTTTTCCTTTGCAGGCCAGGGGGTGATCATTGATGTTTCAAAAGATGACATTCAAAATATAAAGGATCCTGAAAATTGGATATTACAGCAAAAAGTAAATTATGAGCCTGTTGTGCAAGCGCCGGACGGCGGCGTAAAGGTAGAGATCAGGCTATTGTACCTTTGGCCAAACGGCGATGAAAAACCCACCCTCGCCATTAACCTGGCCCGCTTAAGCCGTGGAAAAATGATAGGTGTAAGGTATAACCAGGATTTTGACTGGGTTGGCGGAACGATAGCATTTATGCGGAAGTAAGATTCAAGAAGGGACAATCTTAAATCCTGACTCTTGTATCTTGATCTCTTGATTCTCGCATCTCTCTAAACCAAAATACTATTTAAGTTGTCTGTACGTATATATATAAATTGTATTAAATTTGTGACGTAATATGCAAACCATTATAATAGCTATACTTTTTGCTGCAGCGGTTTTTTACGTATGCAGGCTCGTTTACAAAAATTTGTCGGCAAAAAAAGGCTGCGGAAGTAATTGTAAATGCGGTGTCGATTTTTCGGCCATTGAACATGCTGAAACCAAAAAATAATAACGAAACCCCCTTATTAACCTATATATAATACTTTATTTAGAAGAATTTAATGGCTGATAAACAGGTTTTTCAAACTGATACACCCGGCAGGTGGTTACGTTTTAAATGGCTTAGCCGGATACTCATCATTGTACTGGCTTGCAGTGTATTGGCTGCAATTATAACAGTAACTTCAAAGCAATATCCAAGTTTACCAAACTTGAACCCTGCACCAAAGAAACTTACTAAGGAAGAGCTTGAAAGTTTAAAAAGATCAAAAAAGTATAAAGACTTTAAAATTGATAAGGGCGAAATTCAAAAATTGGCGCGTACAAAGCGCTTGCACCAGTTAAAGCGCCCCAACAATAAGGATCGTATTAATGCTGGCTTTTACAGAGCCTGGGAACCGCAGGCTTATACCTCCCTTGCCGAAAATATTTCACATTTGGATATGGTGGTAAGCGAGGGCTTTTTTATCGCGCCCCAGCACGATACTTTAGTTGCTAATATTGATACCGGGCTAATAAATCTAAACCGTAAATACAGGAAGCCTGTTTTGATCTCACTATCAAACTACATTGACAATAACAAGGCAAGTGGCGGATATGATACTAAAGACGTTGAACGCATTATCAAAAACAAAAAGCTCCGCATCCAATTTATTAATAACATAGCCAGCCAGTTAACAAGGTATAAATTCAAAGGTATAAACCTTGATTTTGACGATATTAAAGATATTAACAGCAAAAATTATATTGCATTTGAAAATGAACTGTACGCCATATTACATCCTTTGGGCTTTTTGGTTACTCAAAATGTGATCCCGGATGATGATAAGTACAACCTTGAACGGCTTCAACATGTGAACGACTTTTTGTTTGTTATGGCTATTGATCAGCATAACGATGGCAGTAATGCCGGCGACCTTTCTAATCAGCATTGGGTTGAGGAGATACTGGATAATGTTTGCACAAGGATACCAAGTGACAAAGTGATTTTAACGATTGCTGCAGGTGCATACGACTGGCCCGAAAATAGCGTGGGTAAACCTATAGGTTATCCGCAGGCTATAAGTACCGCCCAGGAAAATGAGAGTAAAATCACCTTTGACCCCAGTTCGGCCAACCTGCATTACACCTATTTTGATGATGATAGCTTACAGCACACTGTCTATCTTACTGATGCCGCCACTAATTTTAACGTTATCCGCATGGCGGATGATTGGGCTACAGGGGGCGTAGCGCTTTGGCGGCTGGGGGCGGAAGATCCGCGTTTGTGGACTTTTTTCCAAAAGAACTTAGCTATCGATTCGCTGAAAAAAACAGGGATCGATATTAAAAAGCTAACTACCGTTGGTTTAAATAATAAAATTGCTTACGACGGCGATGGTGAAGTGCTTGACCTGTTAACTACGCCAACTACCGGAAAGATTGATGTGCAGATGGACACAACAAACTTTGTTATTACAAATCAGCATTACATTAAATTACCTACCAAGTATGTGATCAGGAGGTATGGTTACGCTCCCGGGAAAATAGTTTTGACGTTTGACGATGGCCCAGATCCTGATTATACGCCGCGCATATTAGATATATTAAAAAAAGAACATGTTCCTGCTGCTTTTTTTGTAGTGGGATCAATGGCAGAAAAAAATATACAGATACTTAAAAGGGAGTATGACGAAGGGTATGAAATTGGCAACCACACATTTTTTCATCCTGATATTTCCACAATTAGTTTACAACGGGTAAACCTTGAATTAAACGCCACCCGGAAACTTATTGAATCGGTAACCGGGAGGAGCACCATTATGTTCCGGCCTCCGTTTAATGCGGATGCCGAACCACAAACACTGGCCGAAGTTATCCCTGTAGCTGAAAGCCGCAAGCAAAGTTATATTACTATTGGCGAATCAATTGACCCCTGGGATTGGCAGCCTGGTGTAACAGCCGATAGTATTGTTGCGCGCGCTATAAAGCAAAAAGATGCTGGCTCCATGCTATTGCTGCACGATGCCGGGGGCGATACACGCGAGGAAACTGTAAAAGCCCTGCCTGAAATAATTCATTTCTTTAAAAGCCACGGTTATAAATTTACAACTATAGCCGATGTTTTGCATACAACAAAAGCCGAACTGATGCCGCCTATAAAAGATGATGCAAATTCAGGCATATTAGGCTCGTTATATAACCTGCTGATACAATTTTATTTTTATGGGAACTGGTTTTTGATGTACCTGTTTCTATCAGCTATTTTTTTAGCAGTAGGGCGTGTAGTGCTCATTGGGATACTTGCTGTAAGGCAATATGGCGATGATAAAAAATTGAACCGGGTTGTGGTCGATCATAGCAAACTTCCCCCGGTCAGTATTATTGTACCAGGATATAATGAAGAGGTTACCGCAATAAAAACGATACAAAGCCTGCTTAAAACAGCCTACCCTTCATTTGAGATAATTTTTGTTGACGACGGATCAAAAGACAAGACTTATGAGCTGGTAAATTCGTCCTACGGTCACCATCCTTTGGTACAGGTACTTACAAAACCAAACGGGGGCAAAGCATCAGCCCTTAATTTTGGGATAAGCCATGCCAAAAATGATTTTGTAGTTTGTATCGATGCCGATACCCAGCTAAAAGAAGATGCCGTTTACCATTTAATGACTTATTTTACCGATGCTGAAATTGGCGCTGTAGCCGGTACCGTAAAGGTAGGTAATGAGAATAACCTGATAACCCGTTGGCAATCTATTGAATATATCACAGCTCAAAATATGGACAGGCGCGCGTTCGACCTGATCAATAGTATAACCGTGGTGCCGGGCGCTATTGGCGCATTCCGCAAATCTGCCATATATAAGGCAGGCGGGTTTACTTACGATACTTTAGCCGAAGATTGCGACCTTACCATGCGGATATTAAAGCAGGGCTATATCGTGAGAAACAGTGATGAAGCCATTGCCTATACCGAAGCGCCTGAAACACTAAATGGTTTGTTAAAACAACGCTTCCGCTGGAGTTTTGGCGTGATGCAGAGTTTCTGGAAAAACAAGGATACACTATTTAATAAAAAGTACAAATATTTTGGGATGCTGGGCATGCCTAATATCCTTATCTTCCAAATCTTGTTACCGTTGTTTTCACCGCTTGCCGACCTGATGATGATCTTTGGTTTATTTAGCGATAAACCGGGTAAAATAATCGCTTACTATGTAGGGTTTGTACTTATTGATTTTATTGTAGCCATTATTGCCTTCTGGATGCAAAAGGAAGACTACAAAAAATTAGTTTATATCATCCCCCAGCGTTTTATATGGCGGCAGTTAATGTATTACGTGCTGTTTAAATCTATTCGCAGGGCCTTAAAAGGGGAACTAAGCGGCTGGGGTGCATTAAAACGCACTGGTAGCGTGGTTATTAAGAAGGAAGTAGCAGTGAGCAGTGAGCAGTGAGCAGTGAGCAGTGAGCAGTGAGCAGTGAGCAGTGAGCAGTGAGCAGTGAGCAGTGAGCAGTGAGCAGTGAGCAAGACATTATGTTAACTACATACTTCGGTAAAATCCAGGGATTATCAAAACCTGTGGGTTCAGGCCTTTTCCATCAGGCAAACAGCATAAGCAACAACACCTTCTTCGCGGCCTATAAACCCCAATTGCTCATTGGTAGTTGCTTTTATTGAAATGTCTTCTTCGCTTATGCCGGCTGCAGCTGCTATATTGGTTTTCATTGCGGGAATGTGCGGGTTTATTTTAGGTGCTTCGAGGCATACCATCGCATCAATATTGCCAATCTGCCAGCCTTTTTCTTTTAAAAGTTGTACCACCTGCTGCAGCAATATTAAACTGCTGATGCCCTTCCATCTATCATCTGTGTTTGAAAAATGATAGCCTATGTCGCGTAAATTTGCAGCGCCTAATAATGCATCACAAATGGCATGCAATAATACATCGGCATCCGAGTGCCCGAATGCACCTGAATGGTGCGCTAAATTAACCCCCCCTAATATAAACGGGTGCTGCTCTTTTAACTGGTGTACATCAAATCCAAATCCAACTCTTATTTTTGCCATTACTGTTTGTTCGAATTTTTGGTTCCTCCAAAGGTAGCAATAAGGCTAAAACGCAAGGTATTGGCTAAAGGACTATTTTGTTGCGTGGCGGCGAGGTATGAAAAGTCGAAATTAAAAATGTCATATTTAAAACCAGCGCCAAAAGTTAAATAATGTGATCCCCCGTTATTCTGGTTTTCGTAAAAATATCCTGCTCTTAAAGCAAATAATTGGTTATACCAATATTCTAATCCCGGCGAAATAGTGATCTGCTGTAATTCCTGGGTAAACCCTCCCGGTGCATCAGTAAATGAACCGAAAATGCCTGCAGGTACCGAAACATTATCACTCTGGCCTTTTATAATATTCCCGTTTGAATCAGTTATAGGCGGTGTAGGCACCAATAATTTATTAAAATCTACAGTGAAAGTTAACTGGTTATAATCGTCCAGGTTTATGGTGTTGGCAGCCCCGATCTTTAAATTTGCGGGTAAAAAGTATTTGGTGCCATCATTGCTGTAGCTGATCTTGGTGCCAATATTTGAAATATTTGTACCAAAAGAAAAGGTAGCATCTGTGCCAAATTCCTGCATCTTTTTTGTGTAATAAAGGGATACCCCGGCTGCTACGGCATTACCTGCTTTGGCTTGCGCCCCTGTTCCGGTAGCAAAAAATGAGTTTGATAAGTTTGAATGGATATATCCGAACGTTAGGCCCAATGAAAGTTCCTCGCCAAATTTACGTGCAAATGATCCGTTTAATGAAAATTCATTGGGGTTATAGGTGCCCAGGTCATTTTGATTGGCATCCCTGAATTGAATTGTGCCATAATTAAAATAACGTAATGCAATGCCTAAGGAATTACGGTCATCTAACTTATGTGCATAACTTAAGTACGACAAACTAATGTCCGGTACTAATTGCCGGAGCCACGGGCTATAAGATAAAGAAACATCATCATCGTTTTCAAGGTAAGCCAGTTTGGCCGGGTTCCAGTAATTTGCATTTACGTCCGGAGTAATTGCAACCCCAGCTTCGCCCATTGCCCCCGAACGGGAATCAGGCGTTATGTTCAAAAAAGGTACTGCTGTAGGTATAGCTGTTAAATTGCTTCCATTAGTATTTGTTCCAACTGTTTGGGCTAACGCCAACGAAGGTAAAAGAATAACGGTAAAAAAAAATACAGTTTTAGTAGAGAAAAACTTCATTAGTGCAGATTTGTATTATTAGTTAAAATAAATATAAGCTAAATGCCAACTATTACGTACAAGCAGCTAAATAAGTTTTCCACCAAAATAATTCATATTTTTGTAACTCCAATTGCGAAAGTTGCGTTAAAGAGCAGAAAAAAGTTTAGTTTCTTTAAAAGATTTGGGTAAAAAAATTAGCTTTTTAAGCAAAATGTTTTAAATTTACCTTCCTAAAAATTAAGTAAAAATATGAAAGTACTTTTTACGAAGACCGCCTTAGTGCTGTTGGGCATAAGTATAATGATGATCAGTTGCAGCAAACGCGCGCAGTCTGATAAAACCGGGATTACTTATAACGACAAAAAAACCGGCGGCTATGAACGGTTCAGGCAAACACATCCGTCGCCCGGGCCAGGCCTTGTACCTATAGAAGGCGGTACTTTTGTAATGGGCGGCAGCGCCGACCAGGATGTTACTTTTGATTATAATAATGTACGCCGCAGGGTAACTGTACCTTCCTTTTATATGGACGAGACAGAAGTTGCTAACCAGGACTGGCTTGATTACCTGCACTGGATCAGCGTTACCTATCCCCAGGACCATGAACTCTATTATAATGCCCTGCCTGATACCCTGGTATGGCGCAATTCCTTAGCGTACAATGAACCTTATGTTGATAATTATTTAAGGCACCCGGCCTATCAGGACTATCCTGTAGTTGGCATAACATGGGACCAGGTGCAGGATTATTGCACATGGCGTACAGATCGTGTAAACGAAAATATTTTACGCCAAAGGGGCAATATGGTTTCGTGGGATGATTTGAACGGAAAAGGAAAAAATGGTAAGGCAGCACCTGCTGCAGCAAATAAACAGCCTTTTAATACTGATATTTATCTTAATGGGCAATATACCGGAGCTGGAATTGACGGGAAGAAAATGATAAATGATTTAAGCCCTAACGCAAAACAAGGTACCGGTGCAAATGCAAAAAAAGGACCCGTTAGGCCTGTACGTTTGGAGGATGGGATTTTAAAACAAGCTTATCGCCTGCCTTCAGAAGCTGAATGGGAATATGCCGCCTTAGCATTGATAGGAAACACAGAATTTGAAAATATTAATGACGGAAAAATATATCCATGGAATGGTTTAGGTGTGCGTTCGGCAAAAAGGGCTACCCGTGGGTTGATACTTGCCAACTTTAAACGCGGCTTGGGTGATAACATGGGTGTAGGCGGATATTTGAATGATAAAGCCGATATCACCGCCCCGGTAAGATCCAATCCGCCTAATGATTTCGGATTATATAATATGGCCGGCAACGTAAACGAGTGGGTTGAGGATACTTACCGCCAGACATCATTTGAGGAAGTTGAAGACTTTAACCCTTTCCGTGGTAACCAATTTACAAATAAGCGCCTTGCTGATCCGGCAAAAGGATTAATTGCCAAGGATAAATATGGTCGCCCGGTAAAAGATGCTTCAGTATCCAACAAAAAACTTAAATATAGCGAATTATTAGCATTACAGGCCAGTGGTAAAGATTCTACGGCAAAAGCCCCTGTAATTAAAAACCCGCTTGACGGCAAACCTTTTAACGCGGATGCCAGGGGTTACGGAGATACTGTTAATACTACATTATATGGTACTACTACATTGGTAAATAATCATTCAAAGGTTTATAAAGGTGGTTCATGGAATGATTTGGCCTTTTGGCTGAACCCGGCAACCCGCCGTTTTATGAATGAAGATGAATCAAGCTCTGTTGTTGGTTTCCGTTGTGCGATGACACTTGTTGGTGCGCCCGAAATTAATCCCGGTGGAAAGCCACACTATAGTGTGAAAAAATCAAAGCCTTTTAAAGCGAACTAAATAGTTATAACCTTAAATTAAAAAGCCCCTGAATTATCGGGGGCTTTTTAGTTTAATACCAGGCTATATCTAATTTAGAATTGCATTAATATTTGCCCTTTTTCAACTTTATCGCCGGGCTTTATTTTAACCGTTTTTACGGTTACATCAGCAGGGGCTTTAATAATGTTTTCCATTTTCATGGCTTCCAAAATAAACAGGTTATCGCCCTTTTTAATTTCCATGCCTTCGTTTGCAAAAACTTTAAGCACCATACCTGGCATAGGGGCTTTTATCTCACTTATTTTGGCGGTGTTCAAACTGCTTAACCCTAATTTATCAAGTAAAATATCAAATTGATCCTTTGCTGCAATTGTGTAAATATTGTTATTCACCTTAATTTCAGCAGTTTTTTCTGAACTATTAAAGCTGATGACCTCTACGTTATATGATTGCAGGTTATTAATTATGTGCCACGAGGTTGTATTTATTTGCTTTATATCTGCCGGTACACTGCTGCCATTTATGAGCAAGCCATCCCCATTTTTATCAAGATCATAATCGTATTTGTTGTTTACTTTTAATTTGTACATGATTGTTAGCGGTTAGGTTGTCAGAACCGGGATTAAACCGATTTTAGGGATTCTTTTGATTTTTCCTTGAGTTCGCACAATTTTCAAGTGATTAAATATTTTTAGAATCCGGGAAATCATTAAAATCAACTTAATCCCGGTTCAGACTATTGTGTTAATACATACTGAACCAAATTAGCGCCCATTTTTAAGGCCTTCAGGCGGGTTTCCTGGGTATCGCCGACATAAGTGCCATAATCCTCCCACCCGTTCCCCAAATCGCACTCATAGGTATAAAAACACACCAGGCGGCCCTTATAAATTAACCCGAAGCCTTGTGCGCGCTTACCATCATGTTCATGAATTTTTGGCAAACCCAGGGGGAAATTAAATTTCTGATGATAGATAGGATAATTTAATGGCAGTTCAACAAAATCAAGTTCCGGAAAAACCTTTTTCATTTGCGGGCGGACATACGGGTCAAGCCCGTAATTATCATCGATGTGCAAAAAGCCTCCTCCGGTTAAATACTTGCGTAAATTGAGCGCCTCCTGATCTGAGAATATGACGTTTCCGTGCCCGGTCATAAAGATAAAAGGATAATTAAACAGTTCCGCACTGCCCACATCCACCACTTCATCTTCGGGCTGAAAGTTTGTTTTTAAATTATCATTACAAAATTTTATAAGGTTCGGTAACGCCGTTCTGTCCCCGTACCAGTCGCCGCCGCCATTATATTTAAGTTTGGCCATTTTATAAGTAGGGGGGACATTAAAACTGCTGACCACCGTTAGCAAAGCAAATGCAAAAACTATATAAACAACCCTTTTCATGTATTTAAATTAATTTTTGACCAACCAAAAATAACACTTAGAAATCTCCTTTTTTCTAACTCTCAAAACTCATACTCATGTTCACATTTTTCACGCCACCGATTTTTGGAACACCTCATTTACAGTTTTTTATAGAAAAAAATCACCAAAAATCGACCCCTTCAAAGTGACAAAACGCTGTCACCACTATAATAACTATTACATTTTATATTTGATACTTCACCCCTTATAGCTATCTGCTATCCAGAACCATGAACTATCAACTATGAACCATTTCTACCTATTTAAAAAATTCACCTCAAAACATGCTTCCAACCCGGCTGTTTCAGTTCTTAAACGGCTTTCGCCTAAAGTTATGGGTTTAAAACCATTTTGCAAAGCTGTGTCAATTTCATCTGTTGTAAAATCACCCTCAGGGCCAATCAATATTAAATATCTTCCTTGTTTAATAAGTTCGGCTTCCAGGCTTGTCTTATTCCTTTTTTCGCAATGGGCAATAAATTTTTGACCATCAAACGGTTTAGCTAATAGTTGGTTGTACTTTACAGGGCTATATAAAACCGGGTGATATGCTTTAATTGATTGCTTAATTGCCGAGGTTATTATTTTATCAAGCCTTTCAACCTTTACTTCTTTACGTTCAGAACGCTGGCAAATGATCAATGATATTTCATCGATACCAATTTCGGTCGCCTTTTCCAAAAACCATTCCAACCGTTCAATATTTTTGGTAGGAGCTATTGCTATATGCAAATAGTGGTTTCTTTTATTAAACGATGTTATTACCGAATTTATTTGAAGGATTGTTCTTTTTGGGTGTGCTTCTTTTATGGTGGCATAATATAACACACCTTTGCCATCAATCAAAGTTACTTCGCTGCCGGTTTCAAACCGCAGCACCCGGACGCAATGTTTGCTTTCTTCTTCATTCAGAAAATATTGCGGATGGGAGGGATCAATATCGGGTGTATAAAAAAGTTGCATAAAGCATAAAGCTAAAAGCCAAAGGCACAAAGCTGAATGCATAAAGCCCTGGAGCTTCTAGCTTTCAGCCTTCGGCCTTTAGCTCTAATGTAAATCTACAGCATCTTCTTCATTTATCAGCAGTTCAAGTTTAACTGATTCAATATTTTGGTCTGATTTTTTTAATACTGTAATATTATAGCCATTTGATTCCTTTTGTTCACCAACATCAGGTATTTTACCAAAAATATCACCAAGCCAGCCCGACACGGTATCAAAATCGCCATCTTCGGGCAAATCATGGGGGAGGTGCCCGTTTACATCGTAAATGGGCGCCAGTGCGTTTACAATAAACTCGCGGTCATTAATTTTTTCAACAATCGGCTTTTCTTCATCGTACTCATCCTGTATCTCGCCTACCAGTTCTTCAACAATATCTTCCAGGGTAACCATACCGGCAGTACCGCCAAACTCGTCGAGCACAATGGCTATTTGTATGCGCTTTTGCTGCAGCTCGGCCATCAGGTCATTTATCTTTTTTGTTTCAGGGATAAAATATGGCTTGCGGATGATGTTTTTTAGCACAATTTCTTCGTTTCGCGCCAATAAAGGTAAAAGGTCTTTTGCATGTACTATACCTACAATTTTATCAATAACATCATCATAAACCGGTATGCGCGAGTAGCCTTCCGTAATTACCAGTTCTAATAACTCATCTTTAGGCGTATCAATATCCACACCTGATATTTTAGTGCGGGGCACCATGATATTTTTAACCACACGCTCATTAAAATCAAAAACATTCTGGATAAGTTCATGCTCTGTTGAATCCAATGCCCCGGTCTCTTTCCCCTGGTCAAGTAAATATTGCAGCTCTTCCGAACTATGGTTTGTTTCCCCTTGCACGGGGTTAATCCCGATAAGCTTTAAAACAAAATTGGCAAAACCATTTAATATCCATATTACAGGCCTGAAAACTATAAAAAAGAAACGAAGGGGTACCGAAATGGTCATCACGGTACGGACAGACCTTTGTATAGCAACTGATTTAGGGGCAAGTTCACCAAAAACAATATGTAATATGGTAATAAAGGCGAAGGCTACAACGTGGCTGGTATTAATAATAAAAGATGAGGTAATAGTAATGCCACATAGTGAGAACAAGTTAAGCATTAACTTGGTGGCTACTTCCTGCCCAACCCAACCTAAACCGAGCGAAGCAATGGTGATGCCTAACTGCGTAGCAGCGAGGTAACCATCCAGGTTATGCATTATGCTGCGCGCAACTTTTGCCACGGCGCTCCCTGATTTTGCTTTGATTTCAATTTGTGAGCCGCGCACCCTTACCATAGCAAATTCAGCGGCAACAAAAAAGCCGTTTAACAAAACCAGGAAAAAGGTAAGGAAAAGATAATAACCGTTTATTTCAAGCTCAGGGCCCATATATTAATTATTGGTACGCGGGAAAAGTAGATTTATACAATTCCAGGCTTTCTTTTATTACTTTATGGGCATATCTCAGCCCTAACAGGTGCTCTATAGTAACATTTTTGCCTTCCAGCTTTTTATAATCTTTAAAAAAACGCACTATCTCTACCATTACATGCGGCGGAAGTTCAGCCAGATCGTTAATGTAATTTATGGACATGTCGTGGTTTGCTACTGCGATGATCTTATCATCCTGCTCGCCATTATCAACCATGTGCATTACGCCAACCACCTTTGCTTCGATAATTGACATCGGAAATACATCAATAGAACAAAGTACCAGTATATCTAAGGGGTCATTATCATCACAATAGGTTTGCGGTATAAAACCATAATTGGCAGGGTACATTACCGAGGAAAACAGTACGCGGTCCAACTTTAACAGGCCTGATTCCTTATCAATTTCATACTTGGCTTTTGATCCTTTTGGGATTTCAATAATAGCATTAACTACTTCAGGAATATTATCACCCGGTGAAACCTGGTGCCAGGGATGCTGCGTGCTCATTTATAATTTTTATTTTAATTCTTTAATATTTGCACCTTTCTGCATTCGCTGTTTTATAAAAGCTGCAATAAGCGGGGCGCTTGTAATTAAGATCAATCCTAAAACAATATACTCCATATAATCTTTTAATTGCGGATATTTCCTTCCTAAAAAAAATCCTGCCAAAGTAAACGTGTTTACCCAGGCAATACTGCCAATAAAGTTATAAAGAGTGAATTTTTTAAGATCAACTTTAACAACACCTGCAAAGATAGGTGCAAAAGTTCTAATTATCGGGAAAAATCTGCCTAATATCAATGCTTTGCCGCCATGTTTGGCATAAAACTCTTCAGCAATCTCTATATATTGCTTTTTAAAGAAAAGAGAATTATTTTTTTTGAACAGTGCGGGCCCCGTCCGGTACCCAAACCAGTACCCGGTATAGTTCCCTAAAACCCCGCGCTTTACCAGCAAAGCTTTAAACGCATGCTGGCATTTTCGAGCATTTCTCATGCCGGTTATTTGCTCTTTGCTATCGTGGCCTTAGGGGCAAGTTCTGCCAATTCGGTATTTGTTTATGCAACAGCCTATTCAATAGCTTCAATAATTGCATTCGGCGCTTTAATACTTGTTCAGCAGCAATCAGGCAGTGATAATTTCGAAAGCTTTAATGGCTTATCGAAAAAGAACCCTTTCCTGGCGTTGGTATTAACTATCTCAATGCTCTCATTAGCCGGTATCCCGCTTACAGCGGGCTTTATCGGTAAATTCTTTATGTTTTCGGCTGCTTTAAGACAATACCAGGTAGTGCTTGTAATCCTTGCGGTAATCAATGCCATCATCAGTATTTTCTATTATTTCAGGGTTATTATAGCCATGTATTTCCGCGATGCAGAACGCACAGAATTAACAATACCGGTTTACTACAAACTGGTTCTCGGCTTTTCAGCTTTAATAACTATCCTTATTGGCATTTATCCCGGCTTTATATCGAACTTTATTTAATTTTAAATCTGTAACGCAAGTTTTACAAATTGATTTAATATTTGTAGTTTTACAAATGAGTCTAAACTAATGCCTTGATGTTTCGGCAAAAATAAACCAGACTTAAAGTAAAGCGCAGTCGTTTTTTACCGCAGTGGTCACTAAGGATGCACTGAGCGTACAGAGAAATAAAATGAAACCTTCCCCCAA
>Ga0206864_1102_pt1 | contig 29492 bp, 27 predicted proteins | sample Alteio_BWOrgCont_42_FD_152632 | JGI IMG/M metagenome (GOLD analysis project Ga0206864, IMG submission 152632) | Enriched cells from forest soil in Barre Woods Harvard Forest LTER site, Petersham, Massachusetts, United States -... | ecosystem: Environmental > Terrestrial > Soil > Temperate forest >...
AGGCGTAATTTATTTTTAATTTTTGGTAGTCATAAGCATTATGACTGTCCAATTGTGCTAATTCGTCATAATACTTATTTGCCAATGCTTTATAATTATTGAATAGCACTCTTCTATCTGCCTTTTGCTTATTGTTAAACATCCACGATTGGTCGCCAGAAAATCTGTAGGTTAATTCCCGGTATATTTCAGCACGAAGAATTTTTAAGTTGAAAGTTTTTATGTTTAAGCTATCCGCTTTTTCAACCATGTTTTTTGCAATCGTTAAGTTTTCGAGGGTTCCGTCCGCTCTTTGATAGGGTTTTACCATCAAATTATTAAAGGTTAAATAGAGCAGTGCCCTATAAAATAAACTGGTTGTATCTTTTGGATTAATCTTTAAGTTCTTGTCCAGGCTATCTGTTAAACCAGCATATTTTTTTTCATTATGTGTTACAGAACCATCATTTATATAAATTAGTCCTCCAATAATTTTAATCCTAAGTTGAGCATGAGTGGTGACTGGATTAAAAGTAAACGCTAAAAGACATATGATCAATAAACTAAACTTTTTCATTTGAATAGGAGATTAATTTATAGTCAAATATACAATTTTCTCCGATAGGGGAAAATTATATATTTTAACTTTTGTATATCCACCTTAAATTGTATCCTTAATTTTAAACGCTTAACTTTGTTATCATGGAAACTTTACTTATAAACGTTCCGGAAGAGAAAAGTTCATTAGTCAAACAGCTTCTAAAAGAATTGGGGGTTAAAATCTCAAATCAAACCAAAGCCCGTAAGCTTGCTGAAGAGATTAATCAGTGCATAAAGCCTGGCCCAAAACCTGATCTTGACGAAATTGTCGCAGAAGTTAAAGCTTTTCGGGCGGGACAATAAAAATGGTTGTTGTTATAGATTGCAACATTTGGATAACCTTATCCATTAATGGCCAAATTGATTTCATAGCAGATCTTTCTGATAACGGAATAACAATTGCTAGTTGTCCGGAATTAAAAAATGAAATAACTAATGTGTTAAATCGTCCTAAACTGAGCAAATTCATTTCAACTTTGCTGGTTAAAAAAGTCGTTGAGTTATTTGACCTGGTAACTACTAGTCACACGCCTGGCAAAATTCCGCTTGTCGTCCGCGATCTTAAAGATAACTATCTGTTTGCATTATCTGATAAATCAAAAGCTGATTATCTTGTAACGGGTGACAAGTTATTATTGGAAGTTAAAGAATATAAAAAGACCAAAATAATTACCCTGGGTGATTTCAGGGAAATTACCCGATAGTTTGCTTTAGAAATAATTTCAATTTTTTTGCAGTGACGCCCGTTTGTAGGTATCGGATAGAATTTCGCCTATCGCATTTTTAATACGGGCAATTCCCTCCTGTGTATTGACATCAATTTGGCAGAATAGGCTATCATTAGATTTGGCATGAAGAACCATATAATAAATTCCGCCAACAAGTAAACCAGCAACCGCCCGCAGGTCAGCTTTATCCCGGTCTAACTCTTTGTCAGCTAATTCAAAAAAATGATTTCCAAGCTCTTCGCGGGTTTCTGCAACTTCAAACATGATCCGGCTTCTTTCACTGATCTGCCACAAAATGATTTTCTGCATTTCTTCGTTATTGTAAAAGTGCTCCAACTGATTAACCAACATGGATTCCAGCAATTTGCACGTTCCAGATTCTTTATCCTTTTCTAATAATTGAGCTGCACCGTTAGCAGCTCCTGCAAAATAGTCTTTACTCCTCACATATTTTTCGATGAGGTTGTCAACGCTGCCAAAATAAAAATAAATAAGGCGCTTACTTAGACCAGCGGCCTTAGCGATATTTGTGGGGCCAAGTCCGGTATAACCCTTTTCTTTTATAACACATCCAACCGCGTCCAGTAGTCGCTGCATTGAGCGTTCTTTGTCATTAGTTTCTCCCTGATACCTTTTCTTGGTCATTTGTATCCTATTTTATTAGAAGGAATATGCAACTTTTGATCCGCATGTACAAATGCAATTAACCCTTTATGCAAATGTTCGCGGGTGTATGCTGCAATTAGGCTTGTTACAGTCCCCGCAATATTTCTTGCTGACCCATGATGAAAGGCAAACGAACTTCGAATCAGGGCTAAAACAAAAAGCCCTGCTTCCTTTCAGAAAACAGGGCTTTTATTTTTTTACTTAAGGCTTTGGACTTCAGACTTAAGGCTTAAAAAAGTGGTATCAGCTGGAATCGAACCAGCGACACAAGGATTTTCAGTCTTTTGCTGAGTACAATTTGCCGATGGTTAAATGCCACCTGAAACCGTTTACAACGCAATTTTACTGCTTTTTTTTCTGACTTCAAAATCGATTGTAACTTATTTGTAACTTTTTAGCCACAAATAATAGTCCTTCTATCGTCTTATAAAAATCAATCCTGGCGCATCAATCGCCTCGGTATACGGTGGCCCAGATATGACATTCGCGACCTTTCGCTCCTGGCCTGTTGTAGACTCCTTCTATCTAATAACACTTCATACATTTGAAACAGTGTTTGAGCTGAATAACTTATTGGATAAGTATTCCAGTCGAATATTTTTTTATCCATTCGACCTCGCTAAAGCCTTCTATAATTTCAGTTGAATAGTCCTGTTTCCTCTGAGGCTGATCACTAAACCATGCCATAACCGCTTTAGATTGCATTTCTGGATCAAGCATTATCGGGCCGAACCTATGTTTTAGTTTTATGTGATTATTAATTATCTGTAATACCGCAGCAAATAATAACCCCCTGGTCACTTGGATAATAGGACCCGGACTTGAGTCCGCAGTTCCCGTAAAATTAGCAACCATACCACCCCTTAAAATTTTGAGGTTATGGCCGCGTTCCGTCGTCAAGTCTAAGATTTGCAAAGGTGATTCGACTTCTCCATTCAAATAAGGCTCACAATTTTTAAGTAACCTATTAAATTCGATATCTCCAGACGATACGCTCATTAGCGTTTTATTCGATTTAGATTGTGTCAGCCAGGTTAAATCGGAAATGTCTTGGCCAGTAGCGCCAATGACCAGTTCGGCCTGGTCATAAAGTTCTCTAAGGGAATTGCAATGCTTGCATTCTGTAAATGTGCCGTTTTCGACTTTATTATCAATATCAAACACAAGAATCTGACATTTTCTTGAAAATTCTTTTGCTACAGCCTTGCCAATGTGACCATAGCCAACGATTCCGATTGTTTTGGGATTCAGCTGATCGATAAACTTTCCAACTTGTATTTTAATTGCCTCGCTTACTATTGGCGGCTCGATCAATACCTTTGCAGCGGATGCCGCAAGATGAATTACAGGGAATCTACCAAATGCAGATTGCATGCGGATTCCCGAAGTTGTTTGTTCGATCCCAAAAACATCGCATTTTTCGAGTACGTCCTCCGGGGCATTTTTAAGCGTGTAGCCGCCATCATCAAGAATAATTACTGTACTATCGTTAGTTAGCCTTCCCTTCAAGTCCGCCCACATGTTGATTATATCGCCCTCTAACGCTTCTACATAAGTACCCAATTTTTTGGGGTAAGTAGATTTTGTGATGTTAACTCCTAAGTTTTCAAGTTTTGTGCTTGTCACAGCATGCGTGGAATATATTTTCCCGGTAAGGTAAATGTTATGAGGTAGAATTCCTGTGCTGATTATTGCTTCAAAGAGAGAGCCAGTGGTCTCGAGTAAATGTTGAACAGACACAATGTATATGTTCCCTTTCTTCGTGTTGTCTGTATAAGTTTTTTTTAATTCATTAAGTACTTTTAGCTCAGGAAATGTCATGTTCGCTTTTAATTAGTATAATATTTGTAAAGTCTTTTGACGTCAGATTTACCTGTTCTTCGGCTTTATTAAACGTCTTTGCAATAAAGTCCTTTATTTCTTTTGAATCTTGTATGAGTGAATTTGATGTCGAGCCACGATTACCGAAGGCATAAATTTTGGGCAAAATGTAGCGTTGTTTATTTGCTATAACTTGATTTCCCTGAATTTTCGACCTTAGACTGGCTAAGTCCTTAATAAGGTCGGTCAGCGACTCCGGCTTATAATTGTAAATTATTGGAAGATGATAGTACGATAACAAGCCCCACCCCCCTTCGTCCAGAAAACCGCTAATGAACGGCAATGGTTCAACGCACTTGCTTTTTTGAAAGTATTTTTGATTTCTATCTTTAAATTCGACTATGGCCTTATTAATTACATGATCTTCCGACAACAGAGGTTTGTAAATAATAGCGTTTTTAAAGAAGCATTGAGTTAGATATAAATATACTTTGCTGAGGAATATTTTTTCGTGTGTTAGGTATTTTTTGGGCGTAGCCGATAATAAGTCCGATATGGTCGTATCTTCAAACAACGCATATCTTAGCGGACTCGACTGGTGCCATCCTTTTTTGAACAGTAGATTTTCAAAAAAGATCATATCTAAAGATTTCAATTTTTGCAGATAGTGTCTGGGAATATATATCACTTCGACAAACCAATTACTTACGTGCTCTTTAATAAATTTTACTTTATGATTTCCTCTCGTCGTATAAGTATTCTCGCTCTCAGCAAAGAACGGTTGTAATTCGCTACTGAGTAATTCCAGTTCGGTCTGGTTTCCAAATGGAAAGGCGATGTGGAATGAAATATTGCCGGCGACAACATACCAGTCACGTTCTTTTAAATTATCAGAGTTAGGACAGTTCGCCAATATATCCAGCGTGCCAAATACGCCAAATATATCACCTTCACGAATGATATTGAGCGGCACAGGGTAGCTATCTCGGTCACAGGTGTTTTCAGTGTAAACTTCTACGTAATTCGTCAGAATAATGGCTAATGGATCATTCGAGTATCCTACATCTTTTTTAAAATCATCGATTGATCTTCTGTATTTGTTTGCGGCAACTTCGTAATCATCCAGATGCAGACGGCCCTTATGAATTATTTTCTCTCCGAACTCATATTTTGCGTGGTAAACAAATTGCTCTTCTGCTGTCAATGAGGAATTTATTTGGTTTAGACCGTCGAAAATCCCTTGATTAGAATGATTTTTGGGGAATTTTGCTTCCGCCTGGTCCCAGGACAAAACTGTAATTTCTTTCTTCGTCATAATTGTAAAGTGTTAGGTTGATAACTTTCCGGAAATCAAATTTAACGTTTTACAATTCAGTTTTCGAACAAAGTGCTGAGAATGAGTGATTATTATTATTCCCTTGCCACAAGCGACTAACCAATTCAGAACTTCGATAAAGAAAGATATAAATTGCGAGTCTTGCCCGAGCGTTGGTTCGTCGAGAATGAACCATGGGCAATCCATAGCTAAAGCCGCCGCTAGTGTAATTCGCTTTCGCATCACAAAAGGCAGATCGCCCGGGTGTACCTTTCTTACTGATTGAAGGCCAAATAGCGATAAGTAAAATTCCCGTCTTTGTCCACGGGCTTGATTTTCATTCTTAAATACTGGGAGTACCTCATCTTCAACGGAAGATGAAAATAATTGGTCATCCGGATTTTGAAACGAATAACCGCAAAGGGTTCCAGGGTACTTATAACTGTCGTAGGATCGGTCATCCACTAATATTTTGCCTTTCTTAAGTTTCAAAACGCCTGTAATCAGTTTAGCCAGAGTCGACTTCCCGGCACCATTATTACCCTTCAAGTTGTAAATATTCCCAGGTTCAAGCCTTATATTTATGCCGTCCAGAACAGTATGACCTAACCGATAATTGTAAGATAGATCAGTTAGTTCAATACTTGGCGCTTGCTTAAATTCACGCACAGCGGGATTAAAAAACGGCATCTCGAAGGTATAACGGTTGTCCTCCCCCGGCGATAATGGGCTGACATTTTCGGCACGCTCTATTTTATACTCATCCAATCGATTATCAGCAACATAAATCTTCATGTTGCCCAGCGCTCCATTGACAATCAGCGTTAAAAGCTTTTCTCTCCAAGCTGAATCTAATTGCTCCAGCGCAACGTCGACGGCCAGTGTCGCTGGCTTAATCATCAAATTAAGTAAAACAATGAGTAACGTCTGTTCCCCGCCGCTTAACGTAAATGGATTTTTATCTAAATGCTGATCGAACTTAAATTCCGCCAATATTTTAGTGAAAACTTCGAAATTTCCCGGGTCGGCGGCAGATTGATGAAGCCGAATTTCATCCCTAACGGTTGGAAATATACCTGAAAGATAATTTCCCGGTTGCTCACCTATATAGACGAATTTATGTCCGCCAAATTGTTCCCGCGAAAGGCTTTCTAAATTCTTCAAATATTTAGTCCGGCCTGAAAAGTTAGTGCCGATCACCAAATAAAGACGCCCATTCCTCTCTTTGTCAGGCATACTTGAAATGAATTAATAAGCCAATAACAAGCCAACAAACCGATGTGGCGAAGTAGACAATATTTAAAATTACAGGGTAAGCTACTTTCTCGACTCTTATGTGGTCGACGAGATAAAGCATGTCTTTTTGCTCCCAACTATCCGCACGTTCAATCGCAGTTCTGAAGACCGCTATAACTAAAGGCAAAATAATATAGGGCAACTGGCGTGCCTTGGTAATGGCGCTCCGTTGTACAACAAATCCTCGCGCAAATCGGGCATCTATTATTTTATTGGCACGGTATCTTACATCTTCCCAAACTGTTAAGGAGCTCAATACCAAAACTAGAGGTTGCCCGCTAAATCCCCATTTCTTTAAGGTAATAAAAAGAATTTTCGAAGGTATTGATAGCGTGATTTGAAATAACGAAGTAAATAGAATGATCTTAATCACCTTGACCGCAATGAAGTCCCAACTTTTGCTTTTATCATGAAAAATGAAGATATATAGAAGTATAAACGATAGTAATATTGGAAGGATACCAATTATTAATAATTTAAGGTGCTGCCGGAATTGTCCATTAAGTGCTATCGTGGGTATTATCACTATTAAATATGTGACCAGCAGGAATACTGGATTAGTACTTAGTAATGTTCCACAAATACCAGCGAAGAAGAAGGCCAGGCGTACATAGGGATGCATTATCAGGCCTGCCGAATTCATTTCGAGGTGAGTTTATTTTGTATTAAAGCGGCGGAATGGAATCGCCCCAGGATGCTTTCCGGCATTCTTTTAATTATAAATATAGCTAATAAACACTGCAGGCATTTGTCTACTGGTTCGATGGAGAAACCAGATAAGAAAATGGAGTTGACTATTTGATGTCCGAATTTAACAAAGAAGGAAGTAACTAATGCGGATCCGTTTCCAGTCGCACCGCCAAAAACAAAAATAATTACGGGGGCAGATACGATTGCTGAAACAACACCAAGGAGTAGTCCAGTCACTATAGTTCTGAAAACATTCTTAAACCACCCGTTGATCGCCATCACATTAATAAATATCGCTATTGCTACCTGAGTGCCCACAAAATAAACAGCAAGCGGATTAATAATTGTTGCCGTAATAATAAAGCCGAGAACGCCCACTACCGCTCCCCAGCGCCAGCCAAGCATTATGGTTGCCAATATTGTGCCGATACTGTCCAGGTACAGCGGTAAGTTAAGGGCTTTGACAATAGCGCCAATTCCCACATTTAGCGCGATAGCCAAAGGGACGAATGTGAGGGCGAGCATCGGTTTCCGCCCGGAAATCTGATTAGTTGTCATTGGAAATTAAACTAAATAGCTACGCAAAAATCAGGGAAAATCAACTGATTACCCATCGAACAAGACAGAAAAAACGGTACTAAAAAAAAGAACCGATTTCGTGTACTGATTTTTAGACCTTCGAATAGGTATATAAAATCTCTCTTGAATTTTGGTACATAACTAACTGTTTAGCAGCTTTTTATATCCTGATTCTTTTTTAAATTTTTGTACTCAATAACAACTGTTCTTTGAGGTAAGAGCCGGGCGGAGAACCCGGCAGGCCGTAGTATCGGGACCTGAAAAAAGCCGATATCAATAAATCATTCTAAAAAATCATTTAAAATTTAAAGTCATGAAACTTTTAAAACTTCTAACTTTTGTGATCGCATCGGTTGTCAGGCATTTCTGGCTGGGCCAATGCCGAATAATTAAGCCCACATTCATAGCTGGCTTGATTCTAGTTTTTATAAGCTTGGGAGGTTGTAGAAAGGAATCTACAAACGCACCCAAAAACACACCGGCTAATGCACCGCCCGGAACTGTTCTTTTAGCCCCCGGAGTGGTAAAGGTCGATTCGACTGCAGCGCTGAGCGCAGCTTTGCTGAGTGTGGACTCGGTCTCGGTGACTTTTAAGGATGTTGCAGCAAGTGAGAAGCTCCAAACCGGCAACATACTTTCAAGTGGTATCAGTGCAATTGCGCCGCTGGGCTTCCTGCGAAAAGTCATCAGCGTTACCACTTCCGGCGGTACTGTTGTTTGTAATACGGTAATGGCGCGCCTCAGTGATGCGGTATTAAATACGGCAGTCAACCGCACGTTTTCATCGGATGAACTTTTCCGCAATCTGCCCGATGCTACTTCGGTCGCAGGCCGAGCCGGTCTATCGGGTAGAAACAGGGCGCAGTTATCGGTGGGTATATCGAAATCCATACCTTTTACCCATAATTTTGGTGTAGTGACAGTCAGCGGCACCATTAGTATCAGTGGCACATTGCAATTGGCGCTTACGATGTCCGGGGCGCGGGTTACGGAATTTAAAGCTGATTTCGTGACGGTTAAAAGCGTGACGATTACTGCATCAAATGGGCAATCGTTTTCCGGCTCCCTGTCTTATCAACTGCCACCTATAGAGTTGCCGCCGCTGGAGTTTGATGCCGGCGTACCGGTTACTTTTGAGGCCCAGCTATTACTGACGATCGGTGTCACATGCGATCTGTCTGAAAACATATCGGTCAGTGTCACTAACACAGCAACCGATGAGGTTGGCGAATCTTATGAAAGTGGCACTTGGGCGCCGATCAATAATGAAACGCATTCTTTTACCAGCGAGTTCCCTAAGTTTACCGCTGCGGCTACGCTTGATCCTTATGCCAAATTGACCTTAAGGCTAATACCGTTTGGTATAACCGACTTAGCTTTATCAGGCAATGTCGATCTGGATGCGCAAGCCTCGGTACCACTGACGGCCGCATTAAGCAATAATACCATTACCGCCAATGCCAAATTTGACCTGGACTTTGACTTGGATGCCGATTTGCGCGCGTTTGACCTGTTCAATCTCAAATACCAATATGACTGGCCAACAATAGCGTTGCCCTTATATTCTAGCACCTATACCATTGGCAATACTTCAGGTGGCTCGGGAGGCACTGGCGGAACAGGAAGTACCGGGGGTAACGGTAGCACTGGCGGAACAGGAAGTACCGGGGGTAACGGTAGCACTGGCGGAACAGGAAGTACCGGGGGTAACGGTAGCACTGGCGGAACGGGAAGTACCGGGGGTAACGGTAGCACTGGCGGAACGGGAGGTACCGGGTCCTCGGGCAATGCGACCACCGGCCAGTTGGTCATACAAAACGGTACAAATATGAGTTTTGGTAACGTTCCGTTAAATACTACGGGCACCATTACATTGCCAATGGTTAACGAGGGTCACGTTCCCATAACCATTTATAGCGTAGCGGTTAATTCGCCGTTTTCCATCAGTCCCACAACAGCAACTGTACCGGCAAATGGCAGTGTAAATCTAACGCTTAGTTTTACACCGACGAGTGCGGCTTATTTTAATTCGCCGGTCACCATCAGTTCAAATGCCGCCAATCCGACCGCCAATTATTTTACGGATGGTACGGGTACCGCGTCCGGCAATTCGGGCAATTCGGGAAATGGCTCCTCCGGATCCGGTCCTTCAAATGGATCAAAGGCAACCTCCGTTCCGGAGATCGGCGCCTACACCGGTTGTTTGGCGGTAACCCAAAACGCCAGTTGTTCATCCTTCACGGACGGCGTCGTGCATGCCCGCGTGACGAGTGTAGACGAAACCAATCATACCATCACCTTTGAGGTGGCGAACTGCAACGGTTCAGCCTTCGGTTCGCCCAGTACCCTCTACGTGTACAAAGGCCTTTGTGGTGGTTCGGAGGTAGGTGGCGTGAATTTTCCAGCCACAGTATATTCCTATCAAATTACAGTTAACGAACCGGATATGACAGGAACAAAAAGCTACAACGTTTTCGTTCAGCAGGTTATAAATAATCAATTTATTTCTTACGATGCCCAGGTTATCAGTATAACCTTTTAAGATTTTACTTGATCGATGCGACTTATTGTGACCCAAAGAGGCGGTATCATAAATACCGCCTCTTTGCGTTTAGGCCGTTGGCCAAAAAAATTGATTCTTAAATAAAAATTGACATTTTGACCAAGATCAGGCGTTACCTTATTCAGTGCGAATAACCACGTGCTTGCGTCTTCGAATTTCAGCGCCGCAAGTATATCCCTGTTTATAACTTAGCAGGTCTTTCCGGATGATTTCAAAACTCTTCGGGCATTGCCTCCGGCCTGCGTGTTCCCCTATATCTTTTTTTCAAAAAGAATGCCACTGCATCCGCTAATGCGGCCATGGCGGTAAATAAGGTTCGCGGTTCCGCCCCGGCTTCACCGATCACCCCATTTACCGCCCGCGCAACAAGAGCCAGCCGCAACCCGGCCTCCCTCGTCTCCATTCCGCTGCGCTCCCGGCCAACGCGGCCGCCCGTCCTCCGCCCGGCACTTGTTATTCACATGTAACTGCAATTATTTTTTATCTATCGCGAATTTCACCGTCACTGTCTGGGTATTGGCGACATCTCTGGATAATGTCACATCCGGCGTAAACTTACCGATTGGGCCTGTGACCTCGAAATTTCCGTTTTGATCAACCGTGATGATCACATCAATTTCAATATCCTTTTCGAAATGGCCCGCATCACCTGGTATGGTCACGGCTACGAATTGATTGTATGCACTTACGATCAGATCGCGTAAAGCATTCGGATTTTTTGCCTGGTTGCTGGTTAAATCTTTTGGCGCAGGCGTGTTAGGAGTCGACATTAAACTATAAGTTACTGTAGTTTCCCGTTTTTTGGTATGGGTGTAGCCAGGCTTGAAGACCAGGAGAGAAAGAGATGCATTAAGTTCATCAGTAATGACATTATCAAAGATGACATCAGCTTCCGTTATGGTAAGTGTGTGACCCTGAAGGTCCGTTTTTTTGATTTCTTCCTCTGCAGCCCGGAATTGGTCGAAAACTTTTCCAAACACTGTCTTAACAGGAACTTCGCCGACAACTTGCATCCGTTGTGGCCGGAAGATGAAACAGGAACTCAACAAAGTGAGGATTCCGAAAAGCGCAAATAGGATTGGTGGTTTTTTCATGATATGCGTTGTTTAAATGGTACGGGTAAATTATTCAATTGCGTTTAAGTATAGCATAAGTCAACCTCGCCATTAGGCGAGTCATCGCTGACAATCGTACAATGCTGCCCATTGTCCGTTACGGCGTTATATGGCGTCCACTGGATCGCCGCTTCATTACCGCCGACCTTTATTTCGATACCGCCCATAGCCGTTGAGGGGCTATTCGGGTAATCAGAAAATTGTTGTAGGCCGTAACACTCCAGCGTTTCGACCGCCCAAACAAGTTCATCCACATCAGTCACCGGCAAATCAGCAGCGTAGCCAATGAAGGCGGAATTGTAGTTGAATAGACCCCCATTCTGAGCAGTGAGGGTCATTATCCCCCCTAAATTTACACCAGGTGCGACTTCAACTAACGGACCGTGAAATGCCAGTCCGCTGCTAGGCGCGCCAACATACCAATTCGCAATTGCCCAATAATTTCCTCCGCCTATAGGCGAAACTCCCCACTGCAACACCGGTTGCAGGATCACATTGCTGGCTGCATTTTCCAGACCGTTAAAAAGGTAAATGAGCTGGTTATCCTGCGAGGCTGGCGGGTTAGGCACGGCCCATTTCGTTGCGAATGAGTTGATAGGTGTGCCACTGTTGTTCATCCAACCGGAATAGATGATCCACTGGTCTGTAATGGGTTGTGGCGCCCCAATCAACCCACGGGCAGATTTTATCGGCCTCCTCCTTTTTCTTAAGATTTTTCGGTTTTTGTTTCCTTTATTAATTGCCCCGAATTCTTTAACAACCTCTCCGCTTGCGGTATGAATCTTACGAAACACCCCGTCTTTTCCGCTCAAATGATGACCAGGTTCAATGAAGTGCACGTTTGACTTAGGTCTTAGGCCGCCAGGTGTGATGACCAATCCCTCAGGGACTGGTCCGTCCATTTTTTGTACTTTTCCCATAATGCTTAATTTACCTGGTTTGCTACGTTGGCCTGCTTGGTTTGAACAGCTTTTTGATTACTCAAATCTTTCAAACCGCTTACATACCCAAGCAGATTTGTCCAGAAAGCTGAACCGCCACTGGCCAGTAAACCCATGATCGGGACAGGGATCGTGAACTGTCCTACGGTAATGGGCTGCGGCAGAAAAGACGCGGTTAACCAGCCGCAACCAAACGCGATTGCCATTAATAACACCTTTTTTAAAATTCCGGTTGCTGAGGCCTCGGGCTTGCCGGTTGCCGGCGCTGCTGCCAAGTTTGGGAAAATGGTCTTGATCAGGGTGACCAGCCTTTCACTTGCGATACTTACCGCGAGGATTAAAGAGATCAATTTTACAATATCTGTCATTGCCTTGGTTTTTTATTGGAGTCAAAATTCTAAACCAGACAGAGCTTTATCAATACCACGACAGGGGTATTCATTCTACTGCGCGTGGTATTGAAAGTTTCTGTATATATTTAAGGCACAATGGGATTTATCAAAATACCCCCTGCGGGGTATTGATAAGCGTATTGCTAAACCAAGAACTTTGCCTTAACATTTAATCATTCATAAAATCATGGAAACCAAAAACAAAACAAATGAACGTCGTGTGAATTGCGACGAATTGAAACACGGCATCCTGGGCGATGGCAAACCTTTAGACCCAACCAAAGCTGGTGGGTATATCAAAAATTACCTCCAGGGCGTCGGCGACGGACCAGGTACAAGCCATAACTTTGGCTATCTGTTTGGATTTGATAATATAACCACTTTCTTCAACGACATTCTTGCCTATAATGACGATGATGATAACCCCACAAAGGTCCAGGGTGTTAGAGTTTACATAGGCAGGCAAAACCCTGTTGACCCGCAGGGCCCCGCTTTGCCCAGGGAGAAAATTATGGATACTGTCTTTTTAATACCTGTCTTAAGTGACGGTACCGACTTGCCCCAACTCACGCATTTAGAAGACGATACGATTATTTTGGGTGACCCGCGGCCATGCCCGAATGAATGCCTGCGGGAGTTATCGTTTTTGAAAGATTTGAAAAAGTAGTCTTATATTCGGATAGAATTAAACTTTATCCGGAATGCATAGCTTCAGAGACATCGTTTTCACCATATCAAGTATTTCAGATGTCTCTGAAATTGTGCCATTGACCGTATGGCTGATTTTTGGCAGTAAGAAAACCCCTTATCTTCAACTTGGTATTTTTTTTATTGTTTGCTTTTTCGTCAAGCTTTATACGCTCGTTACGGCGGATTTGCACGAAAATAATATGCCGGCCTACCACTTATTAGCCTTACTGGAAGTTGCGGCAGTCTACATATTTTATTGCCAGCTGTTATACGGTAAAGTTTTTAAATGGGGCGTTTTTTTGCTGGTGATTCTTCATGTAGGCAATGCATTATTTTTTCAAAAGATTTGGACTTTTAATTCGCTGACGTGGACCTTGGACATGCTGTTCATCATAACGCTTGGATTGATCTATTTTTATCGTATTTATAAGGATGAGGATGACTATACGCCTTTGCGTGGCAGACCCGATTTTATCATCACTGTTGGATGGCTGGTGTACGCCGCAGGATCTTTATTTACCTACCTGATGGGCAGTGAAATATTGTCAGGTTATGCAGAAGGGTTTTTTAAAAACGGCTGGTTCTTTCAAACTGTCTCCAATATCCTGAAGGATATCATTATCAGTTATGGATTTTGGTTAACCAATAAAAAATGAGTAACGCCATTTATCTTGCTTTAGGTACTTCAGCAATGATACTGATGATGATGACCATCATCGTATTTGTTTATTTGTTCCAGCGAAAGCTTGCTGCCAAAGCCAAAGCGTACCTTGAAATTGAGAAATTGATGCAGCAACAGGAATTACAGTCAGCGTATGCGCTCATTCAGGGGCAGGAACATGAGCGGCAGCGAATCGCTGCTGAGCTGCACGATAATATCGGCGGCTTGTTGGCCACTCTTAAAATATATAGCGATCTCAGCCTCGAAAAATCGCAAATGGACGAGGTGCAAAGGCTTAATCAGAAAATGAATACGATCAGCGAAAATTTAAGCCAGGAAGTAAGGAAACTTTCGCATCAATTGGACACGAAGGCCTTGTCAGGCTTTGGTTTAAAGCTTGCCATCGAACATCTGTCGGAAGCCATAAACGACTCGGGAAAACTATCTGTCAATGCCGTCATTGACGTGCAAAGACCTATTAATGAAACGATCTCGTTGAATTTGTATCGGATAGTACAGGAATTGTTCACCAATACGCTGAAACACGCGATGGCCACCCAAAGCCGAATCGAAATATCCCTTATCGATCACGAAGTTACATTGATATATGAGGATAATGGAAAAGGCTTTGATAGCGAAAAACCAGGCTTAACGGGCATGGGTCAGAAAAACATTCAGTCAAGGGTAAACCTATTGGGCGGCAAGCTCACAGTAGACTCCTCTGCAAGAGGGACAACATACATTATTGAAATAACTTCAAGAGATGAGTGATATAACGATTTATATAGCAGACGATCACGCGATTGTTGTGGAAGGCCTCACGGAAATATTACGGTCCAAACCTGATCTTAAAATTATCGGCACTGCAGGGAACGGGGAAGACGTGATGCGCCTTATGGACAACAAGCGGGCTGACCTGGTGATTATGGACATCAATATGCCAGTGATGAATGGCATTCAGTGTACAGAATGGATAAAAAAAAATTATCCTCAGACCAAAGTTATTATTCTTACGATGTTTCCTGAAAAATCGTATGTTGACCAATTAATTGCAGCCGGGGCCGACGGGTGCCTTTTAAAAAGCCGTGGCAGTAAGGATTTGCTTGATGCAATCGAAAGGGTCATGAACAGTATGTCGTATTTTGACCGGTTGCGCGATTTCAGCCAGCAAAATAATCATCCTGTTTACAACCTAAGCGAAAGAGAAGTGGAAATTATAAGGTTGATCGTCAACGGCGCGACGAGCGCCGAAATCGCTGATAAACTTTTTATTTCCGAACACACAGTGAAAACCCATAGGAAAAACATTTTCAAAAAGGCAGGTATCAACAGCATCAGCCAGTTAACTTCTTTTGCCATTAATCATCAAATTATTCAATAATTGATAGCATTTTATCAAATTCCGCTTTATCCTGTTAAATTAAAACGGCTTAGTTTATTTTTATACTATCAAAGTCCCAACTTTTAACCGCGAATTCATCAACGATCCTGATATGCCGACGATCTATTGCCGCCATATCCCCCTTGCAAGGGGTTATAGGGTCAACGAACGTTTTGATTTCTGCTTGTTGCTTTAGCAGGGTGTTATCATTGTAGGACTCTACTTTATCCGAAAATGGCTTGTTTCCTATGGAAGCGTTGTGTGATGGGGAAATCAGCATCAGGTTTCCTGAACAATTTAGGTATTCGTCTAAAAAGGCTTGTTCGTATTTACGGTCGGCATTGGTGTCGTAACCGCTCTCTATAGCATCACCATTTGTAGGGGTTTGCGGCGAGAACTTTTCCAGGTTAACTTGAAGTTGCTTGCCTTATATCCCTCGAAAGTCCAGTTTTGAAGGATAAATAGACTGACAAACCGTCATAAATAGTATGGATAGTATGTTATTGTAACAGATTTGTGGTAATGGCATAATTATTAACTGAGAAATAGACTAAACCTGATTGATAAATTATAAATCTTAAACGGCGTTGCGAATGAAAAATAAACTTTTACAACCTTTATTAAAAGCCGGATTGCTGGATATCGGCGATAGTGATGAGCGGCTGGCAAATATTGAGCAGGCAATTGATGACCTTTCAGCAATATTGAAAGGTGAGCTGAAGTTACTGCCAACATATACCTTGGTTGCACTTGATCCAGAGATCCCTAAAGATGACCCTATTATCGTTCGGGTGGAAGATGTTATTGCAGAACGCTGGAAAGCTTTGCGAGCAAAATTCTCTGAGCCGCCAGTGCAGATCATCCGGTCGGTTATTTTAAACACGTTATACAATCTTGGCGCCGAAGAGGTAGGCATTGCGCGTATAATTTATCTATCCGCCAGCAACTTCTATCCTTATGCCCGGCTGGGGCATGAAAAAGACATCATCGAAGGAATGATCATGGAGTTCGGAGACGCTGCTGAAAAAGATGCGTTGGATGACTGGGCATTGAGCGACACTTCCAGCACGGTTAAGGTCGGCACTCTAAAAGTAAGCGGGCTGAATTTTAAGGTGAACAACTTAACACACGATATGTTGGTATCACCATTGACTACCGCGGCCGGACGCCCTCCACAAGGTTATAATCCGTATAATCATCCCAACGAGTGGGCAGCTCATTTCGCCAATAATGCCGCCCCCGGCATAGCTAATTTTGTAAATGAAGCGATGAGTCAGGTTGGCAAAGGGTTTTCTGCTACCGAGCTAGAAACTTCGATCAATAAGTTTTTTTCGGAATTTAAAACATCCCTGGATGCATCCTTAAAGGCATCCCATAAATCCCTTTTGGCGGTCGAACGGAGAAGTAGTTTGTTATGGTGGAAAGAAACGCTTTATTCTTCTTCTTTAAAAAATAGCTACCGTTCGATTGGACATTCCTTACAGCCATTGGTGATGGCAGACGACCTTTTTCACCAACTGCCCAGAATAGCTCCTGTTAGTGTCGATTACTTGTTGCAGGACACGCTTTTGCTGTTGAATCCCAATGCCAATGCTTCTTCAACGTTCGCTGAATTTTTAGAGGGGTTGAAAAAGGAGAAAGGATTCGGACTCCTGAAAGACTATTTTGATGAAACTAACCCAACCGGCCGTCAGTCTTTTAAAACCTTTTTAGGAGCATTTGCTTTCGGTCATGTCGAAATAGAAGCATTGAAGAAAAAAACAGGTATCGATGATACGGCAACCGTAACGCTCAATCAAATTGCGGTTATGTTGATGCGCGATCTATCTGCTGAATACTTATCTCAAAATTGATATGGCCGGACATTGTAAAAAAGAAAATTGCTACCCCGACGAAACAGGATGCAATTTGATGGGATGCGAAGTTTTAACGGATTGTGAAAACTATGAAGGAGGTGTAAAATCCGTTCCTAAAGATGGAGCGACTGATGGAGACGAAGATTTTTTCATCAGGGCGCCCTGGACCGGGAATAGCCTTGGTTTGCAGGACCTGGAGTTTTTGGCGTCCCAATCAAAAGTGACTTTAGTAGGTATTGCCGGTGTAGCCAACGCAGGCAAAACGACCTTTTTGGCAACATTATATTGTTTGCTTCGGAGCGGAAAAAAAATCGGGAGATACCGCTTTGCCGGTTCATTGACTTTATATGGCTGGGAAAACATTGCCTGGTACCTTAGCTGGAAGCGTAACAACGATATTCAATTTCCGCCGCATACGACGAGCAATGCGGGCCGTGTTCCCGGATTGCTGCATTTGTGTCTGCGAGATGATTTCGGCGATGAAAAGGACGTCGTATTTACCGATGCCCCGGGCGAGTGGTTTGATCATTGGTCCTTTAATCAACATGACCCGAATGCCCAAGGTGCCGTCTGGATACATGATAATGCTGATGCTTTCCTGCTTTTTGCGGATTGCGAAATGCTGGCAGGTACCGAGTTGGGAAAAGCACGCAAGCAAATCCGTATGGTTGCCGATCGGATCAAAGATGACCTGGCTGGCCGCCCGCTAGGCATCATTTGGGCTAAATCAGACATAATGGTCGATGAGGATGTTAAAAAGCAGTTGACTACCTATGTGAACAATTCGGGGATCAAAAACTTCCAGCAATTTGATACAAGTGTGCGTGATGCAGGTGACGGAAGCATGCATAATAATATTTGTGCTGCTATAGGTTGGATTTTGGAGCGGATAAACTTAGAACAGCTGATTCTTCCAACTGTAGCAGTTGCTAAGGCGGAAGACATGTTCCTTTCAAGAAGATAGAAATTATGCAGGATAATCATACTCAAATTTTAATCATCGGCGGGCACGATGTCGGTAAAACTCATTTTGGCGGTCAAATATACGGCAGGCTACAAACGAGGGATAACTTCTATCAAATAACCTCTGCCCCGGAAAATATCACGATATTCAAAGAGGTTCTGGATAACCTTAACGAAGGGAAATCATCTGGTCATACCAATGTGGCTGCAAATGAAGTGCTCGCATTAGAATTGAAAGGCAGGGATCAACGAGAGACTACATTGAGTTTTCCCGATTACGGTGGGGAGCAAGTGGATCATATTGTATCTGATCGTCGGGTGAACAAAATCTGGACAGAGCAACTCAGTAAAAGTGATTCTTGGATGCTGTTCATCCGGCCAGATAAAATTCACCCTGTTGAGGATATTGTTACAAGAGGCATCCCCGACCAGGAAGTCTTAAAAAAACGAAAGGGGTCTACCGAGCCGCTGGTATTGTCACCGTCAGCGCACTTTGTTGAACTGCTTCAAATATTAAATTATTCCAGGCAAATCACTGCCAGAAGTAAAAAGCGTCCGCGGCTGATGGTTGCCCTTTCATGCTGGGATCTGGTCGCTGACGGTGATAGGGAGAAACTTCCTGCGGAAGTTCTGCGGTTAAAGTTACCGGGCCTCGCCGATTTTTTAGAAAGTGTCTGGGGTATAGACCACACAGTCATTGGGCTTTCTTCTACTGAAAAGACCTTATCAGACACTAAAGCTGATGCTGATTTTGTAAAAAAAGGGCCTGAACATTTTGGCTTTTTTGTTAACCCCGTGGGCGAAACAGAGAAAGATCTTACTTTAATAATTGGGTTGCTAAGTGAATAATTCCACCATCGTTGTACATCAAGCTTTTTATGGAGAAAACAATCGGGCGCATAGCTGCTTGCAAAGCACCATCCCCGATAGTCATATCCGGTCTTTTTTAACGGCTTTCACCGACCGTCCAAGCGCGTTAACTGCCGGGGTCGAACTGAGTCCCTACTATTCAGGAACGGGCTACAAAGATTATTATATCATTACCCGGACGATGTCGGATACAGAAGCGTCCCGTGGGGGAATGGTGTTTACACACGCGTTGATAATTTCACAACGGGATTTGGCAAAGCTCAATGATCTGAATTTGATATTTGGACTTTTACTCGACCATAAGCCTGATACTTCTATTGTTTTGCAGCCCATCAATGTCGCCAGCGAAAACGTCTTCAACAAACCGTTGCAAGAAGTTTTACCGCAGTACATCCAAAAAGCGGTTAAATACTTAATCAATACAGCAGAGCCGGTAATTTTCTCTGGTGATCTTCAAAGTTTCGCTGAAACCATACGTAGGATTTGGGCCGGTTTGCCCATCTCACTGAGGTCAGCGTTTTCCTTTACTGCGGGATTCAATCCGACAACGATGGATAAAACCAAAAGAATGATATATGTGCAGCCGGATATGGTGAGATCATTTTCAAGCTTTTCGGTTGTCGATGGCAACGAAAAGGTTGCTGCCTCTGAATTATCTGACGTTGAGCGTTTTATATTGAATACCGGCAACCAAAATAATTTTGAGGCCTTTGTTAATGAATTGGGTATTGTAATAACAAACTGGTCTGATCTGGCCACGATAGTCAAAGCTTTCAATTTATATGCAAAAAGGCCCGCAAGCCTTTCGGCAGATGAATGCCGACTTCTTATTCGCCTCCTTGGCAAAATAGCGCCCATACCCCTGCAAGGCGTTCAAATAAAGCACCAGGTAATACACAGAGCAATGGTCTTACTGGAATCCGGCGAAGATTCAAACTTTAGGGCAATGAAAAACCTGGATTTGAACGCGTTCGATGGCGCAGCGGTAAACGTTGCTGCGATCTTTAATCAAAAGCTGATTGCCTTTTTTTCAGGTAAGGCCAGCGTTCCGGATGATGTTGTTAAGGAACTTTTTGTCTCACTAAACGCCAGATCAGCAGAAGAATGGTGGTTAAACGGAGTAGACAAGGCTTTGCAGGCTTGTGGTAGTTTAAAGAACCAGAAAGCGGCTGCGACTTTTTGGCGCCTTCTCATTCTGTCAGAGAGCCCGGTCGTTGCAATATGCAACAAAATCCCTGCCGGTTTAGATACGGAGGATCTTTTACTGTCAGAGATCCCCGCCAATATGAATGCCGAAAATGCACTATCCATAATTCAGGCAATCTATGCCAGGAAATGGTACAGGCTTTCTGCAAACCTGAGATCAATGGTTAAGGATGCAAAAAGTGCCGTTACAGAACAACTACTATACGAAGAAAAGATGGGTTCAGTTGATTTTCCCGGAACCGCTTTATTGTCATCTAAATTGACCGATGCTGATTTATTAGCAATAGCTTTAAAATCAAATAATAAAATAGTAATCAAGGAATACGCTGTCAGAACGGTACCCAACTCCCAATTGCTAAAACCAATTAAAATCAATCAGCCGGCTTGGTTGGAAATATGGTCACAAAGTTTAACAATAACTCGATCTTTTGCTTACGGTTTAGATCAGCCTAAAGATCGGGCGCTGGAAATGCTTGATGCGTTAGTCGATGGAATCAGAATCCCAGCAAATATAATTACGCTTTGGGCAGACAGCGCATATAACGATATAGGTGAATATTCCAATAGAGCCATGGTCTGGCCGCTGTTACCAGACAGCCAACGGCAAAAGGTATTGGCTTCTACAGTAAAAGGCTATGTAGCTTCTATAGTCGAAGGAAAAACGCCGCCTGTCCAGCCGGAACAGGAAATTGCTGCTTACGTATCGTTGCCGTCATTTCTGTCGACTTTTTTTTATGAACAACGCAGCAGAATTAGTTCAGTTCTATCTTTATATAATCACGTTGCTGACCTTCCGGACCGTTACCTTGCAGATTATATTAGAAATTACAGTGCCAAAATCACCGACACGGAAGCAACAGGCCTGGGACGGTTAATCGTTGCACAACATTTATCGTTATCCGCACGGCAGGTCTTTGAAAAATCGAAGCAAATATACGGCTTCCGAACAGCATTGGCTCAATGCAGCCAATTGGTTACACTCAGTTTTTGGGAACGCATGTTTAACGGCCATTTGATCGGGGAGCCCGTAACTGAACAGAACGTTTACCAGGAATTTGGAAAGCTAGCAAACAGGCTTTATGACAAAGGCCCGGAAGACAGGGACCTGTGGAAACGCTCGGGCGGTGATAATAGTAAATTGCCATCAAGCGGTAGCCGGGCAGAGAGTTGGCAACATGCAATTCATTTGCTGGAAAAAGGAAGTGGTGGAAAAGACCTCACGGTTAAAAAGCTAGTTAAAGAAATGCTGGAAGATTTTCCTAATCACTCCGAACTTAAAGAATTTAAAAACTATTTCAAATAAAGAATGAAGATATTAGTTGCTACCGCATTAGGGCTAGAATTCGACGCCGTTAAAACTTACCTGCAGAATTGCAAGCCTGAAATTCACCCGGTTACTAAAAGCCCGTACTTAAAGGGGCAATATAACTCGTCTAAAGGGAGTGCGGAGATCTTGGTTTTTGAGACTGGAGCAGGAAACGTGCGTGCAGCCGAAGAGACGACAAGAGCAATAGATTATTTTCAACCGGACTATGCCTTCTTTGTCGGAGTTGCCGGAGGAATTAAAGATGTTAAGCTCGGCGATGTAGTGGCAAGTACGAAGGTAATCGGTTATGAAATGGGTAAAGATGAAGACTCCGAGTTTAAACCGAGGCTGGATGTCTTGCCTGCTGCCTATGAGTTAGAACAGGTAGCGAAGGAGGTGAATCGGGAGAGACAATGGCAAACTAACATTGATAAATTGGACGGTGATCCTGACGTTTTTATTCAGCCCATTGCGGCGGGCGAAAAAGTGGTCGCTTCTGACAAGGCTGTTGCCTACCAGTACATACGTAAATATTGCAGCGATGCGGTAGCTGTAGCAATGGAAGGAAATGGCTTTATGATCGCTATTCGCACTCATCATGGGAAAGGGATTGAAATCAGAGGGATTTCTGATATGATTGTCGATAAAGAGGAAGCCGACGCCGGTGGATCACAGCCCCGTGCTGCGGACCATGCTGTTGCTTTTATGTTCGCGATGATTGAGAACTTATTACAAAACAAGCCTAAGTTAGTCACATTTAGAGACCCAGAAGTTCGGAAAAATATTTTAAATCTTATTTTAGAACGGTACCCGCAAGGGCCGGAACAAAATGACATTTGGAAAAGAGCAGGCGGTGACGTTTCAATTTTTTACAATAGTTCTTCCAGGAGATCACAATGGTATAACGGCTTGGAAATGATAGCGCTTGGCGGTGGAGGAAATGGAATCACTTGGGAAAAACTGTTAAATACTATAAATGAAGATTTTCCTGGATTCATCGGATAATATAAACTCGAAAAGAACCAGGATCGTATGATTCAATTATGAGTTGATAAAGCTATAGTGAAGATACGGTTGTGCTATTACACTTTATCCGACGCTGTTCTCTTAGTGGATGATAAACTGATAAACCTACAAAAGAAAGACGCCAAAAATGTTTATGTGTATCTTACTTTTCGGCGATAGTCGCCGAAAACTCAAGCTTTTTGAACATGCCACAGATTCACAACGACGTAAAAAAGTTTACCGCTTGGTGCCGGAAAAATCCCTGGTTACCAGAGCGTAGTTATTAGACGGCATTAATTTTTCAAGTCGGCAGGATCATCGTTATAATTTAAAATGACGTTTGGACTCTCTGAATACCTTGTCGAAATCAGGCAGTTCATGAATCTGATCTTCAAGCTTCTTTTGCCAGCCCTGTTTTAGATTTCTTTCCTTGTTCAATACCTTTTCTTCGAAGGCCTCGGGGTTATGGCCTTTGTTTTTAGCCTTTCGTTCAAACTCAGGCTTGTAATCCTTTACCCGTATCCTTTCGAATTCTGTTAAGTACCAGAAGTCATATAAATCCCGTGGTTCCGTTCTGCCCATGAGCGCAGCCATTTTTTCAATTAACACTTCCGATAGTGAATAGCATTGCAGGGAAAAAGATTCTTCGGGCAAGTCGGTGTAAGGGATAAAAGTTTTTTTTGTTTCAATATCATATTCCAAAACTTCTCCCCTGGTTATATCAATTTTCACGTCCCTGCTGTTTATATTTCCCTGCAACGGCCCTATATAACTAACATAAAAGGCGATACTCCCGCTTATATGAGTGTTGGATTCTTTGAATTGTAAAGTAATATTAGCCTCTTCTTTCACAAAGGCATATACGCTTTCAAATGCCTTTAAAAGATCATTGTTGCTTATTTCTTCGTTTAGCAAAGTAAAATCAAGGTCCTCAGAAAATCTATATTCATAAAAATATACCTTCTTTAAAACTGTCCCACCTTTAAATACGAGATTGGTGGATAAAACCTCGTTCTTAGAAATGCCATACAATATCCAGCTTAATATATAGTCTTTTTCGACCTGTGTATCCTTTAGCCTGTTTTTACCGGCAACCGCATTTATTTCTTTGGGATGTATCATACTATCAAGAAAATATCGACGATGTTATATCTTGTGCTTCAACGTTTTGCTGGATACTCCACCGGCTGATCAGTTTTCCTTTCTTCTCGTATGATGGTTCCAGTAATGTGAAAGAATCCGTTTTTAAATTCTGCAACTGGTCGATAATTGGATTTGGTAATTGTAACAGTTCCAATAAAAATCCTAATCGCTTAATGACACTCTGTGCTTTGAATTTTTTACAATAATCCAAAAGCTTTGCATAATCTATTTTTTCCTTCGATTTGTACAATGCTTTGGTGATTTCAGTTATACCGCCACCATAATCTGGTTTGTATAAACAATCAACAAATGTCTTTTCAAGATCACTCGTATTTATTTTGTTATAGCCGTCGATCCAGGAGTTTTTTGTTCCGAAAAAGTGCCGCTGATTGTGATAAATAAACTGAAACTTTATTCCTTTGATTTTTAAAACAGACGGCTTGATCTGCTTATTGACTACAATTTGTTCGGTTAATGCAGGTTGGGTAATCAGGCTATGTATATCCATTGCACTATAATAGCCAATATAATAGGCAGCGTCTCCAACCAGGTATTTTGCAACCAGATGCCAATTTGGGAAATAATTGCTTGCCTCTTGCTCATAGGGAATGATCCAATAAAGACCATCCTTCAACCGTAGCAATAGCCCTCTTTTAACCATATCCCTCATCAGCTTTTTTACTGCATCTGTAGAGGAGCTTTCGAGTAATCCGGCAACTTCAGAAAAGGAGAAACAAGGTTGATTGAGGCTATTGTAATGTAAGATCACCTCTGCTGATTGCGTTGATAATGTTTTATGTATTATAACCATTTGGAGACCTCCTAAGTCCCTGCAAAGATACAAAACGTAATTAATATATTATTCATATCCATTTGGAGACTTTTAAAGTCCCTAAACAGATATAAAACATAACACGCGAAAAAATTCACCCATGCCATATTTTTATACAATACGGCCTACTTTCTTATGTATTGGGATATTCGTTACTGAAACCGACCTTTAGGATCAGTCTGCATTTTTCAAAATTCTTCAAATGCGAGCGTGCAAACCGTTAAGTGGCCGTCCAAATAACTATAAACATTTTTTCTGAAGCATTTTTTACGCTTTTTTTAAACAGCTATGCTGCAGATTTTTTTTGTTCGCCAATGTTACCATTGAACTGATCGAATTCAGCGTTTGGCTGGTTTGAGCGAAAATATACCGGCTGAAATAATATAATGATGAGCTGTTAATGCTGTTAATCATCGCGGAATCAACCTGCCGATACTCAAGTCGTTTTTTCAATATATTGGACTGGATATCAGGGTCAGGAACTTTATCACTGATCATGAGACATAGTAAAGGGGTGAGCGGAAAAACAAGCGTACAATCAGCAAGTTTGACATTATGTACCACATCGTTACTGTCCACGCAATAGCCAGGATTATCTGTTGTAACGAAAGTTGCAGAAAAATCGGATTCAACGATCAACCATTTGCAGTTTAGAAATTTCTTTGCAGCCGCATTGATAACACTTTGCGGATTGCGCTCCCGGTCAATAAGCCCTGTCAAGTGAAGCATTTTAATGAACTCCGGGTCACTTGTTGCACGAATTTTTACGGAACCGATCGCATCAACTATTTCTTTATCTGTAAATTGAGGGTAGTGTTTCTTCGTATCATAAACCGTCGCAATCAAATCATCGCTAAAAATCTGCTGGATCATCTTTTGATGCTGTTCACCCATATATTCATCCCTTATAAACTTATTGCGTAATTTAATAGAGATTAACGCTTTAATTAACAGCTCAGCCTGCGAATAAGTCAGCGATCTTCTGTTCTTCATCAATCTAAGAATTTGAGGATACTCATTTTCATATTTCCAAAATAACTCCCGCTCCAACACTAAAGGATCCTCTTGATTCAAATGGGCATAAGTTGGCGGTACCTTCATATCCAAAGTGTAATAATCCGGGGAATAACAAACTTTGGCTGGTGTTTTATGCTGAATATATAAAGGCTTTTCGCGCTTGAATAGTTCGTTGTTCAGGGCATAGAAAGTCCCATCGCTGTTTGTAAACTCATTCAAGTAGCATTTTGGCAAATAATGTTGATCCATAATGTAAAAATCGTAAATTCCATTATCCAATCATAGTGTTGTTCAAAAAGTTACGCTTTATCGTTTATAAAATAGTTATTTCTTATCCGTGTCAACAATTGATGCACAGTACTAACGAAGCATTTAAGGATTGTCGCATGCTCTCCAAGCCGGTTTAATTTTAATGATAGTGATGAACTAGTACGTAGTCGCGTGGAAAAGAATGTCTTTTGAGATATCGGATATAATAATTATTTTTCCTTTACCAAACTTTTATTGATACAAACAGACTAAAGGGCCGTCAGGAACCTTTTGTATGAATTCATAGCACGGGGGGTATAAGATCCCTAAAGTTATACTAAAAACCTAAAATCAAATCTAATGGCTATAAAAGTACCTGGTTTCTTTTCCGAATTCCACGGCAAAACCAAATCATCCAAGGATAGCAGATTCGAAAAGTGCATGGCATATGTGCTTTTCATTGCCTCATCCCTTACTCCTGGAACCCTCATCAAGAATGTTTTTTTTAACAATAAGCATAATCGAGCGACCTTTATCAATTGTTATGTATTTTTCAAAACAGGATTATCGATTTTTCTTGCGATCTCAGGATTCAATTTATTGACTGGACCTGCGCAATATTGGATGGTCTGGCTGCTCGCTTATTTAAGCTGGGAAACCGTTATCTATAATTTGACACAAATCGTTTATCACGATTTCTTTAACCAAATCAGCTCCTTTAAGCGAAACATTTTTCTCTCGTTTGCGAACTATGCAGAAATAGTTTTTAACTTTTCTATTTTTTATCGCGCCATGGATGCAGTTGTAACGAACTGCAATGTTCCTCCAAATGCTCTAAACTGGATCGACTATTTATACGTTAGTATGGGAGCAGGCGGTATAATATCGTATGGCAATTATACCATTGTTTCAGTTGGTGGGAAGTCGCTTATGATCATTCAAAGCGCCTTGTTTATACTGGCTTTAAGCTTATTTATTACCTTTAATGTTTCCCTTCTTATCAACAGTAAAGTAAGTACCCCGGGTAAATAGCCGGTTGTGTTTAATATTACTGTTTTTATTTATCCGGCATAAGAAGAAACGGCCTTTGAAAGCTTTTTCACATTTGTTTTACTCTTTTTTAGCGGGCCATAGTCCTTTAAAAGGCGGTCGTTGTCCAAAATATTGATTCTTATTTTTGCTTCATTAATTTTTCTATCTGCTGTTTCGATATCATGGCGATCAAATGCTATGTAGGCCTCACAATACTCTATATCGATCTCGGTATGACTGTAAACCGGAAATTTTAAATAGTTAAAACCCAGTTGTTTTATATCTGCTTTTAACTGGTTTATCCTGGTTCTAGCTTTTGGAATTTTGGTTTTATATTTTTTTCTATTCAAGAAAAAAAGCTTTGTGTATGTATCCGCAATCGAGTTCGATATTGCGAGTAGCGACTGGCGCAGCAAAGTAGCGTTTTCAAAAGTGCCAATTACTTGCAAATAAGCATGCTCACATTTGACAAAATCTCTTAGAGCTGATCTAAGTATTTTTTCGAGACTTGCCGGCGCTTGAATGTCTATTTCCCCATAATACTTATTTTTTAGGCACAAGGCTCGGCTCTGAAATAGCCTGGGATCAGGATTCTGTGAACCTCTCAGTTCCCGATTAATGAGCCTTATGGCTTCTTCATTTCTATTCAATTTTCTTAATAGCCAAGACTTCAAATAAACCAGTTCCTGATGAAATAACAAATTGGGAAGATAAGTCAATTTAAGATGATTGTTGTCAATTTCGCTCTTCAAATTTGCTTTCCTATTAATATGAATTAAGCTATCGATGTCAAAAATAACCTGCTCGGTCGTTTTAGTGTCATCGAAGAGATATCTAATAAACAGGAAAAAAAGCTTCTTTTCAGGAGTACTAAATCCCAATAATGTAAGTTTGGAAGGGGACAGGAAATTTTTTAGTGTTTTATTTTGGGACTCATTTGGAATGGCAATTCGTTGAAACAGCTCGATTACGGGGTCAATATACTTCTTTTTGTAAAATAAGAGTATAGGAAAAGAATGGGGTAAATTCCAAATAAAGTCAGTTCCCTTGGAGTGTCTTAATTTATAGTTTTTCTTGCCGGTCTGTAGAAAAGCGATGTCATCCAGCATATCGGAGGTGAAACCAAGATTGTCTGTGTATTCTTCAAGAGATTCTTCGACCTGCTTCAAAATTTGTTGAGGTTCCTTCCTTGATGCTTCATCTAAAACCGTCTCGAACTCATAAAGGAGGTCGTGGTCATCATCTGTGATTCTAAGCTTACTTATCGCCTTGTTTATCCTTTTTTGATATTTATTTATCGCCTGGTACTTTAAGATCAGATTTTCGAAGCGATCTTGTTTTAAAGAATCTGCGACGGGCAAGTTCACCGGTATAACCAGTTTTTTATATTCCTCAATTCTTTTTGCTTTGTCTGCATATGTTTGGGATACGAATTCCAACTTTTCTATCAGACTGATGATTTGTTGCCTTGCATTTTCGTCGTCACCGATTGACAGCAACAGGTAGAAATAAGTCTCCAAATTGGATCGTACGAAGCTTTTGTTCGTTATATTGTCATATGTAACCATCTCTTCAACATATAAAGATTCGATGCGTTCACTTTTTCGCGTTGCAGAAGAAAAGTAAAAAAATGCATAGTTTCCTTTAAGCTTTCCCTCCCTCTTCGCTGATTCGACTTTGCGATTGATACCAATTACGCGATCAAATACCTGAATGTCCCGATACGAATTCTCCAGGTATCGAAACTTTTCCTCCTCACTTCTGCCGTAGAGCGCGTATTTTTCGAGTTCAGTAAAATGTTCAAAGTGCCGGTTGACCTTTTCAAAATCGGGCTTAGTAGCGATAAAAATGTCTTCAATGAAGTTCTGGTCACCTTTATCGGCAATTTCTACGTCCTCATGCTGAACGGCAGTTTTTATTAATTGATTATATCGTTCAATAGGCGTCTTTGATATTGTTCCGAACGCGAGTGATAGTAATAATCCGACGTTATTTTGAATAAAATCGATCTTGTCCTCTTTTTTTGTTAATTCCCTGTATTTCTTAGTCAGGTCCGCTTTTAAGTTATCATAATTAGAATACTCATCGATCTTTTTTTTCAGGCGAAACCAAAATGAAACTATCTCCACACGGTACTCATCCATAATTATTGGCTTGTTTATGGCTTCAAAAAAGAACAATTGATACGAAAGAAAATTAATTACTGCCCTGTGAGAATTGAAATTGAAGCCAGTGTTAAATATAAATGGAAAGCAATATTCAATAATGTCATATGTATCAACGACATAAAAAACATCGTACTGATTGAAATGGAGTTGAAATGTAGCTTTAACATTAGCGATGTTATCGTTTGAAAGCTCCCTCAGAATGTCTGAATATTCGTGTTCATTTTTCATATCAGCGTCCCTCCGTAATTCGCTTTGCAATAGACATCGTTTCAATCAAGTCTCGTTGGACATCACTTATATCCCTCATTTCATATTCGCCCTCAGGCGTGATGATAGCAATTGCAAAAGAGGGCTCACCGCTCATCAACATTTGTGTCAGTTCATTCGTTTTATACTGCTTTGGCAAATGAGTGCGTATATGACCCAAT
>Ga0206864_1103_pt1 | contig 28868 bp, 22 predicted proteins | sample Alteio_BWOrgCont_42_FD_152632 | JGI IMG/M metagenome (GOLD analysis project Ga0206864, IMG submission 152632) | Enriched cells from forest soil in Barre Woods Harvard Forest LTER site, Petersham, Massachusetts, United States -... | ecosystem: Environmental > Terrestrial > Soil > Temperate forest >...
TTTACAATTCGTTTAGCATCCATGCAATAGGTTGTTTTATTATTAGTTTATTAGAATCAAGAGCCAAGAATCAAGATAAAAAAGGAAACCAACAAGCAGAATTTACGCCCGTTTTTCCTATCTTGATTCTTGACTCTTGATTCCCGGCTCTTTTTTTATTTCTTCTTCAACATAATCACTGCTCCTGGGCGCGCTCATAAAACTCTCGCTTAATTCTGTTGGTAATAAAGTGAGCTTACGTTTTTCCATATCTATCCAGGCGCCATCGGCAATAATTACGGCAGCTTTAATACCATCGCCACGGTATAAATCGTGCCGGATTGACCACCGCGAACCATCAGGCCGTGCTTTAATAACTTCACAAGTTACTTTAATATATTCATTGATACCAATCTCGCGCAGGTAAATAAGTTCTTCCCTGAATAACACCGGGCCAATTTTATATTCATAGAGTTTTGGTGGCAACAATCCTAAACTTTCCAGCATCATTAGCCTGGCCTGCGCAGCAAAGTCCGCATAAGCCGAGTGGCGCATGTGCTGGTTAGAATCTATTTGCGACCATAACACCTGGCCTTCATAGAAATATTTCATCAGCAAAGTTTTTAAAAGCAATATTTGTTTTCCGCGATCAGCTTCGCAGCAATATTCCTGCGTGCCTGGGTAGTATTGATATCTTCGGTTTTAGTGAAACGTTTTAGCCCCATCATCATCATTCTTTTTTCATCGCCTTCGGCAAATGCGTTCAATGCTTCTTTCCCTGATTTTGCAATAAGTTCTGCCGCATCATTGATGTAAACCCGCATCATGTCTAATTGTTCTTTACAGGCTTCTTCGCCCCTTATTCCTACCAGTTTCTCTACCCGCAATTGTAATGACTCGCTCACATAAAGTTCAATAACCATATCAGCAATATTCATCAGCACTTCCTGCTCCTTACTTAGCTGCATCATTAGTTTTTGAACTGCCGCGCCAGCCACCATGAGGATAGCCTTTTTAAAATTGGCGATGTATTTTTTCTCTTTTGTAAACAGGCCGTCTTCTCCGGTAGCACCAAAATCAGGGATACTCATCAGTTCGCCTGCAACTTTTTGGGCAGGGCCCATCAGGTCGAGTTCGCCTTTCATAGCACGTTTAAGCATCATATCAACTGTCAGCATACGGTTAATTTCATTGGTGCCTTCAAATATGCGATTGATACGGGAATCGCGGTAAGCTCTGTCCATAGGCGCTTCTGCGCTGTAACCCATACCGCCGTAGATCTGGACGCCTTCATCCGCCACATAATCTAAACATTCTGAGGAATGTACTTTAATGATAGCTGCTTCAATCGCAAACTGCTCGGTTCCTTTAAGTTTGGCTTTTGTTTCATCAAGGCCCGATTCTATCAGCATATCTGTAGCTTCTTCCATATTCTGGCTGGCACGGTAGACTGCCGACTCAGAAGCATAGGTAAGAATAGCCTGCTGTGCAAGTTTATATCTTATTGCGCCATATTTTGCAATAGGGCGACCGAATTGTTCCCGTTCATTGGCATAGCTTACAGCCTGTGTGATAATCCCTTTACTTGCGCCAACCGTTCCGCCGCCTAATTTCATACGACCGATGTTTAATATGTTCACCGCAATCTTAAACCCATTCTGACGCTCAGAAAGCAGGTTTTCTACAGGTACTTTACAATCATTGAAAAACACCTGGCGGGTCGAGCTTCCTTTTATGCCCATTTTATGTTCTTCAGTATTCAGGCTAAGCCCTTCAAAATCCTTTTCTACAATGAATGCGCTAAGGTTTTCATCATCGTCAATTTTGGCGAAAACTGTAAATATATCGGCAAAGCCTGCATTCGTGATCCACATTTTTTGCCCGGTGATAAGGTAATGCTTACCATCAGCAGATAGTTTTGCCCTTGCTTTGCCTGAATTGGCATCAGAACCGGCGCCCGGTTCGGTAAGGCAATAGGCACCTTTCAATTCGCCGCTTGCCAATTTGGGGATATACTTTTGTTTTTGCGCCTCGTTACCATAGTACAATATAGGCAATGTGCCAATACCGGTATGCGCAGAAAATGCGACAGAAAACGAATGCCCTGTACCCAATTTTTCGGTAACCAGCATAGATGTTTTAAAGTCTTTGCCAAAACCGCCGTATTCTTCGGGAACGGAAATACCTAATAGCCCAAGCGCACCGGCCTCATCCATTAAATGTGGCATTAAACCCGCTTCCTGGTCATCAATGCGGTTTAAATTCGGCGTTACCTGCTGTGCAATAAAATCAGAGCAGGTTTCAGCGATCATTAATTGCTCTTCATTCCATTCTTCGGGAATAAAAATACTATCGGCAGCGGTTTCCCTGATCAGGAACTCGCCGCCTTTAATGGCTTTTACAGATTCGGTGGTATTCATATTTTAATAATTGATTGTGATCTTAAAATTCCTAATAGTTTTAAATTATTCATATTAATACTGGCAGCTTTTTAGCTGTATCATTTACCCTCAAAAAATCATATCAGTATTAGCAGTAAAACAAAAAGTTAGATGAACAGTTTTGCAACGGCTTTATTGGTTTATTAATCAGGGTAAAATTATAAGCATTATTAAACTAAAGGAAGGTCTGCAATGCGGAGATATTAGTCAAAAAGTCGGTTATTGGTGGTTTAAGTTAAAAAGGTTGTAATGATTGTAAGGGTTAAAATAAAGCGCAACTACTACAACCCTTACAACCTTTACAACTTTTTACAACCACTCACTCCATCAACTAATTAGCCGACACCGCCCTGTAATCAGATGGTGACATGCCTGCGTGTTTTTTAAAATATTTACCAAAGGAAGATTGATCCGGGAAATGGATGCCTTCAGCTACGCGCGCAATGCTTATCTCATGGTTTCTTAACAATACTTTAGCTTCCAGTATTACGGCGTCATCTATCCATTCTCCGGCAGTCCTGCCCGTTACTTCTTTAATTGTTTCGGTTAAATGTTTTGGCGATACAAAAAGCGCATCGGCATAATACTGAACATTACGGTGCTCCTTGTATCGATGAAAAACTAAGTCCTGGAAAAGCATGTTCAATTCCTGTTTGCGGGTTTGTTTACCTTTTATTATTAAATGCTGCTTTTCGTAAACCGACTGTACTTCATATAACAGGGTCATTAAAATACTCCTTGATATCTCAACCCGGTACGGATGCGCTTCCCGTTCGAGTTTTTGCTGCAGCAATAAATAAATTTCCAGTATCATTTTAGCATCAGCATTATCCGGGTAAATTACCGGGATAGATGCGCTTTTAAAATAGCTGAATGTTTCAAGAAAATGGCTATTAACACTGTTCTCTGTTAAAAAAGCTTTGCTAAAAACAATAAACCTGCATAAAAAATCTTTGCTGCTGTTATATATCCTTAAAACGTGAAAGGGGGTTGCCAAAAGCATGGCGTCTGGCCGGGCCGCATAAACCTGCAAGTTTACTTCGACCTGGGCTGTTCCCCGAGTACATATACCTATGATATATCCATCAGAACGGTAGGGATACTCACTCAAGCTTAATAATTGTTTTTCGTCGGCAACAAAAAAATCAGCGCTTGCCAGCTTATCGGCATAAAGATCTGCAAACTTTGAAAGGCTTAGTTGTCCGATTTTTCCGTTCATATTTCACAATATATGATTAATTGCTGAATTAGTTTTATTGCTTATAATGATATTTTTTAACATCATTTTTCTATTGAATGTTAAAAATAAGCTTTATCCGACTTTTTGACTAATATCTCCGCATTATAGCCCTTTTTTCGGGTTCAAACCAAACTAATTTTGCCATACAGGGCATATTGTAAATCCTAAATACAATTACCTGTTATAACCAATTATTATTTTATGAGAAAACTATTACTTCTATTATGGTTGGCATTGCCGGTATATGCCTTTTCACAAGGTTTCCAGGTAAACCTTGAAGGTGAAAAGCAAATTGGCATGGGCCACACCGGCACCGGGACTTTATTGGATGGCGCATCGGTATTTTTTAACCCCGGAGCGGTTGCCATGCTCCCTGAAAATTATATCCAGGGCGGTATTAGTCCCCTGGTTTTTGAATCTGAATTTAATCCCTCAGGTACAAGCACAGAATACCACACGGCGAACAAGATCGCAACCCCATTTACTTTTTATGGTGTATGGGGACCAAAATCATCTATCTGGAAACTTGGCTTAGGTATTTATACCCCATTTGGCGGTTTAACTGACTGGGGCGATACCTGGCAAGGAAAATATGTATTGGAAAGCCTTGACCTAAAAACCATTTACTTTCAACCTACCTTAAGCGTTAGGTTAACAGACTTTATGAGCATAGGGGCGGGTTTCGTTTATAACCACGCCGATATTGACCTGACACAAGCTATCCCCATCACCAATTCAAACGGCGGTGACGGACAAGCGCACCTGAGCGGTACAGGTAAAGGCTATGGCTGGAACGCGGGGATTTACATTAAAACCGAATCAGGCGTAACTGTGGGTATCACGCACCGGAGCGGAGTTTCAACAACTTTTAACGGTAGCGCTGATTTTGCAGTCGCCCCATCATTGCAAAGCAACTTTCCATCTCCCAATAGTTTTAATTCAACAGTACCATTACCCGCAACCAATTCTATTGGATTTGGATTTTATCCATCACCAAAATGGACCTTAGCGCTTGATCTTAATGCTGTAAGTTGGCATGTATTCAAAACATTAGCGTTTGATTATAAGTCAACGTCGCCAGCGTTAGCGAACACTGCTATTCCGCAGGATTACCAGGATGCGCTTAGTTTAAGGGCGGGGGCACAATATAAATCAAGTGATAAACTGGCATGGCGTTTTGGCGGCGGTGTTGCTTCTGCGGCCTCCCCGGATGGTTATGTTTCGCCACAGGTACCTGATGCTAACCGTTTTTATTTTACAGGCGGTATCGGTTACAAATTAGCTAATCACCTTAACCTTGATGCTTCGTTTGAGTTTGAACACCTGATGCCGCGTACACAAACAACAATTAGCACGCAGTTATCTGGTACTTATGAAACAAATGTATATATACCGGGTATTTCACTTTCTTATCACTGGTAAAATTTAATATTTAAGCAAATGAAATTTTTAAAACAACATCTATATATCATAGCAGGCTTATTATTGCTGACAGCCTGCAAGCCAGAAATTAAGACCCCGCAGCCTACACATGGTACAGCCGATTTTTCGAGATTCATCGCTGTGGGTAATTCCTTAACTGCCGGGTATGCCGATGGCGGCCTTTACCTGCAGGGGCAGTTAAATTCCTATCCGTCAATAATGGCAAAGCAAATGCAATCTGTAGGCGGCGGCACTTTTAACCAGCCTTTGTTCAGCACCGCGCAGGCCAATGGTTCGGGTTATTTGCAAATTACAGGTTTTAATGCCGATGGCACGCCGGTAATTTCACCAGTCACTACCAACCTGGCTATCAGGGGCATATTGAATGTGCCGGGGTTTGGCAATGTTACCTTGTATACCAAATACAGCGGCGACATTGAAAATTATGGTGTTCCGGGTATTAAGTTACTTCAAATTACTTATGCTCCTTTAGGCAATCTGAATGGTTATTATGAACGGTTATTGCCAGGTGATGCAACAACAACTATAAATACAACTGCCTATCTTGACTTTATCACTGCCAAGCCATTCACTTTCTTTTCAAACTGGTTAGGCAATAACGATGCATTATTATATGCTACTTCAGGCGGCGCGGGTGATGTATTGACGGATGAAAATACTTTTGCCGCATTATACAGTTTATTAATAAGCAGGTTAACAGCCGGCGGTGCAAAAGGTGTGGTAGCCACGATTCCTGATGTAACATCAATTCCATATTTTAATACTGTAACAGTTGGTGCAATTGTTGCCGGCGTGCAAAAAGCAAACCCCTCAGTCCAGGGTATTTATATTAATGCCCTGGTTTCAACTTCGGGCACAACTTATGCGCCGAGGCTGGCAACAGCAAATGACCTGATCGTTTTAACTTTCCCTACCAGTATGATCGGTACACCCGTAAACACTCCCTATGGGCCTTTACCATATGGGTTAACACCTTTTACACCTGTTGATAATCAATACGTGCTTGACGCCAATGAAGTTGCCTTAACACGTGAGCATGTTATTTCATTCAATAATACTATTATATCGGTAGCTGCATCAAAAGGGCTTGCCGTGTTTGACGCTTATACTTTCCTTAATAATGTAAAACAATACGGGTTGGAAGTGGATGGCATTGGCCTGAATTCAACCTTTGTTAGCGGCGGTTTATTTTCGTTAGACGGTGTGCACCTTACTCCGCGTGGATATGCGATAGTTGCGAATCAATTTATCAACGCCATTAATGCCAAATACGGATCAAACATCCCGTTGGCTGATGTAGCTGCTTATACCGGGGTTAAGTTTCCGTAAAATATTTTATTAAAAATTAATAGATACTCAACAAAATTATAAAATAAATTCTTGGTACGCTTTGTGAAATCCTGGCGCCCTCTGCAGTAAAAATCTACTAAAGAGGGCGCTAAGAAAACACAGGAATACTAAAGACAAAGTATTGTTGGTCCTTTATTGTTATAAAGGAATATAAAGATGGCAATGTGGTCAAAAATGGTTGGTGATTTTTGACCACATTGTCATAAAGATTGCTCTTTTTTGCAGAATTGACCTTTTACGCCATTTTAATTGCCGGTACGGTAAACTTAAACGTCGTCCCTTTGCCAACAGTACTTTCTACGTCAATGGTGCCCCCGTGCTGGGCTACAAAATCATTTACAAGCAATAAACCCAAACCGCTGCCAATTTCATTATTTGTTCCCGATACAGAAGGTGGGGAATTACCCTCAGTAAATAATTTTTGCTGCAATTCATGCGTCATCCCTATACCCGAATCTTCAACAAAAACACAAACCATACGTTCATCTAATTGGGCATTTATAGTAACAGAGCCTCCTTTCGGGGTATATTTAATGGCATTTGTAACAAGGTTTTGTACAATAGACCTGAGCATTAATGAATCTGCCTTTACAAAAATGTCTTTGGGTGTTTTGTTTTGCAATTTAATCCCCTTTTGCGTTGCATTTGGTTTCAATAACTCCAAAGATTCTTCGATCCCAATATCAAGGCGGATCTTTTCGGGATTAAAGTTTGCTTTTTTGCTCTGTTTTTTGGCCCACTCAATTACATCATTTAATTGGTTTAACAACTTATTAGATGTGCGGTGAATGATATTTGAAAGCTGTTTGATTTGTGCCGGGTTCAGGCTTTCCGGATCATCGTTTAGTTTGTCCGATGCAATAAGGAGCGCTGTAAACGGATTGCGCAGATCATGTGACAATACAGAAAGAAATTTATCTTTTGATAAATTGAGTGATCTTAGCTGGTGGTTAAGGTTCTCCAGTTCAATAGTCCGCTCTAATACCCGCTGCTCCAGGTCAAGGTTTAATAACATTAAATCATTATTAATAATTTGCAGCTTTTCTTCCTGTTGTTTTAAAAGCCTGTTCTTTTTAAACAATTCGGCAAACACAGCAACTTTTAACCGCAATATTTCAGGAGTAAAGGGTTTCCTTACATAATCAACCGCGCCAGCCTGGTAACCTTTAAACATTGCAGCCTCTTCATACTCGTGGGCAGTAATAAAAATGATTGGAATATCTTTTAATTTGTCACGCTCATAAATAAGCTCTGCGGTTTCATACCCATCCATAATCGGCATTTTCACATCAAGCAGTATTAAAGAAAAATCATCTTCTTTTAACAGGATCCTGAGCGCTTCCCGCCCGGAAGCCGCTTTAAAAAAGACATAGCCCTCTTTTTCCAGCGCAACTTCCATCGACAATAAATTATTGTCATTGTCGTCAACCAACAATATTTTTATGGGTATTTCCGATACCATCTTGTTATTACCATTCGTCATACCCAAATTTTACCCTCATTTATTTAATAAGCCAAACCCGCATTAATGATAACAACTGGTCGGTCTTAACCGGTTTGGTAATATAATCAGAAGCTCCCGATGAAATACATTTTTGCCTGTCGCCAATCATCGCTTTAGCTGTTACCGCGATTATTGGCAAAGTTTTATTTCTTGGTTCTTTACGGATCATTTGTATAGTTTCATAGCCATCCATTTCTGGCATCATTATATCCATTAGTACAATATCTATCTTTTTTTCCTTGTTCAATATTTCGAGTGCCTCCCTTCCACTTTCGGCGGTGATCACTTCCAGGTTTGATCTTTCAAAAACGGCCGTTAATGCAAAAAGGTTTCTTACGTCGTCATCAACAACAAGCACTTTTTTTGAATCCAGTACATCATTATTTACCCGGATACTATCAATCATTTTTAGTTTGCTTTCGCTGATGAATTTTTTGTCTATATGCAATAAAATTAAAATTTCCTCGAGCAGGTAAACATGCGATTCATGCGTTTTTGTGATGATCTTATGATTTAACCTTTTTAACTGGATGAGTTCGTCCTGGGTAAAATCCCTTGCAGAATGTAAAATGATGGTTGTTTGTGGTTGTTTTAATGAATTAATTTTGTTTAACAAGTCTAAACCATTTGCATCAGGCAAAACAAAATCCAAAATTATACAATCAAACAATTCCTTTTTCAAGGTCGAAAGGGCCTTTTTTGCTGTAGTAGCCGCAACAACATCAACGCTGTCATTTGATAAAAGTTCGGATAATTTTTGAAGTTCAACTTCATTATCTTCAATTATCAGCACCTTCTTTTTGGTATGCTCGTGAAAATTAACAATTCCCGAAATCAGCTCATCTAACGAGTTATTTGATAATGGCTTTAAATTGAAGCTTTTAGCGCCATACTTAAGGGCCATAACCTTGTTGTCTTCGCCAGAAATAAGGTGCACGGGGATGTGGCGTAAATTAATATCGGTCTTTAGTAATTTAAGGATTTTCCACCCGTTTGATTCAGGCATATTTACATCAAGCGTTATAGCCACCGGGTTGTATTTCTGGATACTGTCAAATATCTCAAGATAACTAATGGCAAGTACCACCTTAAGGCCAAGATCATGCGCTTTGTCTACAAGTATCTTGGTAAAACGGATATCGTCCTCAATTACCAGCAAAACTTTATCCTCTGTAATAATGGTATGCCTGTCATCGTCCATAACCAATTCGGCAGAATCTATTAAATTAGTTCTGACATGCGAAACCGGGTAGAATTCTTTCACCGGATAATTAGCTACGGACTTCTCTTCCTTATATTTTAAGGGTAAATACAGTGTAAACACGCTTCCTTTGCCAAGTTCGCTGCCAACAGTTATTGTACCGCCTAATAGCTCGGCAAAGCCTTTGCTGATGGAAAGTCCAAGCCCTGTTCCGCCATATTTACGACTTGTAGATCCTTCCGCCTGCTGGAAAGCTTCGAATATAATCCCCTGTGTATTTTTAGAGATACCAATACCGGAATCTTCAATGGAGAACGCAATTGTAGGATCGGGCCCGCTTAATGGGTTTTCATGGCCTACCCCCGGTCTGAAAATATGCAGTTTTACACGGCCTTTTTCAGTAAATTTAAAGGCATTGGAAAGCAGATTTTTCAATATCTGGTTCAATCGCTGCATGTCTGTTTCCATTACTTCCGGCAGTCCTTCTTCAACTTCAATCTCGAACTTAAGGTTTTTAGCCTCCGAAATAGGTTTAAAGGTTGATTCAGCAAATGAAGCAATCTCTTTAAAGCTAACCGGCATCACATCAGCAGCGATAACACCAGATTCGATCTTGGAAAGATCAAGGATATCATTTATCAACTGGATCAGGTCATCGCCGCAAGAGTGAATTGTTTTTGCAAACATGCGCTGTTTCTCTGTCAAATTGCCCTCGGGGTTTTCAAAAAGCTGTTGGGCAAGTATCAGCAAACTATTTAACGGCGTCCTTAATTCGTGGGACATATTTGCAAGAAATTCGGACTTGTATTTGGAGGTCAGCGTAAGCTGTTCAGCCTTTTCTTCCAATGAACGGCCTTTATCATGTAATTCATCATTCGCCCTTCTTAATTCTTCCTGCTGAGATGAAAGCTCCCCGGCCAATGATTGCGATTGTGATAATAATTCTTCCGTACGGGTATTGGTTTCTATATTGTTTAAAACAATACCTATACTTTCGGTCAGCTGATCTAAAAAGTCAATATGGGTATCGCTGAAATTCTCAAAAGAGGCAAGCTCAATTACCGCTTTTACATTATTCTCAAACAAAACTGGCAATATCACCAAATCAATAGGGGCTGCATTGCCAATACCGGAGCTGATCTGGAGATACTCATTGGGTACGTTAGCAAGCCTGATTCGTTCTTTATCAGTAGCACATTGGCCCACAAGGCCTTCGCTCAATGAAAATTCCTGGTCAATTAACTTGCGGCTCCTTTGTGCATAGCCGGCAAACAATTTTAGTTTTACCTCATCTTCCCCTTCGGGCTGTTCTAAAATATAAAATGCCCCATAACGGGCATTTACCAATTCCGCGAGCTCTGATAATACTTTATTTGCAACAGCGTTACGGTCACGCTGCCCTTGCAGCATCTGTGCAAATTTGGCGAGGTTTGATTTGAGCCAATCCTGTTCATGATTTCTCAGGGTCGTGCCTTTCAGGTTGGCAATCATTTGGTTTATGGTATCCTTTAACGCTTCCAATTCGCCCTTGGCATCAACACGAATAGTACGGGTAAGGTCGCCCTTGGTTACTGCTGATGCAACTTCGGATATTGAACGCACCTGTACGGTAAGATTTTGTGCAAGCTGGTTTACGTTTTCTGTTAAGTCTTTCCACGTACCTGATGCACCGGGTACGCTTGCCTGCCCGCCTAACCGGCCCTGCACACCAACTTCACGGGCTACGGTGGTTACTTCATCAGCAAACACGGCTAATGTATCGATCATTTCGTTAATGGTATCAGTTAACTGGGCCACTTCACCAAGCGCGTTGATTGAAAGACGTTGCTTCAAATTTCCTTTCGCTATACCTGTAGCCACCTTTGCAATACCCCTGATCTGCCCGGTAAGGTTTGATGCCATTTGGTTTACAGAGTCAGTCAAGTCTTTCCAGGTTCCACCCACGCCTTTAACGTGCGCCTGCCCGCCTAATTTCCCTTCCGTACCCACCTCACGTGCCACACGCGTTACTTCTGATGCAAAGGAGTTCAACTGATCCACCATGGTGTTGATGGTATTTTTCAAGTCCATGATCTCCCCTTTTACGTCAATAATTACCGTTTTGGAAAGGTCACCGCTGGCAACGGCTTTAGTTACTTCAGCTATATTACGAACCTGTGAGGTAAGGTTACTCGACATCTGGTTCACCGAGTCTGTTAAATCCTTCCAGGTTCCGGCCACACCGGGTACAAATGCCTGGCCGCCAAGGTTACCATCGGTACCTACTTCACGGGCTACGCGGGTTACTTCGGAGGCAAAACCGCGCAGCTGGTCAACCATCGTATTAATAGTTTCCTTTAATTGGAGGATTTCGCCCCGAACGTCAACTGTGATTTTTTTAGATAAATCGCCGTTTGCTATCGCGATAGACACATCGGCGATGTTACGCAGTTGAGCAGTAAGATTACCTGCCATTTTATTTACCGAATCCGTTAAGTCTTTCCAAGTACCGTCAACACCGGGTACATTCGCCTGGCCGCCCAGCTGACCTTCCGACCCCACCTCACGTGCAACACGCGTTACTTCTGAAGCAAAGCCGCGCAACTGGTCAACCATCGTATTGATGGTGTCCTTCAATTCCAATAATTCCCCTTTGGCATTAACTGTGATTTTTCTTGATAAGTCGCCTTTTGCCACAGCCGTTGTTACTTCGGCAATGTTACGCACCTGCGAGGTAAGGTTATCGGCCATTTTATTTACCGAATCTGTTAAATCCTTCCAGGTTCCGCCTACGCCGGGCACATTCGCCTGGCCGCCAAGCTGACCTTCAGAACCAACTTCGCGTGCCACACGGGTTACTTCCGATCCAAATGAATTTAGCTGGTCAACCATGGTATTAATGGTGATCTTAAGCTCCAGCATTTCTCCCTGTACATCGACCGTGATCTTTTTTGACAAGTCGCCTTTGGCCACCGCAGTTGTTACCTCGGCAATATTTCTAACCTGGCCGGTTAAGTTACCCGCCATCTGGTTTACCGAATCTGTTAAATCTTTCCAGGTACCGCCTACGCCCGGTACATTAGCCTGACCGCCAAGCTGACCTTCGGAACCTACCTCGCGGGCCACACGGGTTACTTCGAAAGAAAAAGAGTTCAACTGGTCAACCATCGTATTAATGGTGTTTTTTAACTCCAAAAGCTCGCCTTTTGCATCAACGGTGATCTTTCGGGATAAATCCCCTTTGGCAACCGCTGTTGTAACCCATGCAATGTTACGCACCTGGTCGGTGAGGTTACTTCCCATTTGGTTCACAGAATCCGTCAGGTCTTTCCAAACACCGCCAACGCCTTTTACCCTGGCCTGTCCGCCTAATTTGCCTTCTGTACCTACTTCGAGCGCTACACGTGTTACTTCTGATGCAAAGGAGTTCAGCTGATCAACCATCGTATTGATAGTTTTTTTAAGTTCAAGCATTTCACCTTTTACGTCAACCGTGATCTTCTTTGAAAGGTCACCATTTGCAACGGCGGTTGTTACGCCGGCGATATTACGTACCTGTGATGTTAAGTTACCCGCCATGCGGTTTACTGAGTCTGTTAAATCTTTCCATGTTCCTGCTACACCAGGTACTTTTGCCTGGCCGCCCAACTTACCTTCCGTACCAACTTCAAGCGCCACACGGGTTACTTCGGAAGAGAATGAGTTGAGCTGGTCAACCATCGTATTAATTGTATTCTTAAGCTCGAGGATCTCCCCTTTTGCTTCCACTGTAATTTTACGGGAAAGGTCACCTTTGGCAACCGCCGTAGTTACTGCGGCCACGTTACGCACCTGTGCAGTAAGGTTACCTGCCATCTGGTTTACAGAGTCGGTAAGTTCGGCCCATACACCTGCAACACCTTTTATCTTCGCCTGCTCACCCAATTTGCCTTCCGACCCTACCTGGCGTGCCACGCGTGTTACTTCCATAGAAAATAACCGGAGCTTGGAAAGCATCTGGTTGGATTCTTTTGCAATACGCAGGAACTCCCCCTTTAAAGGGTGCCCGCTAATTTCTAAAGGTATATGCTTTGACAAGTCGCCGTTGGCAACAGAGTTGATCATACCCGCGATTTCCAGCGTAGGGGAAGTAAGGTCAGAGATCAGGTTGTTTAAGGAAGTTACCCCATCGGCCCATTCCCCGCGGGCATCGGCTAACTCAATTCTTTTTGACAGGTTCCCCTTTTTCCCAATGGTAATTTCCGCAGAAGAAATCTCGGCAACCAAACGTTCATTCATATCGATAATGTCGTTCAGTACTTCGCAAATCCTTCCGTTTATCCCCGCCTGGGTAACCGGCATCCTTACATCAAGTTTTCCATTTTTTACTAATGAAAGTACTTTTAATAGTTCTTTCAGGTCAAGAGAGTCATCATGGGCGCCATTCATGTTAGGCGCTTTTTTTAAAGGAATATCAAGTACATCCTGGTCCATAAGGTTCTGATTTGTTTTATTAATAAAACAATTAATTAGGGGGGAGTTGGCAGATGCGTTGTTAAACAGGATTTATATCACTTAGTTTTATTTTCAAAAAAAATAAAAATCCTGCATAAGCGCTTTGTAAAAATAAAAAATAATTGGAGTTTTTAAAAAATGGCTGCCTGATTTGTTTTGTAACAATAAAAATACGCAATTACAATTCTTTAAAAATTCTTGTGGAGGCCCCATTTTTTAAGGAAGGGCATTAAAAATAGCGGAATAGTGTTTTACTAATTTAATAAATTCTTTTAAATCAAAAGGCTTATTTAAAAATGCATCGGCATTGCAGGATTTTGCTATTTGTTCCAGGTCTTCGGCAGCTGACATTAATATAACAGGAATGTGTTTAGTTTTGTAATTCGATTTTAATGCGATGCATAATGTATTACTGTAAGCATTCGCTAATTTATTGTCAAGTAAAATTACGCAGGGTTGTTGCTGAATAATTTTTTCTAAGGGCTGCAAATCATCATACAGTGCAACGTCGTAACCTTCGTCAACTAAAATGTATTGAATTACATCAAGAATGTCTTCGTCATCATCAATTAGTACAATCTTGTTATTCATAAATGGTTTTGGTTGATAAAACTAATGTATTATCCAATCATTACACAATTGAGATTATATTTTTTTTGTAAAAGCCACCTTTAATGTCCAGCATAACTTTGTTCTAATTGTTCCAATGTTTGCCCTTTGGTTTCTTTTACTTTTGCACGGATAAATAAAAACCCTAAAAAGCAAATGGCCGCATACAGGTAAAATGGGCCATAAGTGCCCAGGTATTCAGCCAATATGGGAAAGGTAAATACCAGTATAAAATAAGCAATCCAGAGGCTAACAATAGCAACAGAGGAGGCAACCCCTCTTATATCATTGGGAAATATTTCGGAAATTATAACCCAGGTAACCGGCGCCAATGATGTTGCATAAATGGCAATCGCCAGCAACACAAATAATGATACCCACCCGGCCCCGGCCTGTTCTTTAAGTAAAAAAGCTAAAACTATATATACTAATGATAATCCCAATGAACCCATCAGCATTAACGGGCGCCTTCCCAATTTATCAACCTGCCACATGGCCAATACGGTAAAAAGCACGTTTACTATACCAATAGCTACTGTTTCAAAAAGCTGCTTATCTAAATTGGCGCCTACAGATTTAAATATGATTGAAGTATAATTAAACACCACATTGATACCGCAAAACTGTTGGAATACAGCTAACGTTATCCCAACCAATACAGCAGGCCGGACAGCTTTGGCAAAAACGGCGCTATAGGAAGCACTTCCGGCTTTATGAACAGACTTTTCAATATCGCTGATGGTGGACACAACAAAATCCACAGGGCCGATCTTTGCTAATATAATTGCTGCTTTTTCTCCTTTGCCCGCTTTTATTAACCACCTTGGGCTTTCCGGTAAAAACAATACGCCAAACAAAAACAATGCAGACGGTATAACCCCTAAACCAAACATCCATCGCCAAATATCGACCCCTTTGCCTGCCAGCAGGTAGTTTACCAGGTTGGTTATCAAAATCCCCAGGACTATAGTAAGCTGGTTAATAGCCACATTGCGGCCGCGCATACTGGCAGGCGATACTTCGGCAATATAAAGCGGGCTGAGCATGGAGGCCATCCCTACACCAATTCCTGCTGTAAAACGCATGGCTATAAATTCCGCCAGGTGAGGTGAAACTGCCATGCCTAATGAGGAAAAAGCAAAAATGCCGGCTGCAACTATTAATCCCGGTTTGCGGCCATAGCGGTCGGCAAGTTTACCTGCAACCAGACACCCCACAATACAACCGAGTGCAAGCGACCCTGTTAAAAACCCTTCCCACCACGACGATAAATGAAAGGCCGTTTTCAAAAAAGGCAAGGCGCCTGAGATTACAGCAAAATCAAATCCAAAAAGATAACCGCCAAGTGCAGAAATGAAAGAAATTCCGAGGATATAAGCGTTATTGTATTTAAAGGCCGGTTTTATAATAGCCTGCATATGCCCCTTTTATTTTGTACTGTTGTTCATTGGGATTACCACTAAAGTGCTAAAGTAATCATCGCACATAAGCACTTCAACGGGGGCATTATTAAATACTCCTGTTGACAACTGGGAGGCAAATATCTTTCCGTTTTTCAAATAGTAGGGGTCTTTATCTGCACCTTTTTTTACAACAAATTTGAATTGATAGATATTCCCTGATTTGGTGATCAGGGCGCTTTTTTCATTGCCGTTAGCAAATTTTGAACTTATAAGATAATTACCCAAGGAATCGGCCTGGGCATCGGTAATCTTTTTTGAATGAAATAATACCACACCATCATAGGTTTTCGCCTTGCCAAAGTCCTCAGCAACCAAAACTTTCAATGTGTTTAAATGGTCATCACATAAATCCACTTCCACGGGGGCGCCATTAAATACTTGCACTGAAATCATTGAACCTAAAAACTTTGCAGGTTTTGTATACGCCGGGTCTTTATCTATCCCCTCTTTTACGACAAACCTGAACTGGTACCTATCCCCTGATTTCGTGAGTTGTACTGTTTTGGCGTTGCCATCTGCAAATTTTTGGTTAACAAGATAATTACCCAAAGCATCAGCCTCGGCATCAGTAACTTTGTCGGTGTGATATAATTCCACACCATCATAAATTTTCTCTTTTCCAAAATTATTGCAGCCTGATAATGCAATAAACAGTAAAAAAACCGGCAGGATGAACTGGTACCTTTTCATTTTTTAAGTATTGGCGTTATTTACAACCAAATATATAACAAAAATGATTAGATTTTGATAATCAATACTTTACTTAACGGTTAAGAAATAAGTTTTAGGTGTTAAAAATCAGCAAGCCTGGTACCTGTGGAATGTTATCCGTTTAAACGCAAAAAAGCGGATAATCAATATTACCCGCTTTTGTTTCATTTACCGGCTTCAACCAATACCAAACAATTACACCGGTTTTACGGACGCGGCGGCGGTGGTGGCGGAGGCGGAAGATGCAGATTTACACTGATATGGCGATGGTGCCTGTAGTGCCTATGATGCCTGTGAAAAGGTGGTGGCGGAGGAGGAGGTGGCCTCCTGACCTGTAAAAATGTTGATTTAGTTGCAGTGCCAACCGGGCTTGCCTTTGGAAACTGAATGCCAAACGCCACAAACAGGCAAACAATAAAAAATTTGATGTATTTCATGCTAAACGGGTTAATTGAGTTTATTTAACAACATAAAAATAGCATTAATGTTTATATTATTTCCATGTGCCCCTTACATAAAAATACAAAATCATTTAAAAAGTGAATTGTACAAAAAATCAGCAGCGAACTGACCTGCCTCCAGCCATCGCTTTTGAGTGCCCTTGCCCCCGGAAAAAAATGGGTTAAAATGTTTTTGCAGCTCGTGCGAGTAGCCATCAAATACTTTTAATTGGTTGGATATACCTAAAGCATCCGCTTTTTCGTGTATATCAATTCCTCCGTATAATGGGAAGCTTTTATGTGTTGGCGGCATAATATTGTCCTTATTACCAAGTACGCTTACAATTGGCACGCGGGCATTATTCAACCAGTTAAGGTCAAATATAGCACCCCAAAAATTGATCACACCAGCAACTTTTAATATACCATGGTGGTTTGCACTTGTATCATTTATACCTGCCATTTTCGCCAGCTCTGCATCCGTACTGTAAGCGGCTTGCAATGCCATTAAACCGCCTGCTGAATTTCCGGCCAGGATAATTTTATCGGGATCGATATTATATTCAGTATGGTACTTTTTAAAATATTCAATAGCTGTTTTTAAATCCTGAACGGCGTAATAGCAGCCTTTTTGTAGTTCATTAAAATTAAAACGCAGGTCTTTTTTGTTTAAACGATAATTAATGGCCGCACACACGTACCCCCTTTGTGCGAAGGTTTTACTCCATAGTTTGATACCTTTAGCCTCCTTCGTCCCCAATTTAAAGCCTCCGCCATGCATCCAGATAATAAGCGGGCGGGGCGCCGAATGACCATCTTTAGGCCGATAAAGATCAAACAAAAAGGATTTCTTTTCTGTTGGTGAAGCATCGGGGTTGAAACTTAAATCCTTATCAATGGTAATATCTGTAAATATTATGTCTTTAAATTTCACAGGTTTAACAGTTTGTGCTTTCGCAGATAGCGAAATACAAAATATAGTAATGAATAATAGTGGATGTTTTAACATAATTACTAATATACGTTACAATTAAGGTCTACGGTTGTTTGGGATAGCACCTAATTCGCAACAGTGCCACATAATGTTAACGTCTCTTTAGGCTTTTTTATTAATTTTGGGATATAAGAAATATTTAATAATGACAATTTTAAAGGAAAGTAATAACCGGGAAGCTGATAAATCAACCATAATGCAGGAACAAAAATTACATGAACTTTTGTTATATCTTTCCGAAAATTCGCCTTTTTACAAAGAGTTATTTGCGAAACACGAAATAGATATCGCTGATATAAAAACGCTTTCAGACCTCGCCTTAATCCCTACCACAAGCAAGGACGACCTTCAGCTGCGTAATGATGATTTTCTGTGTGTACCACCCGGAAAGGTTATTGAATATACCTCAACATCCGGAACATTAGGCAGCCCCGTTACTATTGCACTTACCGATAATGACCTTAACCGTTTGGCATTTAATGAATACAACTCTTTTTTGTGTGCGGATGGATCAGCAAATGACATTTACCAGCTAATGCTTACACTCGACAGGCAGTTTATGGCGGGTATTGCCTATTATTCGGGCATACGCAAGCTTGGGGCAGGCATAATTCGCCTGGGACCTGGCGTACCTGCACTGCAATGGGAAACCATTCAGCGATTAAAGCCGACGGCTATCGTGGCCGTACCATCCTTTATACTTAAGTTAATCCAATTTGCAAAAGATGCAGATATCGATATAAACAATACATCAGTTAAAAAAGCTATCTGCATTGGTGAGAATATCCGCAATACCGATTTCTCGTTAAATATTTTAGGTAAAAAAATAACCGAGGCCTGGAACATCAAGTTATATTCCACCTATGCTTCTACCGAAATGCAAACCGCGTTTACAGAATGTTCAGAGGGTCGGGGCGGACATTACCAGCCTGAATTGTTGATAGTGGAATTGCTTGATGAAAATGACCGGCCTATAGCGCCTTTTGAGCCTGGTGAAGTCACCATTACTACACTTGGCGTTGAAGGTATGCCCCTGCTCCGGTACAAAACGGGTGATATGTGTATGTATGATGAAGAACCCTGCGCGTGCGGGCGTACAACTTTACGCTTGTCGCCTGTTATGGGCCGCAAAAAGCAAATGATAAAGTTTAAAGGCACTACACTGTACCCGCCTGCCCTATTTGATTTACTGAATGAGCGGGAGGAAATCCTTGATTTTGTTATCGAAGTTTATTCAAATGAAATTGGTCTCGACCAGGTATTGCTGTATTTACTCCCTGCTGAAGAAAGTGAAGAATGTGATCACCGGATAAGGGCCTATTTGCAGGCCAGGCTACGTGTAAGCCCACATATTAAATATTTGAATGCTGAGGACATTCAAAAAATGCAGTTTAAGGAAAGCAGCAGGAAGCCGATTAAGTTTATTGACAGAAGGGTGTGAACAGGCGGGCTACTCGTTGGTTAAAAAATCATTAAATTGTATTCAAGACGCAAAGTATTGCGTGTCTACAAAACTATTAACCCTTTTTAGGGTTTATTCATTTTGCTTATATTTTATACATTTACCCTCAATATTTTTTTCACCAGTAACAAATAATTTTTGCCCATGATAATTGTTGGACAAAGTACGCTCTCTTTAGCTGATTTTTCTGAACTCATATTTAAAAACAAAGAAATTTCATTAGATGGAACTGCCTTACAAAAGGTTGACATTAATTATAATTTTCTTAAAAAATTCTCGTCTAATAAACTCATTTACGGCATAAATACCGGTTTTGGACCAATGGCGCAATACAAGGTAACCGAAGAAAATATTTTACAGCTTCAGTATAACCTCATCCGCAGCCACTCATCGGGCAGCGGTAAATTGTTGCCGGCTGCTTTGACAAAGGCATTGATGATCGCACGTTTAAACAGCTTTATGCTGGCCTATTCGGGTGTGCATACTGAAGTGGTTGAACTGTTGAAAGATTTGATCAATAAGAATATAAGCCCCTGTATTTATGAGCACGGCGGCGTTGGCGCAAGCGGCGACCTTGTACAATTAGCACACCTGGGGCTGGTTTTGATTGGCGAGGGTGAAGTGTTGTTCGACGATGAAATTCATCCCACCATAGAAATATTTAACAGGTTTGGGATAAAACCGCTTTCCATCCACATCCGTGAAGGGTTGGCCATTTTGAATGGTACTTCGGCAATGACGGGTATCGGGATGATCAATATTATACAGGCCTGGAAACTGCTCAATTGGTCTGTGATGTTTTCGGCAATAATAAATGAGATTGTTGAGGCTTTTGATGATCATTATTCGCTCGAATTAAATATCGTAAAACATCATAAAGGGCAAAATAAAATTGCCGCTATGATGCGTGATATTTTGAAAGACAGCGATATGATCCGCGACCGTTCGGAGCATTTGTACAATCCGGATAACCTTGACCAGGAAATTTTTGAAGATAAGGTGCAGGAATATTATTCCCTGCGTTGTGTTACCCAGGTGTTGGGGCCGATTTATGACACCATTAGTCAGGCGGAAAATGTATTGGTAAATGAGCTGAATTCGGTGAATGACAACCCGGTAATCGATCATGAAAATAAAAATATTTTCCATGGCGGAAATTTTCACGGGGATTATGTTTCGCTGGAAATGGATAAGCTTAAAATTGCCGTCACCAAACTATCCATGCTTTCTGAAAGGCAGTTGAATTACCTGCTGAATAATAAGCTAAACCAAAAACTCCCGCCATTTGTAAACCTTGGTTTGCTCGGCTTTAATTTTGGTATGCAGGGAATGCAGTTTACTGCAACTTCAACCGTTGCCGAAAATCAAACGCTCTCCTTCCCCATGTATGTGCACAGTATCCCAAACAATAACGACAACCAGGATATTGTGAGCATGGGCTGCAATGCCGCGCTGATGACAAAAAGGGTGATCGATAATTCATTTGAAGTACTGGCCATACAATTAATGACCATTTTACAGGCAATCGACTATTTAGAATGTCAGGATAGGTTGTCGGCTATTTCCCGTTCATTATATGATGAGGCAAGGAAAATATTTCCGAAATTTATTGAAGACAAACCAAAATACAAGGATTTGGGAAGGATTAAAGATTTTCTGGAAAATTCAGGTCATATTAAAGCTTTTGCCGAATGAAGTGCGCATTAATCACCGGCGGCTCAAGGGGTATTGGCAGGGCTATTTGTACAAGGATGGCCGCTTTGGGATATTATATCCTGGTGAATTATAAAAGCAATATTGAGGAGGCCAATAAAACGCTTTCGCTGATAAAAGAAAGCGGCGGTGATGGTGAATTGCTTCAATTTGATGTGGCTGATAAAAACCAGGTACAACAGGTATTGGGCGAGTGGATTGCTGCCCATGAGGAAAAATACATTGAAGTACTTGTAAATAATGCCGGTATCCGTGATGACAGCCTGATGGCCTGGATGGCGGACGAACAGTGGGACAATGTATTAAAAACAAACCTCGACAGTTTTTTTTATGTTACCCGGTTGGTTTTAAACAGTATGCTAACCCGCAAATACGGGCGTATTATCAACGTAGTTTCATTATCGGGTTTAAAGGGATTGGCAGGCCAAACCAATTATTCGGCAGCAAAAGCCGGGGTAATTGGCGCTACAAAAGCCCTGGCCCAGGAAGTTGGCCGGCAGGGAATTACTGTAAATGCCCTTGCACCGGGATTTATCAAAACTGATATGACCGAAGATTTGAACGAAAAAGAATTAAAAGCTTTGATACCCGTAAAACGTTTTGGTTTACCGGAAGAAGTGGCACATGCCGCTGCTTTCCTTGCATCACCGGAATCGGCTTATATTACGGGGCAGGTACTATCAATTAACGGGGGCTTATATTCCTGAAGTATGGGACCTCCAGTTGACAATATAATTTCACTTATCCCACAAAAACCTCCTTTTGTGATGGTAGGTCATTTGCTTTTTGTTGACGAACGTAGTGCACGCAGCAGTTTCATCGTAAACGCAGACAATGTTTTTGTAAAAAATAATTTATTCCAGGAGGCGGGGCTATTAGAAAACATAGCCCAAACAGCGGCGGCAGGGGCCGGTTATATAGCAAAAGCCGAGCATAAACCAGTGGCCGTGGGCTATATAGGGGCAATTAAAGACCTGGAAATATTTAATTTGCCAAAAGTTAATGATGAACTGATTACAGAAATTACTATCGAAAACAAAATCCTTGATGTTAGCGTAATTTCGGGAAAGGTTTGGCATAATGGTAATTTATTGGCCCAATGTGAAATGAAATTATTTTGCAGGCAATAATAAAAAGAGGGAAATGATAGAACCGGATGTTTTTGTAGCTGCTGATAATATATTATCCCCCATCGGTGAAACAACTGCCGAAAACTTTTCAAAACTAAAACAAAATATATCTGCCGTAAAACAGCACCATGACCCCGGTATATCGTCACAGCCTTTTTACGCGTCTTTGTTTAACGGTAATGAAAGCTTTTTAAAGAACGGAACGGATACTTATACAAAGTTTGAGCAATTGCTTATTGCTTCTGTCAGCGATGCATTGCACGATAGCGGGATAGCTATAAAGGATAAAAAAACAGTCCTTATCATTTCCTCCACAAAAGGAAATATCAGCTTACTGGAAACAGAAATAAATAATCCCGAATTAAAAAAGCGGATAGCCTTATCAACTTCCGCCAAATTGGTTTCTGAATATTTTGGATTTATTACGCAGCCCATTATCATTTCAAATGCTTGTATTTCGGGTGTTTTGGCTATGATTACCGGGATGCGGCTTTTACAATCCGGGCAATACGAAAACGCGGTAATAGCCGGTGCGGATGTGATCACTAAATTCATCTTGTCAGGTTTTGAATCCTTCCAGGCGCTAAGCCCGCAAATTTGTAAACCCTTTGATAAGTCGCGCGATGGATTGAATTTAGGCGAAGGCGCAGGAACAATCATCCTATCTACAAATAAAAAATACCAACACAATATAAAAGTAAAAGGCGGCTCGGTAAGTAATGACGCCAACCATATTTCCGGCCCATCGCGTACAGGTAAAGAACTTGCTTATGCCATCAAAAAAGCGATGAGTGATGCTGCGGTAACACCTGGAGATATTGATTTTATTTCGGCACACGGAACAGCAACAGTTTATAATGATGAAATGGAGGCAAATGCTTTTGCGTTATCAGGCTTACAAAGTTCTCCATTGAATAGTTTAAAAGGCTTTTACGGGCATACCTTGGGAGCGGCCGGGTTGATCGAATCAATTGCTTCCATTCAATCTATGAAAGAAAGCTTAGTTTTGCCAACTTTAGGGTTTAAGGACATGGGCATAACAAACCCTTTAAATATTTGTACTGATCTGTTGCCGGGTGATTTTAAAAATTGCCTTAAAACAGCTTCAGGTTTTGGCGGTTGTAATGCGGCGGTAGTATTTGGGAAGTAGCGAGGATTGAAGGCAGGGATACAGGTTACGGTTATGGACGACAAGACTTAAAAAAAAGGAAACGTCAAATGCCCCATAAGGGCTACCCGTTTGTAGAAAATAAATAACCAGGCAAATTTGCCACATCAGTGGCTACCCTTCACAAATGGGTAGCCACTGACGTGGCAAAAGTGGTAATTCGAATAAAGTTCTACAAACGGGTAGCCCTGATGGGGCAAAAAGGATTTGGAATATGGGATACAAAATGGTTTGCTTGAATTGTAGAAAATCTTTTAGTGCAGGAAGAGATTATCATATTACTGAAAAGTGCCAGGAATGTGGGAGTGCCTTTGTGTTTTATGATCATAAATTCAGACCTCCCAGAAAGAATGATTTGAAAGCATGGAAATTAGTTGGTTTTCTGTACGAACATGGCTTTACATATCAACATGTATATAAAGACTTAAGTATATATCATTGGTCAAAACCAGAAAATCATGCTGATTACCCTGAAAGTTTGGAAGAGGCCAAGGAATTTGTAATTAAGTTTGAAAGCCAGTCAAAAAAATTAAATAGATAGTTAAAATCTTGCTAACAGAAAAACATATAACAGCCAGTTGCACCATCAATAAAGGTGTTGTAATTAAGAACGGGGTAAAAGTATTTGAAAACCACCATTCTGACATTGCCGGCTTTTTAATTTCCATTTATCAGCATTTTAAGCTCAATTATCCAAAATATTATAAAATGGATAATTTAAGCAAGCTCGGATGGCTTGCTGCCGAAATATTGCTGAAAGGTAGTTTTGATAAAGAAAAGTATCAGCCCGAAGATACAGGCATAGTTTTGGTTAATACAAACAGCAGCCTGGATGATGATATTAAATATTTTGAAACAACAAAGGATATTGCCAGCCCTTCGCTATTTGTTTATACCTTGCCAAACATCGTGATGGGCGAAATTTGTATCCGGAACAATTTTAAAGGCGAACATGCCTTTTTTATACAAGAAGCATTTGATGCCGGTTTTATTAAGCAACAGGTGGACTATCTTTTAGATAAAAATATTTTACAGGCCTGCATTTGCGGCTGGGTGGATGTTTTGGAACAGGAATATAAAGCGGTTTTATTTTTGGTGGAGAAAGAAAAAAGGGATGGGGCTGTTTTGTTTTCCGCGGAAAATATGGACCAGACTTTCAGGGACAGTGATAATTAATTATAAATGTCATTGCGAGCGAAGCGTGGCAATCGCGAACTTTACAGGGCTGTCTTGCATAGTCCGCGATTGCTTCGTGCCTCGCAAGGACAAAGTTTTTTAAGGTATTTGAATATGAGTTCATCAGTATACGTAGCAGGCCTCGGTGTAATTTCAGCAATTGGAAATAATGTTGCCGAACACCTGGCTTCATTTGAACGTGAGGAGGCCGGTATGGGCGATATTTCCCATCTCGATACCATTCACCGCAATAAGCTGCCTGTAGCCGAAGTAAAATTAAACAATGAGGAATTGGCTGCTAAGGCAGGTTTACCTGCTGACATGAGCCGCACTGCTTCGCTAAGCCTGATCGCAGCCAGGGAGGCCTTAAATGATGCCGCTATTCCCAATATAAATGATTTTCGGACCGGTTTTGTTTCAGCAAATACCGTGGGCGGAATGGATAGAAGCGAGCATTTTTTTATTGATTTTATTGAAGACAATAGCAAAGGCAAGCTCAGAAATGTATTTGACCATGAGTGCGGCAGCATGACGGAGATAGTCGCCGATCAATTAGGCATTAAAGATTTCTTAACTACTATCAGCACAGCTTGCTCATCATCTGCAAATGCCATTTTTTATGCAGCCCGGCTGATAAAAAATGAGGTGCTTGATATAGTTATCGCAGGCGGCACAGATGCTTTAACCAAATTTACCCTCAACGGCTTTAATACTTTGATGATATTGGATGATGAATTTTGCAAACCGTTTGATGAGCACCGTGAAGGCCTGAACCTTGGCGAAGGCGCCGGGTATATGGTATTGGTTTCGGAAAAAGTGGCAAAAACATTAGCGAAACAGCCATACTGCAAACTCAGCGGCTACAATAATAGCAATGACGCCTATCACCAAACCGCTTCATCACCGGATGGTACAGGTTCGTATCTCGCTATGAAAGGCGCTTTGGAAAAAAGCGGGTTACAACCGACAGATATTGATTATATCAATCTTCATGGTACAGGTACGCCCAACAACGATAGTGCGGAAGGTACGGCCATTAAAAGGCTGTTTGACCCAGTTTATCCGCCGATGAGCTCTACCAAATCATTTACCGGGCATACGCTCGGTGCAAGCGGAGGCATCGAGGCTGTATTTTCTGTGCTTGCCATAAAGCATGGTATTATTTATCCAAATCTAAGATTTGAAACACGCATGAATGAATTGCCATTTGAACCTGAAAAAACGTTTTTGAAGGGACAAAATGTGAATCATGTAATGTCAAACTCATTCGGTTTTGGCGGAAATTGTACATCATTAATATTTTCGGGGATTTAAAATGAAGATATATATCCGTTCATCTGCCTGTATATCGCCGCAAAATACTTTCGGTAATGAAAACTTTTTAACCGGAATTGTAGAATATAATGGAACCCGTTTAAAAGCAATTGAACCCGATTATAAGGAGTTTGCCGACCCTAAACAGTTGCGAAGAATGAGCCATATTATCAAAATGGGCATGGCTGCGGCGATGGAATGTTTAAAAAAGGGTAATACAGAAATGCCGGGGGCTATCATTACTGGCACAGCCTACGGCTGCCTTGAAGATACGGTGACATTTTTAACCCGCACAATTGAGCAAAATGAAGAATTGCTCCCTCCTACCGCGTTCATCCAATCAACCCACAACACAGTAGCGGCGCAAATTGCTTTGATGCTGAAATGCCATAACTACAACAATACCTTTGTACATAAAGGCATTTCTTTTGAAAGCGCGTTGCTTGACGCGATGATGCTTTTAAAAGAGCAGGAAGCAGACAACATACTTGTTGGCGGCACAGATGAAATGACCGATACCAGCTTTACTATTTTGAGCCGCCTCGGGCTTTATAAACGCTGGCCGGTATCTAACCTGGACTTATATGCAACCAAAACACGAGGCAGCATGGGTGGCGAAGGTGCGGCATTTTTTTTGTTAACAGATAAAGCCTCCGAGAATAATCTTGCAGAACTAACCGCAATCAGGACTATTTATAAACCGGAAAATCTTGAGGACATTGAAAAAAGGGTGGAATCATTCCTCGCAGAGAATAATTTGAAGATAAAGGATATTGACCTGGTAATAACCGGCAAAAGCGGCGATACCGCTCATGATGATATTTATGAACAATTAAACGTGTCGCTGTTTAACGGCGTAAACCTTGCTAATTACAAGCATTTGTGCGGCGAATATCCAACCTCTTCAGCCTTTGCTTTATGGCTGGCATCAAATATTATTAAAAACGAATTAGTGCCGGAGACAGTTATTGAAAGAAATGCCAAAAACACTACCCCTAAAAGAATATTGATTTATAATCATTATCAAAAAATATATCATTCATTAATGCTGGTTTCGGCCATTTAAACATATTGAAATGCCGGTTAAAAACGAAGCTTTATTTAAGATCAGCAAACTCAAGCACGGTGACGGTATCATCAGTACTATGCTGGATATTAATAAAGACTGCGAAATATTTAAGGGGCATTTCCCGGGACATCCCGTAGTGCCAGGCGCCTGTATGCTGCAAATTGTAAAAGAGGTTTTGGAAGAGGCTCTGGCTGCTCCGCTACGCTTAAAAAAGGCGGATCATCTAAAATTTATTAGCATGATTGATCCGGGAAATACATTGGCAGTGCAATTGGATATAGCTTATAAAATTGTTGAGGAAGGTGATGTTAGTGTTACGGCTAAATTAATGAGTGGGGAGGTTGTTTGTTTTAAGTTTCAGGGGAGGTTTGTGATATGAACCCGCTCAAGAATATGCCCTGAATAGTTGATCCAAATTACTCCCTGGTGTCGCACTGTCGCAGCCCGGTGTCGCAGTGCGACACCCTTGAAATTTAAAGGGACCAATACACAATAAAACGCCTATTTCTTCCCATGCTTCTCAATATAATCGGCTAATGTATTCACATCAACCAGCACTTTACGGCCTTCACGAGGATCTTGTATCGTTATGCCGTATTCGCGTTTCAATAATACAACCAGTTCGAGCGAATCGATAGAATCCAGGCCCAGGCCATCTCCGAAAAGTGGTTCATCGTCTTTTATATCTGCAGGGGTAAGATCGGTAAGGTTCAAAAAATGTATGATCTGGCTTTTTAATTGCTCTTTCAGTTCTGCGTTGTTCATTTGGTAATTATATTAAATTTTTTCGTTTCAATCCCAAAAAGGTTAAAAATTGAAACACTAAGGTAATAATAAGTAAAGGGACAATATTGTTTAACACATCTTTAAGTTTCCCGCCCTCAAGGAACAATGTATAATAGGCCTGCAGGCACCAATGCATAGGTGATATGTTGGCTGCCGATTTAAAAAAGCCTTGCATGGCAAAACTGGGGATCATTAAGCCGCCGATGCAAGCTAATATTACGATAGATACCGCCCCAAACCCGTTAGCCTGCTCATGGGTTTCAGCAAATACGCCCACGCAAATAGAATAACTTACCGCGCACCATCCGCAGGCCAGGGTAACCACAACCAAAGCCAGGAAATCGGAAGGTAAATTAAGGGCCGGTAGCCCGAAGAACGGAAATAACCATATCCCCATTGAAAATATAACCACAGCCTGCAGCATGGTTATTCCCAGGTAGGTAATTTGCTTTGATAAAAGGGCCACCATATAATTAGTGGGCAGCGTTTTCAGGCGGATAAAACTGCCGCTTTCTTTTTCCCTCACAATACCACCGCCTAACGACAAAATAATAAAAAACATAGCAAAAATTGTCCAGGCCGGGACGTTATGCTGTGTGGCATTGGGCGTAGTCCGGGTACCATCTTTTGAAACCGGGATCTCATTGATAGCTGTTTTATTATTCAGCATTTCGTTTTCAAGGTTTTCGGGCAGTTGCTTTTCATTGATAGAAAAGTACAGGCTCCTTAATGTTTCCCTGCTCTCGGTCAATTGCAGCGCGCTCCGGATGGCCCCCTGTACTGATAGTCTTAATGATTCCTGCAAAACGGGGTTGTAATAAATGGTTAACGGGTCAATATCACCTGCTTTTTTAACTGTATCAGCCTGTAACCCGAAGCTGGTTAAAGCTTTGCCTGCTATGCTTTTTGATTTGGCCGCAACTTTAGCTGAAAAATTTGAAGGTATTATAACCCCCAGCATCGCGTCCTCCTTGTGCATGGCGCCAGCCATTAATTCTTCGGTTTCATAGCCTTTTACCTGCGATACTTTAAACATGCCTATTTTGCCGATGGCAGTTATCAGCTGTTTACTGGATTCCCCCGTATCATTATTGCAAATTATAATCGGCAGCTTATTTTTATTTACTAATTGAAAAGTGCTGTTTTGAATGTTGGTTACCACAACAACCAATAAAATAGGCATAATAAACATAAAACAAACG
>Ga0206864_1104_pt1 | contig 28535 bp, 21 predicted proteins | sample Alteio_BWOrgCont_42_FD_152632 | JGI IMG/M metagenome (GOLD analysis project Ga0206864, IMG submission 152632) | Enriched cells from forest soil in Barre Woods Harvard Forest LTER site, Petersham, Massachusetts, United States -... | ecosystem: Environmental > Terrestrial > Soil > Temperate forest >...
TTGTAATGTGCGTATTGGACAATTTACAGGCCAATGCAATTTTAAATAGTTCACCTTAATGGTATCGGATAAAACAGAAGAAAACAAATAATGAATCATCTCCTCACCTGGATCATCCCCTTGCTAGCCGTCGCCGGCGTCATTATCCGGCCGTTTAAAATAACGGAAGCAGTTTATGTGGTTATAGGGGCGCTGCTGCTGCTTATACTCCAACTGATCAGTCCGGGCGAGGCCTGGCCAGGTGTCCTAAAAGGCCTCGACGTTTATCTGTTCCTAACCGGGATGATGCTGCTTGCTGAAACCGCGCGCGAAGAAAAACTTTTCGATTGGCTGGCGGCACATGCCACGGTTTTGGCTAAAGGCTCGCCGGCGCAGCTATTTCTGCTAATATACCTCGTAGGCGTTGTTGTTACCACGTTTTTATCAAACGACGCCACTGCGGTGGTGCTAACGCCTGCGGTCGCAGCGGCTGTGTCGGCCGCTAAAGTGGAAAAACCGTTGCCGTATTTGTTTATCTGCGCTTTTATAGCCAATGCCGCCTCGTTTGTGCTGCCCATATCCAACCCGGCCAACCTGGTGATCTATGGCAGCCATATGCCGCCTTTGCTGCACTGGTTCCGGCAGTATGCCTTGCCATCTGTGTGCGCAATTGTGGTTACTTATCTTGCGCTTTATTACACCCAACGAAATTTTTTACGGACCAAAACTGAAACCAATATTCCTATCCCGGAATTATCCCTGGGGGCTAAAACCGCTTTAGCCGGTATCGCTGCAACCGCAATCGTACTATTGGTTTGTTCGGCTTTCGGCCTTCAACTGGGCTTGCCTACCGCTGTTACCGGGTTGCTTACTTCCAGTTTTGTCGTCCTGCGTTCAAGTAAAAATCCAATCAACGTTATCAAGGGAGTGTCGTGGTCAGTGTTGCCCCTGGTCGCGGGTTTATTTGTGATCGTTGAAGCGCTGAACAAAACAGGTTTGATCGCTCAACTCACATCCATTCTCAATCATGGCATGTCAGCTTCCATAGCTGGTACCGCCTGGGTCGGCGGCGGGATGGTGGCGGTAGTTTGCAACCTGGTGAATAACCTGCCTGCAGGGCTTATTGCCGGAAATGTGATCCATGCAGGGCATGTCCCTGAAGTGATCAAAAGCTCGGTATTGATAGGGGTCGACCTGGGGCCTAACCTTTCTATAACAGGGTCCCTTGCCACCATCTTATGGCTCGTGGCGTTGCGCCGCGAAGGACATACCGTGAGCGCGTGGACTTTTTTAAAGCTGGGGGCTTTTGTAATGACTTCGGCCCTGGTTGCTGCGTTGGCGGCCGTATGGATTTGATTTGCATCGAAGCTTTATGTTTACCTTCAAAAAACCCAGGCCATGCTATTATGTTTTCGCTTGTGTGTGTAATATATTAAAAATAAACACGTTACGCGTCATTGCGAGTGGTAAAATTAGAAAATTCTGAAGCGGAGATGACATATTTTTCATCCTTCCCCCCTTTTTTGTCATCTCGAGTGGTAAAATTAGAAATTCTGAAGGGGAGATGACAGCGAGGGGGTGTCACAGTGAGGCTCTCGAACTGCGGTGCGCAAAGGCCTTCCCGTACTCCACTTTCACAAACTGTGATGGATAGGAACAGCCTTTCCCGACCAATCGGGAAAGCAACCGCTACACACGCAAATAAATGTGTAAAACGTAGTCAGAACCACCCCCGCCGCAAGCAATTCCCAACCCTGCTTTTCCTGTACTCTTGGCTTCTATTTTCACAATTCAGGCGCGGGCCTGAAGCTCCGGCCAAAAGCGCAAAAGCCAACCCGTGTCCCTGCTGACAAGCACCAAACCACGCATTTAAATCGCCGTAATATTCCCCACCATATTTGCCCAAAAAAACCGCTAAAACAACCCGCCAGGGCACAAAACAAATTTTAGTAAGTATACACCAGGAGTCTACTAAGCATACACTACGAGTACACCCACTAAAACCCGATTTTTTTTAACCAAAATAACCCTGCATTTTTACATGCGCATCCGGTTAAATAACCGTAGCTGAAAATTTGTTCTTTGACATTTTAAATATCATTCCGAATGGAGTCGTGATCGGTCGTATAGACGCAATGTTTTGCGTATCAGACCTTTGCGCCTGTCATGTCAGTAAACAAAAAAGCAGGATTATCTAACAAAAGTGTAAACCTATTTCAGTACGAGCAACTCCATCAAATCACCATCAACCACCATCAACCACCATCAACCACCATGAAACCACCATCAACCACCATGAAATCACCATCAAACCACCATCAACCATCATCAAATTCCAGTGGAAATATTAAATAAATAGCTGAATATCAACTATATATTGTATTAAGTCATTCCAAAAGAACGCCGAAAATGAAATTTTAGCCTCAAAATGGCAAAATTCAGTAATTTAAGCCTCGTACATCCATTAGTTTAGGGCACTTCCGCACATCTCATATGCCGGCACCGGCTATTAATCATAAACCCGTCCTGCCACTGCTACTGCCACTGCCACCCTCCACCTCCGGCTATGATCTATGAACCATGGACTATGAACCCTTTCATATCTCATATCTCACATCTCCGCATCCGTACATTTTTCCATTTTTGCCACAACCACAATAATCCTTTGCCGGATAAAACTTATCTTTAGCCGGCGCGTTTAGCATGGGAGAAAAGGCTGCAAACATTTAGCGATCTATTCGATTGCAGGCCGCATTAAGTCACAATGAGCAAAGTTTTTACGATAACAGAAGGTTTAGAAAACATGGGCGCCCTGCGCACAGGCGGCCAGGGTTCGGTGTACAAAGCGCGCAGGATCGGGCCTATTATCAGCGCGGTGAAACTGTTGCCTACGCCCATCCACACCGAGGACGAGGACGACAAAAACTACCGTAATTTTCAAAATGAAGTATCAAAGCTCACAAAGGTTAATGAGCAGCCCAATCCGAATGTAGTAAAAATACTAAGCACAGGCTTAACCGAAAGCGGCTCCTTTCCCTATATCGAAATGGAGTATGTGGAAGGCCCCGACCTGGAAGACATGCTTAAGGCGCCGCACGATCCGATCTTTACCATAAAGGAAGTTTTAAAGCTGGCCGATCACCTCGCGAATGCGCTGGCCCACTGCCACATGGTAGGGGTAAAGCACGGCGACATCAAAAGCAATAACGTAAAATATAACATTAATTCGGGCAATTATGTGTTGCTGGATTTTGGACTGGCCATCATGTCCGACGAGCAGCGGCGAACCAGTATGCGGCATGCCGGGGCGATAGAATTTATGGCGCCGGAGCAAAATACCGGCGCCATGTATTTCCATACGGACATTTACAGCTTTGGCATTGTTCTATACGAGTTGCTGGCAGGCCAGGTACCTTTCCCTTTAAAGGATGGTGGCGAAACGGGCCGCAACGCGGTAATGATCGCCCACATGGAGTCGGAGGCGCCGGATCTGATGGTCCTCCGGAAAAAAAACATGCCCACCGGTTGGACAAAAGGAAAAAAAGAACTGGAAATGCGGGTGCCGCAATGGCTGCTGCAATTGATTGCCAAATGCCTTGAAAAAGACCCGGAAAACCGATACGCAAGCGGCATGGCCTTGCAGGAAGCCCTTTTTGCCGGAAGTTTGTCTACCGACCAGCCGCCAGCCGTAACTGCTCATCCGAAAGATAAGGAAGTAGCAGCGCCTGATAGGTCATCGCCAGCAGCAATCGCTCCCGGCTATCACGACGACGACAAACTGCATATCTCCAAACCACTCTTTTTTGCGCTTATGGGGTTATTTGCTATAACGCTTGTTACCTGCGGTTATTTGTTCTTTGATCAGAAACATTCAGCTTTACCGGCACAAATTGTAAAGGACACCGTTGTTAAAACAGTGGCGGATACAACGGCGGCAAAACCTAAGGTAACTGACTATCGCCGCAAAAGAGAGATAGCAGATTCCATTGAAAGTGCAGCGGCAAAACAGGCGATTATCGATGGCGTCAAGCAGGAAAAGGACCAGCAGCAAAAAGCCGATAGTGGCAGCACCACACGGGATACAACCGTAAAACAGCCCGATCTGAATCAATAGCCAATATAATTTTTTATGAGGATATTTTTTTATGACCGCTTGATTTGTAAATTTCGACCCTACTTGGCATCAAATGGATGAAAAAGAATCGTTATGGAAACGCCTGGGCATACAGGGTTGGTTTTTGACGTCGGAACAAACGTCTGCTAAACAAAAGCAGGCTTCACTTACGCCGGACGACGTATATAACTATATGGTTTCGAAGTTTAACGACTCGGTGCGGGAGCTCTCCTTTGCCGACCGGATCGTTTTTTACCACGAATACATCATTAGCTTCAATACTGCCGATTATGCCGCCTTTCTCCACAACAAACAGGGAATGTTCGGCCTGATCGTCAATGAAACCGTGAGGAAGTTTTACGAAACATTGAAGCAACACCGCGCCGCCGGCAAAACGGTGAGGCCGTCGAGTTCCAAATGGGTTTTCCGTTTGGTATCTCATCCGGATTACCAACCCGGCGACATCGGTTTTATAGGCAAGCTGATGCCGGGCGCGAGTCAAAAGGAGGAGAACCTGAAAGTAACGTTTATCCCACGGCAAACCGGCATTGCCCAAACCTTTGACATCAGCCAGGACGTGCTCCGCGGTTTTAACTATTATAGTGAAGGCTATTATGAAGTGCCGTATGATGAAAACCTCGAATCGGAAGAAGAAAAGAGCGCCAACCCAAATCAAAAATACTTTGCCCGGTTTGAAACCATTTTGCCCGAAAAGCAGTTTGCCGGCAAAAAGGTGGAGTTTTTGATGATCGATAACGAGATTGTTGTTGCGGGCAATGACGAAACCCGCGACGAGCGAAATATCTTCCGGATACCCACTGATTGGGTAAATACCCCACACCTGCAGATACGTTATAACAACTCCGACGGTAAGTTTTACCTGGCATCGTTCGGAGAAAAGACCATCCTGAACGAAAATGACGTTCCAAAGAGTGATGTTAACGCACCGCAATGGGTTGAAGTACCACTGAATTCGAAGATATTGCTCAATGGAATTGTAGGCATCAACATTTTTAAAACCTAAGGCGATGTATCAACTGCTATCATTTGGACTGTTGGGAATCGCCATATTATTGGTGGTAACCCATTTTATTGAAATAAAAAGCCCCCGTAAACCCAATGAGTGAAAACGTTTTTGGCATTACCGACCTCGGCAGGCAACGGAAAAACAACGAGGATGAATTTATTGCGCAGCCCGCTGCCGATTCGCGGTATATTATAGGGTGTGTAATTGACGGCGTGGGCGGTTATTCGGGCGGCGAAATTGCAGCTTCAATAACCCGCGAATCTGTGTCGGAACAGATCGGCAACCTGTCCGGGGAAGTGATCCCCGCGCTGACCGCTGCGTTCACTGCTGCCAACGAAAAGATCTGGCAGGAAAAACATGCAACGCGCCAGCATCATAGCATGGCGTGTGTGGTAACATTGGCGGTAGCTGATCTTGCTTCGAACCAATTCTATTATGCCCATTTAGGGGATACCCGGCTGTACCTTTTGCGTGACGGATCATTAATAAAAATTTCGCATGACCAGTCATTTACGGGCTTCCTCGAAGATTCGGGCAGGTTGGCGGAACTGGAAGCCATGCAGCACCCAAAACGCAATGAAATAGATAAGGCGCTGGGTTTTAAGGAAGTTATCAGCCCATCCGACGATATTGAAACCGGTCAATCGCCATTCCTGCCCGGAGACATGCTGCTGTTATGCAGCGATGGCCTGACGGATGTGGTGGATAAGGCCACGATAACGAAGATAATAACAGGGAACGAGTCGCTAAAATCGATTGGAGAAGCGCTAATAAGCGCCGCTAACGAGGGAGGCGGTAAGGATAATATCACGGTGGTACTAATAAAAAACGACAAAGAAAAGCAACAGCATGCTGCCACCAAACCGCTTGAAAATTCAAAGATTCAAAAACAACAAATGGATAAACCGAAAACTGCTTCGTCCGCCCCATTGGCACATGGCGGCAAAACGGCAAAAACGTATAAAGGCTGGGCCATATTTTTTTTCATTTTGGTTATTGGGCTGGGTATTGTTTGTGCAGTCCAATTCTTCAACCCGGGTACCCTGGATAACGGCTCATTATCACCAAAAGACTCTGTTTCGGCAATCCCAAAACCCCGCAATCCCCAGGAACTAAAGCTGTTTGTTGCCATCAATAACGCTAAAGGCAGGCTGCTGTTACTGAGCGATACGGCGTTCAAAAGCCCTATAATTATCAGCCGGTCGATCGTGATCGACAAAGACAGCCTGCAGCTCAAAGCTAAGGGCAATATTACTTTTCAAAGGGATTCAACTTTAAAAGGCCCCGCTTTCATCTTGTCGTCAAGAACTAAAAATATCCTCTTTGACAGCGTTACTTTCCAAAGTTTTGGCGTGGCAATTTTAGGGCGCGACCGGTCATTGCAGTTGAAAAACGTCCGCTTTAAGGACTGTATCATCCCGGTTGAGAATAGCTATGTGCTGGACGACAAAAAGTATATCAATGGTGGATTGAGTGCGCCAATGTTCAAGGCGGACACATCTCCGGTAAAGAGTAAATAGTCCCGATAGCTATCGGGACCGAAAGTCCGAAAGTCCGGAAGACGGAAAGTCTGGAAGACGGAAAGTCCGAAAGTCCGGAAGGCGGAAAGTCGGAAAGTCCGGAAGACCGAAAGTCCGGAAGTCGGGAAGACGGAAAGTCGGAAAGCCCGGAAGACGGGAAGTCCGGATCCCGATAATTATCGGGACCGGAAGACGGGAAGCCGGTAAGACAAAAAATCACCCAATGACGCAACACAAATGACGCAGCAAATACCCGCTTCCCGAAAGAAAGAACGCTTGTTCCTGCTGCTGATTGCGGTTGTATTGCTGGCGCTCTTCGGCAGGCTGTTCATGGTATTGCGGGAAAGCTTTGCGGATGTGGGCCACCGGCTAAAAGACGGCACCATGGTGAACCTGAACGGAAGAAATCCGGGCTCGAACTTTGCCCGGATGCTGCACAGGGGCTTTTATTTTGACGATCCGAGGGATATCGATCTTATTGAAAAAACCGTTGCCGCCGGTTTAAATGCCAGCACAAAATTCGACAACATCGGCGAGCTGAACAAAAAACGGTTCGACATTAATGCCGACGAAGCCTTTACACAAGGTGGGCAGTCGTTTAAACAGCGGGTGGCCGTTTCACGAGCGACACTGGGGTACACTGGGGATGACTCGGACCGGTTTGCACAGGAGCTAAAACAGCCGCCGCCTTATCCTGCCGTTACGGATTTAGGGATGGGCGGCCCATCCATAAACGGAACGGTATTAAATAAGCTTGATCCGGTCGGAGGCGTACTGGTGCGGCTGCAGCTCATCCTGCCGCAGGACAGCATCTTCAGTGACGAAGAAACCGACCTTACCCGAACCGTCACTCAAAAAAGTGCATCCTTCACCAAAACATTTACGCCTGATTCGGCAAAAAAGCTGCACCTCCAATCGCTTATCGCATTTGCCCGTACAGACGCGGACGGCAGGTATTCATTTAACGACCTGCCCGAAGGTAAGGCTTTCGAAGTGCTTCCCCTGCAGCCGGGCTACCAGTTTGGCAAGAGCCAGGGCACAGATGATCTTGATGATGACGTGGCTCTCAATTTTCATCGCTCACTGCATACCATAAGGCTGTTGTCCACCAGGGATTTCAATATTATCCGGAAAGAAAAGTCCATCATCATTCGCACCCCCGGCGAGTTTGAACGCGGGTTTTGGATAGTTTTTGGCGGGTTTTTGTTTGGTTTCCTTTTAATACACATCGTATTGACTGTGCGTTTTCCCGAAGCTGATCAGCTTATTCTTCCGATGGTAATGTTGCTGACCGGGATTTCGTTTTTAACGTTGCTGAGCCTGCAGGACCCCTTACGTGATCGTTTTTTTGCCAAAGACTCGCTGGTGTACCTTGCGATAGGCTGTTTCAGTATGATCGTGATGCTGTATTTTAACCTCCGGAAGTTTACGTCGGATTCAGGTTTTTACCGGCTCTTTGTTTTTAAGAACGTAGATAGCGCTGCCAATGGCTGGCCCTGGATCGCGGGAGCTTTGGTATTGCTGTTTCTGACGATCCGTTTCGGTACAGGTCCGGAAGGAAGCGGTGTTAAGGTAAATCTTTTTATTTTTCAGCCGAGCGAGATCGTTAAATACCTCGTGATCCTGTTCCTGGCCGGTTTTTTCGCGATGAACGAAAAATTCATCAGCGAGTACGCCAGCTGGCGCAAACGCTGGTCGTTTTTTTACTTTTCGATATTGGCCATCGGTGCGGCGTTGCTGGCTTTCCTTGTTTTGGGTGACCTTGGCCCAGCCATGGTGATCTGTTTTAGCTTTATTATTCTTTTTTCTTTTTCGCGGGGCGACTTTATGCCCATGATAATATCAGTGGTATTTTATGTACTAATAACCTGGATATTCAAAAACGTTTGGCTGTCGGCAGGTTTATCGGCTGCATATCTGATTGCCTTGTGGGCCTGGAATCGCAGGCGGCTGAGCGAATCGTCGCTGATGGCGCTGATTGTTATATCCGCTTTTATGACGCTGGACAGGGTGCCGCACCTCGCTAAACTGTTCCCTGGCCCGGTTGAGCGGCTGATCGAACGTAAGGCTATCTGGCAGGATCCCTGGAACAACGACGTATACGGGGGCGACCAGGTTGCCAATGGCTTGTGGGCCATGTCCGGCGGAGGCGTAGCCGGGCAAGGGGTAGGAGAGTCGTTCGCGAAAACCATCCCCGAAGCGCACACCGATATGATATTACCGTCTATCGGCGAAAATTTTGGATGGGCGGGCATCGTCTGCATCTTCCTGATGTTTGTTTTTTATTTACACCGGTCCATACTCATCGGGCGGCAAACGGGCACCCCTTTCCTGTTTTATTTATGCGCCGGGATCGGCATTTGTACGTTCCTGCAGTTTCTCCTGATAGCCGGGGGCTCTACGGGCGCGCTTCCATTGTCGGGTGTCGCGCTCCCTTTTGAAAGCTATGGTGGCTCCTCGCTGGTGGCCAATTTCGTGGCGGCCGGCTTCCTCTTATCGGCATCGAGGGTGAAAGGTACCGCCATTCAAATGGCCTACATCACCAAACAGCAGGATAAGAATCTTGTTCCCGCGCTGCTGGCGGCATCCATCGGCATCATATTGCTCACCGTTAATATTTCAAGCTATCTTTTTGATAATGAAAAATGGGTGGTTAAGCCGGCTTTGGTGGCCGACAAAAGCGGAGCGCGGATGTTTAGCTATAACCCCCGCATTGCGATATTGATGAATAAGCTGCAAGCTGGTACCATCTACGATCGCAAGGGCCTGATTTTGGCCACCAGCAACCCGGTATTGATCAAAAACCAGCAGGAGCGGCTAAGCGCAGCCGGCGCGGATAATTACGATCTGGATTCGGCAATGCACAAGCGGGTAAGCCGCTATTATCCCTTTGAGGAACAATTGTTTTTTTGGCTGGGCGACGCCAATACGATGGTTTTTGACGGCGGTACCAACGGTTATTTTGCGGAGTATGAACATGCAGCCGAGTTGCGCGGGTTTAAGATGCCTCTATCCAACTATACGGTGAAGGCATCGCATTACCAGGAAGACCGGTTTTTACCGCGGGGGGTAAAGGAAATGACCGTAGCCAAAAAGGATTACAGCGCCATAGCGCCGCTGTTGGTGCAGGGTATCAACAGCGAAGAGGTTGCCGCATTTAAAAAGAAAAATCGTGACGTGCAGCTTTCGGTAGATGCACAATTGCAAACCAGTATTGAACAGTCGATGGCCGGCGATACCTCGTTAAGCAATAAGCGGGTTTCGGTGGTGATAATGGATTCGTCAAACGGTGATGTGCTGGTTTCAACACAGTATCCCCTGCCGCCTGTCAGGAATTGGGACCTGCTCAACATGGCTGTCCCCGACCAAAACAAGCTATCACAATGGGTAACTACCACCGATTTGGGTTTTACTTATGCCACGCAGCCTGGCTCGACAGCGAAAGTGCTGACGGCGATGGCCGCCTTTAATAAACTGGGAGGCGATGCTGCAAAGGTAGTGTATCATGTAAGTACAGAAGAAAGGATCCGTACCACCGGCGTGGAGCCGGACGAAACAGGGATGATTACGATGGAAAGGGCCATTGCACATTCGAACAACGTTTACTTTATAAAGCTGGCTAATCAGCAGCACCTCGAAGAAGATATGGCTACGTTATACTTAAAATCAGGTATGTTTTTGAACGGCGTAGGTGGCTATTTTTATGAAAAGAAGGCGGGCAACACCAATGCGGCTCAACAGGAGAAGTGGCGCGAATTATGGAGAAAGACAGAATTCAACACCAAGCCGCGCTATGACCCCAATAATATTCATCGCACGCGCGCCAAAGGAATTTCCGGCATGGCCTGGGGCCAGGGGGACCTGATAGCGACCCCTGCCGCGGTTGCAAGGCTTATTTCGGGCGTAGCAAACAAGGGCACATTGATGCAAAGCCGGTTTGCATTAAAGATCAACGATACGGTGGTTGGAACAAAGACATCTGAAACATTAACGCAGCCGGCCTATGCCGCATTGCTGCAGCAATATATGATTGAGCAGAGCGCGCCAAAAGTGCCCATATTGCACCTGGCGGTGGCGGGAAAAACAGGTACGCCCGAACGCATATGGAAAGGAGGCGACATCAACGACGGCTGGTATGTTTTCTTTGCCCCCAACCCACTGGATAGTGGCTTTACCGTTACCTGCATCCGGATCGAATCAACAAAGGGATCGGCCGATGCCGTGCATTTAGCAGGGAAACATGTGATTCCTTATTTGTTAAAAATGGGTTATATTAAAAGCATGAGTCCGGTTCCGCAGGAAGACCAGGATAATGGCAATCAATAATTAAAAATAAGGTAAACGATGGCATTTAATTTATTTAAAAAAGAGGAAAATGAGCATTCAGCCGATGTTAAGACGGCGCGTGCGGCCATCCTGAAAAAAATTAAGACAGAGCTGCAGAAGGCGGAGGGCGGCGAGGGGAAAAATATAATCGGCATTGAGCTGTTTATAGCCGCGCCGGATAGCGAGAAGCATGTATATGAGGCTGCTGTTTATGCCGACTACCCCGGCAAGCTAAGGGACGAAATTCAAAAGATTGCGGATGACTATGCTTTGGGCCTGCCGGTTTCCTGGGCGCTTGATGTTAGTTATACCGCTGAACTGCCGCCTGAAGCGAGCCAGGTAAAAGGTACAGTGGCCGCCATGTTTATTCGCACGAAGGACAATTCGATAAAAAAATCGGCGACAGCCTACATTGTGATTTTGAATGGCGAGGCAGAGAAAAAGATGTACCAGCTAAATTCAAACGATGGAAAGGTCAATATAGGCCGCGACAGCAATGTACAGGTTGCGGGTGGTTTTTTTAGGCTGAACCAAATAGCCTTCCCCGGCGACAGCAAGAACGAGGTTAATAAATACATTAGCCGCCAGCATGCCCATATCGAATGGAGCAATGAGAATGGCAGCTTCATGCTTTACGCGGATGAGGGCGGCATTCCACCCGGCAATAAGATAAAGGTTAAAACAACAGCGAATGAAACGTTGAATAAGCTGAGTTCAATACAGGTTGGCCATCGATTGGAAGAAGGCGACCAGGTGATACTGGGGGAAGGCGCAGTGATAGCATTTAGTTATAAGGAGCCGCAAGGCAAAAAGAAGTGAGTAAAGTTTTTTCGATAACCAAAGGAGTAGAAAACCTGGGCGCGCTGCGCACAGGGGGGCAAGGGTCTGTTTACAAAGGCCGGCGGATAGGTCCCATTATTACGGCAATAAAATTATTGCCTACACCTATCCATGCCGAGGATGATGGTGACAAAAATTTCCGGAATTTTCAAAACGAGGTTGCCAAGCTCAAAATGGTGAACGAGCAGCCTAACCCCAACGTGGTAAAGATATTAAGCTCAGGCTTAACCGATAGCGGATCATTGCCCTACATCGAAATGGAGTTTATCGAAGGCCCTGACCTTGAAGAGCTGCTGAAACCACCGCATGATCCCGTATTTGGTATTAAGGAAGTTTTAAAGGTGGCCGATCATTTGGCCAATGCCCTGGCGCACTGTCACAAGGCCGGGGTAAAGCACGGCGACATAAAAAGCAATAACATCAAATATAACATCCACACCGGCAATTACGTGTTGCTGGATTTTGGGTTGGCGATTATGAGCGACGAGCAGAGACGCACCAGTATGAGGCATGCCGGGGCAATAGAGTTTATGGCCCCCGAGCAAAATACCGGCGCGATGTATTTCCAGACGGACATTTACAGTTATGGCATTGTCCTCTATGAACTGCTCACCGGGCAGGTTCCCTTTCCTTTAAAAGATAACGGCGAAACTTCGCGTAACGCCGTGATGATCGCGCACATGGAATCAAAGGCGCCTGACTTGATGGAACTTCGCAATCAGCACATACCTTCAACATGGCCGGCCGAAAAACGCAGGGCTGAGATGCAGTCCCCGCCCTGGCTGCTTAGCCTCATTGCTGCCTGCCTGGAGAAAGACCCTGCGAAAAGATACCCGGATGGCGCGGCCCTTCAGCAGGCATTGATCAGGGGCAGCCTGGAACAGGCAACACAAACCCCTGGGGCGCTGGGCCTTGACACAATAGATCAACTTAATACACTAAATGCTGCCCGGGGTAGTGATAATTTGCCGGACGATCCAAAGTTTATAAAAATCCGGAAGTCGCTGATGACGATATTAATACTCGCCGCCGTCGTCCTATTGGCATTCGGCAGCTACGGCATTTTCAGAAAGCCGGAAGTGCGGGTTGTTATAAAGCGGGATACGATCATAAAAACAAAAGTACTGCCGCCTGATACCGTTGTGAAATTCATAACGCCGGCGCAGGCATCGCGGGATAGCGATAGCAGCGCATCCGGAAAGAGCGGTAGCACAACGCATAAAAAGAAGCGGAAGAAGTTTTTGGGGATTTTTTAACGCTTGTTCTCCGCAATAATCGCCTTACGGTAATAATTATTTGGCAACATATAGTCTATAATTAAGGCTAAGCGTCTCGCGGTTAAAATTTTGATAGCCGGGGAAAAACTTCAGGATCATTTTCTCTTTTGCGCCTTTGTAGTCTTCAGGCATCACAATATAAAGCGGGCCGCCATGTCCCTGGTAAATGTAATCGCCTGTATCGATCCTAAAGTCGTCGGGAATTGGCTGCAAGGGAATGATACGGTTGTGTAATAGTTCCAAGCCAATATCATCTCCGATTAAAACAAATGTCAGGTTGTTATTTTCCTTGTCGAGTTTCAAAAGCTTATCGAGCGAAACCTGGTCGATATTAGGCTGAGCCACCCCCAATATACCTTTGGCATTGGAAGCGTTGGTCTCAACTCCCCGTAAAAGAAAAGAAAAGCTACAGAAGGCGATTCCCGCGACAGCTATCGCGAATAGCGTTTTGAAACCGGGCTTTAAACCGGCTACTAAACTTATAACCCCCGGCGTCAGCAAAAGGCCAACTATCCGGAAATGCCGGGCCTCCATCGAAATGTCCAATTGGCGCCAGTAGGAATATCCGAAAAACACGATCGCCGCAGCATAGAACGTGATCAAAAATAGCTTGTACGTTGAATTATGAAGGTAACGCACGATTGCAACGATCAAAAGTACACTTAGCAAAGCCGCCAATAGCAGGATAACGAAGTTCCATTGTGGACTCAACAAGGAATTTACGATCGGAACCTCCAGCCCGCGGAGGAGCTCGTCCACCGAAAAACCGGCTAAGAGCGGTGATGCCATCGGGTAAGCGAATGTTTCCCAGGTTAGTTTAAATCCGTAGGAGACTGACGCAGGGCTCTCGCCTCTTGCAATAAAGCCTAAATAGATGGCTGCCAATGCAACAGCCGCCGGTACACCGATCCACAGGGGAAGCCTTAACCCGTAAAAGTTGTTGCCGTTAGGTGCTGCCAGCCGGATCCATAAACATAACAAACCCGCTGCATACATCCATAAAAATGACGATTTAAGAAAGAACCCGATGAAAGCCGATAGCAGCACAAATAATACGAGGCTGGACCCTGGTGTTTTTATTGATGCACAGCCATATAAAAACCAGCCTTCGAAAGCGAAAAGTAAAACTTCGCCGCCATTGTAATAAACATAAGGGATCACAAACGCGATCTGGCATACGATAATGAGCAGGCTAATAGCTGCAATGTTTTTGGAAAAGCCGAGTTTTATGAAAAAGCTATAAAAGCCGGCTAAGCCGCACAGCTCGGATAGCATTGTAGTTAGGGCTATGCTGTGGCCCATGGTTAAGCCTGTAGTGAGTTGAATCCAATAAGGGATGAGGTACTGTCCGGGCGACCACCAGGTGAAAAATTGGCTGAATGATTTTGAAATATCCCCCTGGTCCGGGCTTACCAAATTGTTGAACCCGGCACCTAAATGCATGGAGCGCAATACCTGGAAAGCTTGCGACAAATCGGAAGAAAGCTCCGGAGGGTAGCAAAAGAGTGCAACACCCATTGCAAACACGGTGATGCCAATAAGTACAAGGACGGTCTTATTTAGGTTGTTTTTATGAAAATGAACGGGGTTCATGTGGTAATTATCTGCTAATCAATTTAATGGACATTGCTTTAGGTAATGGTATAAAAAAGTCGCGTTAATTAAAATAACACGAATGCAGTAATTTTAGGAGCGATGCGGCGCGGTGAGGGGCAAATTTTTCCGGGAACGATCCTGGTGGTAAATCATGGATTATTACTATTGGTAAAATTTATTTCTAAAAACAACAATTTATTAGGATTGTTAATAAAATAAAAGATATGGCTTCACAACTTGCCAAACAAAGGAAAACATTGCCATTAGTTCCTACACTGGTGTTTTGCGCTGTGGCAGTGTTATTGTATAAAATTTTCAAAAGCCCGGAATTGGACAGGCAGATTGATAAAATAATGGGAGCATAACATGAAACCATTTAAAAAGAAATGAAAAAAGAAGAATGGCTGATTGCAGGCACGGCCGGCGCTATTGCCGCCACGGTGGCTTTTTTGTTATGGCCAAAAAAAGACATTCCAAAAGGGGCAACGGTAGTGCAGCCTTTTGATATAAGTCGGTACCTGGGTAAATGGCATGAAATAGCACGGTTGCCCAACAAGGTAGAACAAAACATCAGGGCGCTTACCGAAAAATATACGATGCGGGATGACGGGATGATCAGCGTAGTTACGCGTGGCTTCGACATGCAAAAAAAACGATGGGTTAAGGCAGCGGGAAAACTAAAACTCGCCGCGCGGCAAAATATCGGTAAATTAAAAGTCTCTTATTTCGGTCCCTTTTATTTTGCTTACAACATATTGGACGTGGATGAAGATTATCAGTATGCGCTGGCATCCGGCAGCGACCTGGATTCCCTTTGGCTGCTGTCACGGGAAACCACCATGCCCGAGGTCATCAGGGAGCGCTTTATCAGGCATGCCAGGGCGATAGGTTTTGATACCAACAAGCTTGAATGGCCTGCTATGGTTTGATCCACGGTTCAGCTAAACCACAAGGCCGAAATATTTGTTTCCCGCCGAATGACAGTATATGAATCTATAAAAAGATTCATACTTTTATTACTTTACGGCGAGAACCCAATCATTAATGAAATTTACGGCGTCATTCGTTTTAACCTGCTTTGCAGCATGCTTTTTTGTGGACGCTCATGGACAGTCGGCCACGGACAGCCTGTTGACTGAATTGAATAATGTATTAGCCAACAAGAATAATTATGTGGATCAAAAGCAAGCCGCTATTGGTCTGCTTAAAACCCGGCTTACACAATCAACAACTGATAACGCGAAGTATGCAGCATACGACTCGCTGTACGAGCAATATAAATCATTCAAATATGATTCGGCGTACTTCTATGCCAAGAAATTGGAAGCCACAGCTATTGCCCTCGGCGATCCCGGCGTGATTGCCTCGTCAAAAATTAAGTTGGCTTTCACGTTGCTTTCCTCAGGGTTGTTTAAGGAAACACTTGAGGAGCTCAGCGGTATCAATGCAAAATTGCTTCCTGCGGACGAAAGGGTGAATTTTTATTTTTTAAAAGCCCGTACCTATTTCGACTTATCAGATTACGACCGCAGCCAGGATTATTTTGAAATCTATAATCCCCGCGGAATAAGTTGTATTGATTCGGCATTGGTATTGTGTCCCCCGGGAACTTTCAGTTATCTGGAACTTGAAGGTTTGAGATGTCTTCGCACGGGTGACTATGATAAGGGCCGCCAAACATACATTGCCCTATTGAACCTGCCCGGTTTATCCCCGCACGATTTTGCAGTGAATGCCTGCTGCCTGAGCTATATTTATGAAATAAAAGGCCCTGAAGACAAATCTGTCGACTTGCTGATAAAGGCGGCGATCACTGATATTAAATCCGCCACAAAAGAGACAGTGGCTATTTATAAGCTGGCCGACTTGCTCCACAGAAAGGGCGACATAAAAAATTCTTACATCTATATACAGCAAGCAATGGACGATGCCACCTTTTATGGGGCATTGCAACGGCAGGTACGGATAAGCAGTATACTCCCTATTATCGAGGCCCAATGGGTCGACCAGATAGAGCATCAGAAAAAGCTGCTGTATATTTATTCAGCTATCATCACCCTGCTTGGTTTTTCCGTTGTAGTGTTTGCCGTCATCATCTTCAGGCAGTTAAAAAAGCTGCGCATAGCAGATGAGATTATAAAAGCGGCCAACATCACCCTGCAGGAAAACAATATAGTGCTGGAAGAATTGAACAAAAACCTGAGCACAGCCAATAAGATAAAGAATGAATACATTGGCTATTATTTTAACATCAATTCGATCTATATTGAAAAATTGGAGAGTTTCCAAAAATCGTTGGAAAAGAAGCTAAGCAGCAAGCGCTATGAAGACGCCCTTGTGGCGGTGAAGAACCTGAACCTTGAAACCGAGCGCCAGCACCTTTTTCATACGTTCGACAAAGTTTTCCTTCGCCTCTTTCCTGATTTTGTAAGGAAGTTTAACGAATTGTTTAGCGAGCAGGAACAACTCTGTATACCCGAAGGCCAGTTGCTCAGTACCGAACATCGCATATTTGCCCTCATCAGGATGGGCATCCACGATAACGACCGCATCGCAAAACTGTTAGGGTATTCTGTAAATACAATCTACTCCTATAAAAATCGTATCAAAAACCGCTCGTTCATTCCCAACGATGATTTTGAGGACCATATAATGGCCATAGAAGCGGTATAAAACGTGCTTTGCTTTATCCTTAAATCTATATTGGCCCAGCCGACATTCGCTGTAAGCTATTGAATATTAGTATTTTATTTTAACAATGGTTCAATATTTTCTATATTGAAGGCTACTGCTATTGTCTTTTTTTATTCATCCAGCGTCCTTTGATTTCGATTTGGCGAAGAAGCCACAATCAATTTAAACCAAATTTAAACCGCTAAATGAATGAAAAAGATTTACTTGTTGAGGTACATTTTCCTGTTACTTTTTATTTTCCTGGCCAGCCTGGCGATGGCGCAGACGGGTACAATAACGGGCCGGATAGTTGACGAAAGCAACCTGCCGCTTCCGGGTGCATCGGTTGTCCTAAAGGGGACTTCCTTAAGCGCGCCGACGGATGCAAATGGTTATTTTAAACTGGCCAATGTGCCCTTGGGAGCGCAGGTGCTGTTGGTGAGGTTCATAGGGTATATCCCGCTCGACCAGGCCATTACCGTAAAACCCGGCAACGACAACGTGGTGAATCTTCAGCTCAAACCTTCATCCGAGCAGCTGAGCGAGGTAGCAGTAATCGGCTACGGCACCGTGAAAAAAAGCGATGCCACGGGTTCGGTGGACGTAGTTACTTCAAAGGATTTTAATCAAGGCGCCGTTAACACCATCCAGGATGCGATTAGCGGCAAACTTCCGGGCGTGGTGATCACTTCAATTAGCGGCGCACCAGGAGAAACCTCCACCATCCGCATCCGGGGTACCACCTCCATTAACGCGAGTACCGACCCCCTGATCGTGGTTGACGGGGTGCCGCTCAGTAACGTAGTTCCGGGAGGCACAGTGAATGTTATGTCGATGATCAACCCCAACGACATTGAGAACATTACGGTATTGAAGGATGCTTCGGCCACGGCTATTTATGGGTCAAGAGGGTCGAGCGGTGTTATCCTGATCACCACCAAACGGGGTACAAAAAACATGACGATAAATTACAACGTCACAACATCCTTGTCGGTGATACCAAATGAAGTGCCGGTTTATGATGCCAGCCAGTTCACGGCATTGGTGAACCAGGTGTACGCAAACATCCCCGCGGCCACTTCGCTGTTGGGAGATGCTAATACCAACTGGCAGAACCAGATATACCAGCAGGCATTTGGCGAGGATCATAACCTGAGTATAGCGGGCACGGCGAAAAACCTGCCGTACCGAATCGGCGTAGGATATAACAATTCCGATGGTGTTTTAAAAACCTACAATTTCCAAAGCACGGTGCTCTCTATAGGGCTCGATCCCAGCTTTTTTAACCACACGCTGAACGTCCACATCAACCTGAAAGGTTTATATAACACCAATAATTTTGCCAACCAGGCTGCCATAGCCAATGCTGTTAACTACGATCCCACACAACCGGTGTATAACGGAAACACGCGCTGGCGAGGCTATACTACCTGGACAACCGACGGCAATACCAACATCAACGGAGATCCTGTTACGTTGGCTACAGCAAACCCTGTGGCGCAACTCGATGAAACCAATAATACCTCTACCAACCGAAGGAGTTTAGGAAATATTCAATTCGATTACAAAATTCCGGATGTTGACGGTTTACGGGCCGTTGCCAACTTAGGGTATGATTATTCGCTTGCATTTGGCCACAATAACGTGCTTGATAGTACACAATGGATATACATCCCGGTAGCTTCGGGCGGCCAGAAGATCGAATACAATACGAACAACCGCAACCAACTGGCCGAGTTCTACCTGAATTATAAAAAGGACCTTAAGTCGATCAAAAGCACCATCGATGCAACCGCGGGCTATTCCTGGTCGCATTTCTGGACAGCGGGCAACGCCATTCAATCGGATTATAACGAAACTGATTATTTGCCGGCTGAACCTTACAAAACAGAATACTACCTGGCGTCCTTTTTCGGCAGGGTAAACTATTCTTTTGAAGACAAATACCTGCTGACGCTTACTTTGAGAGATGACGGCACGTCAAAGTTTTCGCCGCAGGACCGCTGGGGTGTGTTTCCGGCAGCAGCGTTTGCCTGGAAAATTCTCGATGAAGATTTTATGAAGGGCAATACCACGTTTTCGGACCTTAAGTTACGGTTGGGTTATGGAACCACCGGCCAGCAGGACCTTACCAATAACAATAATTATCCTTACCAGTCGGTATTCGTGCGCAGCGATGCTTCAACCCAGTACGAGTTTGGTAATACTTTTTACTACACGCTCCGCCCCAGTGCCTATGATGCCGGGATAAAATGGGAGTCGACCACGACCAGCAATATCGGTATTGACTTTGGATTTTTCGGGAACCGGTTAACCGGCAGCATCGATGCGTATTACAAAAAAACCTCGAACCTGTTGAATGTGGTTAACGTGCCGGTACTGACGAATTTCGCTTCTACCTTGCTCGAAAACATCGGCAGCATGCAAAATGCCGGCGGCGAATTAGCCTTGCATGCCATTATCGTTCAACAAAAAGATTGGCGCTGGCAATTGGGTTATAATATCAGCTTTAACAAAAATAAGATCCTGAACCTGGTGGGTTCTACCGGTCCAGGCTATATCCAGGTAAATCCGAATTCAGGGATTGCAGGTACTACATCAGGAACCATTCAAGCAAACGAGGTAGGCTATCCTATTAACTCCTATTATGTTTATCAGCAAATATACAACCAAAATGGTAAGCCGATTGAAGACGGCTACGTTGATCGCAACGGTGACGGGCAAATTAACAGCTCCGACCTGTACCTCGACCACAGCCCCGATCCGATTGTCACCATGGGTATAAATTCCGACATAGGGTACAAACGGTTTGATTTCAGCTTTTCGGGTAGGGTGAGCCTTGGTAACTACGATTACAATAACGTCGCAGCCAACAGCACTTACCGCGGATTGTATTCATCGCTGGGTTATTTATCAAACCAAACAACCAACGCAAGCTATACGCAGTTTTATAACGCGATCTCCACGAATCAATCGGATTACTATATACAAAATGCCTCGTTTTTCAGGATGGACAATATGAACCTGGGCTATAATTTCCCGGCGTATTGGAACAACAAATTGAAATTGAGAGTTAGCGCCGGTGTGCAAAATGTATTTGTAATAACCCCATACAAAGGGCTTGATCCCGAAGTTGCCGGGGGTATCGACGATAACTTCTTCCCGCGGGCACGTATTTATCAACTGGGTTTAAACGCAACTTTATAAATAAGATATTATGAGAGCACATAAATTAATTGTGATCACGGCTGTTATGACGCTTGTCTTGGTGTCGTCGTGTACCAAGGACCTTAACACCGTACCTATCGATCCGCTGGTTACTACTTCGGGCAACGTATTTAACACACCTGCGTCGTACACCGAGTTTTTGGCTAAGCTATATGCTTCGATGGCGGTCTCAGGGCAGGATATTAGCTTTACGGAAAACGATATCCAGGCATCAGACCAGGGTACAGCCTGTTTTCTGCGCGAATACTGGGCGGCTGAAGAAGCAACTACCGACGAATGTATCAATGCCTGGGGCGACCCCGGCCTGGTAGAATACCATGGCGGCATATGGTCGGACGAGAACCTATATGTGCAGTTGATGTACGAGCGGATATTTGTGAACATTGCCTATTGCAATGAGTTTATCAGGGACGTAAACGCTAAGCTCGGCTCACTTACCGGGACTTTAAAAGCCAACGTTACCCAATATGTGGCCGAGGCGCGGTTTCTGCGCGCGTATTTTTATTACTGCGCTATGAATGAATACGGAAACGTACCGTTTGCTACCGAAACGCAGCTGCCGGGAACTTTTTTACCCCAGCAAATTTCGCGGGCCAACCTGTTCAATTATATTGAAACGGAGCTGATCGCTATTCAACCCACGCTGGCTGCTCCGGGAACCAATCAATACGCCAGGGTTGACCGGGCAGCCGACTGGGCCTTGCTAAGCCGTATGTACCTGAACGCGCAAATATTCACGGGCACCTTAACCGCCAACAGCTTTACCCCTGGCGCCCCGAGGTATACCGACTGCATCACTTATTGTAATAAGATCATCAGTTCGGGTGTGTACTCGCTGCACTCTAACTACCAGCAATTGTTTTTGGCCGATAACCACAACTATCGCGATGAGATTATCCTTCCGCTTGCTGAAGACGGCACGCATACGGAAAGCTACGGCGATGTGACCTTTATTATTCATGCCGCGGTTGGCGGATCGGAAGATGCCACCAACGAATTCGGTATTGCATCGGGCGGCTGGGCCGGAAACAGGATGACTACCGCATTTGTAAACCAGGTTTTTTCCGATCGAAACGACCAAAGGGTTATTCTTTATACGAGCGGGCAGGACACTACCAGCATACCCACACCGAATGTTTTTACGGAAGGCTATTTGTCGGCAAAATTCAAAAACGTTACTTCGACCGGCGTGCCGGGCTCCAACAACACCTTTGTTGATACAGATTTTCCATTGTTCAGGCTGGGTGAGGTTTACCTGAATTATGCCGAAGCCGTGTTACGAGGCGGCGCCGGCGGCAGTTCAAGTACAGCATTGTCGCTGGTGAACGCACTCAGGGAAAGGGCATATGGTGGTTCTTCAGGCGATATCACATCCTCACAGCTTACGCTCGGTTTTATGATAAACGAACGCGGCCGTGAGCTGCAATGGGAAATGTTCAGGCGAACCGATTTGATCAGGTTCGGCTTATTCACCGGGGGTACTTATTTATGGGACTGGAAGGGGAATGTGATTGGCGGCCAGGCTACCCCGGTGCATTTGATGCTGTTCCCGCTTCCTGCATCTGACTTGCAGTTAAACAGCAACCTGAAACAAAATCCGGGCTATTAAAAATTATTGAATTCCTAAAAAGATGATCATGAAAAAACTATTTATCATAGCAACCGCCCTGGTCTTTACGCTATTATCAGCGTGTCAAAAAGAGAAAAAGGTAACAGTTGCAGCAAACATACAGCCTTCGGCCATCACGAGTCCGAACACGGCAACATCGGTAGATGTTACTGTTGCAGATTCATCGCAAATATTTACGGTAACCTGGAGCAATCCTAATTATGGCGTTTCGGCGGTGGTGAGTTACTTCGTCCAGGTAGATTCCCTTGGTAAAAACTTCAAAACCTTTGTCAATATCGGAAACCTGACGTCGACCAACACGCTTTCCTTAAGTTATAACAACTTGAATGCCTTATTAATGAATCCGCTTAACTTAACACCCAACGCCGCATCCAGCCTGGAAATCCGGGTGGGCTCGGCGATCTACGGCGTTGATACGGTGTACTCAAAGCCGGTTAGCCTATCACTCACTACGCTGCAGCTGGACCAGTTGTGGCTGCCCGGCTCCTATGAAAACTATAATCCGGCTGCTGCGCCTGTCATTCCCTCGGTAATTGCCCATACAACTTACGAAGGCTTTGCCTATTTAAGTGCGGCGGGCAATTTTAAGTTTACATCTGCTCCGGACTATAACCATATCAATTATGGTTACGCCAGCAACGGCGTATTAACCACCAACGGCAATGCTCCGGGAATCGGCTACAATTCAGCCGGCGTGTATTTGCTCGACGCCAATGTGCAGGCGCTTACCTACAGCGCGCAATATATCCAGTCGTTTGGCATAATTGGCACAGCCACCACCGGCCAATGGAACAGCTCAACGCCAATGACCTATAATGTGAGCACTGGTTTGTGGACGATAACAACGTCATTGACTGCAGGTGCCTTAAAGTTTAGGGCAAATGATTCGTGGGATATTAATTATGGGCCGACGAACCCCAATGCTCTTTCGGGGGCTATCGTTTTTAACAATCCAAACGCTATTACCATCACTACAGCAGGTACTTATACAATTACAATGGACATGACCCAAACGGTACAGAAAGGATATCTTTATTCGGTGGTTCAAAATTAGCCGGCTATTGTTAAACAGCCCGCGGTAAATTCAGCGGGCTGTTTAACAAAATAGCATTAAGTTTGTACTGTATAAACCATTAACAGTATAAATTTCAAATTAAAGAATGAGAGGATTAGGTGATGAAAATTAACAGCACAAAATTAAAAATGACCGGCATACTATTATCAATACTACTGGCCTGTGCCGGGTGCAGCAAACACAGCACGCCGACGCCTGTTACCCCCCCGCCTGCGGACACAATCACCTATAAGGATCCCCCGCAATATGGCACACCTTATAGCGGCGTACCTGCTACGCAGGATATAGTTATGTACGAGGTAAATATCCAAACCTATACCCCCGCAACCTTCCAGGGCGTTATGGCAAGGCTCGACTCCATTAAGGCACTTGGCGTTAATACAATATGGCTGATGCCAACCTACCCGGTGGGCGTACTTAAAAGCATCAACTCACCTTATTGCGTACAAAATCCCGAAGCTGTTAACCCCAATTTCGGTACGCTTACCGACCTCCGGAATCTAGTTGCTGCTGCCCACAGCCTGGGCATGGCCGTTATAATGGATTGGGTGGCAAATGATACTTCCTGGGACAGTGTATGGATAACCAACAAATCCTGGTATCTCCAGGATGCAAACGGCAATATTATTCCCCCACCCAATACCACCTACACCGACGTCGCCGCTTTAAATTTTAATAGTACCGCTATGCGCACCGCGATGATACGGGCGATGAAATATTGGGTATTTACCGCCAACATAGACGGCTACCGCTGCGATTTTGCGGATAATATCACCAGCAATTTTTGGGCACAAGCGCTTGACACCCTCAATACCATTACCACGCATAAATTGATCTACCTGGCGGAAGGGACCACAAGCGCTGAAATATCGGCGGGTTTCCAGATCGACTACGCGTTTAGCTACTGGAGTACGCTTGAAGCGGTTTATGCCGGCACACAGGCGCCGAGCTCGATATTCACGACCAATACTGCCGAGATTGCTTCTATCCCCTCGTCGGGGACTAAATTGAGATACACCACTAACCATGATGATGCCGGCACCGTAAGCCCAATAACCGAATACAACGGTATACAGGGGTCATTGTCGGCATTTGTTATGGCAGCCTATATGGGCGGAATACCCCTGATCTATGATAGTCAGGAAGTGGGTTATCCAAATACCATCAGCATTTTTACCGATGTGCCGGTAAACTACAGCGCCAACCCGGCTATAGTTGCAGCCTATAAACAAATACTGGCGTTCAGGGCCGCGCACCTGGCTATTAAAACCGGCACGCTTACACAGTATAACGATCCGAATATCGTTGCGTTCGAAAAGGTTTCAGGCACCGACGATGTGTTGATATTGGTAAACGCTACCAATAATACGGTGGATTATAACGTGCCTGCAGGACTGCAAAGCACAACCTGGATAAACGGCCTCACGCAAGCCTCAACCACGCTTTCAACCCAGTTGTCGTTTGCGCCTTATCAATACGTTATTTTAAGTAAGAACTAAGATTCCCTCCTCATATATTTTTTTATAATTGGTTTGTAAAAAAGACGGGAGCCCTCCCGTCTTTTTTCGGTTCTACCCGGTCCTTAACATTTATATATTATTATAGAGTTCGCTGATAAAACAGGCTACGACGCCCTTTGCGGAATATATTTTTCAGTGACGAAAATGGGGCATAGCCATTTTAGACCATCAATTGACCAACTTTCCCAAAAAGCCCTAACCGATTTTGGTAGCCTAATGTTACAATTATTTATACCTTAGCCTTTAGAATTTTCCCTTTTTGCAACCTTAATAACATGAATTCTCAAATTACAGCTATAGCCGCATACGCGCCTGAAAAACGAATTGACAACACATACTTTGAAAAAATAATTGAAACCAGCGACGAATGGATCGTAAGCCGTACCGGCATAAAGGAACGAAGATTTGCTGCCGAAGGCGAGTCCACATCCGCCATTTGCGTAAAAGCCACTGAAAAACTATTGAACGAAAACCCCGGTGTTGACCTGGAAGGAGTTGACTTTATTATAGTGGCCACAACGACCGCCGACCAGGTGATGCCAAGCATGGCCAGCCAGGTGCAAAACACCCTGCAGATACCCAACGCCGGCTGCATTGATATTATGGCTGCCTGCGCGGGTTTTATTTATGGGCTTATTTTAGCAAAAGGCATGGTGGCGGCAGGGACGCACAAAAAAATCCTGGTTTATGGTGCAGAATGTTTATCGAGATTTACAGACATGACTGATCGTACCTCATGCATCCTGTTTGGCGATGGCGCGGGGGTGGCCCTTGTCGAACCGTCGGAAACACCAAAGATATTGCAAACCATTACCGGTACCGATGGCAGTTATGGCAAGGACCTGTATCTTTCGCAAACCGCTACCGTGGTCAACGGCGAGGAAATCAAGCGGGATGGTAAAATCCACCAAAACGGTAAAGTGGTTTTCAAATGGGCGGTACGAACGATTGCACAAAACGCAGGTGAACTGCTCCGCAAGAACAATATGACGTTAGACGACCTTGATTGGATCATCCTGCACAGCGCCAATCTGAGGATCATCGAAGCGGTTGCAAACGAAATTGGCTATCCTATGGAAAAAATGCTGACCAGCATAGCACAGTTTGGAAACACATCGTCAGCCTCAATTCCATTGGCTTGGGATCTCGCCAGGCAAGCCGGGAAAATAAAGAAAGGGAATAAGATGCTGTTGTTAGGTTTTGGCGGAGGTTTGACCTATGCGGGCGCCATTGTTGTGGTTTAACCTCTTGTGAGTAACGCTGTCTGTACCTTTAATGACCGGTCTGATGACCATACTGTCAACTTGACCCTAATTAGTCGTCAGCGCTAAGGCAATTTCCCGCTTTTCTGACTTTAGACTCGAGACTAACCTGTCATTTAATAATTGACATATCACTACAGGCGTTCTTCCAGGACGATTGTGACCGTGTCACCGGCGTTTTTATTGATCACTTTTCGTAACTCCGCTTTCACTGGCAATTTGTGGGCGCCATTGCCCAGCGCCATGAACGAACTTTGAAACGGATGTCCATCAACGGTGCCCCGAACTTTTACCAATCCCCGGGTTTTAAAAAACTCAACAGACTCCGGCCAGATCACAAAAGTCCAGCCGCCTTTATTGGGGCTCAATTGCAGCGTTGCCGTGAATTGCTTGTTTAATACTTTTTCCATATTACTCCCTTCGAACGGATATTATTGGGTTACGCATGTTGTCGACCAGTACAGGTTTTAGATAGCCTGGTGCAGTCACCACGATCCCGGGCTTATTTCGATAAAGTATCAATTTACCCGTGATCGTTACATCCTTTCCTAAATAATCTGCTTCCGGCCGCCCGCCGAACTTGCTCCTGCTTGCGGCCGGGATGATAACAGTTAATGATTGATGATCAGACCCGTAGCCGCCGGCATACAGCGCTATTGTATTAGCCGGCAATATTAGTTTACCATCGAATATTTTATCGCAAATAGTAACCGTTCGCCCTATATATTTCCTTGCGTTTTTTGCAGCTATGACAGTTTGTGCCAATACTGTGCCGATGAACATAGCCAACAATAAACCAGTGCTTAAAAAAAATTTCATAATAGCAGCAATAAAGGTTATATAAAGGTAGTGATATTGGGATTAATTATCCAATATCATAACGGGACAAACGCATACAATAGTGCCTGGCTTAAGTGGATGGTAAAAGGAGGCTCCGATGGAGCCCTAAAATCGGATTTGTGTAGTGCTATAAACAGGGGACTCCTAACGGAGTCAAGTGTGTAAGCCTGTAAATGCATAACAGGATTATTCCAAAACCCACTAACTTTTTAGGGGCGATACAGGCACAAAAAAATAAGGTTCTATTGGAGCAGTCCTCCAGGGGGCTGTTTTGGGTCAAACTATATTGATCATTTTAATGCGTTTGCCCTGCATTACATAAACATTGCATTAAAGTGTGCATAAGGCACGGCATCCTCGGCAAAAGCAAAAGTGCCCGTGTCGCTAATCTCCTGAGCCCCCCGCAAAAATGATCCGTAAGCGGCCCTGGCAAGCGCCGACCCGATGCTTATCCTCTTAACCCCAAGATCGGCCAGCTGATTAACAGTAATGTTTACCCCGTTTAAGCCCATCAGCACATTGACAGGTTTTGGCGCTACAGCCCTCACAACAGTTTCGATCTCCTGCAAGGTTCTTAACCCGGGCGCGTAAAGCACGTCGGCCCCTGCAGCGGCAAAGGCTTCCAGCCGGCGTATCGTATCATGCAGATCAGGCCGGCCATGGATCAGGTTTTCTGCTCTTGCGGTAAGCGTAAATGGAAAGGGCAAACTGCGTGCCGCCGCTACAGCAGCTCCTATACGCTCTACAGCATGTTCAAAGGCGTAAATAGGAGATCCCGGTCTATTGGTGGCATCCTCGATGGAACATCCCGCTATTCCTGCTTTAGCAGCAACCAGTACTGTCCCAGCACAGGCCTCAGGTTCGTCGCCGTAACCGTTTTCCAGATCGGCGGATACTGGTAAACTTGTTGCACTGTTTATGATCGCTGCATTTGTTAAGGCCTCATAACGGGATATGGTCCCGGCGCCATCCGGCTTGCCTAACGAAAAGGCAAGGCCGGCACTCGTCGTGGCAAGCGCTTTGAAACCAAGGGTGGCCAATATCCTGGCTGAACCCGCGTCCCAGGGGTTGGGAATCACAAAAATCCCTGGCTGGCTATGCAATTCACTGAAAACTTTGGCTTTTATCAGTTGCGCGTCGCTTGAGATGTACATCATCGCTAATTAGTTTATATTTGATAGGTGCAAAATAAAATATAAAACATAGCAAAGGGAAACAAATTAATTATTAACATGCAGGCGCCCATTAGGAATAAATTGGCCGGTATATTTATTTCATTATCTGTTTGCGTCTGCCTTTCCCGTTTTAGCTACAGCGTGGCCCAGCCAAGGGTGGCTAAACAGCTTACGGAAGACGACTCGGGGAAGACTCTGGTTGTCTCGACAACCCAGTCTTTTATTCTCACATTACCCGATCACGTGAATGGCGGGTTCCGGTTCAATAAAGCGAGCTTCGACACGACCATATTGAAGCTTCAGGAACATCATGAATCCCCTCCACAGCCCAACGCCCCGCCCGGGCGTTCAGGGGTGGGTACCTGGCAGTTTACCGCCCTGAAAAAAGGAAAAACAATTTTAACGGTTACTTCGAGCCGCCCCTGGGCCAGGTCCGACTCCGTTACGATATTT
>Ga0206864_1106_pt1 | contig 28471 bp, 25 predicted proteins | sample Alteio_BWOrgCont_42_FD_152632 | JGI IMG/M metagenome (GOLD analysis project Ga0206864, IMG submission 152632) | Enriched cells from forest soil in Barre Woods Harvard Forest LTER site, Petersham, Massachusetts, United States -... | ecosystem: Environmental > Terrestrial > Soil > Temperate forest >...
AAAATAACGAAGATTATGGTTGTTTGCCAAACGTCCGTTTGTTGGGCGATCAGAATTATTACTTTTTAAAAAAATCTCTCAGTTCCTTTGCCACCGCGGCGGGATTTTCGCCGTTTGACGCTGCTAAATGGCCCATGCCTTTTAGCTCCACCCTTTTTGCAGCCGGTAAAGCAGCAGCCAGCTCGTTCAAAGCCTGCTTTAAAAACTTTTTGCTTTTAGTTCCGTCGAGTAAAAGTATATCCGCCTGTATGCTTTTACTTTTTTCGATAAGGTCGCCCGCATTTCCTGCAATGATGCGGTCATAGTGAAAAGTTGGGATCAGAACCGCCAGCGGTACGTCTTCGTCCGATTGATTTTCCTTTCGGTTACGGCTGCCAGCCTTCATCAAAGGAACGGTGATAAACGCAGGCAACACCGTAAAAAAGGACGGATCTCCCGTGCCTTTGATCACGCTGATCATTGCTTTGGCCAGATCGCCTTTAGCGAGGGCAGCATCATATTTCTTATTCATTCGCGAATGGTCGATCCCAGGCAATGGAAGAGGCGGCTCATATACAGCCACTTTTTTTAACGAGGACTCCAGCAAGGCAGTTTGCAATGTGATGATAGCGCCGGAACTCAGACCGAAAATATTTTGTGCGCCCGCGTGCCGCACCAGCGCCTGCATGTCCTCGCCGTCTTTTAATAGCGAGTAGTTATCACCAAAGCCGCCGCTCAATCCCCGTCCTCGCCGGTCGGGAATATAAACCGTAAACTCATCGGCCAGGATGCTGCCCAGTTCCATAAAATTTTGTGCGGCCATCATACCGCCATGCACCAGGATAACGGCCGGGCCTTTGCCCATTTGCCGGTAACCGATCCGGGTGCCATCTTTTGAGATAATGTGGCCTTTAACATAGGCTGGCTGAACGCTCATGGGTTAAAGATAGCAAAGAAAGCCTGTTTCTGACTTGCGGATTGTTGACCTCGTGGCGAAAGCCTTAAAATAATTAGCGCCATTAACATTATTCTAACAAACTTCTAACAAAAAATGCCGTCACGCCGAGGTTTCTTTGCCGTCGCTTAGGCAGTTAAACAGCTCAACCCGTGAAATATATATTTCCCCTTTTATTGTTAACTGTGTTAGGTAATTCCGCACGGGGCCAGGCCACGCAACTCAACGTTAGGGGAGCCATTGCCGATTCAGCCGGACACAGCCCGCTTGGTTTTGCTACTGTGATACTGATGGACGCAACGTCAGGTAAGCCGGTGTTGTCCACGCTGTCAAAAGACAACGGTTCTTTTGAGTTGGCCGGAACTCCAGGCCGGCAATTGAAGATCAAAGTAAACTATGTCGGCTATGTTTCGAAAGAATTCAACCTGCCTCCTGCGACAACGGGAAAATCGGTCATCGAGCTCGGCCTTATTTTGCTGGTTCCGCAAAGCGGGCAGTTAAAAGAAGTGTCGATAAAGAGCACTAAACCCTTTGTAAAGCAGGAGATCGACAGGTTAAGCTACGATGTGCAGGCCGACCCGGAAAGCAAAGCCAACGATGCGTTTGAAATGCTGCGCAAAGTGCCCATGATCTCCATAGACGCCAGCGACAACATCCAGCTCAACGGCAGCACCAGCTACCAGATATTCATCAACGGAAAACCGTCGGCCTTACTGGCTTCCGACCCATCGGATGTGCTGAAAGCCATACCGGCAGCAACCATCCAGCGGATAGAAGTGATCACCACACCGCCTGCCAAATACGATGGAGAAGGCCTGGCGGGCATCATCAACATCATAACCGTACAAAAAAAAGACGATGGGTTTAACGGCAGCCAGTTTGGGCGCTATAACAATACCTGGGGCGAACGCGGGAGCATTACGATCGCTGCCAAAGAGGATAAGCTTGGTGTGAACGTTTTTCTTGGCGCCGGACACCAGGGCATGGTAAACCAGGAAGCCGGGTCGCAAATTATCACATCTGCGGACCTGGTACAGCAAGGCAATAACCTCAACGGCGGCAATTTCCGCAACGGTAGCATCGGTTTAAGCTACGAGGCCGACAGCCTGGACTTGCTGACAGCCACCATGGACTTCAATCACCGTGATTTCGACCAGGACCAATACCGTAATTCTGAACTGCTTGGCGCTGCCGATAGTCTTTTGCAATCATACAGGCTCATCAATACCGGTAACAATACATGGGGCAGTTTTGATGTGTCGCTAAACTACCAGGTTGGTTTTAAACACCACAAGGACGAGTTGCTCACTTTTTCCTATCAATTCACATCGTTCAGCAGCTCGCTTACCAACGAGGTGGTAATTGCCGATCCCTTCAATTATACAGGCGAGAACTATGACCAGCAGAACGGGTCGGGCTCAAAGGAAAATACATTCCAGGTGGATTTTGTGGATCCGGCAACGAAAGTGCTGACGATAGAAGCCGGCGGAAAGGCGATATTGCGTGACAACAGCAGCAATTTCGAAACAGAAAATGAAATAAGCAACGGGACATTTGTGCCCGACACGGCGCAGAACAACCAGTTTAGCTACCACCAAAACGTAATAAGCGTTTACAATTCATACCAAATTAAGCTGGCCGCGTGGACTATTAAAGCCGGCACCCGGCTTGAGCATACCGCGATATCGGGCGCATTGACTACAGGGAGCCCGCCTATAGACCAGGACTATACCAACCTGCTTCCTTCGGCGGCAATTGAACTATCGCTTTCACCCACAAGCAGCCTTAACGCCGGTTTTACAGAAAGGATCCAGCGGCCCTCGCTAAGCCAGCTCAACCCCTTCGCTAACCGCGCCGATCCGGATATGATCATTACCGGTGACCCTGGCCTGCGGCCTATTTTGAATCATTTATTCGAGCTTAGCTATAACAGTTATGCAAAGGCCTCGATCCGCATAGGCATAGACTATAATTACGCGGATAATACTATACAGAATGTCACAACGCTTCTTAGCGACACCCTGTCCGAAACCACCTACTCCAACATTGGGAAAGATAGAAGCGCCGCCGTCAATTGCAGCTTTAACTATCCGTTTACCGCTCAATTGAATTTCAGGATGAACGCACAATTAGCGCGTTTGTGGCTGGCCGGCGTGTACAATTCCAGCTTGTATCAAAACAGTGCATGGCAGGGCGGTTTCGATGCATCTGCGGGGTACAAGTTTGGCAACGGCTATTACTTTAGCGCCACGGCCGACTACTTTAGCGGCAATGTGTATTTGCAGGGCAAATCAAACGGCAACTTTTTCCACGCTATAGTCGCCAGCCGTGATTTCGACAACAAGAGAATGAATCTTTCATTAACCGTTTACAGCCCCTTCGAGCCTTTTCACGAACAGGTTAACACCATCAGTACGCCCGACTTTGTGCAATCTACAACGCAGCGGAACATTATGCAAAATTTCAGGGTTGGGTTTAATTATAAGTTCGGCAAAATGAGCGGCAACATAAAAACCAACCGCCGGGGCATTAAAAACGACGATGTGCAAAATGGAGACAATACAAGCAATCAATAAGCCGGACGCATCCTGCGCCCTAACCGGGAGAACCAAAGCGGAAAAGATAAAATCGCAACAAAATATATTACTATGCCCTGTTATAACTGTATCTTTATGCAGGGAGGGAATATGCTGGTGATTTTAATTTTCCGGATGGTTATCAGAAGTTTCAGACGGATGCGGCGCAGAAAAGCTGAAGCAGGGTCTCTTCCTGTGGAATTTTAGCGAGCGATAATATCGAAAAATAATTTACGACCCGATAGCTATCGGGTTACGATTTACGAATTAGTTTGTTGACGGCGTCGTGTACGAATAAGCCGGTGTTGAAGCTGAAACCTGGTCGGCCCCAAACGTCTCTACCCTTGCTTCCTTTTAACCACATGCTGATCAAAGCCGCCAATTTTTACCGTTGAAACCGAGTATTGCGGTTGATGCTCCAGCAGTTTGGTCAAGCTATAAAAACCATAGGCCCGTGGGTCAAAGCTGGGATCTATCTTTCGTAAGTTGCCCCCAAGGGCGGCCACATAAATTTCCGTATCCTCCCTGCCCGAAAGGAAATAGGCCTTGTCGATCAGGGCTACATCTACTTTAGGGAATTGTTTTTTGCCCGGCTTTTGCGGCGATTGCTTCGAAACCCGCGAAGGTTCCAAAACTTCTTCCTGCACAATGTTTTCATAAAAAGTAAACACTTCGCAGGAACTCACAAATGCTTTCGGCGTCTTCTGTTCACCTATGCCCATCACAAAAACGCCGGCTTCGCGTATCCGCTTGGCCAAGCCTGTGTAGTCGCTGTCGCTGGATACGATGCAAAAGCCTTCCACTACATCGCTGTACAGGATATCCATGGCATCAATGATCATGGCGCTGTCGGTTGAATTTTTCCCCGAGGTATAGCTGAATTTCTGGATCGGCGTAAAGGATAATTCATTCAATAGGTCCTTCCAGCTGTTCATGTGCGATGTGGTCCAATCCCCATAGATCCGCCGGATGGTGATTTTGCCATATTTCGCCGTTTCTTCAAGTATCGGCTTCAGTAGTTTGGCTTGCGCGTTATCGCCGTCAATCAGGATCGCAATTTTCTCGGTTTTCTTTTCCATGGCAGGTGGGGAATTTATTGCAAAGTAGGACTTTTGAAGGGATTGCAGTCAAAGCGTTTAAAAAAAGCTTTAAGGCAGGCAGGAAGATATTGTGCACCCTGTACAATAAAAGCCCCCTTACTCTCGCAGCTTGGAGGCTTTATAACCTAAACCTTATCACAATTGGCCCCGAAGAATCGGGACCGTATGAAGCTGCAAATATAGTAAACAAATTGTTTTGTATTTGTATTATTGCTGTGGCATTTTTGAAAATTTTAGCGAGCCAGGCGGCTTTTTAGCGCGTCAAAAAATTCTGCTTAATAACATTGCGGTGCGGAAAAAATCAACGAAGATGCTTACAATTTGCCTTGCGGCAAGTGCCGGCAAAGCCCCGGCGTGATGACCTCATTCGGCAAAAATCATTTAATTCAACCCGCTCTTATTGGTATCTAATTGTCGATTATTGTTCCATCAAATAATATTTCGTCTTCATCGTACCGAATATATTACCACCAGGATAATCATCAAAAAAACTATTGATCATGGATAAAAAACCCAACAAACTTAAAAAGGATTTAAAATGGCCGGCTCAGCGCACAATTACTTTTATGCTGGTTGTTGCTTGCAACGTTTGCTCATCCTGTAAGCACTCGTTAGATATCACCGACTCACAAAAAGCAACTATCAGTCCGCAGGCACAAAAAGTCCTTGAAGATTTTAGCTATGCTCGTATGCCAGGTTTCATGCATATAAAGGACAGCCAGATCATTGGCGCCAGGGTGGGAGATGCAACGGAATCGGCCAAAGCCAAGAAGTATGCCGCACTGTATGGCATTACCATCCGGCGCGATACATTAGGCGGTATAACTGTTTATTACCTCACCCCAAAGGGCAGCTACAATAAAAATGCAGTCGGATTTTATACGCATGGCGGTGGTTTTGTTTTAGGCTCGGGCCTTGATTATACCGCTGTGGAATTCGCACACCTGCTTAATACGCAAGTGGTAAGTGCTGAATACGGCCTTGCCCCTGAAGCCAAGTTTCCCGCGGCTGTAAATCAGTGTTTTGCCGCCTATAAGGCATTGGCACAGGCAAATCCAACAAAAAAGCTATATGTGTTCGGAGCCTCAGCGGGAGGTACCCTTGCCATTACGACGATATTGGAGGCAAGGGATCATCAAGTAAAGCTGCCGGTTGCCGCTGCTCTTTTTACGCCGATGACCGATGCCACCGGGAATGGCGATAGCTATATAGCCAATGATGGAAGGGACGTTTTGGTATGGCGGGGTTTTATTGAAAGGATCCTGAGCGATAACATCTACACTGCGAAAGGCACCGACTTGAAAAACCCAATGCTTTCACCTATCAATGCCGACTATTCAAAGGGCTTTGTACCCAGCATTTTGATAACCGGTACCCGAGATCTGTTGCTTAGCAATACGGTTCGTTTTCACCAAAAATTAAAGACTAACGGCGTGCAAACGGAGCTCCTGGTATTTGAAGGCATGTGGCATAGTTTCAGCGACAATCCTGATGTCCCCGAAGGCCAGCAGGCAAATGAGGAAGTTGCCGGTTTTTTGAAATCATGCCTCGAGTGAGTCCTGGTGCGGGCAGCTTTCCCGCCAGGGATCGTCACGGAAACACTACTCCCGTTACTTCTTCCGCATACTTCCAAAGCCTTTTAGCTACCTGCTCATCAAGGGCATGCAGCTCAATTGCTGCTTGCGCCGGATAACCGCGGTAACCGCCATCCTGGTCGGGGCCGTACAATGCGCCGGGAATGGCGCCGGCAACGGTAGCCGCATAAAGTGATGGTAAAGCGCCCTGCCATGGCTCCATCAGCGGACCAACCCGTGCAATTGAGGCTTTGAGTTCCTCCTCACCCATGTGCCGTAACAGTTCGGTATTGTTAGCTCCGGGTTGCGCAGCAATGGAAACAACCGTGTCATAGGCCTGGGCCAGGCGCCTTTGCAGCTCTATCGAAAACATAATGTCTGCAAGTTTGCTTTGGGCATACTCACCACCTGGGTCGTACGGTTTTTCCAGCCTGAAATTATCAAAGTCGATCTTTCCCCGCAAATAAGCGTTGCTGCTTACGGTAACTACCCTTGCACCGGGTGTGGCTTTTAATACAGGATACAAAAGCCCGGTCAAAGCAAAATGGCCGATGAAATTCACGCCGAACTGCAGCTCAAACCCTTCGGCTGTTTTCGAGGCCGGCGGACGCATTACACCGGCATTATTGATCAATATATGCAGCTGCTGGTGTTTAGTACTAAAATCCGCTGCAAACTGCTTTACCGATGCCAGGCTTGACAGATCGAGGACCCCGGCTTCCACCGTGCCGGTGCCCGGATGCTGCTTTATTTTCTCAATAGCATCCTGCGCTTTGTCAGGGCTGCGGCAGGCTGCTATCACATGCGCGCCTTTTTCATACAGCGCCAGCGCGGTTTCGAACCCTACGCCCGCGTTGGCGCCGGTGACGATTACCGTTTTGCCGGATTGATCGTCCATATTAGCTTTTGTCCACATGATCTTTATTTTATGCGACAAACTTCGGCAGAAAAGCGTGGCGCCAGGATAATGTGAAAGTAAAATCTGCGAAAATCAATGGATTACCGGTGCGGTAACGGATTCACAGGGCGCAGGGTTCTCTGCGAGAACGGATTTTTTTTCGCACATTTATAAATTCATGATCAAATTTATCAGCAATAAAATCTTCACCATTAGCCTGGTTTGTCTGCTATGTTTGGCGTCCCTCAGCCACGCTCAAAACATCGATCCAAAAGTTAAGCGGATCCTGTTTTTGGGTAACAGCATCACCTGGCAGGCCAATTATGTTAACGACGTCATCGCCTGCCTTACCTTGTATTACCCAAACAGGCATTTCGACTTTATAAACGTTGGCTTGCCCAGTGAAACTGTTTCGGGTCTTTCCGAACCGGGCCACGCCGGCGGGGCCTTTCCGCGGCCGGATCTTCACGAAAGGCTGCAGCGTGTGCTCGACCAAATCAAACCCGACCTTGTTTTCGCCTGTTACGGCATGAACGACGGCATCTATATGCCTTTTGATACCGGTCGTTTTAAAAAATTCCAAGATGGAATCTACTGGCTGCATAACGCGGTTGTTAAAAGCGGCGCCGAAATCGTTCATATTACCCCGCCGGTTTTTGACGAGCTGCGCGGGGGCGATCCCGGTTATTCCGCCGTGCTGGACAGGTATGCCATATGGCTGCTTAGTTTACGGAACGCCGCCGGGTATAAAGTGATCGATGTGCATTTCCCGATGAAAAAATACCTCGACGCCCACCGCAAGGTCGACGCTAAATTTAACCTCGACGGCTTTGCCCTCACTACCGACGGCGTACACCCGGCCGAACTTGGGCATTGGATAATAGCCCGGGAGATATTACGCTACCTGGGCTGCACTGAGGCAGCAGATTCGCCGGGCGTTATACAGGCGCTTTCCAAAACGCCGAACGGACCAAAAATATTGAAGCTAATAACCGACCGCCAAAGCCTGCTGCGCGATGCCTGGCTTACCGCAACCAAATACAAACGGCCAGGACTGCCGGTTGGCCTGCCGCTGGACGAAGCAACGAAGAAGTCGGATGAAATGGGTAGGTCGATTGATAGTTTGTTGCAGATTTCGGGCGGGGTGCATTGAAATCGCTCAAACGGTATATTTCACAGAATGATATTTAGTAATTCGCAGGTCAAAAAGCCGATTCCAAATGTCAATACGCCAAAATCGTAAATCGTCATTCGTAAATCGTAAATCAAAAATGTATTTTTAGCCGATTTAAAATTTAAATGTTTACAAGTTTAGGGAGATACATACTGCTGCTGCGTTTAAGTTTCCGCAAACCGGAAAAGTTCAGCGTTTACTGGGCTGAAATTATGCGCGAGATGGTATCGGTAGGTATCGGCTCCCTGGGCATCGTGGCCATCATCTCCGTATTTATCGGCGCAGTGGCCACCATTCAAACGGCCTTCCAGCTTATCAGCAACCTCATTCCGAAAACCGTGGTAGGGCAAATTACCCGCGACTCAACGATATTGGAATTCAGTCCTACCATCACCGCCCTTGTGCTTGCCGGCCGGGTAGGATCGAGCATCGCCTCGCAGATTGGCACCATGCGCGTAACCGAGCAGATCGACGCCCTGGAGATCATGGGCGTAAACGCACCGGGCTATTTAATATCTCCTAAGATAATCTCCGGCATCACCATGATCCCCGTGCTGGTTATTATTTCTGTTTTCCTGGGATTAACCGGCGGGTATATTGCCTGCGCCGCCTCCCATGATGTTTCAACTGCCGACTATATCGCCGGGCTAAAGGATGGTTTTAACCCTGTTGCCGCTACCGTTTGTGCCGTCAAGGCGACTACATTTGGCTTTATCATCACCTCTATTTGCGCCTACCAGGGCTTTTACACTGCCGGCGGAGCGCTTGAAGTTGGCCAGGCCGCTACCAGGGGCGTGGTTTATAGCTGCGTAATGATCCTATTTGCTGACCTCGTAATCTCCCGCCTGCTGTTATGATCGAAGTAAAGGACATCGTAAAAACGTTTGGCGACAACCATGTTTTGAACGGAATCAGCGCAACATTCAAGGCCGGGAAGAACAACCTGATCATCGGCAGTTCAGGCTCAGGCAAGACCACTTTGTTAAAATGCATCGTCGGCCTGCACGACCCTACGACGGGCGACGTTTTTTACGATGCCGAAAATTTCACCGACATGGATTTTGAACAACGGGTGCCCATCCGCAAACAAATTGGCATGCTCTTTCAAAATTCGGCCCTGTTTGATTCGATGACCGTGGAGAAAAACATTATCTTCCCGCTCAACCTGTTTACCAATATGTCGGCAGCTGAAAAGCGCGACCGCGCAAACTTTTGCCTGCAGCGGGTAAACCTTGTGGGTACAAACAACCTGTATCCCTCGGAGCTTTCCGGCGGGATGAAAAAAAGGGTGGGGATTGCAAGGGCCATCTCCATGCAGCCTAAGTATTTATTTGTAGACGAACCTAACTCCGGCCTCGACCCGAAAACAGCCATCCTGATAGATGAACTGATCAACGAAATTACCGAAGATTTTAAAACCACGACAGTCATCGTTACGCATGATATGAACTCGGTGATGGGTATCGGCGATCATATTATCTTTTTGCACAACGGCGAAAAATGGTGGGAAGGTACCAACCACGAGATCGCCCATACCGACAATGCTGAGTTGAACTCCTTTGTATTTGCCAGTCCATTCATGAAGGCGGCACGGGAGAAGCTTTGAAGAAGTCCGGAAGTCGGAAAGTCCGAAAGCCAAAAGTCGAAAGCCGAAAAGTCGGGACGTCCGGAAGTTGGAAAGACCACAAGACTAAGTTTGCTATATTTGTGCCGATTTTAACTGCAAACTGCCCACCGCAAACTGCAAACTGATGATACAACTTCTCGCTCCGAGCCACTGGAAAGATTATGAGCTGATCGATTGCGGCGACTTTGAAAAACTGGAGCGGTTTGGCAATGTGATCATCATCCGGCCGGAGCCACAGGCGGTATGGAGCAAAGTACTAAGTCCGCAGGAATGGCACAAGCTGCACCATATTAAATTTAAGGGCCGCTCGGCAACGTCAGGAGAGTGGGTGAAGAAAAGCACTTCGATTCCCGATCGGTGGCACATCGAATATAAAAACCCCGAGGCGGCCATTAAATTCCGCCTGGCGCTCACGTCGTTTAAGCATGTGGGCATTTTCCCGGAGCAGGCAGTAAACTGGGACTATATTACCCAATGCCTCAAAAAATTTAAAACGCCTAACCCTAAAATACTTAACCTATTCGCCTATACCGGCGGTGCATCATTGATAGCGCAGGCCGCAGGCGCCGATACCACGCATGTGGATTCCATAAAGCAAGTGGTGACCTGGGCCAGCGAAAACCAGGAGCTTTCAGCCCTCGCCAACATCCGCTGGGTGGTGGAAGATGCCCTCAAATTTGTGAAACGTGAACTGAAGCGCGGTAAAAAATACAATGGTATCATCCTCGATCCGCCCGCTTACGGCCACGGCCCCAGCGGCGAGAAATGGAAACTGGAAGACAATATCAACGAGATGATGCGCGATGTGGTGCAGCTCCTTGAACCTGAAGAGCACTTTTTGATCCTGAACACCTATTCGCTGGGCTTTTCGTCGGTGATCATCGAAAACCTGGTTAAAAGCGCTTACCCGGAGGCCCAAAACCTCGAAACCGGAGAGCTATACCTCCAGGCAACCGCCGGACCAAAATTGCCGCTGGGGGTTTTTGGTAAATTTTGTAAGGCTTGAGCGGAAAGCAGAAAGCAGAAAGCGGAAAGTCGGAAGCCGAAAGGCGGCGCGCAATGCCGCAAGTAGGAAGATCGCACCACATAATCAGTATGAGGCACACATCCCAACAATTCAACAATAAAACCATCCAACAATAAAGCAACCTCCCCAACATTTCAACTTTACAATATTGCAACCTTCAACAATAAAACAACAAAACAATAATTTTCTCCCGCCCACATCATTTTTCACCCAAAATCGTTACTTTAGGTAAGTTTGATTTTATGACGATACGAGGGCTGCTGCTTATATTTTTCTTTTCCCCAATTGTTGTATTTGCCCAAAAGCATTTCGACATCATCATCAAAAACGGAACCATCGTTGACGGCAGCGGCAGCCCGCGTTACCAGGCCGATATAGGTATTATCAAAAACAGGATCGTTAAGATAGGCGACCTTTCCCAGGCAAAGGCCGATAGTGTGCTGGATGCAACCGGCCTGATCGTGGCGCCAGGCTTTATCGACGTGCATACCCATATCGAGGGTGACGAGAAAGTAACGCCAACCGCTGACAGCTTTATCTATGATGGGGTTACGTCGGTAATCACCGGGAACTGCGGGGCATCCGACGTCGACGTGGAACGTTACCTGGGTGTTGTAAGAGACGCCCGCCTGTCCATCAATGCCGGGACACTCATCGGCCATAACGATGTCCGAAAAAAGGTCTTAGGCGAAGCTGATGTCGCACCAGATAAGGTGCAATTGCAACAAATGCAAGACATAGTTGGTAAAGCCATGCGTGACGGGGCCTTCGGCCTGTCGACCGGGCTGGAATACACGCCGGGCATTTACGCCAAAACGGACGAAATTGTCGCCCTGGCAAAGGTTGCGGCGAAATACAACGGTGTATACACTTCGCATATGCGTAACGAGTCGGACAAAGTTTTCGATGCAATTAACGAGACCATAGAGGTGGGCCGTGAGGCTAAGATATCTGTCGAAATTTCGCACCTGAAGGTAGGACAGCCAAACTGGGGCGCCTCTGAAAAAATGCTCGGCATGATAGACAGCGCCCGCAAACTGGGCATTGAAGTAACTGACGACGTGTATCCTTACACCGCAAGCAGCACCAGTCTTTACATTTTACTGCCCGACTGGTTGAAAGCCGGTGGAACGAAGGATATTTATGAAAGATTGAGCGACCCCGTGCTGCATCAAAAAGCAGTTGATGAAATGGTCGCCGATATGCGCCGCCGCAAATTTGCACATTTTGACTATGCCGTGGTTGCCAATAGTGTTTCGAACCCTGCCATCAACGGGAAAAACATCATGCAGATCAATATCGACGCCGGGCGCCCTTCAACCATACCTAACGAAGTGGAAACGATTTTAGATATTGTAAAAATGGGCAGCGCCAGTATGGTATTCCATAGCATGAACGAACAAGATGTAGAAAATATTCTAAAGTATTCATTAACGATGGTTATTTCGGATTCGGGTATTCGCCAGTTTGGGCAGGGAATGCCGCATCCGCGAGGTTATGGCAGCAATGCGAGGGTGCTCGCCGTCTACGTACGGGATAAGCAACTGATCACGCTGGAGGACGCCGTGCGCAAAATGACATCGCTGCCCGCGGAAAAATTCCATATCGTTGACCGCGGTTTATTAAAACCGGGGATGTATGCTGATATTGTTATCTTTGACGCCGCTACGGTGAAAGATCAGTCCACTTTTGAACACCCGCATGCTTATTCCACTGGTTTTAAGTACGTTTTGGTGAACGGGGCTATTACTGTTGATAATTTTAAGCACATCGGGACACGGAAAGGTGTTATTTTGCACGGGCCGGGATATGGTTCATCCACAATCAAACTGAACCGTGCCGAAAGCTCAAAGGGTTAAAACAAACGCATACATGAAAAAAAACATCCTGCTCGTCGTACTGCCCGCATTCTTGATCGCAATTATTTCGGGCTGCAGCCACACGATTCCATCGGCAAAAAAAGCATCCGCCGACACCTCAAAAAAAGTTGCCGCAGCTAAAACTGAAGATACGACCACAGCCCCGCCGGTAACCTATCCGCCGCTCGATAAGCATTTATATGATTCGCTGGTGAAACGCCTGGCCGCCGGTGATACTACCGGAAAGTGGCCGGTAAAAAATGCGCCTTACCCTTTGCCCGGAGCCATATTGCCTTTTAAGCGCGTGGTGGCCTTTTATGGTAACCTGTCCGCTAAAAAAATGGGTATCCTGGGCGAGTTGCCGCCAGACGAAATGCTGGCCAAACTACATGGAGAAGTAAAACATTGGGAGAAAGCTGACCCGCAAACACCTGTGCAACCTGCATTGCATTACATCGCCGTGGTGGCCGCCGGCTTCGCCGGTAAGGACAACATGTATATCAACCGCATGCCGAATAAAAAAATAGATAGCGCGGTGCGCCTGGCAAAAAGGGCCCATGCCATACTTTTCCTGGATATACAGGTGGCGTTAAGCAATATCCACGCGGAGCTGCCCAAGCTGGAGAAATATTGGGAAATGCCCTTTGTACATTGTGGTATCGACCCCGAATTTTCTATGAAGGATGGCACCCACCCCGGCAAAAAAATAGGCACTTACGATGCGGCCGATGTTAATTATGTCTCCGGTTACCTGGCTAACGTGGTGCGCAAATATCACCTGCCGCCAAAAATTTTTATTGTACACCGCTTTACGCGTAAAATGCTCACCAATTATCAAAACATTAAGCTTCACCCCGAAATCCAGTTCGTTATGGATATGGACGGCTTCGGTCCCCCCGATTTAAAAACCGGCACCTACCGCGATTATGTTTATCACGACCCGGTACAGTTTACCGGCTTCAAATTGTTTTACAAAAATGACTCGTGGTTGCCGCCGCATCACATGCTTACGCCCGAGGAGATACTGAAAATGTACAAACCGCATCCTATTTATATACAATATCAGTAAGAGAGCCAAGAGTCAAGAACCAAGAGCCAAGATCAAAACGGCTATGAACCATGATCTATGAACCATGAACCGGGTCAATCATGAACAATTAAAGTGGGGTATAATAGGTTGCGGGCGGATCGCGCACCGCTTTGTGCAGGGCCTGGCCGACGTGCCGGGCGCTGAACTGGTATCGGTTTGGTCGCGGCGGGAAGAATCGGTTGATGCCTTTGTTAAACTATATGGGGGGATTCCCTGCCGGTCGTTCGACGAATTGCTGACGAGCGACATTGATGTAGTTTATATCGCCACCCTACCCGATAGTCACGTTGCTTACAGTATCGCCGCCCTCAATGCCGGTAAACATGTGCTTTGCGAAAAACCTGCGGCTCCCAATCTCCAATTGCTTAATTCTATATTGGCAACGGCAACATCCCGGAGTTTGCTGTTTATGGAAGGGATGAAGCCTCCCTTTTTTCCCCTTTATAAAAAACTGAAAGACTATCTTGCTACGGACCCTATCGGTCCGGTCGGTTATGTGCGGGCAGGCTCGGCGGTGATCGATTGCCCGCCGGAGCATCCAAATTTCAGTCATGAATTGGTTGGTGGCAGCTTGATGCAGATCGGCATTTACGAAGCCTTTTTGGCCATCGATTGGCTGGGCAGCGTAAAGCAGGTGCAAACGCTGGGTCGATTTGCCGATAATGGCATCGATATGTTTTCCATCTTCCAGTCGGAGCATGAGCAAGGCTATGCACAGCTCTATTGCGGCCTCGACTTGCATGGCAAAGGCGACGCGCTAATTTGCGGGCCGCTCGGCCATATTACCATCCGCAAAAACTGGTGGAATCCCGCCCGGGCGACCATCCATTATGCCGACGGACGCGTTGTTGAATTGGACGAGCCTTTTACGTCAGGCGGGTTAAATTATGAGATAGCGCATTTTTGTGAACTCATTAATAAGGGCGAGACGGAAAGCCCGATTATTAGTCACCAAATGTCGCGGGAAATGATTTCGATGCTGGATGTGGCGAGGGAACAGATTGGGTTGAAGTTTAGGATGGAATAGTATTTCTTCAATTCTTTTCCTTTCTTTTGAAAAAAGAATTATTTTTAGCTTAGCAAATCGCCAGATCTTATGACAAGTTTAGCGGTCAAGTATTTCCTGTTTATTTCTTTTAACGTCTTTTTTGCGAAAAACTCTTGTACGTGGCAAAGTGACACTAGCAAAACCTGGTATAAAATATATGATGACGGGCTTACAGGCCAGGTAAGTAATCCGGAGTATGCCGATTTTTATAGGTTAATCATTACGCCCGATTCCGCAGAAGCAGATTTTATTGTGGAAGACTATTATAAAAATGGCCAACTGATGTTTACAGGGAAATACAAACGAGGATTGGGATTCGGCATAAATGGTAGGGGAACACTTGAAGGATCCTGCATCAGCTTTTTCGCAGACGGTAAGACACGTAGCACGGTAACCTATTCGAATGGAGAAAAAGCAGGAATTGAGCACCTATATTTCCCTAACGGTCAATTGTATGCAGTTTGTAAATATGACGAGTTTGGCTTTTCCGACCATGGCCCCACTTATGAAAGGAAGCACTATGTAGATTGTTACACAAGTAGCGGAACCTCTACGTGTGTGAAAGGAAATGGTCAGTGGACAGATTACGACCAAAATTTTACGTCAATAATATCACAGGGTACAATTAAGAAGGGGCGTCAAGACGGCGATTGGAAAGGGACTATCCGTTCGGGTGGTGATTCGATAAAGTATATTTTAACATATAAAAACGGCGAGTTTATTGGAGGCACCGGGTTCGATAAATCAGGAAAAGCTTGTCCTTTCACAAGGGAAATAGAGCCCGCAAGTTGTAGACTGGGTATGGTAGACTATTTGAGCCTCTTACGCAGCCGGATCAACTTACCAAAAGATCAAAATGGAAAAAAAATGCCTTTGGAGGATTTTACCTTATCCTTTGTCATAGAAACAGATGGCCAACTTTCCCACATCGAAGCTATAGGATCTACCGATTCAGCATTTAACGAGTCGCTTCAATCGGCTGTGTTAAAAAGTGGGAGCTGGACTCCAAGAAAATATTTGGGGATACCTTTCCGAACCAAAATCACAGTCCCACTAAAATACAATGGTTCATTTTCTGGCCAAGCGTACATTAAGAATGTTTGGTATAAAGAAACTCTTCTTAGCTTTTGAAAAACTCATTTGCTGAAACTTACACCCCAACCGGCTCTGCGATCTTATTCAACAAATTCACCGCCTGGTCAATACTATAAAGGCCATTAACAGTTAATCGCAACGTGCTTCTAACCACTTTTGAATCATAGTTGCCGAACATCTAAACTTGTTAGGATGCCGATCTGCAATTTGGCCGACTGCAAACTTTCCCACCATTTTTAAAGGCCATTAAATATTTAACTATCAACGCAATATAAATGCACCCAGGCAAACAACTATGGTTTTTTACTGTTAAAAACATCAGGCGCATTTGATTCCAGCTGCGCAGTTATCCAGGCAAAATATATTAACTAATACTTAGATACAATGAAAAATGCTACCGCTATCGCAATCGTCGGCATCGTGCTGCTCGTACTTGCAAACTTTTATTTCGTCCTGATCGATTTCAGGGTGATAAAGCCCATTATGCACGGAGGCAAAATAATGGAGGTTTTGGCTTTCCTGGGATACCTGGCCCTTTTACCTTTTTTCATAAAATTTCACCAAAGACGATTGTTTAATTAGGTTCGGGGCGCAAATTTACACCCCAACCGGCTCCGCAATTTCATTCAGCAAATTCACCGCCTGGTTGATGCTGTTTACACCCTCGATGCTCAGGCGCAGGGAATTTTTTACTTCCTTTAGGTTACACCTGCGCGGGTTGGCCTGCACAAACGCCAGCACCTGCCTGAAAGCATCCGTTTCAAAGTAAGGAGATTGCTGGTTGGTAATAAAGTAGCCCCGCAGCACATTTTTTTTGAGGGAAATTTTTTCGAACCCGATGGCCTTGCCCATCCATTGCAGGCGCATGGTGTTCAGCAGGTCGTTCACTTCAGGTGGTACCGGCCCGAAACGGTCGGTCAATTGCTGTTTGAAAGCTTTCAGTTCTGTTTCGTTTTCCAGTTTGGAGAGTTCCGTGTATAAGTTATACCGCTCGCCTATACTGGTCACATATTCATCAGGTATTAGTATCTCCTGGTCGGTATCTATTTGGGTGAACGACACAAAGGGCCTGGGCTTTTCTTCGGTGAACAGGCCGTGGAATTCATCATCCTTCAACTCCTGTATGGCCTCGTCCAGGATCTTGTGATACATTTCAAAACCTATTTCGGCAATAAAACCGCTTTGCTCGGCGCCGAGCAGGTTGCCGCTGCCCCGTATGTCTAGGTCGCGCATGGCTACGTTGAAACCACTGCCAAGGTCGGAGAATTCTTCTATTGCGCTTAACCGTTTCCTGGATTCGTTTGTCAGGGTTGACAAAGGCGGACTCAGCAAATAACAATATGCTTTTTTATTGCTCCGGCCTACCCGGCCCCGCATCTGGTGCAGGTCGCTCAGGCCAAACATATGGGCGTGGTTAATAATAATAGTATTGGCGTTGGGAATGTCGAGCCCGGCTTCGATGATGGTGGTGGCCACCAGCACATCATATTCGCCGTTTACAAACTTCAGCATCACGTCTTCGAGGGCATCTCCTTCCAGTTGCCCATGGGCGATCCCGATGCGTGCCTTCGGTACCAACTTGTGGATCATTCCGCCCAGTTGCGGCAGATCCATCACCCGGTTATGAATAAAAAACACCTGGCCGTTGCGGTCAATTTCTGCTTCAATGGCTTCCTTTATAAGGGTATCATTGAAAACATGTAGTTCCGTAACCACAGGCTGCCGGTTTGGCGGCGGGGTTGAAATAATAGAAAGGTCCCGCGCACCCATCAATGAAAAATGCAGGGTACGGGGTATCGGGGTCGCTGTCAGCGTAAGCGTATCCACATTGGCGCGCATCTGTTTCAGCTTTTCCTTAGTAGATACGCCAAATTTCTGCTCCTCGTCGATGATCATCAACCCCAGGTCTTTAAACTTCACATCCTTGCTCACCAGCCGGTGGGTGCCGATGATGATGTCCACTTTACCGTTCTTCAGATTTTCAAGCGTTTCCTTGATCTGTTTGGACGATTTAAAACGGTTCACATAGTCAATATTGCAGGGAAATCCTTTCAGACGCTCGGTGAAAGTTTTGTGGTGCTGGGCTGCTAAAATGGTGGTCGGTACCAGGATAGCTACCTGCTTGCTGTCGGCCACCGCTTTAAATGCAGCGCGTATGGCAACTTCAGTTTTTCCAAAGCCCACGTCCCCGCAAATCAGCCGGTCCATCGGGTGTTCCGACTCCATATCCTTTTTGAAGTCGGCCGTTGCTTTTTCCTGGTCGGGCGTGTCCTCGTAAATAAAGGACGCTTCGAGCTCATTTTGCAGGTAAGTATCTTTTGAAAAAGCTGTTCCCTGCTGTGCCTTACGGATGGCGTAAAGTTTGATCAGGTCGCGGGCTATGTCTTTAACTTTTTTTTTTGTGGTTTTTTTCAGGCGTTCCCAGGTGTCGGTGCCAAGCTTATTCAATTTTGGCACAGTACCTTCCTTGCCGCTGTATTTGGATATTCGGTTTAGCGAGTTGATATTCACGTACAGGAGGTCGTTGTCCGAATACATCAGCCTGATCATCTCCTGCATTTTGCCGTTTACTTCCACCTTTTCCAGTCCGGCATATTTGCCGATCCCATGATCGATATGGGTTACAAAATCGCCGGGCTTCAACTCCCGCAGTTCTTTTAACGTGATGGCCTGTGATCGCTGGTAGCCTTTTTTCAGCTTGTATTTATAATAGCGGTCGAATATCTGGTGGTCGGTGTAACAGGCAATTTTCTGCTCCTTGTCCACAAAACCTTCCCTGATCGAAATGCTGATAGGTGTAAATTTAACAGCCTTATCCAAATCCTCAATAATAGCATACAGGCGTTCAACCTGCCGGGCCGAGTCGGTAAGGATAAAGTTTTCAATATGTTCCGCTTCGTTGTTTTTTAGGTTATGGATCAGCAGGCTGAAGTCCTTATTAAACGATGGCTGGGGCCGCATTTCAAAGTTCAGGCTGAACGTAGGCTGATAAAAAAACTGCTTGCCATACTCAACCACCGCAAAATCATGCAATTGGCCGGCAATCATTTTTTCATCCGTAAATCCAAATTTCGGATCTATCCAGCCAGGGTTTTGCGTTTTGTCATCCGCAGAGAGGGCGTTCCATAACTGAACCGCTTTTTTATTTCCGCCCTGGATGATGTCGAAGGTGAACTGCACGTCTTTTATCCAAACCTGGGTATCGGGGTCTACATATTCCAGCAGGGAAATATTGTTCTCAGTCAGGAATTTCGATTGGACGTTCGGCACGATGGTGACGCTTTTCACCTGCTCAACCGAAAGCTGGCTTTCCACCTCGAATGTGCGTATTGACTCGATCGAATCACCAAAGAACTCTACGCGGTAAGGCAGCTCGTGTGAAAAGGAAAAAATGTCGACAATACCGCCCCGTATCGAAAACTGTCCCGGTTCATACACAAAATCAACCCTGTCAAAATCATACTCGATCAAAAACTCGTTGATAAAATCAATATTAAGCTTGTTGCCAACAGAAATTTCGAGCGTATTTTTCTCGAGCGATACCCGGTCTATAACTTTTTCAGCAAGGGCCTCCGGGTAGGTGACGATCAGCTGGCCGAACTCGCTCGAATGGCTGAGCTCATTCAGCACTTCTGCACGGGCCAACACATTGCTGCTATCGGGCTGGGTAAATTCAAATGCTTTACGATAGGAGGAGGGGAAAAGAAGCACTTCTTTCCCGGTAAGGTTTTCCAGGTCGGCCTGGAAATAGGCGGCTTCTTCGCGCTCCGGCAGCACAAATATCATGTGCTTGTGCAGCAAAAAATACGATGCTACCGCCACCGCCGAATCACCCGACCCGACCAACCCACGCAACTGGATCCTGGGATTTTTCCCGGCATTTAAAGCTTGCGCCAACGCCGCCACCCGCTCATCAGTCTTATATCTTTCTAAAATATCACGGATATTCAAACCGACGCAAATATACGCAAAAATGAGCTTTGGACAGCACGCCGAAGGTCAAAGCAGGGTTACTGCAAACAATCTGACGCCCTAATCGCTTTTAGCTATGAAATTATTTTGTAATTTGAACTTAGATAACTGTAAATTAGCAGAAAGTCCGAAAGTCCGGAAGTCCGAATCCCGATAGCTATCGAGACCGGAAGACGCTGCAACTGACGTTTCGGTAGAAAATAACTCAAGTTATAGAAGATGAATTTTGTCAAGAAACCTGCGATCTCATAGCAGACCGCCAATGGCACCCTAACCAATAGATTAACCAATGAAAAATGCAATTATTTCGGGCCTGATTATAGGCATCTTAAGCGTCTTGTGGATATTCATTATGCACCTCATCGGCATTTCACCTCAACCCGGTTCTGTTAAACCGATAGAATTCGGGTCGGTGCTTATCCCGCTGGTTGTACTGTATATCGGAATCACCAATTATAAAAAAACGGATTGCAAAGGGAAAATGGGCTTTTTGGAAGCGCTGATCCAAAGCTTTAAAATATTAATTATCGGTGGGATCATTGCTGTTGCTGCATCGATAATTTACATCAGCGAATTTACCAAAAACGGCAATTTAATGGTGTTTTCAGAACGGATATTCGGCGCGCTGCTGGTGGGTATCCTGTTTGCCCTGGGGGTATCGGTACTGCTGACCAACAAACGTAACAAAGTTGATTAGGAGATTATTCGACCGGTATTTCGAGTTGGCGTTCTGGATAGCCGCCCTAACCTGTTTGGCTTTTACCAACCCATCCAGCCAATCTCATTTTAGTTTATGCCCGTTAAAACTGCTGGGCTTTAAATGGTGCCCCGGCTGCGGTTTGGGCCATGCTATTTCGTTTCTTTTTCATGGCGACGTAAGCAGCTCCTTTCATGCGCATTGGCTGGGCATACCGGCCCTTATCATTATCCTTTACCGGATTTTCACGCTCGCGGGTCAGCGTTTCCGCGAGAGCAGGATTACTGCCGCCGTCGGAGAGCAGCCTTTAAATCCAGTGAGATAATCAGAGATATTGTCAAAGAACGTTTTTGAAAACGGATCGCCCGTTTCTGATCAATTCTACTACCCCCCCCCAACGTGCCCACAAATTATATTATGTAATCAGGCATTTTGCGGCCAAAAACGCCATCCGGGCTGGTAGCCTGATTGGGGAAATTTGGAATTAATGCACTAATATTTAGCCTTTTATAGTGTTTTTTATTTACGTGAAGGTGATGTGGCAACTGTGTTTTGGTATGTTTTATTGCTATTTAATGCGAGGCTAATGTTATGTTTTGTTGTTGTTTTTCTATGTTTTTGGGGTGCTAATGCGAGGTTAATGCTATGTTTTTTGCGGGTTATTGTTATGCATTTTTTGATAAACTTAAGGCTGACCGTTCTCTTTGCAATCAGGCAAATAAAGTTAAATTGTTGATTATGAGTAGCTGAAAGAACGATATTTAAGGCAACTTACGGCACCAACATCTTGCGAACTTTGCGAAATACCCCCAATTTTATAAAAAAATACGGTGGACGGGGCCGCTTCTAATTTGAAAGCAAAAGAGTAAGGTGAAATTTGCTGCCGGGACTTGCTAACAAAGTTAGTATTTTATTATGTCCTGTCAAGAGTAAATTTTCCACATTATGGTCTGGAGTAGCGGTAGCGCAGTGGGCGTGAAAGCGTTTAGGGAGTGACGGGGCAAATAAATTAGATATTGGTTGAGTTGGTTAGTCGGCGACAGGAGGCTCCTATGGAGCCCTAAAATCGTTTGATTGTTTGGCTATAAACAGGACACCCCTTCGGGGTGGTCGCTTTGAAATAATTGAGCAGCCATATGTCAAGTATGAAATGGAAAGGCGAACATCAGTGGCATGGAAAAGAACTGAACGCGTGCAGTGAGAAGATTTTGAATCAAGGTTGTCTGTCAATTTCATAACCTGCACGAGACGAGGGGCGGCTTTCACCGTTCAAACCAGCGTTTTTACCGGCTTTTTTTCTCCGCCAGCCATATTTCAATTGCAGGATTTTTGATTATACATTAGTTTTACTGTATTAAATCAATAAAAACTAAAGCAATGGACTACCAAAACCCGTATATGGCTTTCCCGGGAATGACTCCCGAGGAATTTGGCTTTTTGCAACAAGGGACGGCCGAAATGACTGACGCGCAGAAAACCCGTTTCTATATGATCTACAGCGGAAAACGCCGCAACCCCTCGGATATCCTCCTTGTTACGCTGCTTGGATTTATTTGGATATCAGGCATTCAACGCTTTTTAGTGGGGCAGATCGGGATGGGACTATTATATTTTTTCACCGGCGGCCTTTGCTTTATTGGCACCATCGTCGACCTGGTGAACCATAAATCCCTTGCAAACGATTATAACCGCACCATGGCTTATGAAAGTTTCCAGATGGTGAAGATGGGTTACTGATCGAAACTTATTTACGAATTTAGTTTATAGCAAACGACGACAAAATGGATATTCATCAAAACCTATATTTGGCGTTCCCGGGCATGACACCCGAGGAGGCCGCCTTTTTGCAGGAGGGTATCGCCGGTATGGACGAAGCGCAGGCAAATCGTTTTTTCGCGTATTACGAAGTGAAAAGAAAGGACCCAAACAACATCTTGTTACTTGCCGTCATTGGCACATTGGGAATCGCAGGCTTACAACGCTTTGCAATAGGTCAGATAGCATTAGGCTTCTTATACCTTTTTACATTTGGGTTCTTTTGGATAGGAACAGTGCTGGATTTAATCAATTATAAGCGTATCACGGTTGAATATAATCAAAAAATTGCTTATGAAAGCTTCGAGATGGCGAGGCTGAGTAGCTGACAAAAGCCGATGTAGATGAGGCAAGCGAGTTAAGCAAACACGAATTTCACGAATGAAGACGAATTTTACAAATTAAAAACATGTCTAATTCGTGCCAATCAAATTCGTGAAATTCGTGTCTGATTAATTCGTGAAATTAGTGCCTATGAAAAAGATATTTACCTGCATCCTCGCCCTTTTCTTATTCGGGGCCGCAAATGCCCAGCAAAATAAAGACGGCTATGTATTGCCAACTGATACTGCGGTTCTCCGAAAGCTTAGCCAATGGCAGGATCTTAAATTCGGACTTTTTATGCACTGGGGGCCGTACAGCGAGTGGGGCGTAGTTGAAAGCTGGAGCCTTTGCCCCGAAGACGAAGGCTGGACCCAGCGCAGCGGCCCGTATGCCGCCGACTATTTCACCTATAAAAAAGCCTATGAAAACCTGCAGACCACCTTTAACCCAACGCGCTTCGACCCGGAAAAATGGGTTAAGGCTGCAAAAGACGCCGGCATGAAATACGTGGTTTTTACCACCAAGCACCACGATGGTTTTTGCATGTTTGATACAAAACAAACCGATTACAAGGTTACCAGTCCCAAAACGCCGTTTTCCACCAATCCCAAAAGCAATGTGGCCGATGAAATATTCAAAGCTTTCCGGAAAGAGAATTTTATGATCGGCGCGTACTTCTCCAAGCCCGATTGGCACAGCCCCGACTACTGGTGGCCCTATTTCCCGCCCAAAGACAGGAATGTAAACTATGATCCGGCAAAACACCCCGAAAGATGGCAGCACTTTAAAGACTATACCTACAACCAAATACAGGAATTGATGACCGGCTATGGACGGGTTGACATTTTGTGGCTCGACGGCGGATGGGTAAGGCCGCTAAACCATGCCGATTCTATCAACGCGAAGGCGATGGGCAGCAAATACAACCAGGATATTGATATGCCCAAAATTGCAGCAATGGCCCGGAGCAAACAGCCCGGATTGATCGTGGTGGACCGCAGCGTGACCGGCCCTTATGAAAATTACACTACTCCAGAACAGGAAGTTCCTGCCGAACCGCTGCCCCATCCCTGGGAAACCTGCATGACGATGGGCACCTCCTGGAGCTATAAGCCCGGCGATCATTATAAATCGTCGCAACAAATTGTGCAACTGCTGATCAAGATCGTATCGCGCGGCGGAAACCTGTTAATGAACATCGGCCCTGGTCCCGATGGCGACTGGGACCCAGGGGCTTATAAACGCCTCGCAGATATCGGCAAATGGATAAAGATCAACGGTGAGGGGATCTATTCGTCAAAGGCCGTGGCGCCGTATTCATCCGATGATATATTTTTTACGCAATCAGCTGATGGTAAAAATGAATATGCCTTTTTAATGGCTAAGGATAACGAAGTAACGCTGCCGGCTACGCTTACCATAAACACAGACAATTCAACTAAGGTTAAAGCAGTTGCGTTGCTTGGTGTAAAACAAAAGCTAAAATGGAAACAGGAGGGCGGAAATATTACGATCGCTATCCCGGAGGCGCTGCAAAATAATAATGGACTTTTGTATGCCGGGGTATTTAAAATTATACACTAATTGTCACTAATAGGATCGAATTGAATAGACACGAATTTCACGGATTGAGGCGAATTTCACGAATGGAATAGACACGAATTTCACGAATGGAATAGACACGAATTTCACGAATTGAAAAGACACGAATTTCAAGAATTGAATGGGCACGAATATTATGAATGAAGACGAATTTCACGAACCGGATTAGCGTTGATTCGCAAAAATTCTTGTACTGATTAGTTGTAACATTAAAAAAGCAGCATTTGGAACCGATCAATCATATAGTCGAATACCTGATTATTGCTGAACCGAACAGCGATACAGGGAATTTTACCGTCCGGACAAAACAAATTTTTGAATCAGCTTATGGTTGTCTTTATTCTTCCGCCAGCAGCCCACACATCACTATTGCGCATTTTTTATGCTTAGCCACCCATGAGCAACGGTTGTTAAGGCGTCTAAAAGTGATTGCTGCTTCTACGAAACCTCCGGAGGTGGCCATAAACGGATTTGGCCACTTTGAAAAACATACTATTTTTCTCAATGTTACAAGCGCCCGGGCGCTGATCGACCTTGGGCGCCGTGTAGAAAAAACCTGCAGAAACTCAACAATTCGTAATATAAAAAGCCTCTCTCCAAGCTTCACAACAAGCGCTCCCCATCTTACGATAGCCAGGGGAATGACGACCGATCAATTTAATAATGCCTGGACCGATTGGAGTGGAAAATCTTATAAATCATCATTTCAAATAAAGGAGTTGGTTTTGCTAAGACGCATTTTTCCGTTGGATAACGCCACGCCATATGCGATTGAATGTAAATTATCATTGACAGGCTGGAGTGATTCGCCAGTCCAAGCTAAATTGCCTTATTAGCGCAAATAATAAAAAAACTAAATATTATATATTCACCGGCACCTCAAACGAGTGTTTTAAATTCGTGTAATTCGCAAAAATTCGTGTAATTCGTGTATATTCAATTCGTGTCGATATGAAGCTTTCTGTCTTAACCGCCTATCTCGAATCCCTGGCGCCACTTTCCTACCAGGAAGATTACGATAACGCCGGCCTCATCGTCGGGCACCCCGATCAGGAAGTGTTCCAGGCGCTGGTCTCGCTGGATTGTACGGAAGCGGTGGTCGACGAGGCAATCGCGAATAACTGCCAGGTGATCATTTCGCACCACCCCATCGTTTTCCGCGGCCTAAAAAAGTTCAACAGCAAAACCTACGTGGAACGTGTGGTTGAAAAGGCAATCCGTAAAGGCATCGCACTGTACGCCATTCACACCAACCTGGATAATGTGTTAACAGGCGTCAATGCCAAAATTTGCGAAACGCTGGGCTTGAAAAACTACCGCATTTTGTCGCCAAAGGCCGGGATACTTAAAAAATTGGTTACTTACGTGCCGCTAAGTCATGCCGAAGCTGTAAGGAATGCCCTTTTCGACGCAGGGGCAGGAAATATCGGCAACTATAGCGAGTGCAGCTTTAGTACAGAAGGCAGCGGAACTTTTAATGGAAATGACCAAACCGATCCCTACGTCGGCAAACCAGGCCTGCGCCATACCGAAAACGAAGTACGCATCGAAACTATCTACCCGGCTGTGCTGGAAAGCAAGCTTTTGGTGGCGCTGATCATGGCGCATCCTTACGAGGAAGTGGCCTATGATCTTTACCCGATCACGAACGCAAATCAACAAGTTGGGGCCGGTATGATCGGCGATTTGGAAGTTCATATGCAGGAAGAGGAGTTTTTGTACCACCTGAAACAAAAAATGCGGGCGCATGTGATACGGCATACTGCATTCACTGGTAAAACGGTTAAGAAGGTAGCCGTGTGCGGAGGGGCCGGCAGCTTTTTGCTAAAACAGGCCATTGCGGCCGGCGCAGACGTATTTGTGACCGCGGATTTTAAATACCACGAGTTTTTTGACGCCGAGGGAAAGCTCGTAATTGCCGACATCGGCCACTTTGAAAGCGAGCATTTTACACAACAATTATTGTATGAAAATATCCGGAAAAAATTTAGTAACTTTGCCGTCCGTTTAACAGAAGTAAATACAAACCCCGTCAAATATTTTATTTAATGGAACAAACCGTAGAAGAGAAGCTGAAGGCTTTATACGAACTACAAACTATCCACACCAAAATTGACAGGATCCGCCAGGTTCGAGGCGAATTGCCGATGGAAGTTGCCGACCTTGAAGATGATGTTGCTGGCCTCGAAACCCGTATACAAAAGATTAAGAATGAGCTGGATGATTTGGAAGATGATATCGTTACCCGCAAAAACCTTATCAAAGATTCACAGTCGAATATCAAAAAATATGAGACCCAGCTGAATGAGGTTAAAAACAACCGCGAGTACGACGCCATCTCAAAAGAGATTGAAATACAGGGCCTGGATATCCAGGTGAGCGAAAAGAAGATCCGTGAATTCGGATTCGAAATAGCTACCAAAACCCAGGTTTACGAAAAGGCGCTGGGCGAGCTTGATTCGCGCAAAAGCGACCTTGACGCAAAAAAGGAAGAACTGGGTACCATCACTTCCGAAACCGAAAAAGAAGAAAGCGACCTTGCCGCTTTAGCCGAAAAAGCCGGTAAGAATATTGAAGACCGCCTGCTGATTGCCTACAACCGTTTGCGTAAAAACGCAAAAAATGGCCTGGCAGTAGTAACTATCCAGCGCGACAGCTGCTCGGGCTGCTTTAACCAGATCCCGCCACAGCGTCAGTCGGATATACGCCAGCGCAAAAAGATCATCGTTTGCGAACATTGCGGCCGTATCCTCATTGATGAGATGATGGCGATGGAAGCGGAGCCTGCGTAACCCGCCCCGCCCCCCAACCCCCTAAAGGGGGAGTAGAAGATATTAAAGGCGTCTAATCGGCGCCTTTTTTTGTTGCGACGAAACTTGCGAAGTTTTAAAAACTTCGCAAGTTTTAAATGCTATCACTTGCCGTCGATTTTCTTGTTGTAAAGCCCAACTAATTGCTCCATTTCCTGGCGTACGGCAACGATTATTGTATTTCTGTTGTGCACGTAGTTTACGTTGACGTGCTTTCCGTCCAAAAATCTTTCCAAATCTTGCAAGTCCACTTCCCGGTGCAGAAATGTGTTCCCTATGTAAAAATCAAACGTAGAAAAACAAGTGTGATCGGTTGTTTGAGAAACAAGATTTTTCTTGTTGTTAACATAAATGTAATAAGCTTTGACTCGTATTTTCTCATGAAGCAGTTTCTGGTAATATTTTACCGGTGTATAGAACGGGTTTTGATAAATCAATGTTGGCGGATAAACTCGACATTCGTCAAACCTTTCCATAAAAAGCTTGCCATTTGTACGCCACACTAAGTATTTAATATCGTAGCTAAAACAGGTATCTTTCTCCATCATGCGAGGCGGCCGATCATTGCATTCTACGTAATAACACAGCAGCGTGTCTACTTTGTTTTTTTAAGTTCCTGGATCTTTTGATTGATTGTTTGCTTGGTGACTGACGAACTATCAAACTGCGCGATACATCGTGCCGATAATAGAAGTGATAAGGTCATTATTAGGAGAACGCGCATTGGGATAGGAATTTAATTACTAAATTGCTGTTAATTATCGGAATTCGAGAAATGAAATCGACAATTATTTTCCTGCCTTTTTGCATTTTGATAGCCGGGCATTCAGTCGGTAGCAAGGCCGAAGAAATCTCTATCCATAAGTTATGGTCGTTTTTAAAATATGACGTCGTGAATGTCAATATAAACAAAGGGGTTGGTTTCGGCGCCAGTGAGGGTTTAAAATTCCTTGACTTGACTAATGCAGACTCTTTAACTTTTATTTACGAAACCAAGCCCACCGTTTTACCCTATCAAATAAACGGAAACACCGTGGTGGTCCAAATGGAAAACAAACCCTTCGAATTTACAATTTGGAAGTTAACCACCGACGAATTGGTATTGCTTGCCCAGGGCTATAAGTTAGACCAGAATGGGGTACCCGAGAACGCGATCGGCCTGTTCTTTAAAGCAAAATAAAATTGAAACAGCGCCTCACCTATTTCATCCTCATCATCCTCACTATCATCCTCGGCCTGCTATCTCGTC
>Ga0206864_1107_pt1 | contig 28449 bp, 29 predicted proteins | sample Alteio_BWOrgCont_42_FD_152632 | JGI IMG/M metagenome (GOLD analysis project Ga0206864, IMG submission 152632) | Enriched cells from forest soil in Barre Woods Harvard Forest LTER site, Petersham, Massachusetts, United States -... | ecosystem: Environmental > Terrestrial > Soil > Temperate forest >...
ATGATCTCCTGGGCAATGCCGCGTATTAGCAACTGCATAAAACGGTCCGACTCCTCGCGCCCCGTATAACCCATTCTCTCCGATTTTTTCAGATTTTGATTATAACGAATCATAAAATACTTCATATAGGATTCCGAGATTAGACCAAGCATCTTTGCCCTGTACATGATCGCAGATAAAGCAATACCGTAATTCTTTTTAATGAACTGCAGCTCCTTGGTAAATACCGTCACCCGCTTACCCCCAAAGTAATCCAGCAACTTCTCGTCCGGTAACAATACGCCACCGGCGAAGGCATCGCAAAACCGCTCGCATTCCCTTTCGTCAAAGTCATCTAACCTCAAGTACACGTGGGCCAGCTCATGCAGGATCGTAAAGCGCTTTCGCACCAAAGGGATATCTTCGTGGTCATTGAATACAATGACTGCCACCTCATTACCGATAATGGTTGACATGCCCGAAAAGGACGGATCGGCGATCACATGGTACACTTTGATATTGTGCTCCTCTAGCAATTCCACGCAATTGTAAATAGGATCATTACCCGCTTTTAGGATATTACGCATTTCCTTAACAGCACCGGGGATATCCCCCATATCCCTGATCGGGTAGGAGCGCAGAACAAAGGAGGTACGATCAGTAATGCCTAATAAATTTTCCAGCTCGAGGTATCTTTCCAGATATTCCTTAGTGGTAGATATTACCCGTTCCTGTTCCTTTACCGGCAGTTTCTTCAGCTTGCGGAACTCCACCTGGTCCAGCTCAACTGAAGCATCTTTAAAGAAATAGTCAAGGGTGACGTTTAAAGCGGAGCAGAGCTTTGATAAAGTATCGCTGTCGGGGGATTGTTCGCCGGTTTCCAAACGGCTGAGCGCCTGCTTGGATAAATCGCCGTTCAACTGATCTGATAAGTCCTGCAATGAAAGCCCGCTCATCTTCCGGGCGTTCTTAAGTCTTTCAGGAAACTGCTTCATAAATAAAGATAAGACATTAATATGTTCTTTTGTCAGTTTTTCACATTGATGTGGACAAAATTATAAAAAAATTCCATATTGTCCAAATTTTTTATATACCTTTGCATTGGAATAAAAATAATGAAATACGAAGATGGAAAACAAAGAAACAGAAAAAGGAACCCTTGAGTTTAAAATCAACGGAAAAAAATATGAGTGGCATCAGGAATACATTACAGGTGCTGAAATTCGCAAACTGGGAAATATTCCGGCTGATGACGAAATTCTTCTTGCCATAAAAAAACCTTGGGAAGATGAACCTGTTCCCGATGATAAACAAGTAAATTTGGCGAGGCCTGAAATAGAACATTTTTATTCAAAAGATCGTAATTTTAAAGTAGCGCTTATTGTAAACGGGCGGCCTAAAGCTTGGAATGAAAAAACAATAACATTCGAACAATTAATAGTTCTGGCCTTTGGCACGTATGATCCCAACCCTAACAAAGTTTACACAGTTACTTATGATCGGGGGCCGCATGAAAACCCGGAAGGTAGTATGGTGAAGGGTGAGAAAGTTTTTGTTAAAGAAAAAATGATATTTAATGCTACAGCAACAGATAAGTCGTAGCCCGGATTTAAAGCGACTGAGGGACGAAGGATATGAAATAGAGGTGAAGGCCGGCTACCTCATTGCCCATCATATACCATATGTTAATACTCATCGCGAGGTTAAGTTCGGGAAACTGATTTCTTCACTTTCTTTAAATGATAATGTCACCATTAAGCCGGATAACCACGTCATCAATTTTATGGGAGAATATCCTTGTAATAACGATGGCACAATTATTACCGGAATTCAACATTCCGGCCAATTGAATCAGCCCTTGTTCGATGGAATGGTGATTAACTTTAGTTTTTCGAACAGACCGGCAAATGGTTATAATAATTACTATGAAAAGATCATCCGTTATGTTGAAATTATTTCTGCCCCCGCCAGGTCTGTCGACAAGACGGTTACCGCAAAGACATTTAAAGTCGTTGAGGATAATGAAGATGAAACAGTTTTTAAATATATCGACTCTAATTCCAGCAGAAGCAATATTTATCAGCTGAATTCGAAATTTAAGGGGCAAAGCATCGCGATTATCGGGCTAGGGGGAACCGGCTCGTATGTGCTGGATTTTGTGGCCAAAACCCCTGTAGACAAAATCCTTCTTTTTGACGGCGATGATTTTCTGCAGCACAATGCATTCCGTTCCCCCGGCGCTGCCTCAACGGAAATGCTTAACCTGCACATGAAAAAAGTTGACTACTTCTCAGCGATCTATTCCCATATGCACCGGGGGATACAAGCGGTTCCCGAGAATGTCACCGAGGCAAACATTGAAATGCTGAGAGGTATGTCGTACGTGTTTATTTGTATCGATAATAATGCGGCAAGGGGTATGATCATTTCAAGACTTAGGGACTTTGGGGTAAACTTTATCGACACCGGCCTGGGGGTGAATGTCGTGGACGATGCGTTAATCGGCACCATCAGGGTTACTTTAGGCACGACCGTAAAAAATGATCATATCCCCAATAGGATTGGTTCAGCCGAACACGATGATAACGACTATGCCACCAATATTCAGATCGCCGACCTGAATGCGCTTAATGCTTTGATGGCGGTTATCAAATGGAAAAAGCTATGCGGATTTTACCAGGATTTAAAACAGGAGCATCATTCGACTTATACCATCAATACTGCTCAATTGATCAATGAAGATACCATCGAATAAATTATTATGAGCAAAGGAAAAGACCTGTCACCTATTTTTGACTTAAGAAATACTTTTACGGTCATCGGCCTTACAGGGCAGATCGGTTCGGGATGTTCCGAAGTCGCCGAGCAGTTGTCAAATGGCTTCAGGTACAGCGACTTTGAAGATCCGCGCGAAGTTGGTTTGGCCGGGTATCCACCGCAACTTAAACATAATTCCTATCGCAAATACCGCATAGTTTACCAATACGCCATTAAAAATTTTAAAGGGTTCACCAGGATCAATTACAAAGATATCCTGGTACTGTTCCTGCTTCAATTTTCCCTGGACGAGTTTATCGCATTTTTACAAACACCTGAATTGCAGGATGAATTAAAAGCGTTCGGCCTTGGTTATAACTTCAGTCCCGAAATTGAAATGCTGAACCAATTGAGAGCCGAATTTGATGGGTTTTCAAATGAATACCGGTTGATCAGCGACAAGAAAAATGATGAAGGTAGCAGCTTCCTGACCGACTTGTACGAATTTTATTTTAATTCGGGATTTCTGCAATTTTGTCAAAAGGTGCATAATTTGTTGCGATCCTCTTCGAGACTCAAGCGTAATAAACTCCTTCAGGTCGTCGCCAATAACCTGAGGCGGTCTGGAAAACCCTTTCAATTTTCTGAACCCGAGGCAAATGAAATTTTCACAATTGTGGAAGTGATCAACGATGTTATAAAGGGCTATAGAAGGTCCCCGGCAGGTATCCAGCGGACCCAGATTGTCATTGACGATCTAAGGAACTCAATGGAGATCATGTTCTTTCGTCAGCGTTTTGCAGCTTTCTACACCATTGCCATTAACCGTGATCCTGAAAAAAGGGAAGAAGCTTTAAGGAAGAAATATAATGGTACGCCGGATGCCTACCATATGGGGGAAGATTTGTGGAAAGAAGAATATAAAGGAGGGAAAAGCCATGAATTTTACAAGGCGAATATTTCCGCGTGTATCCAGCAGGCCGATATTCATATTTCCTTTTTAACAAAAAAAGAAGCTGCGCAGTTAAATATTCAAGCTGCGGGTCAGCTCAATGAGACAGCTGATCATACGTCACCGTTTTTTAGCTGGAATATGCAGCTTTTGAAATATGTGTCGTTAATCAGCCAGCCTGGGTTAGTTCCGCCTTCCCCGGAGGAAAGGTGCATGCAAATGGCCTATACGGCTAAACATAATTCCGGGTGTATATCGAGACATGTGGGCGCGGCCATCACAGACGAAAATTATTCGATCAAGGCAATCGGATGGAATAACACACCTGCCGGGCAAGTTCCCTGCGTGCTTCGAAATGCGGAAGATCTGCTGGGTAAAAAGAACGATATTGAAGCGTTTACGAAGTTTGAGAAAACTGATGGTAAGCTTTGGGACGCGCTGGACGTCAACTTCCGTAACCAAATTGCGGAAAATCAGGATAACCTGAAGGGTAGAAATGTTTGTTTCTGTTTCAAAGACCTCAAAAATTCTTGTTCTGATGGCAAAAATCAGGTGCATACCAGATCCTTACATGCTGAAGAGAACGCTTTTCTCCAAATAGCGAAATATGGCGGCGGTGGTATCGAAAATGGAAAATTATTTACGACTGCCAGTCCGTGTGAACTATGCGCAAAAAAGGCATATCAATTAGGGATTAAGGTGATCTATTATATAGATCCGTACCCAGGTATATCGGATGACCATATCTTATCAACAGGTTCTAAACCTATTAAACCGCGATTGTTTAACGGAGCCATCGGTAACGCCTATCATTGGTTATACGATCCGGTGATGCCTTATAAGGATGAACTGACACTTCTTCTTGGTAATAAATTTGATGACTATGCTACTCAACAAGCTAAGAAGGCAGAGAAATTCAAGGAAGAGGCCGACCAGTTAAAGGTCGAGTCGGTAAAAAAAGACCAGGAAATCGAGGGATTGAAGCGAAAGATCATCGAGCTTGGAGGACAACAGCCATGAAAATAACGCATCAGTTTGTCGAATTTATCCCTGACCAGATTGAGGAAGGTATTCTTTATATCTCTATAGAGTACTGTACAGCGATTCATAAGTGCATATGTGGTTGTGGAAACGAGGTGGTTACACCGCTTTCTCCTACCGATTGGGAACTGACTTTTAACGGCAAAACAGTTTCCTTGAGCCCGTCAATTGGGAATTGGAGTTTTGAATGTAAATCTCATTACTTCATCACGCGTAATCAAATCCGCCAGGCGAAGCCATGGAAAGATTGGGAAATCGAAAAGGGCAGAAAAGAAGATGCAGCTGATAAAAAAAAGTATTTTCGAAAAAGGAAAGATAATAAATAAAACAGTTTTCAATTTTAGTTCTATCCCTCATTTTTCAATATTCATCTACAATCTATAAGAGCGATTCAAAGTTTTTAATCTGTTATTATTAAAATATGAATTTTTAAAATATTAGTTTACAAACTCTAAATTAATATAATGAATTGTCAGGATTTCAATGCAGCCGTTTTGACTTTTTATCTTGGCCGGGAAGAAGCTGCATATAGTCATCTCGGAGTCACTGTCGAGGAATTTAGTGCAATTTCCCTTGGATAGCATACCAATAGCGCGAAATCGCAAATAAAGCCGTCTCCGTCCCAACATATCGTAGTAGGTCTTTTTATTCTATTTTAATAACGTTCACCACTTCATTTTACATCGTATCAAATGAATTTAAAATAAGAATTGGTTTTGCTAAAAAAATTAGTAAATTTGTTATTTCTAATATAACTAGGTTTTAAATATATTTGACAGATATAACTTATCTAAATACTCAATCAATTAACTCTTAAACCTATCGCACATGAAAATTAACCGCTTCGTAATCCACGAATTAATTAAAGAGGCAAAAAAGAAAGAAGAAGCCGTTGGTGAGCCGGAATTGGTGTTATCCAAAAAACTTTCCGCCATTGACTCTTCTTCAGAAATTCTGATCGAGGAGATACATAAATCCTTCAGCGGTCACACTTCTTTAAAACATACGCATTTTGCCGACCGTAACGATAAGGTTTTTAAAAAATCTTTTGAAACTTATGTGAGTGACATGCGTGATGAGGTGTTTTATTCATTTTCCGAAGATTCGTTAAAAGAACTGAAGGTTGAAATAAGTAACAAACCGTTTGCTACGGGCGGCTATTATATATATGCAGATTACGTTCACGACCACAAACAGTTTATCGGCGTATTTTTGCTCAGAAAAAGGGCGGGCCTTAATTTAATTCTTAAGGATGGGGTTTTTGCTGTTGCTACCACAGAAAATCTAAATATTGATAAGATCGCCATGGGGTTCAGGCTGAATTATGAAATCTATAAGTCAGACGAATCGGAAAGGAATTATATAGCTTTAATAACTAATCAGCAGGACAAGTTGTCTGGGTATTTCAAGGACTGGGTGGTAGCTGCAGGTGTAATTAGCGATGAAAAGAATACAAATCAACTCATCAAGATACTTAACGGAATTGACCTCCCGAAAGACGACAGCGGAAACGATAAATACACTCGTGAAACTTTCAAAAAGGCATGTTTTGATTTTGTTGATCAGCACCCCGATAAAGAGGTTAATCTCAAAAACTTAAGCATCTATTTGTTTGGTGAGGAAAGAGACGCAGCTTTAAACGACTATGCTAATAGCAATCAAATCATTATTGACAATGAATTCAAGCGAAACTCATCTGCCTGGAACAAACTGATCACTATTAAAGCAAAGGTCGAGGGTATTGAATTGAATGTTGACTATACCAAGCTAAATGACAACGAGGTTGATGTACAGGAAGATAATAACATTATTATCATCCGATCGGAAGAATTGGTAAGACAGATCATAGAAAAGAAAAATGCTCCCTCAAATTCTTAGCGGCTTTGCTGACTTTGTACTTCAGAAAAAGAATGAGAATGCCGATAATGTTCAATTTGACGGCAAGCATCTTACATTAAAAGTAACCGCTGACGAAGCCAATAAATTAAAAGCCGACGGATTGCCTTTTAACGATCAGGACAGCCAGTTTGACCTTTTGGCCATATGGGATGATAATGTTCATGTTTTCTTCACAATCGAAGACTTTATTAAACGTTACAAGCCCCAGCAGAACTACGACGGTATCGTTATTTTGATCCTCAATTTTGAAGGCACTTACCTGCTCAAAGCTGAGAACGAAAATAGCCAGTCTACTATCAAACTGGCTAATTATAATGCCTTCAAAAAAATACTGGAATTCTTACTGTCAGCTACCAGCTTTATATCCTATCCCAACAAGGCTACACGGGAGTTCGTATTGATTTCTGAAAAAGGGGTAGTAGATATTGAATACGATCCGTTGGATCAACGCACGCTGGACATAAATCATCTCCCCGAGTTGTTTAAGAGATTAGAATCTTCTTTCGGAAGCGCCGAATACCAGGGATTTTTCCGGGACGCTATTATCGACACATTGACGAGGTTCACCAAGCAGGAACGGTTTTATCAGTTGTTGTTGAGCCTTTCCGTTTTGCTGGACATTGCTGAAAGGGACTATCAGTTCTTTATTAAAAAATTCGCTTTCGATAAGGTCAAATCGAAATTTAAGGAGGAGCGGAAAAGCTACTTTGATGACATAGAGAAGAGCATTGATAACGTTAACAAACAGGTTGTCGCCTTTCCACTAACATTTTCTGCCTCCGCTTTTGCTGGTTTCCAGGTAAAGGACAAGCCATTCATACTGGTTTTGATATTTTTAGCCTATGGCGTGTATACCTATATCGCATGGCGCGTTATCAATCTTTCAAAATCCAATATAGATGGCGTCGGAAAGGATATTATCTATGAAGCAAAAAACATCCGCAATATGTATGGCGTGCTCTTAAAGGAATTTCTACCTGATTTCAGAAAGATACGCGCCAGGATTAAACAGGTAAACTCACTGATCTGCATCCTGCGTTTCACGCTTATCTTTCTTTTGATCATATTTGCGGCCTTTACCATTTACCAAATATTTTTTAACCAACTGCCTGTTGATGCAGGCATAAAGCCAAAACTGATTTAGCATGATATTTAGAGGGGGAAGCATTAAGGATTTTATAGCGCACTATGTGGGGAACAGGTCAGTTGACGGCACGTTGAAGCTAACCAAAAATACTGGTTCGCCCGGCAGGCCGGAAGATAGGGAGACACTAAACAAACATTTCCTAGAACCATTCAGGGACGTGGATATACTTTACAATTTCTCGCATGAAATAGAAGTAGCGCTTAATGACGTCTACCATGTAGCCGAATCCATCTTTCAGGATAATGACGCTTTAATAGACGGTTCGCTTAATTTGGCTCAGATCCTCTTTAATAAAAGCCTACATCCGCAAATTAATCCGGGAGACTTCTTTTGCGTGCTTTTTAATGACTGTATCATTGAGGGTGAAATTGTCCAGGCTTTGGGCCTTTACAAGTTTGAAAATAAACAAACCTTTATCAAATCGGACTACGCTAACAGCAGGCTTTCCTTTGCTATTGAAAAAGGATTTACACAAGGAAAGATAGATAAGGGCGCCCTGATATTCAATATCAATAAAAGCAACGGCTATAAGGTGATGGTTGTTGATAAGAAAAATCAGTCTTTTGAAGCAAAATACTGGTTGGACGATTTTTTGAAGTTAAAATCTGAAACTACTGCCTATTCAACCACGCAGAATTTTTTGGACCTGACGAAACAATTTGTAACTAATCAATTGCCCGCAGAACCAGGTTTGAATAAGGTTGACCAGGTAGAAATCCTTCGCAAATCGGTGGATTATTTTAAAAAGCATTCCAGTTACAATGAACAAGAATTTGTTGGAGAAGTGCTGGGTGCGGACCAGCAAACACTTAGCACATTTAAAAAGTTTAAATCTGATTTTCAAACGGAAAGGGATGTGACATTTACCGATGATTTCGAGATATCCGGCAACGCGGTAAAGAAAGCTTCAAGGAATATGAAGAGCGTTATCAAATTGGATAAAAACTTTCATGTCTATATACATGGCAATGATAATTTAATCGAACGCGGGGTAGACCCGCACACCGGCAAGAAATTCTATAAGATATATTTTGACCAGGAGAGCTAACTATTCCCCGGCGCCGGGATCATCTGCTTTTGAGCCTGTATCGATCTTACGGACACGTTCAAGCAAATTGTTTAGACGTGCAAAAATTGCCGCAAAATCTCTGCTGTTTTCGTCGTAGATCATCTGTTCGCGCATCAGGGCATAATCATGTTCAAATGCAGGCAGGATACCTTCAGGCGGAATAAAGCTAATCGTAGTTGGATGATGCGTGTCATAATCAACCCCTGTTTTAAAGATAAAGTGCCGCCGATGCTCGACGATGGCATTATAATAAGCGTAGTCCGATAGGGCCGCCTCGGCATGTTCCGTGCCCATGAGCCGCTCTATATCATACAAATGCCGGGACATCCGCTCATAGACGATCCGGTCTAACGGACGTAGAAACTCTTCATGCAGTAAAAATATCTTTTCCAGGAAAGTCCTTTTGGGCTCAACGGCGTGTACCAAAAAACTTTCTCCGGACCAGGGGAATCCCGGCATGTATTCGCCGAGTAAAGATTGTATAGGAAGTTCAACTGCCGGTTCGTTCAACGAGCGGGCGCTTACTTCAAGTTTTACGCTATCCGCTATATAAGGTACCGGGTCTAACAGCGAACCGTAGCTGATCCGCAGGGTTTGCGGGTCAGTATCCGGTAAATCTGGTCTTATCGGATCGGCGGTAACAGCAACGATGCCGGTGGGTACACCCAGATTTGTTAATTCTTTTTCCAGCGCGGCTTTTAAGTGTGTAGATGTAAATGCGCAGGCCGTGCGTTTTAACTTTTTTACGCCGGCTTTGGTCAGTTCTTCCTCGAAGCCCAGAAAGCTTCTTTCAATGGCCACATCGATATCTTCTGAAAAACGTTCGATCAGGTGCCAGCCTTTGCTGAGTGAAGTACCTCCTTTAAAAGATAAATGCGGAGCAAACTCGCTTTGAAATAATGCCTTTAAGACCAGCGTTACCCACCAGTCTTTTTCTATCGCGTTGGTAGCGATGCCGCTTTTGATGCTGGCTTGTTGTATGGAAATCAGGCGCTCTGCATCTGTTAAATTAAGCCATTCAGTCATTAACAGGTTGTTTAAGCAGTTTAACGATCAGGTCGTTTACTTTGGCCGATGCCAGTTTAATATCTTCCATCAAATTTTCAGGGGATTCTTTTGCTAATAGCTGTTGTATCTGATACTTCATTTCCGGACTGATCTGGCTGGGGTTTAGTTCTTCCAACGCTTGGATCAGCAGACCGCTGATGGGGCCTTTCATGCCGAATTTTTTCGGTGTAACCGGTTTGAATTTTACGCCGCCTTTGCCGATCTTAATTTGGCGCGCCTGCCCGTCGGTAATATAGACCAGCTTTGCCGGTACCTGTGTGGAAAGCCCCAATTTATTCAAAGCATAAGCACCTGCGGGGCGTATTCGTATGTGCTCATGTTCGGCAATTGCTTCCGCTACCTCTTCCAGGGAAGGATAAAGCTTTCCAAACGTAGGGTGCTCTTTAGGCAGGAAATAAATCCCATGTGCCAGCCGCTCAATCTTTCCCTCTTTTGCGATCCGTGAGAGCACCTGTCTTACAGCGTCTTCCGTACCCATGCCGCGAAAATCCGTAGGAAATACAATACTGCCGGATTGCAGGGCATTTATTTTCGTTAATATTTCCTGGTGAACAGAATTCATGTCACAAATTTATATAAAAATGTGACAAAATCTATTATCGAAAGCGAATTAAGATGATGTAATAACGGGCTTTCAGTACAGCTATTTACAGGCTTGTGCCTTACTTTTCTTTCAGAAAAGTAAGGGTCGGGAAAGTTTTCTTTAGGATGCACTTCGGAAAACTCCGTTTTCCGAAGTGCATCCTAGGTAATGGCAAGAGTACATAATCCCCCCCCATTAAAATAGGTTCTATTTTTTAAAAAGCCGAATGAAAATGCTTTAAAGACAGTCAAATATAATAAAAAGTTTAAACAAAAAACAGACAGAATATCAAGTTACACTTCTATATACCAAGATGACGTAAGTCGAGTTAGTAAAACTTTTGTGAATTTTTTGTTCACTATTTTTGCTTGTTCACATTACCTGAACAGGGTAAGACACACATTACCCAAAGTAACACCCCGATATATTAAATAGGGGTTAATTATTTGCAAATCAATATATTATATTGAGTAATGGCTATATATTATATTGAGTAATGGCTATGCTGCCACGACATAGAATGTGGCCTTTATTATTTGCCGCGACAAATTCCGTTCAAACACTGCCTTTTTAATTTATAGCGGCATTGGTGTTGAATATGAAATGATTGCTAAAGGCGCAATAATCGACTGAATATTATATTACAATGTTAGGCAAAGAAAATTATCAGTTCCGACGTTAGAAATTCTATTAGAATAAGATATTATCGCCTAATGACGAATTCTTGAGATACTACTATTTCGGCCGGAGATCCAGGTAACCTTTAATTTGTCGAACCTATCTTATTACGTTACTTTTTATCCAAAATGAAATAGAAGTTGCCCCCCTGGTTATTGTGCGTCCCAAATTCAAATAAATCCGGCTCATTCCCCGTGGAGCTGCTAACGGCTTTAAGTACCAGGCCGTGGATAGCGATATCTGATAAATATTCAGATTTGTAAATGGTGGCATTATCATTTAGAGCCTTAATGACATTAGTCATAAATACACTCGTTACCGGGGATTTTTCGAAACCACATGAGGTTAGTACCTTGGTGCTGGAATAATTATATGCAGTGGTTTCCGCGTAACTCATGTGCTGTTTGGATATATCGCGAAATGCACCGCTGTAACAAGCATCCGACAAGATCAGCACGTGTTTTGCCTTGCAATCTGTTTCGACCAGCATTTCCCTGATCTTCTCGCTCGAGATATAACCATGATCGTAATCCGTACCGCCGCCAGTGATCCAGTAGCCGACCGGAGTGGTCTTGTCCTGGTTGTAAGTGCCATGCCCGGAAAAGGTGATCACTAGATTGTCGTGGCCCTTCATGCTTGCCATAACGAACCGCAGATTAGCAATGATATCATCGTAAGCTTTATCGACCAGCAAGTGAACATTTTGGTCTTTGAACCCGTAATTCGCCTCCAGTGTGATCTTAAGATTGGTTACGTCGCCGATAGTTTCCGGTATATTTTTGCTGGAGTCGAGGTATTTCGAGCAGGCGATTAGCACTGCATCAAAAACCGGAGGGTCATCTTTTGGAATGACCGGAATATGCGCATCTTCCGAACTGGCAATCGTTTTAAAGGTATAAGAGTTGGTCGCCGTCAGGCCCGCGCTGTTTTGAGCCTGTACATCAATTTCATTGGTAACACCGCTCACATTAATTGAAAAATACCCATCAGCCTGCAAAGCATCCCCTACATTTTGCCCGTTCACCCTCACCCATGCGATACCTGCAGGGTCTTTCACCTGGCCGCTTACCATCACCCGCCCCAAATTATCCGCTGTTATAATATTCCCCTCTTTTGGCGTGAACACATTGATCAACGGCAGAGCGGCAACTTTTTTGTCGGCTACTACGGGGATAAGCGTTTTAACGACCAGGTTCGTAACCTTGAAATAATAACCAGGCTCATCCGCTAAATTGTTTTCAAAATAGACCGTACGGTCAGTTGGAGATAAATTTCCGCCACGGTTTTCATCTGCCGGCACCGAACATATAAACTGGCGGTTGACATAAAAAGTATATTGGCCGCCCGCGAGCGCCATTTCATAATAATTCGACTCATTTCCGTCTTTTTCAGTATCGTCCGATCTCTTCAATTCGGTAAAGACATCTCCATCCTGATAGCCGATCGAATAATAAAAATGCTTTACGTGCTTGTTTGTTGTTGGATCTTTATCTTTTTGTTGGCAATAGGAGATATACATGCCTCTCAATTTGTCCCCCATATGCCCCCCGTCAAAAACAATCGTTTTCGTATGCGCTTTACTCAAGTCCCCGTCGTATTTTGCCATCCCCGACGGGCTGGCATCGCAAAGCACCTCGATATAATAATTGTTATCCCTCAGGCTAAAGTCTTTAGGGAACCAGTCATCTCCATGCACCACAAGGCGGCCGCTGTCGATAACAGCGTTTATTTTTTTACCCTCCTTAAAAACGTTAGGTGCCGTAAAATCTTCTCGGTAATAGGCATCCCCCAGACGATACTGCTGTAACAAGGGGTCTTGCGCCCATCCCTGGTGGGCCATCCATAAAAACAGGAAGATGCATAGGTTCTTTTTCATGTCATTTATGGTTCTCAAGGTAGATATCGTCAAATGAGCGTTTATAATTGCTCATGCCGGGCTTTCCCAATGTATTATAGATCAGCCAGTAACAACGCTCATAAGCCTCATCTTCAGGTACTTCCTTGCCTACAGCCAGGATAAATGATTTGATCATCGCTTCCATAGTCCCGTCGCGGTCCACTACGGGCCTGATTTTTGCAACGCTCACCGCGCTGCCATTCGACGCGTAGCCGATCTCAAAGGCGGCGGCCGTATCGGTCTGCTGGTAGCGCTCAATGACGTCGGCCGTCAGGATCAGGCTGTCAGTTTCTGAGACAAGCCGTTCCGGGTGTATTGTGCCGTCTGTCAGCGTAACCTGCAAAAAGAAATAACCTTGCTGGTACGCCCCGCTGTCGAAATGATACTTATTAAATTCCTGGACTAACAGGAGAGTATTGATACTGTCGGCAGCGCTCAGCTCGTCTGCCAGCACCAGTTGGCCCGCTTTGCCGAAAAATACCCCGTGCTTGGCTTGAAGGTGAATCGATGCAGCGATGGCCTCGACCAAAAAATTGCCCTCTTTTTTTGCGTTTGCAGAAGCATGCAGCTGTACATCCCCCTTCCCGGGGATCACCACCCAAAGTAAATCTTTCGGTGAATCATAAACGAGGGTCGCGTCCGGCGCAACGCGCTTGCCGTCTACGATCGCCGTTCCTTTTTTGTCGGTGATGTTCCCCGTATGATAGGTAACGAGGTATTGCCCGAAAGCTGGCGCACAAAGCAGCAAAGCCGCAAGAATGCCCATTAATCTGATTATTTTCATGGATTAGGTTTTATTTTTTTTTTTTAACCATATTAAAAAATTGCTGACATGTTCATCAAACCGGACATAACTGATCGCCGAAAGCACAAAACCGATCACTATCACATTTACGCTAATGCGAAAGATAAAAATACTGCAAAACGAAAGGAACAGCAGGAAGCTCGTATAGCTGAACCATTTCTTTACAAAGTCGGCTAATACATCCGAAAAAAAGCCCCGGAAGAATTTGTCCAGTTGCGGAAGCTGTTTGAACCAGGCATAATAGCTCAGCACGCTGTAGGCAGTCAAGATAAACAAAAACCACCACAGGGTAACGTAGTGCTGACCGCTGCGAAGCGTGAGGTAAATATTGGCAGCTACCTTTACGCCCTCCATCGGTTCGGCCTGTGTAGGTACTTTTTGGTCGAAGGTGCCCATAAAGACGACCTTTCCGTCTACATCGGCGTGGATATTCCCCGGCATGTCGCGCAAGTCCAATAGCATGGTTTCCAGTTGGTTGGTGGCAACCGGCGTGGCCTCGCCGTCTTTGTCGCTTTTGAGGTAATATTCCGGCCAGATATAATTGAGGCAAAGCTTTCCGTTAGCGGTCAGCAGGCTGCCCCGGAACCCGTAATTAACACCATCCGCCACGGAATGTACCAGTGCCGGTAAAGAGGGAAGGAGCGGGCTGGTTTCAAAGACCTTTACTTTATCCACATCTAAACCATAAGTATCGTAGCCAGCCGTGCCATAGCAGGCATGGATCACAGGAGTGTCGATTTTGCCGGAATCGATCTTGACGGGCACCAGCACATTGTTGACCTTCTTTATCAATGCATTCAGGGTATCGTCCACCCTGGGGTCAGGAGAATAAACGTCATAGAAGTCCTGGTCAAGCACAATGGCTTTCGGCTTTGCGCGCTGACTCATCAGCACCCCAAAAAACTTCACCAGGTCCTGGCGGTTTACCGCAGCCACGTGGTTGCGCCCGGAGCGGATCACGGCGATATCGTTCGCCGTATTGATAAAGGCAAGGCCACTGACATTCTCCGCACCGTGCAGGATATGGTCCCGCAGAAGCGTGACTTTCTCATAGAATTCTTCTTCAGGCTTGGTCGTGAAGTAAGAATTTATAAAGAACCAGTTGAGTACCACCAGTACCGCCCCGCTAAGTATGCTTAAAAATATTTTCTTCATTGCCGTGATAAGTGAAGGATCTGGTATAACATTGGCCTTTAGTATTTTGGCCAGGCTAAATATAAATATTATTGTAATTATTTTTATCTTGCTCCTCTAAATTTTTATCATATCATGAAGTTGTATTTAACCATCGTTTCATTATTGCTCCCAGGCGTCTGCGGGATGGCCGCTTACGGCCAACAAGGCGGGGATATTTTGTCCGACTATCGCCCGGGCAATCAGTTCTACCCGGGTGTTTTTAAGTTTTTTTTAATCTGCTTTAACTATTTTGATTCAATTAATTAAGGAATTTTCCTGCTTATATTTAAATACTTATTAGTAAAACGTTAACTGTACAACAGCGGCCTCCTTTAGACTTAGATCATGAGAACAATAATATTTATATGTTTATTATCCGCCATATTTAGGAATGCGTATGCGCAGGAAAAAGGGGATATTTTAAATAGTTATCACTACGGTGCGACAATTTTTCGAAATGATTTCGATGTGGACAAAGAAGTTTGGGGCGATGACCACCAACTACAGTACTATTCCAAAAATGGGGTACTTACTGTCTTTACGGTAGATTCCAGGCGTTTTAGACTGCCTGAAGGCGTAAAAGATTATGCTGTCGAAGTAAATTGTGACATGGGTTCAAAATCTTTTCCTCCTATAAGTAAAAGCGAGTTCCCCCGGGCGAAAACTAAAACTATAATATTTGATGCCTGGCGCGTAAACAATAATCTAAAGGGCGTTTATTTGTCCTTCTGTGCGGCTTCTAATTATCATAGTGATGGAGATGAGTTCTATTATGACAAAAGTTATATCTCCATAGGAAATATGGAGGGCGATGTTTTTACGGAGATGAAGAAAATAGACATTCCCGATGACGATGTAAATGATTTTCATAACATTAAATTCATGTCGGTGAATGGTTATTATTACTTTTATTATGGAAAAGAGTTTCTGTGTGCAATTTTGCAAAGTGATGCTAATCCTGATTTTGATGGAAAAGAAGGTTTTCGCGATCTGCTTTTCGAAGAAAATAATGGCAAAAGCGGTACGCTCGGTATAAAATATTACCAAGTAAAACAACTTTTGGCTACCCAAACTAAGGATATCATTCCTCCAACAATCACTTTGCTGACACCGGTCGATGACGGGAACGGCATACCGGAGGATGATAACGGCAAAATTTTGGTGAGCGGGCGGGTAACGGACACTTCCGGCGTCGCCTGGGTCAAATTAAACGGGCAGGACATCGGCAGCATACAGGCCAACGGCTATTTTTCCTTCAACGCTTCTTCCCTGTCCAGTAATATTATCATCCAGGCCTGCGATAAAGCGGGCAATATCGGCTCGAAAAAATTCTCGTTTAATATTATTCGTGACAGCCTTGTCCATATCCCGGTAATTCCGGTTGATCAGCCGCCCGTCTTCCATGCCGTCATTATTGCTTGTTCAAAATATAAAGATCCGGCCAAAAACCTCCCGGAAACCATCACCGAAGCCAATACGCTCCGCTCGGCGCTGACCAATTATGGGTTCAGTGATGCTCACGTGCACATGCTGATTGACAAAACTTATGACGAGATCGTCTCCACCTTACGCAATGTAATGGCCAGTATGCAGGCAAACGACAACCTGCTGATCACTTTTTCGGGACACGGCACCTATAACCAGGACAAGACCAACCCGGTGGGTTACTGGATAACAGGGACAGGTATGGACTATGATCACGGGTATATTTCGAGCGACCAGGTCAAAAACATGCTGAGCGAAACGGATTGCAAAGCCAAACATATCCTGATCCTGTCCGATGCCTGCTACAGCGGCGCCTTTAAAGATGCCGGTCTGGTACACATGTCTTATTCCGAACGGACCGCTTATAATTATGCAAGTACCAAGGTGATGACCTCCTGTGGGTTTGACAAGTCGCCTGCAAGCAGCGTATTTATGGCAGATGTGATCAAAGCCCTGAACGACAATGCAACGCTTTATAAGAAAAAATATTTATCCGATATTGGCATGTACGCGCAGATCGCCAATGCAGTGGTGGCGGGCTCGGGAGAGGAACCGAATATCTTTAATTTTGGCGAGCACGGTAACCAGGGCGGTAACTTTTATTTTATATTAAAACCATGACATTAAAAAGAATCATTGCAATAAGCTGCGGCTTGCTCAGTTTAGCATACCCTGCGTTTTCCCAGGTCAGGGATATTTATGCCGACCACGTGACCGGTCAGCAAATCTACCGCCAGGATTACAACAATGACGCGCATGACGGCGAGGGCGAAAATACCGTTTACAAGATATCCGGTGGGATCCTGCATGTGCACACGAGTTATGCGGAGCCTTTTACTTTACCCGATGGCCGCACAAACTACGAGGTCGAGGTCGAGTGCCTCCTGGGGATCAATTCTGAAATGCAGGCTAACCATTATAATCTCCACGGAACGACGACCATTATTTTTGATGGCGTTACCAATAGCAAACAAGACAACGGCTTGTTCGTTTCTTATTGTCTTGGTAATGAAAATAAATTTTATTTCTCTGTCGGTTCGCTGGACGGAACGCAATGGAAAATACTCCGGCAGATCGATTACAGTGATTTAACACATGAATATCACAAGATCAAGCTGGCGGTCGCTGACGGGATGTATTACCTGTACTGTGACAACCAGCTGGTCTGCAACCTGCCTATCAGTGAAGGTAACCATTACTTCGATACCGGGTCAGGCTACAGGAAGGTGTATTTTGAAAATAACTTCGACTATGACGTCAATCGTTCTTTTGCCATACAGTCCGTTGTCGTGAACCGGCTGGACAGCAAAGCGGTGGCCGACGTCACCCCGCCGGAGATCACCATTTACACCCCTGCGAATGATGGCAGCGAAGTCGCTGAAGATGACCAGGGCAAGGTGATGGTCAGCGGAAAGGTAACGGACGCGTCGGGCGTAGCCTGGGTGAAATTGAACGGGCAGGATGTCGGCAGCCTTCAAAAGGACGGCTATTTTTCCTTCAGCACCAACCTGGCTTCCAGTAACCTGATCGTGCAGGCCTGCGACAATGCAGGTAATGTCGGATCGAAAGCCCTCAGCCTGAGGCTGATTACCAGCGACGTCGCACATATCCCCATCATTCCGCCCGATCATCCGCCTGTCTTTCATGCGCTGATCATCGCATGTTCGACTTACCGGAACCCAAACGATAACGTACCCCAGGCCAGGACAGAAACTGAACAACTCCGGGCGGTCCTGGAACAGCAATATGGCTTTGCAGATCAAAATGTCCACGTCCTGAACGATGCAAGCTACGACAATATCGTGGCAACGCTCCGTTCCGTCCTGCGCAGCATGGACGAACAGGATAATTTGCTGATCACCTTTTCCGGTCACGGCACCTATAACCAGGACAAGACCAATCCGGTTGGCTATTGGATCACCGGGGAAGGGACGGACTATGACCACGGTTATATTTCAAGCGATCAGATTAAAAACATGCTGATCGAAACAGATTGCCAGGCAAAACATATCCTTATCCTGTCTGATGCATGCTACAGCGGCGCTTTTCGCGAATCCAACAAACCAAAATTTAACTTTGCCGAGCGCACGGCTTATAATTATTCCAGCACCAAGGTGCTGACTTCCTGTGGGTTTGAAAAATCTCCTGCTACCAGCATCTTTATGCAAAGCGTAATTAAAGTGCTAAGCGATAATGCGACGATCTACAAAAAACAGTTTTTATCAGATCAGGCTTTGTATGCGAATATCTTCAATTCGATTTCCCAAGGTGCATCCAATGAGCCCGACCTGTTCAATTTCGGTGCACATGGCAACCAGGGCGGCAACTTTTATTTTATATTGAAGCAATGAGCCGATGGATCAGAGATGCAATCAAACTATTTATGTAAAGTCACTAATAAAATGTATTACGTTAGATAAAGTCGAATGGCTTATCCAGCGTAATTAAATATCGTATTCGAAAATACAAGGAGAAAATATCAATAGGAATTTCGTTTATTTTCTAACAACTCACTTAATTTATTTCACTTTTTCGTGCCATTTTATTAATTTTGTTATGATCGTTCTACTTCGAAAAAAAGGCGGAAACAGCGAATAAATTGTTCTTTTTAAAGCATTACCCAAAGTAACACCCCAATATATAAAATAGGGGGTAATTATTTGGAAATCAATATATTAGAGTGGGGAATGGCCATGCTGCCACCCCGACACCGGAAAATAGAAAGCTCTGACGATAGTCAGGGCTTTTTTGTTTTCGGATGTATTCCCCACTACGGAATCAGTGTAGCTAATCCTGCCGGTTTATTATTTCGAGTACTGCGTCTTCATCATAGGCTGTATTTATTGCCCATTGTTTCCACGATTCTAATTCTTCATTAGCCAGTTTCAGCCTGTCAGTGGTCCAGGAAACGGCGTCCGCGCCGAGAGGGACGCGCAGTGGTGGTGCCGAACTCCTGCTCAATTGAATTATAGCATTTGCTGCGAGTTGCGGGTTACCCTTCTGACTGCCGTTGACTGCAGTGAATTGCTGGTTGAGATCGTCGACAAGTTGTTTATAATCCGGTTTGTCGCTTTCTTTTATTTGGGTTTTCCCTTTGTTAAAGAAATCCGTCCGGAACTGTCCTGGCTCAAGTATGGTTATCTTAATGCCGAAGGGGCTGACCTCTTTGGCCAGGCACTCCGACAACCCGTTCAAGGCGAATTTGCTTGCACTGTAAGCACTTCTTCCCGCCGTTCCCACTGAACCACCTATCGACGAGATATTAATGATATGCCCGGATCGCTGCTTCCGCATCTGAGGAAGGACTGCCTGGCAAGTTCTCAGAACCCCAAATAGGTTTACATCCATCTCTTTCTTGAATTCATTGATATCCAGTTCCTCAAAGATATCATAATAACCATATCCGGCATTATTTACCAGGACGTCTATTCTTCCAAACCTGGAGATGGTTTTCTCCGCTGCGGCTGAAACGGAATCCTGGTTTACAACATCTAATTCAGTCACCAAAACCAGTTGATTTTTAAGTGCCTGAAATTCAGCCAGGCTGTTAATGTCCCTCGCTGTTACAACTACAGCAAACCCGGCGTCAATTGCCGCTTTCGCAATTTCTCTTCCGAACCCGGATGAACACCCGGTGATCATCCATACTTTGTTTTCCATAAGTAGAAAATTTGAATTTTTAAATGCCTTTAGATGGAATTTCGGAGGCTTTTTAATAGGCGATATTTTCTTTATTTATTCGATCGTTAATTTTATTATTGTTGCTAACCGCCAGGTAAATTGCGGCAAACTGAATCGCTGCGATGATAAATGGACCAACAGTTTTAGATAGGTCTTGTTCATAAATGCCAATAAAGCCGTCTAAAAATTGTATTAGACCAGCAACTACCGCAAGGGTAATGAAAGCATTCCAATGTCTGCGGAATACGGACATAATGGTTAATGTTGCTATTGGAATACCTCTGGCACCAGCGTATAAGGCGAAGACGGTTATCGCTTTATCGGTAGTTATGTTGGCCGACAATAGTAAATGAGGGCTTACTATCCCCGCTACCGCAAAGCCCGTGGCAATGGCTACGTTCAAAGCCGTGAAGATTTTTAAAAATGTTAACGCTTTCATATTTTAAGAATTAAATTGTAATAAAACCTTGCCACCATCTATCGTATGTTGTATCGCTTCTTTCACTTTGTCCGGCGGGTATATTTTCGCAACAGGAACGTTTAATTTTCCCTGTTCCAGCAGTTGCACCGATTGGAGTATGGCATTTTTTAACTTAGGGATGTAATCAGGTAAATACATAAAGAACCCGTGGATCTGTATCCGTCTAAAAATGAGACCGATTTGGCTAACATTAATAGGTTCCCCACTCATCACAGCATAACAAACCAGGCAGCCACCATTGCCAAGAATTTCGGCGATGGAATTGGTTGCTTTACCGCCAACAGCGTCAAGCCCCAGTTTTATTTCTGCATTATTAGTAGCTTTCTTCGCTGCAACAACAACGTTTTCATCATCAACTAAAACAACGTCCGCACCTGCTTTCAGCGCCACATCAACAGCTTCTTTTCTCCTGACTATTCCTAATATTTTTATACCTTTTGATTTTGCGGCCGCGATGATGGCATGGCTTACAGAAGCATTGGCCGCGTTCAACACTACCCAATCCCCTAAATTTAACGAAACAAATTCTTCCAGCAGCAATACTGCTGTCGGCGGGTTTATGGAAAGCATAGCCGCTTGCTTTAAATCCACATTTGTCGGTAGCACAACCAACTCTGCAGCCTTGGCCACCACCTTTTCGCTCCAGGCAAACGTCCCAAATGGAATGGTAACTATATCGCCTGGTTTAACAGTTGTAACAGAAACACCAACCGAAGCCACCCTGCCTACACCCTCTTGTCCGATTACAGAAGGTAATTTGGGTTGTCTGGGATAAGTACCCTGCATCAATAATAAATCACTCGGATTCACGGGACTGTACAAAACCTCAATAATAACTTCATCGTTATTAATGTTATTGATGTCATTAATTTCTACGACGCCGATGTTCTCTATTGGCTGCCCGTATGCTTTTAGCTGAATTGCTTTCATGGAATTAGTTTTCGAAATAAATTATTTTGTTACATTTGTACTTGCAAATTGCAAGTACAAATGTAAATAGTTATTGCAATTTACAATAACTATTTTTTATTTTTTTATGAAGACAATAAACAGCAGGTCGGATTGTCCGATTGGTTATACCTTGGATATATTTGGTGATAGGTGGACAATGTTGATTATCAGGGATTTACTTTTGTATGGTAAAGATTCCTTTAGTGAATTCTTGTGTTCAGACGAAAAGATCGCTACAAATATTTTAACGGACAGGCTCAACATGCTGCTGCGGGATGGTTTCGTTACCAAGCACACCGCACCAGCAAACAAGTCCAAATTCTTATACCGCCCAACTGAAAAAGCGATTGAATTAATCCCGGTACTGATGGAGATCACCCTTTGGGCTGAAAAATACAATCCGGCTGGCGCTCCGGCGGACATAGTGGAACCGTTAAAAAAGAACAGGGCTAAAGCGTTGCAGAACTTGAAGGAAAAAGTGGAAGAGAGGTTCAAAGCTGGATAAATGGGAACAAGTCATTTCAGCGGTAGTTGGTATTTAGTTTAAGTCATGGGTTTCCAATTAGACATCGGTCTGACTAACCAGCTTCTTTAAATCCTGCAAAAAGTGGTTCGAAAATTGTCCTGCCAAGACGACCTTGTTTAAGTCAAAAGTCTTCAGTCGAAAGTCTGAAGACTTTTTTGTTTAATCGCGATTTGAATAAAATAGATTATTATATTCCTTTTCAAACTTCGCTCTAAATCCATTTGAGCGAACTTCATTAGCTGCCTCCTGCCTGAAATTTATAATATCAAGTCCGCTTGTTGCGGACCATACAGCATTTATCGGCATGTATTGGACTCTTTTCAAACCTATGCTTATAAAAGGGTAAAGGCCTCCGGAGTGAGTTTTATTATTGTCCCAATGACCATTTATTTGTGTTTTGATTACTTCCCCTACATAGGCGACCAAATTATCATATAATGTTTCAAACAACTCATCAAGTTCGTAAAAGTTGCATGCATTTGATACAGCATCCAAACTCTTGTAACTATTATCGAGAATCTGCTGATCTATTTTAAGTTTAACAGAAAGTTCGGAAGTTAACTCCTGAATATGCTCAACAAAATCATTTTTATGTTTAGAATAAAATAACCAGTGGTCAACGGAGCTCCCTCTCTTGTTGGGATAATCATCTCTAACGCGTTTTGTCCAAATTATTCTTCTTAAGAAATTCTCCCTCGAATATATATCTCCTTTCCCCGGAAGCGAAATGCCGTTTTCATCAAATACATACAAAAATCTGTCACCAGGGAGTTCATAAACTTTATCTCTTTCTACATGGCCGGTCACATATTTTTCTTCAAAAAATTTGGTGTACTCTTCATGAAGATTCCCTTCTGTATCAATAATCTCCTGAACCTGTTTCCTGGTCAAACGTTTTTTATTTAATACTTTTTTCTGTCCCATAATGTTCCCACTTAATTAATAAAGGTAGTGGTTTCCGAGAGCTTAATCACCATTGATTTTACTTGTCACTTACATTCTTCAACAGGCTCGAAAAACTGCCCTGCGATCCTACTCCAACCCCCAATATCATGAGATGTTTGAAGATACCTTGCCGTCTAACATCATCGTGATGTTAAGCCGCTTTACGTCTTTAAAATTGGTTATTTGTAGTCAATTACTGCATATTCAAAAATATTTTCAAAAAAATTTGCGCAACCAGATAATTGCATTTATATTTGCAATCAAATAGTTGCAAATGGACATTAGACGAGATATTTACCAAGCCATAGCCGACCCCACCCGCAGGGCCATACTCATGCTGCTTACCGTAGGCGCCATGACACCCAATGCCATCGCCGTGCATTTTGGCAGCAGCAGGCAGGCGGTATCAAAACACATACAGATACTGGCCGAATGCGGCGCCGTTGACCAGGACCAACGCGGGCGCGAAATTTATTACCAGCTAAATATTGAAAAAATGAAAGAGATAGACCGTTGGATGGAAGCCTTCCGCAAAATGTGGGAAACCAGTTTTAACCAGTTAGATAAACTATTAGAAGACTTATAAACTAAACAATCATGACAAACAATTTTTTGTTCGAACCAGATCTGGCCGCTAAAAAGATTCACATGGTACGCGAATTTAATGCGCCGATTGAAAAAGTATGGAGAGCCTTTACTGAACCTGACCTGCTTGTAAAATGGACAGCGCCGAAACCATGGACGGCCGAATTCAAAACATGGGATTTTACCGTTGGCGGAATATCGCTTTATGCCATGGTTAGCCCTGAAGGCCAAAAACACTGGGTTTATGCTGAATTTACTGCAATTGAAAATGGCAGCGCTATTGCGACAACGGGTATGTTTTGTGACGGGGAGGGCAACCCGGTTACGGATGCGCCAAAATCATACCGGGATACCAAATTCTCGTCTATTGACAGTAACAGAACGAAGGTTGAGACGGTGATCACTTTTGAAGATGAATCTACAATCAAATGGTTCGTAGAAGGGGGCTTTAAAGAAGGCACTGAAGCGACATTTGCCGTATTGGATGAACTACTGGCTTCGGAATAAATCATTTTTAAAAACGAATATTATGCGAAAATTAAAATTACAAATGCAAATCACACTCGACGGCTTCGTAGCCGGTCCGAACGGTGAGAACGACTGGGTGTTCATAGGAGGCAAAGGCGACCCGGAGGCTTTACAACAGGTTATCGGGCTCAACGTCGAGCTCGCCGCCAGCTGCGATACCATTCTGCTGGGCCGCAAGCTGGGTGCTGCTGACTTCGTCGGTTACTGGGGAAACGTGGCCGAAAACCAGCCCGAAAACCCCTGGCGCCCTTTCGCGCAGCTCATGGTCAACCACCGCAAGATCGCCTTTAGCCACAGCGAAACAACCCTCGCTGACCGCAACATTGAAGTAGAAAACGGCGACCTGGCCACTGTCGTGCAGTCCCTCAAAAACCAACCTGGCAAGGACATCATCGTTTACGGGGGCGCCAATTTTGTTAGCTCGCTCATCAGCCTCAACCTTATTGATGAGTATTACCTCATCGTTTGCCCAGTTGCCATAGGCGCAGGCCTATCCATTTTTAAGGAGAGAAAGGTATTGGATTTGGAAAGCTCAACCGCTTTTAAACATGGGAAAATAGTCAATAAATATGTGCCGGTTCCAGTTGGCAGTTAGGAGTTTGCAGTTTGCAGTTTGTCCAGTCATCTGTTGGTCGGGATTTGTGTCCAAAATATGTGTCTACAAACTGCTGGGTAAAAATATTTTATAGCTATATCAATTAATCTTTAAGTTATATCAAAAAAAACAAATTATGAAAACCAAATTTTTGAATGTTGCTTTTGGCATTGCCTTATCAGCAACCATTTTGAGCGCAAGTGCGCAAAAAAGCTATACAGAAGGCCTGGTAACCATGAAAACAAGTACGCGAGGCCAGGATATTGAACTGAAGGAATATTTCAGAAGTGATTCCTCTGCTACAATATTTTCTGCCGGTCCGGCAAATATTAAGCTTTTAGCAGACGCTAACTACAAATTTTATGCTGTCGTAGCTGAGGTATCTGCTTATAAGATAAAAAAAGCCGCGATTTATACACCTGCGGAAATTAACCAGGTTGTAAGCAGTTTCCCTGCATTTACCTTTGCGCCATCAACCGAAACAAAACAGATAGCTGGTTTTAACTGCAAAAAAGTAGTGGCAGCAGATGCCAAGACTCAAAAAACCTATGATATCTGGATAACCAATGACATATCATTGCCCGCTGCGGTTATCGACAAATATTATGCATCTATCGGTGGTGTCCCGATACAATATCCTTCATTCCAGCAAGGGCCGGATGGTACACTTGTAATTAATGAATATACCATAACCGGAGTTTCGGATCAAAAAGCTCCTGCAGGCACCTTTGGCATAGCGCCCGATTTTGATAAGATATCAAAGGATCAGCTTGACGCTATGTCACGCGGCAACCAATAAACTGTCTTCGCGGGATCTCCGGCACGGGACCCTGCGATGCAATATGCAGCGGATGACGCAGGGTACTCTGCGAGAGACCCTGCTGAAACGGAAATACGATCAATTTAAAAACGATTATTATGCGAAAATTAAAATTACAGATGCAAATAACCATTGATGGTTTTGTGGCCGGCCCTAACGGCGAGAATGACTGGGTATTTCTGCCGGGCAAACAGGATCCGGCCGCGTTCCAGTTCATCATCGACATGGCCGACAGCTGCGATACCATCTTGCTGGGCCGAAAAATGACCTGTGAATTCGTCGGTCACTGGGAAAACGTGGTCGATAACCAGCCCGACAGCCCCTGGCACCCTTTGGCGCAGCGCATGGTCGATCACCGCAAAATCGCCTTTAGCCGCACCGAAACCTCCATGCCCGGCCGCAATATCGAAGTGGAAAACGGCGACCTGATCACGGCAATACAGGCGCTAAAAAACCAACCCGGCAAGGATATCCTTGTTTACGGTGGTGCCGGCTTTGTAAGCTCCCTCGTTAGCTTTAACCTTATTGATGAATATTATTTTATCATTAACCCGGTTGCCATAGGTGCAGGGCTATCCATTTTTAAGGAGAGAAAAATATTGAATTTAGAAAATTCAATAGCTTACAAGAACGGGAAAGTGCTTAATAAATACCTGCCGGTGTAGATTTTGTAACAATAAAAAATTACGATGGAAATATTAGTTTTTAAGACGAATGTAACCAGCAAGAAAAAAGTGAGCATGGTTGCGCCCCTGCTCACTTCTTTTCCAACAATTCGCGAATGGAATTTCGATCTGGAAGATCGTGATAAAGTATTACGTATTGAGTCTACCGAACTAAATCCCGGTTCGGTCGAGTCGCTGTTGCTCATGGCAGGTTTTCATTGCCAGGAGCTGGATTATTAATCAATTTCAATTTTTATGAAAAAATTATCAGGCTTCCTTTTTCTTAGTCTTTTTTTAAACCAGTTTACCTGGTCACAAACAATCGATACCGCAACTGCTAAAAAGCTTTTGTCAGGAGTTTTCCCAAATATCTCTGGTAAAGACGCAGGCGTTTTTGCCACTGCTCTTATGGGAAAAGAAGTATATCAATTAAGTGAAGATTCTAAAAAACAGCCAGGTGTTCCGGAAGGCACGGTGACCAAATATCACCTGTCAAACAGTAAAATATATCCGGGAACGGAAAGAGATTACTGGATTTATGTTCCAAAACAGTATGACGCGAAAAAGCCTGCCTGTTTAATGATTTTTCAGGATGGAGAAGGTTATCTGACGAACAGCTCTTTTTTAGCAACCAATGCTTTGGACAATTTGATCAATAAAAAAGAGATACCCGTCATTATAGCGCTGTTTATAAATTCAGGCGACAAGGGGCCTGGCACGCCAATATATGGAGGGGTTAATAACCGAAGTGTTGAATATGATGCGGTAGGGCCTGCCTACCCTAAATTTTTGATAGAGGAAATGATGCCAAAAGTTACACAGCTGTATAATATTACCAAAGACCCTAAGGGAATAGCTTTAGTTGGCATAAGTTCGGGCAGCGTAGCTGCTTTTAATGCGGCCTGGGAGCGACCCGACGTTTTTGGGAAGGTGGTAAGCCATGTTGGAAGTTTTGTTGATATCCGGGGTGGCGATAAGTTTCCAAATTTGATTCGAAGAACGCCCAAAAAACCGATAAAAGTGTTTTTACAAGACGGAGAAAATGATCTGAATATAATTTTTGGATCATGGACTTTGGCAAATAAAGAAATGGCGGCGGCGCTTGAATACAGCGGTTATGATTACAAATATGTTTTTGGAACCGGCGGTCATAGCCTCCACCACGGCGGCGCTATTTTTCCTGAAACCTTAAGATGGCTTTGGAGCGATTATCCTAAGCAGTAAATCGTTGGTTTTGGCCCCCCATGCTAACGTCGTCGCCGGCACGGGACCCTGCGCTGCGATATACCCAGGGAGAACGCAGGGCCCTCTGCGAGAGCCCCTGCCGTAACGTGGGACCCGCCGCAGATTTTCCGCTCATTGTTTCAAGTACCTCAGCGCAACACTCCCCGACTTAAAAACCGTCGACTCGACAAGTTTTAATTGTAATTTCTCCTGCAGGTTGATACCTTCAAACAACCGTGTCCCTTCCCCTACAACTATCGGGTGGACCACAATATGATATTCATCAATCAGGCCAAGCGCTGCCATTTGTGAAGCAAGGGTTACACCGCCGGTAAAAATATTTTTGCCTTGTTCCTGTTTTAATTTAAGTACTTCGTCCTCAAGGCCCGTACGAACAATTCTCGTTTTTTCTCCTTCGGAGCTGCCTAATGATTGTGAGAAAACAATAATTTTTTCGACGGCATCAAATGCCCGGGCAAATTCGATATCTACTTCTCTGTCATCCTCACCGGGAGGGGTTTTCGCCACATCGGGCCAGTAGGGAACCATCAATTCATAAGTTTTACGCCCGTAGATGAATGTATCGGCATCCCATGTGAGGCTCGTAAAAAACTCCATCACTTCTTCATCGGGATAGAATTTGGTATGGTCGATGCAGCCATCCAATGTAGTGTTGATTGCGAAGACTAATTTTCTCATTTTTATTGCTTTTGGTTTTTGATTTGTTTTAAAACGAAAATCATTTTTGAGATAAAGTTTCCAATAACTCGTCCAGGTTTTTGAATTGCATAGCACATCCTTCAAGGGTACCCCCTTCAATCATCTTTTCCATTCGGGCAAGTGATTCGTTATAAATGGTAATGCTGACTTTTGTCACCCGATAGCCATCGGGTCCGTTTTGTTCGCTGAAAT
>Ga0206864_1108_pt1 | contig 28413 bp, 22 predicted proteins | sample Alteio_BWOrgCont_42_FD_152632 | JGI IMG/M metagenome (GOLD analysis project Ga0206864, IMG submission 152632) | Enriched cells from forest soil in Barre Woods Harvard Forest LTER site, Petersham, Massachusetts, United States -... | ecosystem: Environmental > Terrestrial > Soil > Temperate forest >...
CTCGGCTGTGTTTGATTCCGCGATGAGCTTTGGGATGATCCGCGCGAAAAAGGTAAACCTCACCATCCTCGGCGCTATGGAAGTCTCCGAAAATGGCGACATCGCCAACTGGAAAATACCCGGCAAAATGGTAAAAGGCATGGGCGGCGCCATGGACCTCGTGGCCTCCGCCGAAAATATCATCGTGGCCATGCTGCATGTCAATAAAGCGGGGGAATCGAAATTGCTGCCCCAATGCACGCTCCCCTTAACCGGCGTACATTGTGTAAAAAAGATCGTAACGGAACTGGCGGTGCTGGACGTACTGCCCCAAGGCGGCTTTAAACTGCTCGAACGCGCGCCGGGCGTTACTGTGGATGAGATCAAAATAGCTACCGCCGGGAAATTGATCGTGGAAGGAGAAATTCCGGAAATGGTTTTTTAGGACCGAAATTCCTGGGAAATTGCTTTTAAATTTTTTATCTGCCTGATATATTCTTTACCTCGTAGAGGCTAAACAATTGTAGAAATTTCAATTAATTTTCTTTTGCCCCGTAAGCGGCTACCCTTTTTTAACCAACAAACAAATTATTTCCCCTAACATATTAAACTCTTACACTTCAACGGCGGTTTTCCACGGAGGAAAGGTTATCTGTTTATTAAATCACCTATTTTTTACATATTTACAATCAATAAAAGCATGATAACAGCATAACCTTAAAAATTTTACCACAACGAATGAAATTGAAAATCTTAGTCGCCTATATGTGCTGCATGTTTGCAGGTACGGCGATTTATAGTCAGTCAAACTCCGGAGCCGGCATCCCGGGCGCTCAGTTTGCAAACCAACTGATAGGTGATCTCAAACTGGACGGACTTAGCGGCAGTATGTCGGCTGTTATTATAAAAAAAGACCGGGTGATCTGGGCAAATGCCTTTGGCTATATCAACTATGAAAAAGGAATCAAGGCTGATACAGGAACCATTTACCGCATCGGATCCATCACCAAAACATTCACAGCCACCATCCTGATGCAGCTCGTTGAGGAAGGTAAGGTTAAGTTAGACGATGCGGTGGAAAACTTTCTGCCCGAGATCAGGTCAGTTGTCGGCTACGATACGGTAAATAAGATCACATTCAGGCAGCTGGCGTCCCATACCTCCGGGTTGAACAGGGAACCGCAAATTAGCGGGGCAAGCCTTGGAGCGGTAAATGATTGGGAAGAAAAATTACTCAAATGTATTCCCTACGCATCCACTTATGCCCCTCCCGGGCAGCATTATCTATACTCCAACATTGGTTATGCTATGCTCGGACTGGCCTTGTCGAGGGTTTGCGGTATTCCCTATATCCAAATGGTGGAGCAGCGGATTTTTATACCGCTGCACATGAACGATACCTTTTTTGTATTGCCGGGTGACAAATTGGACAGGCTGGCCCTCGGAATTGATAACAATAAAGACAAGATAAACACCAAAACGCCACTGCTCGAAATTAACGGCATGGGATACCGGGTGCCAAACGGCGGTATTTTTTCTACCTCAACCGACCTGGCAAAGTTCGTGATCTCCCTGATGGGCACGCCGGCTTTGCTTACCGCCGACAGCCGCAGCGAGATGGAAGCCATTCCGCCGGGAGGAAATAGATACGGCTTAGGGCTAAAGATATATAATCCGCAAAATTTTGCCGGCATCGGGCACAACAGCTCCGAGCCCGGCTATACGGCGCAATTCATGATCGACAAAAGGAGTGATTATGCAGTGATCATCCTTCGCAGTTATAATAAAGGCGCAACCGACCTGGAAAAGATATGCTTAAACCTGCTGCAAAGTTTAGAGTAGAACAGGTTTAACGCAACCTGATGATATGCCGTTAATGTTCTGCTCAAAAAGGCTGGTAGCCTTTTTGTCCGGCTTAACTCATCTCGTTGAATAGGAAACCGTGTCGCCAAAAACCATATGTATTTCACCATGAAATAAACGACCCGCCAAATCCCCCAAAATATCCCGCAAGTTACTGATCATCATCCGACTTTTGGTGTGAATCAATTTTGGTAAGCTTATTCCAGGAGTAACGTCAGCTTCCTCGTAGTGTGAGTTCACGAAAAGCCGGTTTGATTTCGAAATTAAGTCACTACATTTTTGAGACGAATTGGAATGGCCATCCGTGCTGGCAAGCCCCTCAAAACGTAGTCTGTTGAACCTGCGGCAGGTAACGCTGCCCGGGTCTCCCTGCATTCTTTGAAAAATCTCGTTGAGGTTACAAGGGCTCTATGATTCGGTTGGCAAAAAATGTTGTTTGAATTGTTTATAATCATCAACTTAGGCCTCCTAAACGGCCAGCGTTAGTTCGTAAAGCGTGATGTAAAAGCTCCCCTTTTAGGGGGCCGGGGGGTGAATTAACCCCGCATTGCCCGCGCAAAAAAACTTCGCCGCAGTAGCTCAGCGAAAGAACACTGGAGCACACATCGAAATCCTTCGGCAATGGTAAAACTCAAACATCAGGTTAAAAAAAAGTTTATTCGAAATTATTTATATAATGCACATAGGCTTAGTAGTTATTTTATTAAATAAATGTTGATTTGTTCGTAAATCGCCCTACCTTTAAAAATTATTTACCTCAAAGAAATTATTATCATGAGTTTACGATTAGGAGATAAAGCTCCAAACTTTACCGCAAAAACCTCGCAGGGGGAAATTGATCTTTATGAATATCTTGGCGACGGCTGGGGTGTACTTTTTTCGCATCCGGCAGACTATACACCCATTTGTACCACCGAACTGGGTAAGACCGCGTCCTTAAAAGATGAGTTCGCAAAGCGCAATGTGAAAGTTATCGCCTTGAGTGTCGACTCTGTTGAATCGCACAAAGGCTGGATCAACGACATCAACGAAACACAGGGCGTGGAAGTAAATTTCCCGATCATCGGCGACGAAAACCGGGAGATTGCACTCGCCTATGATATGATCCACCCTAATGCGTCGCTAACAGCCACAGTAAGGTCATTATTTGTTATCGGCCCCGATAAGGCGATCAAGCTGATCATAACCTATCCTGCATCTACCGGCAGAAATTTCCAGGAGATATTACGGGTGATCGATTCGCTACAGCTAACCGCCAATTACAGCGTGGGCACACCAGCCGACTGGAAGGATGGAGAAGACGTTGTGGTAGTGCCAGCCGTTAAAACCGAAGACATTCCGGCCAAATTTCCGAAAGGTCATACTATTATTAAACCCTATTTAAGAACGACCCCGCAGCCAAATAAATAATTTTATTTGGTTAATTAATTATTTTAATATATTTGAACAGATTGGAGTTGCTATACCTGTCTGACTATAACCCGTTTATGCAGTTTTGGAATAGATTTTAATCATTGCAACAATTTTTTATCCAAAAATTAATTTTATTTATGAAAACTGGAAAGGTAAAATGGTTTAACACACAAAAAGGGTATGGCTTTATCATTACCGAAGAAGGTAAAGATCTTTTTGTTCATTTTAAAGACGTACAGGGTGGCGTAAACGCGATAAAAGATAACGATAATGTCACATATGATGTGGAAGAAGGCAGAAAAGGCTTACAGGCTGTGAATGTGAAAAAAGCGTAATTTTAAAAAGATATCATTAAAAAAACCTCTGCGTTAAACAGGGGTTTTTTCATTTTATATTTGTGCGGGACCTTTTGGCGCCCGGAACCCTTTTTAACCAAAATTGCAATTATGATCCAAACTTCGACCAAAGCCGGCAGAAATGTCAATTTCCTTGTTCTTGTGGCTTCCCTTGGCTATTTTGTGGATATTTACGATCTACTCGTATTTTCTATTGTGAGAAAGCCGAGCCTGCTGTCCATCGGCGTGAAACCCGCTGACGTTTTAGGCGTCGGCGTTACAATTATCAATGTACAAATGTTCGGCCTGCTTCTGGGTGGCATATTATGGGGGGTACTGGGTGACAAACTGGGCCGTATTAAAGTGCTGTTCGGGTCCATCATTCTTTATTCTATTGCCAATTTCGCTAACGGCCTGGTACACGACCCGGTTACCTACGGGATCATCCGGTTTATTGCGGGTATCGGGCTGGCAGGGGAACTTGGCGCAGGCATAACCCTTGTAAGCGAGACCTTAAGCAAGGAAAAGCGGGGCTACGGAACCACCATAGTTGCGGCAGTAGGCTTGTTTGGCGCGGTAGCGGCTGTTATGGTTGCCAAATTTGGCTGGAGGGAGGCCTATTTTGTCGGCGGTATTTTAGGAGTCTTGCTGCTGATACTGCGGATCGGAACATTTGAATCCGGCATGTTTAAAAGCATTGAACGGCAAAATATTTCAAAAGGAAATTTTTTCATGCTCTTTACCAGTTGGCAGCGTCTTAAAAAATATTTGTTCTGCATTTTAATAGGCGCGCCCAACTGGTTCGTGGTGGGCGTACTGATCACACTCTCGCCCGAATTTGGCAAAGCGCTGCACGCAAAAGATGCCTTAAACGCCGGCGACGGCGTTTTATACTGCTATATCGGCATAGCGATCGGCGGAATAGCTTCAGGATTGTTATCGCAAGCGCTGCGATCAAGAAAAATAGTGATGTACATTTTCCAGGTGCTTTCGGCCATCAGTGCACTGGTTTATCTGCGCGCTGACGGCCTTACCAGCGGAGAGTTTGTAGGACTTGCCTTCTTTATGGGAATCGCCGTCGGTTATTGGGCCATTTTTGTCACGATAGCCGCCGAACAATTTGGAACCAATATCCGGTCGACCGTGGCCACCACAGTGCCGAACTTTGTACGCGGTTTGCTCATTCCTATCAATTTAGCTTTTGTTGCCTTGAAAGCTTCCTATGGCATGATCGATAGCGCTTATATCATGATGGCGATACTAACCGTCATCGCTTTATTCGCGGTAAGCCAGTTAAAGGAAACATTTAACAAGGATTTGGATTACGTGGAGTTGGTGGATTAGGTGGGTTGGGCTTTTGTAGAGACGCCCCGATACATCGGGGCGTCTCTGTGCAGGGGTTTGTCATCGGTGGGTGTCCCGTAGAAAGGCGAAATCAGAGTTTTCGAAGATAGAATAGAGCGATTTCTTCGGTCTTGGTGCAATAATTTGAACTGAGCACTTTCTGTAAAATGCACTCGGAAGGGAGACGCAAAATGTTGCGTCTCTACGGGGTTTGTAATAAAAAAAAACGATTTTTGCCCCGATGATTACGAAAGAACAAATCGCTGAAGCCTACCAAATAATCCAGGACGAGATATGCACTGCACTGGAGGCAACTGACGGCAAAGCCGGTTTTGAAGAAGAACAATGGACCCGTGAAGGCGGTGGAGGCGGACGTACCCGGGTGATACAAAACGGTAACATCTTTGAAAAAGGCGGGGTTAATTTTTCGGCCGTTTACGGGCAATTGCCGGAGAGCATGAAAAAGGCCCTTAAGGTCGAACAGGATGAGTTTTTTGCTACGGGAGTATCGATCGTTATCCATCCCAATCACCCGTTGGTGCCCATCATCCACATGAACATCCGGTACTTTGAAATGCCAACTTCCCTGGCTCAGGATGGTGAGCCGCTGCGTTGGTTCGGTGGAGGGATCGACCTTACGCCACATTATGTCTTTGAAGAAGATGCCCGGTATTTCCATGCTTACCTTAAGTCGGTATGTGATGCTTATAACAAAGACTTTTACCAGCGGTTTAAGCTTTGGGCAGACGATTACTTCTACATCAAACACAGGAACGAAACCCGCGGGATCGGGGGGATATTTTATGACCGGCTAACCGCCGGTGAATCCATCGACTGGAATACGCTCTTTGAATTTTCGACCGCAATTGGCCGTTCGTTTATCCCGATCTACACCGAATTAGTAAAACGCAACCGTGATAAACCATTTACCGAAGAACAGCAACTTTGGCAGTATATCCGCCGTAGCCGGTATGCAGAGTTCAACCTGGTTTATGACGCAGGCACCAAATTTGGCCTTGAAACCAACGGCCGCATCGAATCGATCCTTATGAGCTTGCCGCCAACTGCCAAATGGCTCTATGATTTCCATCCGCAGCCGGAAAGCGAAGAAGAAAAAACCTTATCTTTATTGAAAAAGGGCATCTCCTGGGCCTGAGTTTATTTACGATGAAAAATATACTGTTGTTTCCCATTTGTTGCCTTTTGCTGTCCTCGTTCCAGGGAGCACCAAATTTAAGAGGCGCCTGGAAATTTGCCGGCGGGATTTATAACGGAAAAAAGGAGGGGGCTCCAACTGATTATACCCTGCGCCGCAAATACACCGACGGCCAATACGAGGCCTTCGCCATGCAGAAAGGCTACAAAACTGAGAAATATGAGGCTGGTACCTACGTGTTTAAAGGAGATACCTGCGTGGATACCGAAACGTTTTGCAGCCAGCCGTCGAAGATCACCAACATCCCGATCCATTATTTATATACGCTAAAGAATGATACGCTTACATTGCGGGGTACCTTGCCCACTGGAATGACAGTGGAGGAGTATTGGGTTAGGGTGAGGAAATCGTCTGAACTATGATTTGCAGGATTTTGAGATGATAAGATGAATGTTCAGACAATTCCGAAATCAAATCATTCCTAAATCGACTCCCGATAGCTATCGGGACCGCATTCCGCATTCAAAATCTTCCACATTCAAAACAATCCGAAATCGAACATCCGAAATCCGAAGTCACCCACGCAAATGTTACCAACAGACCCTTACTAAACCCATTAATTTTGTTAACTTCGCCGGTCGTTTAAGAGCGATTTTTTGACGACGAAAACTGAGAAGAATACATCAAGCGTAAAATGGCCGAAGAAACAGAAAACGGAAATACCCCACCACCAGAAGACAGAATAATTTCGATAAATATTGATGAAGAAATGCGCTCGGCGTACATTGATTATTCAATGTCGGTGATCGTGTCAAGAGCCCTGCCCGACGTAAGGGACGGTTTAAAACCGGTGCATCGCCGTGTATTATACGGCATGCTCGACCTGGGGCTAAGCAACAACAAACCCTACAAAAAATCAGCCCGTATTGTGGGCGAGGTGCTGGGTAAATACCACCCGCACGGCGATAAGTCTGTATATGATGCCATGGTTCGTATGGCGCAGGATTGGAGCCTGAGGTACCCATTTGTAGAGGGGCAGGGCAACTACGGGTCAATTGACGGTGATGAACCGGCGGCAATGCGGTATACCGAAGCACGCCTTGAAAAGATTGCCGAGGAAATGCTGGCGGATATCAACAAAGATACCATCGATTTCCAGCTCAACTTTGACGACTCACTCGAAGAGCCGACAGTGCTCCCGGCAAAATTCCCGAACTTACTGGTTAATGGGGCGTCGGGTATTGCGGTGGGGATGGCTACTAACATGGCGCCGCACAACTTAACGGAAGTTATAAATACCACGCTGGCCTATATTGATAACCGCGACGCCGATGTTTCGGAGCTGATGAAAAACATCAAAGGCCCGGATTTCCCGACCGGGGGCATCATTTACGGATATGAGGGTGCCCGCGAGGCCTTTGAAACCGGCCGCGGCAGAATTGTGCTGCGCGCCAGGGCCGAAATAGAAACCTATAATAATGACCGGGAACGCATCATTGTAACGGAAGTACCTTACCAGATCAACAAGTCACTCATGATTGAGCGTACCGCTGAATTGGTGAATGAGAAAAAATTGGACGGTATTTCGGCTATCAGGGATGAATCCAACCGGTTGGGCATTCGCGTGGTTTACGAAATCAAACGCGACGCCAACGCCGCCATTGTTTTAAATAACCTTTATAAATATACCTCGCTTCAAACATCGTTCAGCATCAACAACATTGCCCTGGTACATGGGCGCCCGATGATGTTGAACCTAAAGGACCTGGTGCATCATTTTGTCGAGCACCGTCATGAGGTGGTTGTCCGCCGCACAAAGTTCGAACTGGCTGAGGCGCAAAAGAGGGCTCACATACTGGAAGGTTTGTTGATCGCCCTCGATCACCTGGACGAGGTGATCAAGTTGATCCGCGCCTCAAACACACCTGACGATGCCCGCGAAGGATTAATGACCCAGTTCGGCCTGAGCGACATACAGGCAAGAGCAATCCTGGACATGACCTTGCGTCGCCTCACCGGCCTCGAAAGAGATAAGATCAAGGATGAATATGAAGCGCTGATGAAGCAAATCGAATATTTGCAGTCTATTTTGAACGACGAGGGTCTGCGTATGCAAATCATCAAAGATGAGCTGATCGAGATTCGTGACAAATATGGTGATGAACGCAAAACAGAAATGGTGCATTCATCCGCAGAAATGCAAAGCGAGGACTTTATTGAGGACGAGGATGTAGTGATCACGATATCGCGCGAAGGTTATATCAAGCGTACGCCGCTTACCGAATACCGCCGGCAGGGCAGGGGCGGCAAAGGGGCCATCGGCAGCAACAGCCGTGACGCCGACTTTATTGAACACCTGCTTATCGCCTCGAACCATAATTACATGCTCTTCTTTACCGAATCGGGGCAATGTTTCTGGTTACGGGTATTCGAGATACCCGAAGGTTCGCGAACTTCCAAGGGACGGGCAATACAAAACATTATCAATATTCCGAAGGAGGAAAATATTAAGGCTTACATCAAGCTGATCAGTCTGAAAGACCAGGAATACCTCGAGAACAATTTTATTATTATGTGTACCCGTAAAGGTACCATTAAGAAGACCTCGCTCGAAGCCTATTCACGTCCGCGGGCAAATGGCATCAATGCGATCAATATTGCCGAAGGCGACTCACTGCTGGAAGCTAACCTTACCAGCGGTACCAGCGAGATTGTGATGGCCCTTAAATCGGGACGGGCGATCCGTTTCAACGAATCGACCGTAAGGCCGATGGGGCGGACAGCCACCGGCGTCCGTGGAATTACGCTTGACGGTGAAAACGATGAAGTGGTGGGTATGATCAGTATCGACAACCCGGAAACTACCGTTCTTGTGGTATCGGAAAAAGGCTACGGCAAACGTACCGATATAGACGATTACCGGATAACCAACCGTGGCGGCAAGGGCATTAAAACCCTGAATGTTACAGAAAAAACCGGAAACCTTGTTGCGATAAAAGATGTTACTGATAAAGATGACCTGATGATCATTAATAAATCGGGCATCATTATACGGATAGCGGTAGGTGAACTGCGGACAATGGGAAGAGCTACCCAGGGTGTTAGGCTGATCACATTGAAGGAAAATGACGAGATCGCGTCGGTAGCGAAAATCGAGCATGAGGAGGAAGAAGAAGAGAACGGAGCTGAAAATAATGAAAACGCTGCACCGGAGGGTGATGCGGAAGACATAATAGAATAATAGACATGCGGGGCCGTAAGTATTTATTAACGGTTTTATTGGTATTGTTTGGGTTGGACGCTGCCTTTTGCCAAACCGAAATATTAAAAGGGGTGGTAAATGACCTTGCCTTTTATAAGCAAAAGAAAGAGCTGAAATACCTTGACAATGCGAAGAAAACGGTGGATAGCCTGATAAAGGCATCACCGGACTCGCTCGACATGGAGAGGAACGTGTACAAGGCGGTTGTTTACTCCAGCATCCTGTACATCGATTCGCTCAGTAAGCTCAGGGAGCCAGATGCCATGTTACCACAAACAGCGGCGCTGGTTGACCGGCTGCAGGCCAACCGGAAGATATATCACTATGATGCCGAAATGGATTTTTCGCGTAAATGCCTTTCAAACGTATATATCCGGAAGGCGTTTGTCTACATCAACAATTCCGACTTTATAAATGCGCTGCCGCTGCTCGAAGACGCCAAAAAATACGCTCCTGAATTTAAACCTATTAACACCTTCATTGCCTACTCCAACAGCAAGCTTGGCAATCTAACGGCTGCTGCAAAATACTATTCCAGCCTGGTTGGCGGCGACAGCACCAAGGCCGAATATGCGGAAGCAGCAGCTACCATTTACAAATCATTCGGCGATACCGTAACTGCATTAAGCATTATTAAAAAGGCACGAAAAATACTCCCCACCGATAAATCGCTGGTACTGGAGGAGGCAAATATTTACAACAATAGGAAGGATTACCGTAACTTAGTAAATTTGTTGCCTGATTTACTTGATATTAACGGAAATAACGCAGATATTGCATTCGTGGCGGCGAGTTGCTACGACCATTTAAACCAGTATGAGAAGGCAGAATCGCTCTACTTACGATCAATTGAGCTGAACAATACGACTTACGACCCGGTATTTAATTTAGGCTTACTTTACTTTAGGGAGAGCCTGTTCGGGAGGTTGGCCGGTGAGAAAACAGAAAATGAAGCCAGGGCCGCACAATGGCTGGAGCGGGCAAGCGAGATATCCCCTAATGACGTTAACTGCCTGCAAGTGTTGAAATTAGTTTACGCACAAACCAACAACCAGGACCAATTAAATAAAGTAAATAATAAACTAAAACAGTTAACTAATCAATAGACCATGAAGATTAAATTTTTGATAATAGGCCTTTTAGGATTTATTTCGGCAACGGCGTTTGCCCAGAAGGGCCAACTAAGTGATGCGCAGGATAATTATACCAGTTATGATGCTGTAAAAAGCCAAAAAGCCCTTGACTCAAAGGCAGCGCAAAGCCTTGCTGATGCGAAAACAGCCATAGATAAAGCATCAACAAACGAGAAAACTGCTACCTTACCGCAAACGTATGCTTTAAAAGGGGCCATATATGGTGCTTTAGCCATGCGGGATTCAGTTCCGGCAACGGCTGAACCGAAGATCACCACTGCCCTTGATAACATTAAGAAAGCAACGGCCGCTGATACCAAGGGCGACTATAAAAAGCTGATAACAGACGCCAATTTGTATGTTGCTATATACTACCAGGGGATAGGTGTAAAACAATACCAGGCCAAGAAATATGAACAGGCGTATCAGGCGTTTGATAGCTGGTTGCAAGCAATACCAACCGACACTACAGCTATGTACTATTCATCGCTCGCTGCCACCAATGCGGGCATCACAAATCCGAAATTTAACCAGTACGCAATAGCAGATTATAATAAACTCCTGACGACTAACTATTCGGCCAATACTAAAGTATATGGTTACCTGGCCACCTTATATATGCAGACCAAAGACACTACCAACGCATTAAAAACGATCAATGCGGGCGTGGCGAAATACCCAAGCAACGCAAGCCTCCGCGAAATGCAGGTTAGGATAACGTTGCAGGCCGGGAAAGAAAAAGAACTGACCGGGACTTTTGATGCAGCGATTGCCAACGACCCGAAAAATAAGAACCTGACGTATTACGCCGCGCTAACCTATTCAAGGATCGCCGATGGCCAGGAAGACGACGCGGGTAAAGCCAAAGATGATGCCGGAAAAGCTGCAGCGATCAAAGCGGCCGAGGACAATTATGCAAAAGCAGCCGACTATTACAAAAAGTCGCTGGCAATCGATCCCGAATACTTCGAGGGTAACCTCAACCTGGGTTATGTTTTAATGCGGCCAGCTATCGACATCTATAACCAGGCCAGGGCATTACCTTCCAATGCAACTCAAAAGCAGTATGACGACCTTAGGCTCAAGGCGGATGCACAGTTTGACATAGCCTATCCTTACCTGCAAAAGGCCGTTGATTTGAACCCCAAATCCGTGGACGCCCTCAGCAACCTAAGAAACTACTACCGCGGAAAATATGATCCGGCGCACGCGGCAGACAATAAGGCGAAAGGCGATGATTTGAAAAAACAAATTGACGCGTTATCGGGCAAATAAATTCATCAAACTAAAATACTGGAAGCCGCCTCATCAAACTTGAGGCGGTTTTCTTTTTATACTGACGACAGCTGATGTTGAAAACAAACGAAATTATTTTACCTTCGTTAGCTCATAGTGCGCGCCTTCGTCGTCGAGTACTGCTTTGATCACCTTTCCATCGGGGCCTTTTACAAAGTCGATATCCGTTTGCATGATCCTTAAGTAGAAATGATGGTCATTTGTGGCATACAGGTTGGTTTTGGCCAAACTCACGTCCGGCGACGACACTTTCAGGCGGCCATCTTCCACAGTGACAAATGCTTTGAGTCGTCCATCATATTCACCGGCAAATTGCTGGAAAACTGATACCGGAAGCTTAACATTGGCGCGGTACGGGATATAGTTTTCCCAATACCAGGGGATGGTCACGCCAGACAAATCCTGAACAAGTTCTTTAAAAATGCTTTCGCCATTGGCATCGTTACACAAAATAACCAACGCAAACTTTTGACCGGGGATACCGATAACATAGTTTACCCAACCAATCCCATGGCCTTCCTTAAAAAATGCCGGGCCATATGGTGATTTAAACAAACCCCAGCCGAGGCCGTAGGAAAGATCGATGGCGCGGTTGTCGCCCACGCTATCAGCGGACAATTCATTGAATTGTTGTTTAGTGTAAATTGGAATTTGCTGAGAAAACATTTCCTTCCTGGTAGTGGCGGAAAGCCGCTTACCCTGCAAAGCGGCTGCCACAAACCGTGAGTAGTCGCCAATCGTGGTCTCCATAGACCCGGCAGCATATTGTTTAGTAAATCGTTGTTTGGTGATGGTGTCGCCGTTATAATCGTGGCCATGCGCATAGTCGGATTGAAATGAAGGCTGCCACTGAAAACTTGTACGGGTCATGCCAAAGGGCTTAAAAATTTTCTCCTGCGCCAGGTCTTCCAGGCTCCTGCCGGTAACCGTTTCAACCACAAACTGCAATAGGTTGATCCCCTCGCCGGAATAGGAGTACCGTAGACCCGGCTTAAAAAATATTTCCAGTTTATTATTTTGATGAGGGCTATACTCCCGGAAATTTGGAAAACCGGTGGTGTGGTCGAGGCAAATGCGGGCGGTAATTAATTTATATCGGTCGTCGGCGGCCAGGTCTTTATAGTTATTGTATTCCGGCAGCGGTTTCGGCAGGTATTGATAAAGCGGTTTGTCAAGATCGATACTACCTTCATCAACCAATTGCATCACTATATATGCAAACAAAGGCTTTGCCAGCGAGGCGGCATAAAAGGAGGTGTTCGGCTCATTCAGCTCGTGTTTGGCCTTGTCCTTAAACCCATAGGAATTAACATAAGTTATTTTATCATTATTGATGATGCTCAATTGCAAGCCGGTTATTTCGGCAGTATCGAGGAGTTTGTTCACAATGCTGTCGATCGTGTTTTTCGCCAGGATTTTACCATCGGCACGCTTGATTTGTTGCGCCTGGGAAAGTCCCGGTAAAACTGTTATTGCGGCAGCGATTGTAAAAAAAGTCGTTTTTTTCATATGAGCATTTGTTTTGGCAGACCTGTGAACTGGCCGATTTATTATACACGACAAATCTCCACTTAATTAAGGACAAAGACTAACCCATTGCTTCTCAAAACCGAATTTGGGAAGCCATTTTACCGAAAGCTATTGTCAAGTCAACGTTACTTAGTCGTAAGCGCTAAGGCAATCCTCCGACTTAAGACTTAAGGCTTTCGACATAGGACTAACCAGTCGTCTAATGATTGACATGACACCAGGGTGAATCCGTTCAGTTGATTTCCAATGATTGGTTTTTGAATTCAGAAGGGGAGAGGCCTGTGATCTGCTTAAAGCTGCGTTGAAAAGTAGCCTGAGAGCTAAAACCGCATTCGGACGCAATGCCGGCAAAGGTAAGGTTGCCCATTTCGGGTTGATGCACTTTTTCTTTAAAAGCCTGGATACGATATTCGTTCACAAACTCATTAAAACTTTTATTAAGGCGCCGGTTGATAACCGCCGAAATTGTTTTGGCCGGTATTCCCGTACGGGCAGCTAACAGCTGAAGGTTGAGATCAGGATTTAAGTAGAGTTCGTCCTCTTCCATTGCCTTTTTTAACAAGGCGACCGTTTGATCAACTACCGCGCCGGGGAGCGTACTCGAAAATTCGTTCTTTTTTGTGTTAAGCTGTTGATACTTCATCACCAGGTAGCCTTTGATGCCAAGCCAGTAGACAATTATCGCAAGCGGAACATACAGTGGATACCAGTCAACAGCGTCCAGCAATCTATCGGTATATTTAGGTATCACGTATGGTACAAGGTAGGCCAGCCACAGCAGCTGGAAAATCATCAGCACAGTTATACACTGCTTTAACCACTTCAACTGGTACCCATTAGCCGGCCGCTCATCCTGTCTTTCGGTTCCACGCAAGTATTTAAAAGAAAGAACCAGGTAGGAGCTTAGGGAGATCCATCGCGGTATGTCGGCATAAACATTATAATTATCTATAAAAATACCGAGATGGGTATGGTGAGGTTTGATTATCCGTGTGAGTATCCCGGCGATAAAAATGATAACCAGCAAGTTGGGGGAAATATCAATGATAACAGGATAAAAATGGAATTTGTAAGTCTTTGTAAACTTCAGGGCGGGGTTAAGCGAGCTTTTCGTGTAAAAAAAAAGCAAAGGACCCAGAGGCATGATAATGATCATTGGAACTATTGCCGCAAGCCATTGCCAAACCCGGCCGGAAGTGTACCAATATTGGGTAGATAAATAAAGATTGAAACACGCAAGCGCGATCAAAAAAATAAATAAACTCAGCAAGCGGTTGGGCAAGCGATTGCCTTTTGAAAAATACAACAGGGCGCTGATCACAAAACCCTGCATTGCCCCAAGCAGGATAATAATATTAAAAAAACCAGAGAGGCTATACATAGGCTAATTGTATATTACATTGAGGCACTCGACTCCTTTGATGCAACGGACGGTTAATAGTTTAACGAGCGAGGCCAAATTTATTGCTTTATTCAAACAATCTCAATGCATAAATGTTAAACCTTTGCCTCGTCAGGTAACTAAACTTGCTTTATAAGGCTGTTTTGACCGTTTTTGCAGGCTAATTATAAACCTATCGGTCTTTTTGCGCATATTCAATAAACCGAACGGTCTATTTTGTGTAGAGCTTATCAAGGAATAAATACCTCGCCCGGTCCTTTTCGGATTCCAATTTCGAATTCACGTCAATGTTCATAAACATCACTTTACTTCCGTCGGTATTGGGCTTCCATTTGGGTAGTCCGCTGCCATTAGGGTTGCTGGTTTTAATAAAATTAGCGAAGTAGTTTTCCATCGTAGCGGAAACTTTGTAATCATCCGGTGTCCATGCGAAAACTTTGTCCGATGCCAGGTTGCCCATGGCAAACTCTATTTCGGAGGCATGTGATGCACCCACCATTGCAGGTGGCAGTTTGCTGGTATTTAGCGTTGGGTTAACCATCGGCGGACGCGGCGTTGAGAAGAGATAACGATAAACAGGCTTGCCACCGGTCTTCGCCTGCATATCCGACCACTTCCAGGTCGCGTACGCAATGAAGCGATCACTGCCCAATGCGGTCGCCGACCTGATAACTTCATCCTGCGTGTTTCCGGGATAAAGCGTCAATACAGTGGAAGAATCGGCGCCAAACTGTTGTTTTACTTTTTTAACATAGTTTTCCGGCGTAGGTCTATCCCCACCGGTAAATGCCTGGTAAGGAACTTCGGCAGAATTCCAGCCCACCAGCAGCGGAACATGGGCCTGTTCGCCCGCCTCAAAGATCGCAACCGGCGACTTGGGCAGGAAATACCCATCGATGGTTTCGGTGAGGCGGTAGTTGCCTGATTTCGCCGCATCATCCAATAGTTGGGCTGCGGGAATAGCCCGCAGGTCTGCCAACGATTGGGCGCCCACCTTTTGGGCGAATGCTACGCCGATCTTTTCGCCATCGGCCAGGTTCATGGCCGGTAGTGTCGGCTTGATCATGGCGCCGCTTTCGCCGATTGCCCCTGCGATCAGCTCTCGTGACAAGGGGGAAGCCATCTGGCCAAATACCGCGATAGACCCTGCTGACTCACCGGCGATGGTTATATGATCAGGATCACCCCCAAAGGCGGCGATATTCTTCTTTACCCAAAGCAAGGCGGCGTTTTGGTCCATCAGCCCGTAATTACCCGATCCATGGTAAGAAGTCTCGGCAGAGAGCTCCGGGTGGGCAAAAAAACCAAAGATACCGAGGCGATAGTTGATGGTAATAGCCACAATCCCTTTCTGCGCCATGCTTTCACCATCGTAACGGGACTCGGAGCCGTCGCCGGCAGAAAATCCACCGCCGTAAAAATAAACCAATACAGGCAGCTTAGCGTCGGCTGATTTTGCCGGCGTCCACACATTAAGGTACAGGCAATCTTCGCTCATCGTATCTGCGCGGAAGATCATGTCGGCGTAAACGTGCTTTTGCATCGGCATATGGCTGAAATGATCTGCTTTCAGCACACCGCTCCAGTTCGCCGGCGGCTGTGGCGCCTTCCAGCGCAGGTTGCCAACCGGTGGGAGCGCAAATGGGATGCCTTTGTAGCTGTTTATTCCGGTGGCCGCGTTATAAGTGCCCTGCAGCGTTCCGTTGCTGATAGCAACCTGCGGATTTTGCGCCATCGCCAGAATGCCCAGGCCGAGCGCAAGGAGTAAACTAAGAAAAGGCTTCATATAATTGGTCTGTTAAGTAGCGGGTTGGTAAGTTTAGCAATTTGCTTTGAGATTTTGAAAATATTTTGCAAGTTTATCTTTAAATTCATCATAACGCCAAGCTATGAATGTTCTGCGATTTTTAGCGCTACTCGTCGTCGCCGCTTGTTTTATTTCCTGTAGCCCAAAAAACACAAATTCGCCAAATCTCATTGTCGGCACATGGCATTTACAACATGAGCATGCTATGCTGTATGAAGATTCCGTGAAAATTATGGATACCGTTTATAATGCTTCTGCTGTAACCTACGGAACTGCAGAATTTAATGCAAACGGCACCTTTACTTCTTCGAGTGTTTTGACACCTGCAGGTAATTCACTTAGTGATGTGCCGTCCACCGGCAATACAGAAGGCACTTATAGTTATTCAGCAAATGCCTTTACAACTGTTCCCGGGCTTGCGGCATGGTTCAGCTATGCTGTCGGTTCAAGCAGCGGGCCTATTGATGAATCTTCCTCAGAACAGGTAACAATGCTTACGAGTTCCAACCTGGATATACACGCCGCCGGAACCTTCGGCATAACGAATAGTACCGGGCTACATATCTATAGCGAGACTATCGATTATTATTACATACGATAAATCCGTTAACGGAAATAAATCCCATTGATCCCTCGTCGTTTTCTTTTGCTGCGAAAAATGCAGCCGTCAGCGCAATAACCCGAATTTCGCAAGCAGGCTTCCTTATTTGAGGACAGTTCTGTAAATTTGACAAACCCCCTCCCGCCATGAACAAACAATTACTTATCGCCCTGGCGCTTATCGGGCTCGCCGGCTGCAAAAGACAAGGTCATTTCGACAAGATCATACGGAATGGCCTGGTTTATGATGGCCGCGGCGGCGCGCCGTATAGGGCCGACCTGGGTATAAACGCCGATACTATTGCGGCTATAGGCGATCTGTCAGGCTATTCAGCCGGGGTGGAAACGGATGCCCAGGGAAAGGCTGTGGCGCCTGGTTTTATCAATATGCTGAGCCAGGCACAGGAAAGCCTGATTGCCGACGGCCGCTCGCAAAGCGATATACGCCAGGGTGTAACGCTGGAAGTAATGGGAGAAGGGAGCAGCATGGGGCCAGTCAACCCAAAAATGAAGAAGGAAATGGAAGACGGCGAGGGCGATATTAAATACAAGGTGACGTGGAAAACGCTGGGTGATTATCTCGACTTTTTACAGAAAAAGGGCGTTTCGTGCAATGTAGCGTCCTTTGTAGGAGCTGGAACGGTGCGCACGTATGTCATCGGCGAGGATGACCGCGCCCCAACCCCCGTCGAACTTGCCCAAATGCAGGAAGTGGTAAGGCAAGCCATGCGCGATGGGGCAATGGGCGTTGGGTCTTCCCTGATCTATCCGCCAGATTTCTTTGCGAAGACCGATGAACTGATCGCTTTAAGCCAGGCCGCTTCACAATATAGCGGTATGTATATTTCGCATATGCGCAGCGAGGGTAACCGGGTAAACGAGGCGCTGAACGAGCTGATCACCATTGCGCGGAAAGCAAAGATCCGTGCAGAGATCTATCACATGAAAGCTGCAGGTAAAGCCAATTGGGGCAAGCTCGACAGCATGATACGCCAGGTTGAAGACGCCCGAAAGCAAGGGTTACAGATAACAGCCAACATGTACACCTACCTTGCCGGCGCTACCGGACTTACGTCGGCATTTCCACCCTCGCTGCAGGACGGCGGCTTCGATAAGCTGCGGCAGCGGCTGCAGGATCCTAAAATACGGGCGCAGATGGCCAAAGCAATGGATAGCAACGCAACGGATTGGGAGAACCTGTATTACGGCTGCGGGTCGCCGGAAAATGTGTTGCTGCTGAGCTTCAAACAGGATTCGCTTAAAAAATTCACCGGGAAAACGCTGGGCGAGGTTGCCCGGTTACGGCACAAAAGCCCTGAGGAAACCGCGATGGACCTGATCGTCCAGGATAGTACGCGGATAGGCGTGGCCTATTTCCTGATGACAGAGGCAAACGTAAAAAAACAGGTCGCGCTGCCCTGGGTAAGCTTCTGTTCCGATGAGGGGTCGTACACGGATTCGGGCGTATTTTTGAAGTCGGCCGCGCACCCACGTGCATATGGCAGTTTTATAAGGGTGCTGGGCAAATATGCGCGTGATGAAAAGGTAATATCGCTGCAGGAGGCCGTGCGCAAGCTGGCATACCTGCCCGCCACCAACCTTCGGCTGAAAAAGCGCGGCGCGCTGTTGAAAGGCTATTATGCCGATGTGGTGATATTCGATCCGAAAACAGTGATCGATCATGCCACCTATACCAGGCCCCACCAGTATGCAACGGGCGTTAGCGATGTTTTTGTAAATGGCGTACAGGTACTAAAAAACGGCCAGCACACCGGCGCAACACCTGGGCGCTTTGTAAAGGGGCCCGGCTATGGCATGAAATAGATTTCGGTGTGATTTTTTGTTTAAATAAACATTTATAAAATATTAATAACCAAATATATAAGTGATCATACATCTACCTGAAACGAAACGGCTTTATTTCCGGCAGCATCAACCGGAAGACCTTGACGCCTATTGCGCTATGGAGGCCGATGAAGATTTCCGGCGGTATGTGGGTGGCAGACCCCGGCCCCGCGACGAAGCGGAAAAACGGTTTATGAACGGATTGGGACCGGTAAGTGACGGCCTCCACATGCGGGCTGCCGTCTATAAACCCGAAGAAAAATACATCGGGCGCTGCGGCATCTACCCGCATTTTAACCGGGAGGGCGTTCCCGTTCCGGGAGAGGCAGCGTTAGGGCTATACCTCGACAAGGCATATTGGGGCAGGGGTTTGGCTACCGAAGCCGGACTGGCGTTTGTGGCCTACGGATTTGAGCAATATAATTTAAACCGCATCGTAACAGCAATCGATACCAGGAATGAGGCCTCGGTAACGGTTATTGAAAAGTTGGGTTTTAAGCTTGACCGGAAAGAACTTGGTGATTTAAGATCATTTTATCATTATGTGCTGGAGCGTGAGAGCTACTTTAAAGAAAAAATGTAAGCTTTATATGAAGATTAATAAGTATTTCATTATTAAAATTTTAAACACTTTAACTTATATAAAAGTTTAGAAATCGTTCAAGAGAGATATGAGAGGCTCATGCAAAACCTGGATGCTGATAAAGTTCCTGTTTGGGTATTGTTACGATAATCTGCGCAAGTGTTTACCAGAATGTTTTCAGGCCTGCAATCTCGTATTGAGCCAACTGATCATCGTTTGTGATAAATGTCAAATTGCGTTGTATTGCCTGCCAAATCAACATACGATCGAACGGATCTTTATGGCTTGTTACGATAAGCCTGCTAAAAGTCGCACTTTCATCGGGCAACAGTGGAATAAGTTTAAAGCCGCTTTGTGTCGCCAGCATAGGCACTTCTTCAGGGAATATTCCTTCAATGTCCAATTTCCCGCTGGAAAATTTCAATGCTATTTCCCAAAAAGATATTGCGCTCACAAAAAAGGTATTGGCGGGGTCGGCAAAAGTTCGGGTTACACGGGTTGACAGTTTGTCTTTTTCTGAAATAACCCAAATTAGCGTGTGCGTGTCCAGTAAATAATTCACAATCCTAAAAATTCTTCTTCGGTTATCTTAAAATCCGGGGCAAAGGTGAATTTTGCTTTACCTTCCACGATACCTAATTTGATCATCGATCGAGTGGGCTTTTCAGGAAGAAAATAACCTACCACCTCTTTCTTTTTACCATATGTCACGGCGATTTCTTCGCCTGCCTTTACCTGTTCAATCACATCGGAAAAATGGGTTTTGAACTCTCCTACGGTCATCGTTATCATAATTTTTCTATTTCTAAATCAAAGATAACTTTTATTTGTCAAGAAAATAATGATTACAAGACGGCAGCCTCCAATCAATCATTATTGTTCCGTTCGCCTGGTGCCCTACAGTAATCTTTAGGACTTACAGAAAATTTTCCCAAATTTAGCGGCGGTAATTTTGCGCTGATGAATGTAGAGTTGTTTATTCCCTGTTTTATTGACCAGCTGTTTCCAGAAACCGCATTCAACACCATTAAAGTGCTGGAGAAGGCGGGCTGTTCGGTAACCTATAACCCGGCGCAAACCTGTTGCGGGCAGCCTGCCTTTAACGCGGGTTTTTGGGACGAAGCCAAAATAGTAGGCAGAAAGTTCCTCAACGACTTCGCCGATGATAGCATTATTGTAACCCCATCAGCCAGTTGCACGGGCATGGTGAAGAATTACTATAACGACCTTTTTACCAATACTACCGCCCATAACAAATGCCGGGCAATACAGGGCAATATTTATGAGCTGTCGGATTTTTTGGTAAACATCCTGCAGTTCGACTATTTCGGCGCGGAGCTTGACGGGAAAGCCGTTTACCACGACAGCTGCAGCGCCCTTCGCGAATGCCGGATAAAGGAAGAACCGCGGCAACTGCTTTCCAAAGTGCTCGGCCTGGAACTGGTGGATCTGAAAGACAACGAAACCTGCTGCGGTTTCGGCGGGACCTTTGCCGTTAAATTCGACGCCATATCCACCGCTATGGCGCAGCAAAAAGTGGATAACGCGATTGCCGCAGATGCCGATTATATCATCTCAACGGACGCTTCCTGCCTGATGCACCTGCAGGGCTATATCGATGCCAACGACCTGCCGCTGAAAACCTACCATTTGGCGGATGTGCTTGCGATGGGATGGGGGAATGTGTAGGAATTTACGATTTGAGATTTACGATTTACGATTATGTCTTGTCCTGAAATGGGTTTACCAAATTAGTAAATCAATTAAATCAATCCAATCAGGTAAATCAACGGTTCAGACAGCCTTTCGCGCTATTCAATGGTAAAACTTACCTTATTCGCCTCGTTCCCAAAATAAGTCAGCGAAAGTGCGTACTTGCCGGCCGGGAGCTGATTAAAATGCTTAAAATTCAAAATCAGTATCCGGTTTAGCGGGTAAATATCCGATAAGCTGCTGTCGGGTTTTAAACGGCGGCCCCAATGCTTTTTAACCAACTCGTCTTCGAAATAAATATGCGAATCCATTTCGCAGCGGCAAGGGAGTTCTGTGACTGATTTGCCCTCTTTATCTACCACAACGCCGGATAAACCCCAGGCGAATCCTCCGAAATAAAGCGTTTGAACATTTTTTTGATGATTGGTAATCGTCACCTTTACCCTGATGCTATCGGCATTTTGATAAACATCACTTAACAGTCGTATAGTGACACCAACCTTAGGATAGTGCTTTAGCACCGGATACTGTGCGAGAGCAAACCTGCTGCCACACAAAATAAGAAATATCAACAAAAGATAATTTGGCTTTACCATGTCTTTTATAAATTTGGAACTAAGGCAATTAACTTTTCAACTAACAATGATTTCATATAAAAATTGTTGAAACAGCCGTGAAAGTTATCCGGTTCATTCAACGGTTAACCGCCGGAAACGGCCTGAACTTTGCTACCTCAATCTCGTCCTCACCATTAAAAATCCCGCGAGCAATACATAAGCAGGAAGCGAATACAGGGTTAGGCACCTGCCGTGTTCATCGGCCAGCTGCGGAAAAAAAAGCATGAGGAGGGAGGCATTGATGGAAAAATGGATCAGTATGCTCAGCAGCAGGCTGCCGCCAGAACGGTTAAATACCCAGGTATAGATACAGGACAGGCAAAGCACAAAGGCCAAAAAAATTGACACGGAAATAACCGTTACCGGCTGGCCGCTTACCGCGGTACCTACCGGTGCGAAGAACAGCGGAATATGCCAGGCAAACCATATCACGCCTATTATGAGCGCACTTATCACGGCCGACCAGCGTTTTTGCAGCTCCGGGAGCAGAAAGCCCCGCCAGCCGGTTTCCTCGCCCAGCGGCCCCCCGCGCAATGCAGACCAGAGAACTATCGGTATGAGGGCGAAGCCCGCTTGCAGATCAACCTTTCCCGGACTACTATTGAACAGAGCGTACAGACCGATAGCCGCGCCCGTGCACACAAAAGGCAGCAAAAAAACGAAGAGGTATACGTACCAGGGCGCCCGCCATACCAGCACCCGTTTTAGCAGCGCGCCAAGTTCGGCAAGGCCGCCAAAGCTGAGGGTTGTAACCAGGGCGCCAAGCGTCGGCCCGTAAATACCCGCATACAGGCAGGCAACAAACGGCCCTGCTGTCTGATCGTTCAGGCCGTGGGCAATATAATGCAGCCCCAGGAACCACCATACCCAGGACCATATAAAGGCGACCAGTATAAAGGTTAAAGTTTTCATCGGTTAAAGGGTTGCTGTACAAAAATAGAAGAATCAAGCAAATAGCGGAAAAGTACTATGTATTTGCGATCCGGATTTACTGATCGGCGAATGGGCGAATTTGCATTAATTTATGTTTATTTATGTTTTTGAACCGACCATGGCTTATTAAAGTGCTGTATTTTAGACTTTTAGTTATTAATTTACGATGAATTAATGGTGGATTGATGGTGATTTAATAGTGGACTGATGGTGAATTAATGGTGGATGCATAGTGATTCTTCACAGGTTGTTTGTATTCAGTGGCGTTCAGGAGGGCTTCGCCGTTTAATGGTGGATTGTGGTGATTTATTGGTGGCTGCCTCGTCCTACACCTTGCCTGGCGTGCGTTTTTACCACTGAGATTCACGGAGGACGCGCAGAGGACTTTTTCCTTTCACGAATAAATGGCCAACGAATTAACCCAAGATGTGCCCTTGTCATTTCACAACGAACTTATACGGGCAGACATTTCATATGTCAAAGAACTAATTATCAGCTATCTACAGCTAAATTGCCTGAACCAGGATTTATTGGATTTTAGGATGGCCCGGATGATTCATCTACAGCGAATAATCATTACCCAAGGAGTACTTGAACATTGGTTTTATAAAAATTCACTCTTTTCATTAATTTATCTTTTGTTAACGTACTGTATTTTAATTCGTTAAGTACTTTTTTATTGTACCCCCGTCGCTAAAGGTTTCCCCGCATAGGGTTTCTATTGTGTTTTCTTTGTGTATTGTTTGTGTATTGTTTGTGTATTTATTGTGATTTACTTATGATTTCAAGGATTTTATTGTGAATTTTTTTTTGCTTTTCGTGTTTTATTGATCGGCTAATGCGATGCCAATGCTATTTTTTACGCCCATTTATCGGCAATTATTACCGGCTGATGCGATGTTAATGCTATTTTTATTGCAGGGTTATTGCACTCCCCGAGCCCCTAAATCGAGCGTTTGTTACACCAATTGCATAAACTCCCGCCGCCGTTTATAACGCATAAGCTACTGATTGTAAAGTAATTAAAAGAACGTTTTTCTTTAACCAGGCATACGATATAGCCCTGCAAACCTTGCACTCTTAGCAGGATTTTTCAAATAATCCAGGGACGCGGGGGCGGCATGACCTATAGCCGGCTCGACCGCCTCCATTGTGGCGGGCCTGTCTCCCACGGGCCCGACGGACTTTTGGGAGCGGCCATTCCAATTCGTCTCAAAAATGTAGTGATTTTATGTAGAAAACAAATCGGGTTTTCGTAAGGGTACAGTAACTGTAACGAGACGTTACTCGTAGTGTAAGCTTACGAAAATTAGTTTCTAAAGAGCCTGTTGGTCTAGCAGCCAGTTGGCAGGTGCGAGGATCGCCTTTGGGGGCATAAATTCCTCTATTGGGATGAATTTAAAGCCGCTAAAGCCATGTAGTAAATTGCAATTGAGCCCGAAACTTTTATTTCCTGCGCTTTTATCATAAAGGGAATTTTTTCGATAGGAATTTCAACTGTTTCAATGTCTTCCGTAGGATCAAATTCTGTGTCATAAAGTTTTTCAACATTGCGCGCCAAAAAAAAGAAGATCTTATTGGTGTCTTTTGTTGGATTGTCACAAACGGCGGTTAGCAGTTCTAAATTTGCGGTGGCATAGCCGGTTTCTTCCCGCAATTCGCGCAAGGCGGCAGCTTCTATGGAGTCTTCCTTTTCATCAACTACCCCACTCGGAAATTCCAGCAAAATTTCTTTTGCACCATGTTTATATTGCCGCACCATGATAACTTTTCCGTCGGCCGTTATGGGAAAAACCAGCACCACGTTTGGCCTGATACAAACATAGTAGTCGTCAATAATTTTGCCGGATGGAAGTGCAACCGTGTCCTTGTGAACCACGCACCATTTGTTGTCGAGCGCAATATCGGTCTTTAATATTTTCCATTTTTCGATTTTTTTCATCCTGTAATATTCTTTTGAGCTGGGAGCGGGAGCAGGTTGTTAATATAAAAGATTTTCCCGGCATAACTGCGCCGGATGCTTTTTTTTGGCCTTGTTGATTACAAAGTTTGCTGGCTGTCAGCGGGAGGCGGAATGCGGTTCCGCTGACTATGTTATTTATTGAATTAAGCGGGATACTTAAATTACTCGCATTCAAGCGGGAAGCTTGAACGGGCGAAAGCAGCTACTTTTTTCTTTTCAGCGCAAAAACGGCGGCGGCAAGCAGCGAAATTACCACCAGCGTGACCGGTACCTTAAACCGGTCGGCGCTTATGTCGTCATTTATGCAGGCCATGTTTAAATAGTTTGTTCCGGCCGAACCGATTGAAACTACCATTGGCGGGGAAAATGGCAGCATGGATTTATGAAGGAATAATTCCACCGGCTGCCCGGGTTTTACCCCGACAAAAAGGCCTGTGCTGAAAAACAATGCGCCCAATCGGCTGAAATTTTGCGGGCGCCGTTGCTTTCCTCTAAATAAAGGTCGTAGGAATCATCGCCTTTCACGGTTTCCTTTTGCAGCGACCGAAAATGGCCCGATAACCTCGTTGAGTTTTGCCGCGTGGCCGGACCGGCAAACAGGGCGTTACAACACATGATCGCAATAATGGCCACGTAAATACCAGCAAATACTTTTTGGGAGTTGGTTAATTTCATTTGTATAAGGGAGCGGTGCCAAAAGAATCAAGAACCAAGAACCAAGAGTCAAGCAGAAGACGAATGAGATGGACAAATTGTCGAAAAGAGACAGAATTGGACCGTTTGGGTCTTGACTCTTAATGCGCATGATTAGTAAAATATAAATAGTTTAAAGCTTTGGGAATTAACTATCAATCCTTTCCGAAATCGTTTGCCTTTTTCAACAACACCACATCCTCATCCCATTTAGCAAGTTCCCGTCGGTAAGCGTCCTGCGTTTTAGTTAGCCTTAGAGTATGGGGCGATCCTTTTTTTATCGTTTCCATTTTTAAGTCGATGGTTACATGCCTGATAGCATTTTCCATATGGCTTCGCTCACCCTGTACTCTTTGATAATCAAAAACCTGTTGGGTGGGCGACTGTATGAAATCCGACAAAATGGCCCACACTTTACTATCATAGGGGGAAGTTTTGGGTAAAGGCCTTGACCAATCGACTGGCGGTTGCGGCTTGTTATGCACACGTTGAGTGAGATCGTTTTTGCAGATATCCATGATTTGACTGGCTAAGGCCAACCCCTTGCCCGACTCGAGGATTATCTTCAGCAATACATCATTAACATATTCACGGGTCAATGCCTTCGTGAAAGCTTCGGTTGCATTTTTGATACAGGCATTGTCACCTGTTTTGAGCTTGCTTAATTTAAATACGTTTTGCAAAATATTCTTTGCTACTGTATGCTCATCCCTTTGCGAAAGGTTTAAAGTATTTACATAGGCCGGGATATGATCCGTTTGCTCCATCACGAATTCCGCGTAAGTAACATTATCTGTAAGCAATGCATTTAAAACGCCAAGCAAATAACTTACTGCCGATGGCCGCCCCTTGCCACCGACCGAGGTGAACACTTTTTTAAAGCAGTTACTTGAATAGGCCGCAAACAATTTTATCCAGTTTTCAACCGCTATCCATTCGAAATAATCGGTTAAAAAAATAATTCCTTTTTCTTCAATGTATTTTTCATCGCCGAGGTTAGCCAGCCAATCGGCGAGGGGGCTATAATCAGACCGGGTAATTGAAGTATTTTCATCTATGCCTTCCTCCACTAATCTTTTGATCAAAGCTTTTTCACCTGTTTCAACGGTATTCCATTGCTCGTTATACCAGGCTATCCATTCCAGCTTGTTACCGGCGCTGAGATCAGTAAGCATTTCGTACTGGTATTTTTTCGGCCACAAAAATACCGCGCCGTAATGATACCAGTAGTACATTTCCATCCCGGCGTTGCCTGTGTAGCCCTCCGCTTCCTTTATAATGGGCTCGCCTTCATTCAATTTGAGAGACGAAATAAGGTCTTCTTCTTCAAATGGAATATCCCGTAGGGGCGGTATGCCTTCCTGCATCCAATGCTCCACATTAATGCGCTCATCATATACTTCGCCCATGGCGCCATTTTCAGCCAATTCATCGTCATCATAATCGTCAAAATCATCATAGTACCGTTGCCGGCTACGTGATCTTGATGATCTTTTGTCATAACTCATTTCCAATTGGCCCGCCCGGAAGGATGTTACCAAACCTAATTTGGCATAAAACCCTGCTCTTTGCGCGGCAAGCAGCAGCGCTTCTGCTTTAGGGCGGTCATTCAGCTTTAGGGATTCCATCGTAAAATTTGACGGTGTATACTGATGTCCCAATAATACGATTTTGGGAATTGGAGGCTCGTCTTCCGCCGCTTTCAAAATCACGGACAGCCTTTCGGTGAAGCGTCCCAATTGATGAAGCGCTATTTTTTCGTTGCCTTTTTCCTGTACGAGATTATAAATCAAACATACCCTGTATCCCGAAGTGACCGGTTTAATTTCATGTTCGCAATCGGCATAAAATGCCGCAAATGGTATTTTGTATTGACTACTGGGGCCTGAAAAATCAATTGTTTCTGCTTTTCCATCAAATTTTACGATCAACTCGCCGCCTGTATGTTTAGCGGGCAAACCAACTATAAGTGTACCGAACATTCCTTTTTCCTTCTCTGAATCTTTATGCGGCAAAAAGAAGTCGCCGCTTTCGTATATCAATAATTTGTAAAGATTTGCCGATATTGCGCACCCCTCAATACCTAAGGCAGGCTTTACCTGTTCAATAAGGCCGGCAATAAATTTATTCCAATCGCTGTTATTGAACGTTATGTCGGCGGCATCAATTTCCCAGGCGCTCCTGACCGCGTTGTCGAGTACCGTCTCGCTTCCTTTTCCAAAAGGAGCCTTATGAGCGCGTTTGATCATTTCCTTTATTTCGAGGGGATTGACCGGAAATCCAATCTCGCCGACGCCGCTGACTTCCAAACCAGGGAAAAGAAAAGGCTTGCTGTCTGTGGTTACAAAAGAACCGCTTCCTTTAATTTCCTCCAGAACGCTGAGCACTTGTTGTTTGAAAATGGACATACAAAATTTGTTTGTTACAGGATCAAAACTAAGAATAGACTTCAAAAAAATAAATCAGGTACATTCTTTTTTTTAATTTGGCCGGTCGTTTATTTTTGAAAGACTTTAATTTTACTTTAGATAGCCTATTTATGGAAATTGAGATAAAACCCGAAATGATAAAAGAGATTGCAGAAATGCTGGATGCCGGCATGGTTTGCTTTTATCATAAGACCAACGGCGAATTGGAATATTACCCCGATGACTCGCGAAGCTACAGCTTTGATGAAGAAGCGTGGGCTGATGTAGTAAACAAAGTGGACGAAAATTATGGCGACTACCAGCGCTTTGAGGGGATGAGCAGCTCGGAGTCGTTCAGGGTGATGGAAAATTTTATTCGTAATGTTATTGAGGATATACCCACGCATAACAAATTTATCGAGGCCATATCCCGCAAAAAGCCTTTCCGCCAATTTAACGACCAGCTTCTCTACTATCCCGAACTGAGACAACAATGGTTTGCCTTCAAAAATGAATGCTACATTGAATATGTAAAAGA
>Ga0206864_1110_pt1 | contig 27820 bp, 24 predicted proteins | sample Alteio_BWOrgCont_42_FD_152632 | JGI IMG/M metagenome (GOLD analysis project Ga0206864, IMG submission 152632) | Enriched cells from forest soil in Barre Woods Harvard Forest LTER site, Petersham, Massachusetts, United States -... | ecosystem: Environmental > Terrestrial > Soil > Temperate forest >...
TTTGTAAAGAATCCATCCGTGTGTATAAATAAGCTTTCTTTAACTCGGATTAGCTCTTTTACTCCAGACAGTTACCATTTGCGGGCTTCGATCTTTAAATCTTCAGCAGTTTTAAAATCACCGCGTTCAATTTCAGCATCACCGGCCTCAAGGTCTTCGTTATACTGTGCCAATGTTTGGGGTTTCTCTGTTGCCTGAAAACCGATACCCATAAGTTTTAATGTATGCAGTAGCCACTCTTTCTTACCAGGGTCCTTAATGTTGTCAAAATCAATTATCAGTTCCATAGCAACAGGTTTTAAATCATCTTTTACAAAGTTATTCAAATATCTTCACCTTTTCAACAATCGCTGATGAACTATCTTCATCACCAAATCTCTGTAATTGCGGCTCATAGGTAATGACTTACCTCCAATCTTAATCTCATTACCTTCTATTGCTTCAATTTTTGAGCAATTTACCAGGTAAGATTGATGTATCTTGATAAATTCATCCGGTGGGAGCTGGGATTCCAGGCTTTTCATTGTAAGATAGGCAATGATCTTTTTATCATCAGTATAAACGCTTACATAATTCCCGACACTTTCCGCATAGAGCATATCGTGCAGTTCAATTTTTTCGATCCTTTTGTCGCTTTTAATAAAGATGTATGAAGACTGAATTGCACCGCTTGTCCTGGTCTTCATTTCATGGTAGTCCTTTGCTTTTTGCACAGCTTTCAAAAACCGGTTAAAGGCAAAGGGCTTTAAAAGGTAATCAATAATGTCCAGTTCGTATCCTTCAAGTGCGTATTGCGGAAAAGCAGTGGTCAGTATCACCATCGATTCGATATTCATTTTTTGCAGGAACTGGAGGCCGGAAACTTTTGGCATTTCGATGTCCAGGAATATAATATCGACAGCATTATTCTTCAGAAATGCTTCCGCCTTTATAGCATTCTCAAATTTGCCCTGCAGGTCCATAAAAGGTATATGGTCTACAAATTCATGCAATATTTTACGGGCAACAGGCTCATCATCCACAATTATACAGCTGAGTTTCTTCATGGCGTGAGCATTAAATGAACATGATAAATGTTTAGTTCTTTTTTTATGTCGAGCTGGTAACGGTCTTTATACAATAGTTCCAGCCGTCTCACTGCATTATTGAGGCCGATACCACCGGGAACGGCATCTACCCCTTCATCGTAAGAATTTTCACAGGTGAAATCTACCCGGCCAGCCTCTTCATTCAACACTATGGTGATACTATTGCTGCCACTATCGTCCCTTGACACATATTTAAAAGCATTCTCCACAAAAGCCATGAAGATTAGCGGCGCAATCTTAACCGCGCCATCCTGGTAGTTTACTTTTAACGTCACCTGCACATTATCATTGCTCCGCGCTTTTTGGAGGGCCACGTAGTTTTGCAGGTATTTTATTTCTTTCTCCAGGCCGATCATATCCACATCGGCCTCATACAAATTGTACCGCAGCAGGTCTGAAAATTGCACCATCATGTCCCGCGCCAGGTTGTTGCTCATGTCGATATAACCGTAAACGGTATTGAGGCCATTAAACAAGAAGTGCGGGTTGATTTGCGAACGCAGATATTTTAATTCAGTTTGCAGCTGGTTGATCTGGCTGTTTTTGACCTGCTCCTGTTGTTCAGACCATTTTTGAGTGATATACAGCATCGACGTAATTACACTGCAGCACAGCGCATACACGAAATTGTCCCAGAAACCGGAGCTTGTATCAATAGGCTCATCATGAAAAAGAACACCGTGAATAAACAGGTTATAATGGCCTATGAAAAACGTATATAATAAAATTAAACCGATGAGGCCGGCAAAATACAGGCCGAACCGTCTCTTTTCAAGCAGGTAGGGTATTAACAATGAACCGTTTGCCTTTATCATTAGTGTAAAAATGGAAAAGTGAACTATGACGGTAAACATGTAGGAAAAACAGGCTTGCACCGTATTTACCGAATAAACTGGTTTTTCGATGACCAGGGCCCCGATATACGCAGCAAAAAAAAGTAAATAATACGTGTAGCGCTTTAAATACATGGCGATGTTTTAGCCTTTTAGAGAATAAATATATCTCATTGATTTGACAACCGGAAATATCCCTTTTTATCTGTGCCGGATTTCACGGGAAATGGTACAGTTATCCTTCTAATAATGCAAGTTGTCATAAAAGTTTTTTTTTACTGTGCCTTTTATTAAACATTCATTTTTAGATACATTATATTTGAATATCAATACTATTAATATGGCGCCTTCAACCAACATCCGCGGGGCCGTACCATTTTTCATGGTGCGCGATATGGAAGCTTCACTAAAATTTTATCTGGAGAAGCTTGGCTTTAAAATGACCATTGAATGGACACCCCGTGGTAAAATTGAGTGGTGCTGGCTACAGCGCGACGAGGTTTCCATAATGCTGCAGGAACCGCGTAACAGGGAGAAATTCGACCAGGAAGGCCCTAAGGGAAAAGGGATATCCATTTGTTTTCAATGTGTGGACGCGCTTGCCTTGTATCACGAGTTTACGGCACAAGGGATTGAAATTAAAGAGCCGTTTGTAGGGAATAATCTATGGGTGGTTGCTTTTAATGACCCTGATGGTTATCGGCTGGATTTTGAAAGCCCTACGGATGTACCGGAAGAAACAACGTATTCGGAGTGGTTTAAGTGATTGGTTACTAAAGGCTACCATGAGGGGCTGAGCTCACCTTATGGTTATGATGAGAGCGGCAGTGAAAAATAGAATATCGAACCTTTCCCCCGCTCGCTTTCTGCCCATATTTCACCATCATGCCGCTTGATTATCTCTGCGCTTAGATACAACCCGATGCCAAAACCGGAAATATGCATGGTATCATTGGTTTCAACCCGGTAATAGCGGTCAAATATCTTATCCACGTCCGACGGGGTGATCCCGAAACCTTCGTCTTTCACGCTTACCACAACGTCATCCCCACGGTTGTGGTATTTAATTTCGATCCGCTTACCATTTGGTGAATATTTAACTGCATTGCTGATAAGGTTGGAAATTACAGAACTGATCTTGTCCCTGTCTGCGTTAATTTCGACAGTGCCGTTTTCTACCAGGCTGATGGCGTGGGAGCTTGCAATCAGCCTGGTTTCATCTACAATTTCGTGCAACAAATGACCAAGGTTAAAAGGCTCTTTTTTAACGTGGATCTTGCCGGCTTCCAGCCGTGAAATATTCAGGAAACCGTTGATCATCGCGGTCATTCTTTTTACCTGCATATTTGCACGTTCCATGGCAACCGCCAAAAAGGCATCTTCGCTATTTTTTAATTTAGCATTTACCACCTGAACGATAGCGTTAAGCGAGGTGAGCGGTGTTTTCAGTTCATGGCTAACCATGCCGATAAAATCATTTTTTCGTGCCTCATCCAGTTTCTTTTCGGTAATATCCCGCGCTATTTTTGATAGGCCGATAATATTACCTTGTTTATCTTTAATAGGCGAAATTGTTAAGGAAACATCCAGGAGCCTGCCGTCTTTTGTAAGTCTTTGTGTTTCAAAATGCTCCACCCGTTCGCCGGTTTTTAAACGTGCGAGTATCTGTGGCTCTTCATCTTGCCGTTCAGGGGGAATCAGCTTATAAATCGTTTCACCAATAATTTCCCCGGCAGTATAGCCAAACATCCGTTCTGCTGCGTCATTCCAACTGGTAATAACACTCTCCAGCGTTTTGCTGACGATCGCATCATCCGAGGATTCAACGATGGCTGCCAGTTTCGCGCTTTTTTCTTCAGCCTGTTTAATATCAGTGATATCAATAACCATCACCAGGCCGGCGTCTACTTCATTATGTTCATTTTTTAGCGGCACAAAGTGCACAATATAGTTCTCGCCGGTTGCCGCCTTGCGTTCTACCGAAAACTTTTCACCAGCCATCATCCGGTCATACAAGTGTTTCGACGCCTCGTATCGTTCGGTCTGCCCAATTTCCGTGGGGTGTTTCCCTTCATAGTCTCTCCGGTCATAGCCCAGTTTATCCATCAGGTCACCCTCAACGATTACATAACGGTGATTTTTGTCGATTACAATAACCACGGAGTTTGGCATATTGACGGCAATAGACCTGAAAAGTCTTTCGTTCCTGGTAATCCTTGCCTGGGCTTCGGCCAGCTCCACGTTCGCGAAAGCGAGTTCTTCATTCACTGCCGCCAGCTCCTCGTTGGTAGCTACCACTTCCTCATTAATCGCCTGTAGTTCTATCGTATTTTCCTCTAACTTCCGCCGTGCCAGCAATTGTTCTGTTACATTTGTTGCCACCACGAACACGCCTAAAATGGTATCGTCAGCGCCTTTATAGGCTTCGTAAACAAAATCCAGGTACAGGCTTTCAACCCGATCATGGCGCACAAGGTCAATCGGTAGTTCATTTGCATGAAAGGTTTCGCCAGTTTTATATACGCTGCCCAGCAATTGGTAAAAGCCTTGTTCTTCAGCTTCCGGCAGAAATTCAAACATGGGCTTACCCGTGATAGCAACCCCTTTTTTGCCCCATATCTCTATCATCAGCTCATTGGCAACCTCCACGGTATGATTGGGGCCTATTAACAGGCACATGGCAACCGGCGCCTGTAAGACCATATTCCTTACGGTTTTCAGGCTTTCCCTTGCCTGCTGCTCAGCCGCTTCAATTTTTTTCCGTGCAACTACTTGCATCGTGTTTTCGAGTACCCATACTGCTACCTTTGTTACCTTTCCTTTTTTATTTTTTATGGGCGAATAAACAAAGGTCACAAACACCATTTCCTCTTTCCCATGCCGTATTAGCATTAGTTCCACCTCATTGGCGTAGTAAGGCTTGCCATCTTCCACCACGCTGTTTAAAGCGGCTTCATAATAGCACCGTGCTTCAGCAAAGGAATCCCAGTAAAATTTACCGGCAATAGCATCATACGGCTTGCCGGCTACTTCCAAAAATTTATCATTAACAATTTCGCTGACCAGCGTAGCAGCATCCAATATGCAAATACCAATAGGGGCGTTTAGTACGATATTATGTAAATCCCCGTCGTTTGTTAGTTGCATTAAGATAAAATAATTTAGTAAATGTATATATAAGTGAGTGCTATTTAAAAGCGACTTATAAATAACAATGAATGTATTAAAAGGTTTTGTGTAAAGAACAACAGCCTGGTGCCAGCAGCTGTGGGCTTCCCTGGTAATTTCACGCAAAACCGCCCGGTTATGTAGAATATCCTGACGGCTGTCTTATAAATTTTTCTAATCCAAACACTTCAGCTACCTTTATGCAATGGCGGCCTGGATTGTAACAAAAACTCCTGTAAATCATCTGATTATAAACGCCAGTAAAAATGAGGAAAATGATAGAACAGGCTATGGAAGCATCCCCGCGTTTCAAAGCCAGGATTACCGGCGTCGTTTATTTGCTTTACTTCCTTACGGCAATATTCGCTGAATTCCTGAATGGCCGCAGACTTGTTGTATACAGCAATGCCGCTAACCTCGTGGCCTACGCATTCTATTTAGTTTTGACACTGCTCTTTTATTTCATGTTTAAGCCGGTGAACAGGTACATTTCTTTTATCGCGGCGTTATTTAGCCTTGTGGGATGCGTTATTGGGGCTCTTGGCCTTTTTTATCCTGCCGCTTCCCACATCAGCCCTCTTGTATTTTTCGGACCCTATTGCCTCCTGATCGGGTACCTCATTTTCAGATCAGCCTTTCTGCCCAGGATCCTGGGTGTGCTGATGGTATTTGCCGGTTTGGGCTGGCTGGCCTTCCTGTCACCGCTCGCAAACTACCTGTCGGCCTACATTGAGGTCCTCGGCATTCTGGCAGAAGGATCGCTGATGCTATGGCTCATCGTAATGGGTGTGAACAATCAACGATGGAAGGAACAGGCCGACCGCAGGATGAAAGACGTCGTCTCTCATGAACCGATCTGAACCGGCTGAACACTTGATTTAATAACTCAGTTAAGGAGAAAAGATTATGACTACTACCACGAAAATGATGAAACAGATTGAAGAAACATCGCCGCGATCGAAGGCCAGAATGGCCGGCATCTTTTATGTGCTTACCGGCTTCACATCAGTATGCGGTGAGTCCTTCATTCCCGGCAAGCTTGTTGTAGATGGCAATGCTGCAGCTACAGCACACAACATTATGGCGCACCAGGCTTTATTTCAGTTGGCTTTCGTCGCATTGATCATCGCAGTCTTGTCTTCTATCGTTATGACGGCCCTGTTCTATGATTTGTTCAGGCCTGTAAACAAAAGCCTCTCGTTAACCGCAGCCTTCGTCCACCTCGTGGGCCTGGCCATTTTGGCATTTGGCAGCCTTTTTCAAATCGCTCCTTTAGTTATATTGCATGGCGGGCAGTACCTGAGCGTATTTAAGACGGAACAGTTACCGGCGCTGGCTTACATGCTTCTGAAACTGAATATTCAGGCCTATAACACTTTCATCGTATTTTTCGGATGCTATTGCGTCATGATCGGCTGCCTCATTTTCCGGTCGGCCTTCATGCCCCGGATTATAGGTGCGCTGATGATGTTTGCCGGCTTGGGTTACCTAACTTTCCTTTGGCCGCCGCTTGCAGGCTACCTGTCACCTTACAATCTGGCCCCGGCCGCGCCCGGTGAATTATCATTGATGCTATGGCTCATTGTGATGGGTGTGAACAATCAGCGGTGGAAGGAACAGGCTGGCGCAGCATGAAAGCCTCGGTCTATCACGGCAGCAATATGGTTATGCCGCTATAGTGAACCGATCCATATCGGCCGAACATTTGATTTAATAACTCAGTTAAGGAGAAAAGATTATGACTTCTACCACGAAAATGATGAAACGAATTGAAGAAGCTTCGCCGCGTTTCAAGGCCAGGATGGCCGGGGCCCTTAATTTCTTCAGCCTGATAACGGTAGGCTTAACCGAGAGCTTTGTTCGCGGCACGTTGAATTTCGTAGGGGGCTACATCGGGATCGCCAGTAATGTCGTGGTAACCATGCTCCTCTATAACATCTTTAAGGCGGTGAACAGGCGCCTCTCTTTGCTCGCTGCGTCATTCGCCCTCGTGGGGCTCACCTTTGAGGCTTTTCGATGGCAGCCCCAGGATGTGAACCTCGCTATAGTAGTTCACGGATTCTATTGCCTGCTGATCGGATACCTCACCTTCAAATCGACCTTCCTGCCCCGGATCCTGGGCGTGCTGATGGCGTTTGCCGGTGTTGGTTGGCTCACCTATCTGTCACCAACGCTCGTAAACTATCTGTCCCCCTACAATCTGGCCTCCGCCATCCTCGCGGAACTATCGCTGATGCTATGGCTCCTCGTGATGGGCGTGAACGTTCAACGATGGAAGGAGCAGGCTGGCGCAGTACCGAAACACCCATGAAAGCCGCCATGACACAAGGTGCTGACCTTCGGATATTGTACAAATCACCGGCATCAGGATGCCCGTTCCCATGAACAATGAAGTTCCACCCATCCGGGTGTATTGGAGTGTCAGTAATCCCTTCCGCTGATTTCATGCAAAACCGCCCGGTTACGTAGAATATCCTGACGGCTATCAAATAAATTTTTTTATCGCAAAGGGCCGTTGTACTTTTATGAAAAGATAATCGTACTGTAACAAAAACAACCTGTAAATCATCCAATTACAACTAAAACAATAAAACAATGAAAAAAGTTATACAATTCGGAGAAACCGTCGAAGGATATAATATCCCGGTTTTAAATGAAAGAGAAATAAGGGCCGCAGCAGGAATTCTCTTTTTACTTATGTATACATCTTTAATGCTCATCCTGTTTAACAATGATTTTATATTGATAAAATATGCGATAATTATATTCTTTACCGACTTTATCATACGCGTATTTGTTAATCCTAAATTTTCTCCCTCGTTGATCCTAGGGCGTTTGATAGTAAGGAACCAGGTTCCCGAATATGTTGGGGCTAAACAAAAAAAGGTTGCATGGTTAATCGGTATTGCCTTATCGGCTATTATGTTAATTTTCCTGGTTATTGTGAATGCGTATAGTCCGATAACTGGCATTATCTGCCTGGCTTGCCTGATTTTCCTGTTTTTTGAATCGGTGTTTGGTATTTGTTTGGGATGTAAATTTTATTTCCTGTTTTTTAAGGAAAAAGCTGAGTATTGCCCTGGTGAAGTTTGTGATGTAAAATCAAAACAGGACATTCAAAAAACATCCAAGGCTCAGCTACTCATTGTTTTTGGATTAGTAGGGTACATTGTCCTTTTAGCCTTTTTATTTAATGGTGAGTTTGGTAAAAAACCATATGACTTGTTTGGAATGAACCGCACTGCACAAGTTAAAAAGTAGAGACGTTACTTCGCGGCTGTCCATAAGCCCGAATTAACATGACCATGAAGAAACGTTATGGACATCCAAATCCCAACATATTCAACACCCTGCGGCCGCACCGGTTTTGTGGACCCAAAAAGTGCGTTTGAAAATTATTTCTCTGCGTTCCGAAATAATGTAATCGGCCATCATCAAACTTTTGAATCCCCCTTTGGGAGAAAAGAAATCATTTATGCAGACTGGACTGCAAGCGGCAGGGCTTACCGGCCCATTGAAGAATGTTTACAAAAAGAGATAATGCCTTTCGTGGGGAATACACATACGGAGGCCACCGTTACAGGGACGCTGATGTCTAAAGCTTATGAAGCAGCGAAGATTATTATTAAGCAGCATGTCCATGCAAACAGCGATGATGCATTAGTTTTTTGCGGCAGTGGAATGACAGGCGCCGTAAATAAGCTACAGCGGCTATTGGGGTTAAGGGTGCCCGAACGCATCACAGATTATTTAAGTGAACCTCTCCAAATGGATGAGGCTTTACGGCCGGTTGTTTTTGTGACACACATGGAGCATCACAGCAACCATATAAGCTGGCTGGAGACCATTGCAACTGTTGAAATAATTAGGTCGGACGAAAATGGGAACGTTGACTTAGCATACTTCAGGGATTTGTTAGAACAGTTTAAACACCGGAAAAATAAAATAGCTGCGGTTACTGCTTGCTCAAATGTAACAGGGATTAAAACCACATATCATGAAATTGCTAAAATTATCCATCAATATGGTGGCTTATGTTTTGTTGATTTTGCCAGCTCTGCCCCTTATGTCGACATCAATATGCATCCCGAAGAAAAAGGTACGCATTTAGATGCAATTTATTTTTCGCCCCATAAATTTTTAGGCGGGCCTGGCACATGCGGTGTTTTGATCTTCAATAAAAAAATTTATAAGAACACTGTCCCCGATCAACCGGGCGGAGGTACAGTTGTATACAGCAACCCCTGGAAGATACATGAATATATCACAAATATTGAACAGCGGGAAGATGGCGGCACTCCACCGTTTCTGCAAGGGATAAAAGCGGCGATGTGTGTTAGGCTGAAGGAAGCAATGGGTGTAGAAAATATAAGGAAGCGGGAAGAAGAACTGTTGCAGATCATTTTTGACCGGTTAGCAAAAATGAAAAACGTTGGAATACTTGAAGGAAATATTAAAAAAAGGCTGGGCGTAATTTCATTTATCGTAAAAGGTGCGCATTATAATTTGATTGTTAAAATTCTGAACGACAGGTTTGGAATCCAAACACGGGGTGGCTGCTCCTGCGCCGGGACATACGGCCATAAGCTGCTGCATGTTGATGAGGCATGGTCTCACGAAATATTGAATTCGATCCGTTCAGGGAACCTGTTGTGCAAACCGGGATGGATCAGGTTATCCGTCCATCCAACCATGACCAACGCCGAAATTGATTTTATTATGGATGCTATTGAACTGACAACATCCAATTTTGAGGAATGGGCAAAGGATTATCGTTATGACGCTGCATCCAACGAATATGTTTTTAAAGGGTTTGAGGGAAAGGAACATGCGAAGGTTGAAGATTGGTTTAATGTTTCCACGCGGGTAAATCTCAAGCATCGGATAGACGTTGAAATGGAACCGTAACAGTTTTTGGGTTACACTTTGCAAGGTGGCGCATATTTTTATTGGGTTCTTGCATGGTCAATGAATGTTCTTTTCACTTCAGAAGGATTGTTTATCGTATCATAAAATTCATCAAGATAATCGGTTAACTCTTTTTTTGTTGCACTGGTAAATAAATTAAAGTTGTTTATTAATGCGTAAATGTTTCCCTTTTGCTGCTTATAAATGTCCAACACTGAGTTTAATTCTTCCATTGTTCGCGGGAAACCCCTGTAAAGGCGTTGCCTTACAGTTTCTATTCCCAGCCTTTCATCCGGGATTGAATAATTAGTGTTTACAAACCCCGAAAAGTCAAGATCATAAGGGACAACATAAGGCCGCGATGTTGAATCGCTTTTGGAATGAACCAGTTTAATGTTATGATCTACCGGGACCGACCAGTCTGTGTTGGCGATCATATACTCAAAAATGGCAACTATGGTCATTTGCCGGCGATCAGTAGCCTCGGTACCAAATTTTCTATCAGTCCAATCTGTGCAATTATTTCTTTTAGCAAGCTCGTTGATATCTTCCATCAGGAAAGCATGTTCAGTAATTGTTTTTTTCTTTCCGCTACTATCCTGGTAGCTCAAATTTAAAAGTCGTACACGGAAGCTTTTATCTGTAATCATATTATAAATTTTATACGCAATAAACTCCTTAAGCAGGTTTTGTTCATCGTCCTTTGAAGGCATACATGAGCTAACCAATTTAAGGGATTTTAAGTGATAAAAAGCAGCAGCGGGATTGTGTTTATAAATAAGTTTGAGCGGGGGCATATAACAATATGCCCGCCTGAAATGGCCTCTTACCTCCACTTCCATATTATCGTTAATATTTAAACTATCGCCCAGTTTGCAAGTAAATGTTGCCGGGAAAATAATACCCACTTTATCTTTTTTAGCCAACATTTTTTTAATGTTTAATGTAAGCGTTGCATTTACAGTGGAGGTATCCGTAAAGAACTTTACTTTGTTAACAGATTTCTGGCCATAAGTAACATTAATGGTTACGACGATAAAAAACAACAATGCTGCAAAAAAAGGTTTCATAACGTTCAGGTTTATTGTGAATGGATATTTTTTTTAGAAAATAATCTTCAGCTGAATTAGGTTATCATAGTGACACTTCTTTCATAACTTGCACTATTAAACCGCCCTTTACCTGGATATGCAGCATGGAAGCAATAGTAGGCGCAAATGCCCGGTATATACTTTTTGTGTTTTTATGTTGAATCGAAAATTATAAAGAAGTATCAGAGAATTAAAGGATTAAACATACTAAAAAATAATAAAGTATTAAAAATAAAAATAATATCTTAGATAAAATATCGGTAAAACCTTAAGATAATGCAGATGGAAAACCCCTCCGAAAAAATAACGGATAATTTAACAGGCCCACAGCAGCATGAACCAAAGGAGGCAAAAGGCGGGTATGCTTCACAATTAAAAAAAAGCAAGCATCATCTTCGCGGGGTTCAAACAATGTTCAAAAATTCATCTTCAAATCACCAGCGATTAAGTAGTATGGCCGACAATAAGGCGTTTATCATGATCACTGTAAACTCCATTATAATATCTGTAGCAATAGGTTTGCTTGTAGCAAAGTTTGTGCAGGACCCAAACTTGATTTGGCCAACTATATTATTAGTAGGCGTAAATATTGCTGCAATTATCTACTCTGTATTGGCTACAAGGCCCAATATCCCAAAAGGGACATTTACAAGGGAGCAGGTTGACCAAAAAACAGTAAACCTTTTGTTTTTTGGAAATTATTATAAAATGAGTTTGAAAGAATATGAATATGGCATAAGGCAAATGATGGATGATAGCGAATTTTTATATGGGAGCCTCATAAAAGATATTTACTGGCAAGGCAGAATTTTAGGGCGCAAATTCCGTTTGCTGCGTATATCTTATGATATATTTATGTATGGCATTGCAGTTTCGGTGATCGCTTACCTGGCGTCTGTATTTTTTTAAGATAATTACGCCAGTATTTATTTCTTATGTCCCTTGCGATGCTTTTTATTTTCGTCAAGGTCCAGCACAAGCTTTTCCGAGCCGCCCTGGCCTCTGTGCTCCAGGTCTTCAAATAGTCCCTCGTCCGAAAGATCAAGTGTGTGTGAGTTTTCCCAATCATGGTGGGCAATTCTTTGCAGCCGCTCAACAACTTCATCATCGTGTACTTCAATAGCCAGCTCACGGCGATGGTCAAAGCTGCCTGGGGCCAGGTTAATAGACCCTACAATGGCCCTTAAACCATCGGCGAGGAGCATTTTTCCATGCAGCTTTAAATGCTTCAGTTTGTGAATTTTTATGCCAACATCATCCATTATACGCAAGCCGCCTACCCCTTCAACAATCTTATCCATTTTAACGGTATGCGGCGGGGGTACCATCACATGTACTTTTACCCCACGGCTTGCTGCACGGACCAACCGCTCAATTATCACCAGGTCCTGGTAGCGCTCATTCTGTACAAAAAGGGTATGCTTCGCCTGGTCGATAAACCTGGCAATCCGCTCCCTGCCGTTGAGGCTGCACCAGATGAGGCGTGCTTCCTCGCCAGGATTAAAATCTTTTCGGTGCCAGTCGGCTTCAAAACATAAAATAATTTCCTCCACTTCATGAGGGTGCGAGGTTACGATAGCATAGTCCCTTGTCTCAGTAAAATTTTTGGTCTCCCAGTTTAATGATTTTACAAAAGCCAGTTTGCCATCTACCACCATTGATTTTTCGTGGGTGATAATAAAGCTTGGATTAGTATCGCGTACTTCTATGCCGGCTGCCTCAAGCCTGGTACGGGCATCTTCATTCTCTTCCTCGCCGTTTCTCCGGGATGGGTTCAGCATTACTTTTACTTTTACGCCTCGTAGCTTTGCATCAACAACTGCCTGTATTAATTCAGGGTCAGAGAACAGGAACATTTTTATCAGTATAGATTTATTAGCACCTTCAATAGCCTCAACAATAGACTTTACTGTATCATCGGGAAAAACAATAATGGAACGCTGAAACATAATGTGTAATTTTATATCTATTCTGTTTGTAATTATTTTTTTATAGGCGTAAGCTACAAAATAATTTTATGAAGCGAATGTTTTACATTCGATTGTAACTTATAAAGGTCAGCATAAATGCCCCCTTTTTCCATCAAATCTTCGTGAGTGCCTTCTTCGGCCACACAGCCCTCATGCAGCACAATTAATTTGTCACAGTCACAAATGGTACTAAGCCTATGGGCAATGGTGATAACCGTACGGCCTTCCATTAAGTGTTCAAGCGCTTCCATTACAATTTTTTCGGCTTCCACATCAAGCGATGCAGTAGGTTCGTCCAGCACGAGAATAGGAGAGTTGCGTACCACCGCCCTTGCAATTCCTATCCGCTGCCGTTGCCCGCCCGAAAGCGTTAGTCCCCGCTCTCCTACCAATGTATTATATCCAGCAGGCATCTTGCAAATAAATTCGTGGGCGTTTGCCAGCTTCGCTGCTTCAATTATTTCTTCTTCACTTGCATCAGGTCTGCCATAAGCAATATTTTCAAGTACAGAGCCGTAAAAAAGCACGGTATCCTGCAAAACAAAACCTATCTGAGAACGCAATCCATCAAGGGTAAAGTCAGTAATATCTCTTCCATCTATTAATATTCTTCCGCCGGTAGCGTCATAAAAACGGGCAATGAGGCTTACAACAGTCGATTTTCCGCAACCGGTTGGCCCACAAATACCTATACGCTGGCCACAGCAAATCTGGAGATTAATATCTTTTAAAACAGGGGATTCCGGATTGTAAGCGAATGATACATGTTCGAAAACAATATTCCCGTTCAGTTTGCCAGGATCTACGGCATCCGGCTTTTCAGCTACAATAATTTCTGTATCCAGAATAGCCTGTATCCGTTCCAATGCTACTGTTGCCTGGGCAATAGTACTTGTCATTTTTGCAAGGTCCTGCACAGGCGAAAAGAATTTATTCATGTACCATAGAAAGACCGTTAGTGAACCGATAGTCATTACACCTTTAAGAACAAGACTGGTTCCCTGCCACAATACCAGCGCAGTACAAACAGCTACCGTAATAGTTATAACAGGAGAAAGCACAGACTTGACACGCCTGGCCTTAAGCGCTGCCCCAACTGTTTCAAGGCTCACTTTCTTAAGCCGGCTTTCCTCCAGTTCTTGCCGTCCGAAAGCATTTACTGAGCGAATGGATTCCAGGCCCTCCTGCAGTACAGCCAGCATATTGCTCTGATCTATGCGTACTTCACGAGTTGCCTTTTTCATTAATTTTTTGAAGCGTGCCACAAACAACAACAAGAATGGGGTAACACCTATGGCCACAAGCGTAAAGTTTACGTTTAAATAAAACATTAAGCAAAGCATACCAACAATAGTGAACGAATCAACACTAATATTCATAAGTGTTGAAGATGCAAAATCCTGTATGGTTGAAACGTCGGAAGTAATGGTGCTCAATAATTTCCCGGTTTGGTGAGTGTCATAGTATTCAAGGGAAAGGCGTTGAAGATGATGATATATCCGTCTCCTGAGATCGTTCGAAACGTACTGGGCTACACTTTCAGTAAAATAATTGTCTATGTAACTGGCAAGGGAACCAATTGCCGCCATCACAATCAGGCTGACAGCTGCAATTGCTGCAAATTGTACCCTTTTTTCACCCGGAAAAACTGCATCCATCCATCCGAGCCAGCCCGGCAATTTGTGGTGACCGATGACATTATCAATAATTATCTTCAACGGCCATGGAGTTGCAATGCTCATTGCTGTTTCAACCAGCATGGCAAAGAAAATGATAAGATGCCACTTTTTATACGGCCTCACCATGGTCCAGATAAGTTTTATCAGGCTTTTTGAAGGAAGGCTTTTAACCGACCCTAAATCTGCAAGACCATTTTCATCTGGAAATTTAGTTTTCATCAAATGGCGTTTTTTACCTGGTTTTCCCTGAGTTATAAAAGAATATCCTACAATGAAAATTGCAGAACCATAAAAAATCCTATCCGTCAATCCTTATTAATGGGTTAGCAAATATTATTGACAGCTTTATCCCTGATAATCAATTATCAAAGATAATGATTAGCTTGATTTTAGCAAGTTGTTCCCAAACGAAAATGCTATATTGCTTTTACGCCAGGTCAAGGGCTTGTTTATTATATTTGTATTTCAGTTAGCGCCAATATAAGTAAACGCATAAAACATACTGCTATGGAAAAAATAAAAACAGTTGGTTACGCACCCGTAAATGGCCTGAAAATGTATTATGAGATACATGGTGACTGCGACATTCCTTTGGTGCTGATACACGGCGGAGGCTCAACTATTGAAACCTCTTTCGGTAATATAATGCCCTTGTTTTCTGCATTTAGTAAAGTGATTGCCGTTGAGTTGCAGGCCCATGGCCGCACAAATGACCGGGATGCCCCGGAATCTTTTGAACAGGACGCCGATGACGTGGCCGCCTTGCTCAAATACCTCAAGGTTGATAAAGCTAATTTTTTAGGTTTTAGCAATGGCGGCAGCACCACTATGCAAATTGCAATAAGGCACCCGCAAATTGTTAATAAAATAGTTGTTATCGCGGGCGCTTATAAACGGGACGGATTTATACCAGGTTTTTTTGAAGGGTTTAAAAATGCCACGTTAGCCAACATGCCGGAACCATTAAAAGAGGCTTATTTGAGGGTGGCGCCTGACAAAAGCTGCTTGCAGGTGATGTTTGATAAAGATGTAGCGCGGATGGTATCATTTAAAGACTGGCATGATGACGCTTTACGATCAATAAAAGCGCCGGCTTTGTTTATGGTTGCCGACCGCGATGTTATAACGGCAGAACATACAATACAAATGTCGCACTTAGTGCAAGGGGCACAAATGGTAGTATTGCCTGGTACGCATGGGGTACTTATTGGGGAAGCTGGTACAAAAAAAGGCAGCAAACTTCCCGGGATAACCGCCGCCCTGGTAGAAGAATTTTTAAATGAGTAGCGTGGTGCCGTAAGGCCGTTGTATATTTGCATCGCAACAATCGCTCATCTATACATGCCATCATCTTCCAATAGGCGTTCAAGGCCCGTATTCAAAATTGCGGCTCATGACGACCAGGAAAAATTTCAGCAATTACCCGAAGCCACAAGCCCCTATCCCTATCATCTTGATATTGAAAAGGTATTGCCAGGCTTACCTGATAATAAAATGGTGTTCCACATGGCAGGGGATACGGGTGGTTTGATTTCGCCCATTTTTAAACACCAGGTAGCCAACGAAATGACCAGGCAATGCCATGAAACTGCGTCACCAGCAGACAAACCGGCTTTCTTTTTTCACCTGGGCGATGTGGTTTATAATTACGGGCAGGCAGCGGAATATTATCCGCAATTTTTTGAGCCTTACGAACACTACCCCGGGCCTGTATTCGCCATAGCCGGTAACCACGATGGTGACATTGATCCGTTTGATCCGAACAAACCCAAAAGCCTTGATGCATTTATGCAGGTTTTTTGCGATAACGAGTCCCGTCCCATCCTTTTTGCGGAAGATAGCAGCCGTAAAAGCAACATCCAACCCAATGTATACTGGACTTTAAAAACACCGCTTGCAGATTTTATTTGCCTGTATAGCAATGTCCCCCGGTTTGGGGCTATTACCGCTGTTCAAAAAGAATGGTTTATTAATGAACTTAAGTTCGCCGCAAAAAACAGGAATGAAAAAGCGTTGATCGTATGCTTGCACCACGCGCCGTATTCAGCGGACACTAACCATGGTTCCAGCCTGCACATGCAGAATTTCCTTAACTTGGCATTTGAAGAAGCTAATGTAACCCCGGATATTGTTTTTAACGGTCACGTGCATAATTACCAGCGGTTTAGCAAACAGTACTCAAATGGAAAAATAGTGCCTTTTATAGTAGCAGGTGCTGGTGGCTTTGCCGATTTACATAAGATAGCCCCGCAAGGTGACCCTGAATTTCCGGATAACAGCAGCCTGCTGGATAATGTGTGCCTGGAGAACTATTGCGACCATACCCACGGGTTTTTAAAAATAACCATTGAAAAAACAAAAGAGCGTTTTACGCTTAACGGGGAATATTACACTGTTAGCACATCAGATAATAGCAGTTCAATGTCTACCGTTTTTGATTCATTTATTGTAAATGTTGGAAGTTAAAAAAAGCTTTAAGCGTTTATTCCCGGCTTTAATATCACAACTATTTTTGAAAAGTTTGCGTATTACCAGCTACTTATTTCACAAGCAGGAAAACGCATTTTAAACAGAATTATCACAACAAATCCAGATATTCCCTGTTTTCACTATCTTGGTGCCATAAATCAATTTGGCATCACCAATTTATAAATGATTCAAAGTATTTGCTTGTTTGCTGCCGGTAATTGATGTAATAAATTATGAAAAGACTATTGATTGTAATTTCCTTTTTGCCATTCCTGGGATTTGCCCAAACGTCAGACCAATACCTCAATAGTGGCAATCAAAAATCAAACATTAAAAATTACAGGGGCGCAATAGCCGATTTTACCAGCGCTATCGGACTAAACAGTAATAATGTAAAAGCTTATTTATATCGTGGCAACGCTTATAGCAATATAAATGATTATAACCATGCCATAGAAGACTTTACCAAAGTGTTAGCCTTTGATCCGGGCAATTCAGAAGTATATTACTACAGGGCTAATGCTTTTTCAAATATTAAAGATTATAAAAACGCCATAACTGATTTTGATAAAGCTATTAGCTTAGGTCGTAAAACAGCCGAAATTTATCACTACAGGGCAAACAGTAAAATTAATTTATCGGACTATGCCGGGGCGATAGCTGATTTTACAACAGCAATTCAAATAGCGCCAAACGATGCTGAGCTTTTTGAATATAGGGGTGTTGCAAAAGCCAATCTAAACGATTACAAGGGAGCTGTGCTTGATTATGATATGTCTTTAAAGCTTAATCCCAATAATGCGGATGTGTATTATTACCGGGCAAACTCAAAGGGCAGCATTCCAGATTATGAGGGGGCATTGGCAGACTATAACGCAACTATAAGGATGAACCCCCGAAATGCCGAAGCTATTTTTTACCGGGGAAATATTAAAAATGACCTAAGGGACTATAAAGGAGCAATAGAAGACTATAAAAAAGCTTTAGGTATAAACCCAAACCTGCCAAATTTGTATTATTACTTAGCACAGGCAGCCAGCAATACAGAAGATAACCAGGAGGCCATTGAATATTTTAACAAAGCCATAACGCTTAACCCAACTAATGCTGAATTATATTTGTATCGTGGGGTATCAAAAAGCAAGCTGAATGATACTGCCGCAGCTTTAGCCGACTTTAACAAAGCTATCGATCTGAACCATAAGTTTTCAAAGGCATTTCAAAATCGGGGGGATTTAAAAATATCCATTAAGGATTATCATGGCGCATTGGCAGATGGTGATACCGCGGTGATGTACGACACCGATCACGATGGCTATGCTTTTGTAACCCGTGCGAAAGCCAAAACTGCATTACAGGATACCGCAGGCGCCATGGTCGATTATAATTCGGCCATAAAGGAGAACTCGAAAAATAGTGAAGCTTATACAGGGCGGGGAGATTTAAAGGCCATGCGGGCCGATTATCCCGGCGCTATCAGCGATTTAAATAGAGCGATTGAATTATTCCCGGCTAATTCGTTCGCTTTTGGAACCCGTGCTAAGGTTAAAAGCAAACTGGGTGATAAAAAGGGCGCTATAGCGGATTTCAGAAGGCAATTAGAGCTTGACCCTAAAAACAAAGAAGCACAGCTAAGGCTCGGAAGGGAACTGATAGCCGATCGGCAATATAATGAGGCCATAACATTTTTCAATAAGGCAATAACCCCGGCAACAAAAAATGGGAAATTTTATATTGAACGCGGTAGAGCTAAAAGCGGCCTGGGCGATTACCAGGGCGCATTCGCTGAGTTTAACTCAGCAATGACCATTGATTCAAATACCAGATCTATCGCTTATGCCAATATCGGGAATACCAAAATCAAGTTAAAAGATTATGACAGCGCGGCAGCAGATATTGAAAAAGCCATTTTAAAAGATCAGAATAATGATGAAGCTTATTTTTACAGGGCTAATTTAAAGATGATCCAAAAAAATTACCAGGGCGCGGTTTATGATTATATAAGTGTGTTGATAATAAACCCAGATAATATAAAAACTTATGCTTATCGGGCACTTGCTGAAAGCTATCTCCCAGATACAGCGAGCATGCGCGCTGATTTTAATGAAGGTATAAAACAGGGTCCTAAAGAGGAAAATAATTATATTTTACGTGGAGAGGCAAAGATCAACCTGAAAGACTATGCCGGCGCCTTTAAAGATTTTAATACCGCAGTTGAATTGAACCCTGGCAACTATGATGCCTGGTATAACCGTGGATTTACAAAAATAAACCAGAATGATAATACCGGCTGTGCTGATTTAAAGAAAGCCGTTGAATTAGGATCAAAAGAAGCGATTGATGTCGTAAAGAAGTATTGCAAGTAGCGAGGGAATTTCGGATTTCGGAATTTCGATTTCGGAATTTATTTTTTCGCGTTCTTAAATCCGAAATTGAACATCCGAAATCCGAAATCAAAAGTCATCTTCATAATTCACTTTCCCGTTTGATAATTTCACATAATCAACCGAGCCTGTTCCCTGGAATAGAAAATCGAACCCTATTATTTTTGATTTTATGATATCATGGTTAACGGTATATACCAGTTTATCATTAATAAAAATATTTGCCTTCCTGTTTTTTGATTCCACCCTCACTTTTACAAACGAATTAAAATCAACACCAAAAGCCGACAGGTCAGCCTGTTGCCCTGAAATAGCAAAATTGGTAAAAAGGAGATCGATATTTGATATACAGCCTTTACTGCAAAGAGGGATACCTACAGCGGTGCCTTCACAAAGTATATATAACTTTGTTAGCTGGCACACTGCCGCACCTTCGTTGTAGTCATCTTTAACAGAAGTTTCGAAAACAAAGTTATCACTGTAAATCTCACCAAAATCCTGCACATTTGAATACATGACCGTTGGCGGTGAAGGCTGCATTTTAATATTGCGGGCCTGTATTTTTTCAACAGGCAAAGCCATTTTGCCATTGGCCATTACATCCTCTTTGCTGAAATAAACAGGAACAGGCGATTGCATAACAATGGGTAGCCAGCCGTTTGATTTTATTAAAAGCCTGTGCATGCTTACAATTTTACCGCCTACAATAAGTTTAGCCTTGTAATAATCAGGGTAATAATAAATAGAAGTATGCTGATGCTGGTATTTTGACACCTTAACCTGCAGGTGTGGATCCCACGATTGTTGTATAATAACCGAATCAGACGGCGCCTTGGTTGCATCGTAATTAAAGATCACCGAGTTTGGCAAACCTTCTGAAACTACCTTTTTGCTGCTAAAGGTGTAATCGCTTTTACTAACACTTGGGCTGCTTTTATTTATATACAATATTAAAAGCGCCAAAATAACAGGTATTGCAATAAACAAAATACTTTTTAAAAGGCCGGCATTTTTATTCCGGTCATTTTTATTTAATGCGGGTTTAGTATCCTCGTGTACCCCATTACTAATAATTGGTGTTGCTATTTTTACAATGGCTCCGCCATTAGTATTTTGCGATTTAAAATCACGCCAGTTTTCATAACCTAAAAACTGTACGAGAGTATCAAGCGTATGGGTATTGGGCAGGCTGTCATACTTCACTTTGCCCCAAACCCTTTTTAAAGTTACATGGCTAAGCGCCACACCTGTCCGTTCCTGGATTTTCTCACTTAATATCACAAAATCCTGGTTTGTCCATTCATCGCTATCCCCCCACCCGGTATCGGATTCATATAATTCTATGGTTTTTTCTATCAGGAACTCATCTGTGCTCATATCTCAAAATCAAAATTCAAACAAAAATATAACAGATTATCGTATGGTTTAGCTTGTATCAACTTGTATTAACTTGTACAGGCTGTGAATAGCTTTATTAAACGCCTTTTCATAATTTTATATAGAAAGAAGGGGAAATGAACTCGAAAATTACGATTTCCCCCTCAAATTATAAACCCCAATTTACAAAAAAATATGGACAATATATTAAAGTTAAGTCGTTTTACATACGCGTTATTGTTAATAGTTTTCAAGACAAAGCATTTTATTTATGTAAGTTTTGTGGCTGTCACGATTCCTGCCTGGTTCCCCTGGCATTTATTACAGACATACCTTGTTGGTATTGTTATAATAGCCACTGCTATAATTAAGATGATGCACCCGGTATTCATTATACCGGGATAACAAATGATCTTATACAGGCGTTGATATTGAATCAGGGTACTGCGCTTTTATCCTCGGCAGTACATTTCCGAAAGGAGGGTAATATGTTTTACCAGATTTTACTACTATGTTTTACAAAATTATATGCCGGGGCGTTTTATCGCTCCTGCTTTTAACTTGCTTCCTTTTACCTGTACATGCGCAATATTTTGATATAACCAGCCACAAAAAAAGGGTAAACATCCCGTTCACGATGGTCAGGAATATGGTGGTTATCAAATTAAAAATTAACGACAAAGGCCCGTTCAACTTTATAATGGATACAGGTGTGGGCCTAATGATCATCACAGATCCAAGCCTGGTTGATTCTGTTAATATTCCCGACAAACACATTTTAAAGCTAAGAGGCTGCGGCGAAGGTGAGGCTTATGATGCATACGTTACCTCGGCATTGAGGGTTGACATACCGGGTTTAACCAGTTATAATGTTGCTGCCGCCATCCTGAAAACCGACCATTTCGGATTATCCAACTATGCAGGTATGCCTATCCATGGTTTATTGGGTTATGAGTTTTTCAGCAACTTAGCAGTTAAAGTAAATTTCGGTGATTCTACCATTACTGTTTACAGGCCAAAAGATGAACGGTTGTTTAAAAAAGGGGAAAAGATACCCATAACAATTGAAGACCATAAACCTTACCTGGAAACAAATGTGTACTTGCCAGATGGCAGCATAAAGAAAAGCAAACTGATTATTGACCTTGGCGCAGGTCACCCGCTATCACTTGAAAATATGGCCGATGATGGCGAACTGCCAAAGAAATGTATCCCGGCTAATTTGGGTATGGGCTTTAACGGGCCTGTAAACGGTTTTATAAGCCGGATAAATGAAATTGAATTGGGGAAATATAAGATCAAAAACCTTATATCTTCTTTTCCGAAAAGTGATTCGGTAAAATATAAATTAATGGATAAAAGGGATGGTAATATAGGAATAGGTATCCTTAAAAGATTTGAGGTTGTATTTGATTACCCTGATAACGCAATTTATTTAAAACCCGCAGCCAATTTCAATGAGCCTTTTGAGCATGACATGAGCGGGTTGGAGTACTATGCTGATGGTGATGGCTACAAGCGTATTATAATAAGCCGCGTAGAACCAGGATCGGCAGGTGATGAAATAGGGTTAGAAAAAAATGACGAGATTCTGGCGATAAATTTTAAGCCTATTTCTAAAATGAGCCTGGAGCAAATCGACGATCTTTTCAAATCGCAAGACAACCGCAGCCTGTTGCTTGAAGTATACCATGACAAAAAATATGACATGGTTTTGCTCACATTGAAACGACGGATATAGCGGGATTTAGAATAGCCTTTTGTCATTGCGAGCGAAGCGTGGCAATCGCAAACTATTCATATTCGCCCTGTAAAGTTCGCCCCGATAAGTATCGGGGTTCCTCGTTCGTAATGACATGGTTGGTTTAATCTGAAATCCATTCAATTCACCTCCAATTGATCTTTTGACGGGAACACCGGGAAAGCCCCGTGGGGTTCGCTCTGGTACCAGAACACAACCGATGCTATATCATCCTGCAGTGGCATATAACGCCCGTCGCTGTGCCAGCCCAAATCCTGGATGGTTACTTTAAGGTCTTTTTCAAAGCGGATTGGGTCGGCAATATGCCAGCGGTACAGGCCGAAACGCTGGGCTACATTATAATGTCCATCGCCCCGGATTACCTGTGGAAGGCCCGTGTATGGGCCGCTAAATTCTGTATATTCACTGGTTTCGGTGCCATCAGCTTTTTTATGCATGCTATCAAAGTCATAAGCGCCATTAAAATAATCCTCCGTACCAGTACCATTTATAGTCGGGAATTCAGTATCGCCATCCATAAAAAATTTGATTTCCCCTTCGCCCCACCAGCCATTTTTATGGGAACCATAAGCAAGGTAAGTACCAACATATTGTCCTTTTCCTTTAATGCTGTCCACCAAAACATAATCCTTTTTAAATGGCAATGGGTTAACCCTACGGAATTGTGCATGAAAATACCCTGCATCCTTTGGCACATCGGTAAGCGTATAATCAATCTGGTAATATAAAACCATATCCTGGTTGTCAATATTTTCCATAGTGATCCTGCATTTTTTACGGAATGGCATTGGCCAATAGCAATTTAACCCGCTGCCCGGATTAACTACCACAGATAGTGATTGGACCGGTGCAAACTTGCCCCAGCCCATACAAAAGAAATCGCCCACAGGCACTTCAACAGAAGGCGTGGTTTCATCATCCCAATAAAAGCGGAGAATGGAATAGCGCCAGTTACCGGTAGGGGTCATCCAGATATGCTGAATAGCGCCGGAGCCGTCAATTTCGGCAACGGTATAAATAGTATGTTTTTTTATAACAACACTTGGACTAACTTTCCATTTCTGGCCCAGTTCCCTTGCAGGGCCGGCTCCAGTACCTGTGGTAGCCATGCCGCCTTTTCCTTTTTCGCCATTAAAATTCTCCGGACTTATTGACCGTGTTTTTGCATCGGATAAACGGTATAGGTTACCCATGTTTACACCCAAACCGTTAAATTTTTCCTGTGCGTTTGCAAACAAAGAAACACAAACAGCAATCAACGTAATTAAAACTGATCTTTTCATCCTGGTTTATATTAAGTATACAAATTATGCAAATTATAAATAGTCCAAAGCTTTTGGCTTTCCGCTTTATGCCTTTAGCTTCTCAACTAAGTTTATAAAATTCAATTGCATTTAGTCCCCAAAATTGAGCCTGTTCATCCGGAGATAATTTTGAAGTATAGTTTTTAACAACCGAAAGCATCTGCTGATAACCGCCCGCCACATTACAAACCGGCCAGTCGGAGCCAAACATTACCCGTTTTGTGCCAAAGGCTTCAAATATTACATCCAAATAGGGTTCAAAATCAGATAACACCCAGCCATACCAGTCGGCTTCGGTTATCATACCGGAAACCTTGCACGACACATTTTCGTTCTTTGCAATCGCTTTAATGCCGTTTGCCCATTTTTCAATATTTTTGGTTTTGATATCAGGTTTGGCAATATGATCTATCACAAACCGGTGTCCGCCATAAGTTTTTACAAATTGGTGCGTATAGCCGAGCTGGTCAGGAAAAATCAGGATATCATAAGTGAAATCGTATGCTTTTAAGGCGCTTATTCCTTTTGTAAACCGCGGGTTTAGCATCAGCGCCCTGTCGGCCTCGCCCTGCAAAACATGCCGGAAACCTTTTAATTTTTTAAACCGGCTAAAGTATTCGAGGCGCTTACCAACATCATCTGCCCGCAAGTCAACCCAGCCAACTACACCCTTTATAAAATCATGGCTTTCGGCAAGATCTAATAGAAATCCGGTTTCAGCTTCCGATTGATCAGCTTGTATCGCAATACATCCGTCAATATCGTATTTCTTCAAGATAGGCTCCAGGTCAACTGGCATAAAATCGCGCTGAATAACGGACATTGTATTATCAATCCAGCTATTCCTAACCGGGTCAAATTTCCAAAAATGCTGATGGGAATCTATTTTTATCATTTATATTGGTTGATCGAGTTAGATTAAGTTAAATATATGACTTTTAAATACCAGTTACCTACTACTCACCTAATCAACTTAGTCAACCACTCACCAATCCTCACGCGTTAGCCAAAGCCCTATCCAAATGTACATATCCGCCGTCAATATGAATAAGCTGGCCGGTAGTATGGCTTGATCTTTCCGATAATAAAAAAGCTGTTGCATTTGCAATCTCTTCAGCTGTAGTCATACGGTTACCTAATGGTATTTTTGCTTCAATTTCTTTCAGTTTTGCACCGGGATCTGGCAGTGTTTTTATCCAGTTCTCATATAAGGGTGTCCAACATTCGGCAACCACTATTGCATTAACCCTGATGCCGTATTTAAGCAATTCAACTGCCCATTCGCGGGTTAAGGCGTTTCGACCACCATTTGCAGCGGCATAAGCCGAAGTATTCCCCTGCCCGGTATCCGCCGTTTTTGAGGTAATATTCAGGATGACGCCTTTTGATTTTTTCAATTCAGGCAGTGCAAAATGTGCCATTAAATAATAGTGGACTACGTTTTTATGCAGGGAAGCCATAAACCTTTTATAGTCGCCGCTCTCGAGTCCTACACCGTCATTTACCCCGGCGTTATTTACCAGGCCGTCAATGCGGCCAAATTGCTTAATTACCGCGTTTACCGCATTTTCACAAGCAGCCGGTTCAGTTAACTCCGCCACAACCTGGAAAGCTTTACCACCCGAAGCTTCGACAGCGTGCACAACTTTAAGGTTGTCTTCCTCACTCCGTCCAACTATCACAGGGATTGCGCCTTCGCCTGCCAACACTTTTACTATCCCTTCGCCTATTCCTTTTGCGCCGCCGGTTACTATAATTACTTTGTTTGTTAATTGTAAATCCATTTTGTTTGATTTAAAATCGCCTGTTTTGTATGGCGTATAGTTTACTCACCCGGTCTTTGCTTTCGACCACCCCCTCTTTTGCAAGCAAAAAAGAGAGGTGAAAAGTTCCTTTTATTTACCCTCTTTGCGATTTATCGCAGAGAGGGTCGACAAGCGAAGCGTAGTCGGGGTGAGTAAAATCGCCGCTTTACCTCACCACCATATAGCTAATGTGCCGCCACCATTTCCACCTTTTTAACTTTCAAATTCCTGTAAGCAAAATAAAATATAAAAAGAAAACATACTATCGGCACTAAATAAGCATACTGGATATTGCTCAAATCTGAAACCTTGCCCATAATTGGCGGAATTATTGCGCCTCCGACAATGCCCATAATTACTAAAGAAGATCCCAGCTTTGTTTTTGACCCTAACCCACGTATACTCAAAGAAAATATGGTCGGGAACATAATCGACATAAAGAATGCTACTCCTATCAGGGCGAACACAGAGAATTTAGCATCCAGTGTTACAGCTAACAAAAGCAGGAACACATTTATAAGACTGTAGGTAGCCAATATTTTAACAGGATTTATAAATTTCATCACATAAGTTCCGCTAAAACGGCCAACCATAAAACCAACGGCGGCGGCTGTAAGAAAAGCCGCAGCAGTTTTTTCTTCCATGCCTGCTGCCCTTTCAGAAAACCTAATGAAAAAGCCTAATACACCCGCTTGCGCGCCCACATAAAAAAACTGTGCTATTATGCCTGTTCTCAACTGTTTTTTCGACAGCAAAATAAGTATTTTCTGAATCAATGACCTTTTTTCATCTTCGGCCGTTTCCATATCTTCTTCAATAATTTCAGGCAATGGTTTCCTGAATATCAGTATAGCTACTGTCAGCACAACCAGTCCGATCACCAGGTACGGAACCTGGACGGATGACGCTTCCTTGTTTAAATAAACATTTAATTGATCAGGTGTCATACCGGCCTTTTGTGCCGGTGATAATGTTTTCCCTGATAAGATAAACACCCCTCCGATTAATGGCGCTAATGTAGCAGCTAAACCATTAAAGGATTGCGAAAAGTTGATTCTCCTCGTTGCTGTTGCCGGGTCGCCTAAAACCGTTATATAAGGATTGGCAGCAGTTTCTAAAAAAGCCGCCCCCGAAAATAAAACAAACAATGCAGATAAGAAAAATGCAAAATTCCTAACCGCGGCAGCCGGGAAAAACAAAAAAGCACCGCAGGCAAAAAGTATAAGCCCCAAAAGTATCCCGCCCTTATAACCATATCTTTTCATAAACAAGGCAGCAGGGATCGGTAAAATAAAATAGGCCAGGTAGGATGCGGAATCAACCAGAGACGATTGCAGATCGGTTAGCTCACAGGCCTTTTTTAAATGCGGGATCAATATAGGGTTTAAGTTTAAAGCCACACCCCATAAAAAAAACAAGGAGGTTATAAGCGCTATCGCATAAAGGTTATTATTTTTCGTCATGAAGCAGGTATAAATGATTTAATTTGAAATTTGATGATGAAGACACATTATTTCATCTTCAAATTTCCAAATCATCAAATTTTCAAATTCAGTTAATTGGCGCGATGAATATAATTATTTAAATGCAGCTTGTATATCCTGCAATGATATTCTTAATGTTTTTAATGCAATTTGATTTAATTCGTCCTTGTCGCCGGTAAAATGAAATACACTGTGCTTATGCGAAAGCGATTCGTTTGGTTTTAAAAATGCGGCTGGCGATACACTTTCGATCTCATAAAACGGGCCCATTAGTGAGCCATCGGCCAACGGGCCATCATTATAGGCATTTACAGCATCGCCCGTAAATGGGTCTCTGTCTGTTCTCCATTCCTGGTTTAAATAGGTCGGTTTTGGATCCATATCAAAAAGGGTAATAGTTAATATGTTGTTTTGGGCATCATAATTCCCGGCCATTGTTTTGGCGCGGTTTGGCGGCATCCCCAGCTTACCGCGTGATTTCCCATCCGCTTTGAATAA
>Ga0206864_1111_pt1 | contig 27698 bp, 20 predicted proteins | sample Alteio_BWOrgCont_42_FD_152632 | JGI IMG/M metagenome (GOLD analysis project Ga0206864, IMG submission 152632) | Enriched cells from forest soil in Barre Woods Harvard Forest LTER site, Petersham, Massachusetts, United States -... | ecosystem: Environmental > Terrestrial > Soil > Temperate forest >...
GCGTTAATGGCTTCAGCATATTCCCCTTGTTGCTCATAAAGGACCCCCAGATCGTTCCAAGCTTCTGCATTCAGCGGATCTTGCTGTGTGACCGTGAGTGCATCTTCTGTAGCATGAACCAAATCTTCCTGCAATTCATAAGCCTCACATCTGTTCAGCCGGATATCTGATGCAACGGGTTCGTTAGCGAGCGCCTTACTAAAAAACGTTATTGCAGTAAACGGCGACTTTTTATCCAGTGCGATCAAGCCTAAGCCGTTGAGGGATTCTACATCATTTGGATCAAGGGTAAGTGCATGGTTAAAGTCGGCAGTGGCCTCGTCATTTTTCTTTTGTACTCGCTTGCATTCCCCCCTAAAAGAAAAGCCTGTAGCATTCAAGGGTGATTTCGCTGTGCAGATATTAAAATTATCAATGGCCTTATCATAATCCGTTTTGGCCATATATATCCGGCCTTTAGTGAATGTATATATAGCCATTTGAGATGTATCACCGTATTTGATCGCATTATTGATATCAGAAAGTGCCGCATCATAGTCTGCAATAGTATCTAAGAGATAACCAGATCTACCAAGGTATGCATTAGCAAACTTGGTGTTTTTGTCAAGGCAGGCCTTATAGGTCATCAGTGCGAGTTGCCGGTTTCCTTTTCCTTCATAGGCAACTGCCAAATCAACGAACGCCTGGCTTGCCCACGGGTAAGTGTTAATAGCCGTTTGGAAATAGTTGATAGCCAGATCATATTTTCCGTCAGACAGCGCAGTCACTCCGTTGACCAAAAGACCGTTTAAAGTAGATACTGCTCCTTGTGTAAAAACACGGAAAGGAAGTGTTAAAAGTATAAGGATCAGCAATATGAGTAAAGGTCGGCGCATGTGCTAATATAGAAAAATTGAATTCATTTATCAAATAAATCTCACCCAATGAATAAAACAATGCGTAGATCATCGTTTGCAAATAGTTAGCAACTATTTCAAATTACTAACAAATTTAATTTGAAATAACTGATTATAATGAAGCTGATTTTTTAATTATCCCCCCATTCTGGCGCGAGTCACGCCCCGGCAAGTGCACAAAGGCGATTCGTAATACCCAACATGTCCGCCTTTCCTAATTTATGTTTAACGCATTCCCGCACCAACTGAGGAATACAGCACAAAGCACCAATAGCAATACAGAGGCAAATGCTACACTTGCCAGCCAAACCTCCAAGCTAAATGTAAGTGCTTGCCTCATTGTTCGGCGTGGTTTAAAGCCTTATCGAAAGGCTTAAGCCTAAAAAGCCATATAGCCACAATAGCGACGAATATGTATGGTATAGTTAAATACATGGTATCTATCGAAAACCTTATCAATAAGTAACCGATAAAGAAAGCCAATGCAGCCAGGGGTATAATCAGAACCGACAGGCATAGCTTGCATATTACTGGAGTAGTAGTATTCATGAGCCACTTAGCAGCAAGCCATAGAAGTACGAAACTTGGTGCACCTAATGTACCACCAAATAGCATTCCAAAGACTACCCACCAAATAAAGCCGCCATCATACACAATTGCCTGGTATGTCCCTAAAAATACCGGTGCGATTAACACTGCGGTTAACCACACCTTAGAAGCGTATTTAAATGCTTTATCCTTCATATTGAAATGTTGCTATCAGGTATGTTAATTTGTTTTTTGCTTGCTCCGTTAAACTTGTAGAACCAAATACCGAATGTTATTAATAGACTATATACCACAAAGAAGGTTCTTGACAACTCATCTCTGTTTATAAGAAATGCGTAGTCATTAATGATGAAGAAAGGAATATAGGTAAGAAGCACACCTATCAAAGTAAGCTCCACCTTGATCATTACAATTTTACTCTGCATTCTTGTAAGCGCCCAGCAAGCTAATGACAGCAACAGAAAGCTTGGTAACGAAAACAGCGTTCCAAGCATCAGCATGGCAAGGGCGATGCCAACCCCCTCTCCCATCTTCCCCAACAACCCAATTAGAAGAACCAAGAATGGAGCGACAACTACACTTGTCAGCCAAACCTTTAAACTGTATACTATCGCCTGTTTCATTGATGTTGAGGTTTAGCTTGGGCTAAGGTACAACAGTTTACCCTTTAAAAAAATAGGTGAGTCTTCCTGATTCCCTCTTTTTTTACAAGGTTTACGCTTTATTGAGGCAGTTACAAGAATTGATGATTTTAAGAACCTTTCCGTCATCGCAGGGTAGTGTGCCGCTTAAATTGTTGACATTCAGTCGAAATGCCTGAAGAGACGGGAAAATTAATGTATATTTAAAAAAAATCACATGCAACCAGCCAAATCACCCATACTATCAAACGATGGTATCCAACGTTCATCACGCTTTAGTTTATTTAATATATTCAAACGGGATTACGAACGTTACGACGGCGTTCCGCCAATAAATATTTACCTTTTGAGACTACTTTTCACCCTGATGTTCCTTTTCCTCAGCTATGATTCATGGGCACATATTATACGTCACACCGGCCCCTGGGACCCTGCCAATTCCGCAGCATGGTTTATGTGGGGCTCGTGCGCCTTCATTGCCGTTATCGGGATACGGCGCCCCCTCAAGATGCTGCCAATAGTGCTGTTTGAGATCGTCTATAAAACCGCCTGGCTGATCGTTGTTGCCTATCCGCTGTACCAGCGAAACGAATTGACCGGGACGCCGGCTGAAGGCATGGCCGACAATTTTATGTTGGTTATATTACCTATCGTGGCCATGCCCTGGAGGTATTTTTTCAGAACATATATTGTGGATAAACGTGCGGCCTGAGGGGTGGTACAAGAAAGTTTTAAAATCCGAAATCGACCATCCGACCTCCGAAATAGCACGGGGCTTAAGCGAAGGGCACCAACTATTCCACCTCAAAATATTGGCGTAGTTTTTCTTCCTCCAGGTCTAACAGTTCCATTTGCTGTTTGATGATGTCGTCGCTGATGTTCTCTTTTTTATTCAGGGTTTGCAATAGGGCGCGTTGCTCCTGTAAAAGCCGGGCCATTACCTTGCGGTAATCTTTATAAAATTCAAGTGCGCGGGCTTCGGTATCATCCTTATCCCAATCTTTCAGCAATTCCATATCAGCACTGTACCTCAGTTTGAGCGCATTTAACATGCTATTGTTTTTGGTAATATCGCGATAATCCTCATCCAATATCTTTAAAGAAAGATGTGAGAGCTTTTTGCGCACCAGTTGCCGCTGCTGTGCCAGGGAAAGGGTTAAATCCGGGTCGGGCATGTTTATCCACTTAACCAATGCCGGGAGCGTGAGGCCCTGTAATACTAAAGTAACCAGGATTACTGTAAACGTAATAAACAGGATCATGTCGCGGTTAGGAAATGGCTCACCTGAATTCAGTGTCAGGGGTATACTTAGTGCTGCGGCCAGCGAAACCACACCCCTCATGCCTGTCCAGCCAAACAATATGGGCGCTTTCCAGCCGGGGTGAGCATCTGCAACCGTGATGATCTTACTCATCACTATGGTAACGATAACTGCCCCAAAGGTGCTGACAAGGCGGGTTACAATCAGCACCCCGGTAATGATCAGGCTGTACTTAACAGCCTGTACCAGGACATCAGGCCCCAGGTTTTTGATAATTACCGGAAATTCAAGCCCGATCAGGATAAAAACAATACCGTTCAGCACAAAAGCTACAGCTTCCCATACATTAATACCCTGCAAACGGCTGCGGTTTGATAAGAATTGCTGCCGCCTGGCAGACAGGAACAGCCCGCCGCTCACTACCGCAAGCACACCCGAAAAATGAAATTCTTCGGCAGCCATATACATCGCATAAGGTGTAATAAAGGTGAGCACGACATCTATGTTGGCTGAGGTGGGTAACCAGCGGTGAACGGCATAAAACAATAATGCAACCACAATGCCAATAACAATACCCATCACAATCACCAGCACAAAATCGGTTGCGGCCTCGTGGAAAACAAAACTACCCGTAAGTACCGCTGCCAGCGCAAAACGAAAAACCACTAAACTTGAAGCATCGTTCATCAGGCTTTCGCCTTCTACAATAGTGATGAAACGTTTGGGCACTTTGACGTTTTTTAAGATTGCGCTCGCCGAAACAGCGTCGGGTGGTGAAACAATGCCGCCCAATAAAAACCCGGTGGCTAAGGTAAAACCCGGTATTAAGCCGAAGGAAACAAAAGCCACCACGCAGGAAGTAAGGATCACGACTGGAAAAGCAAAACTGCTGATGACGCGCCGCCATTTCCAAAAATCTTTCCAGGAAGTGTTCCAGGCGGCCTCATATAATAAAGGCGGCAGGATAATGGCGAAGATAAGATCGGGCTGAATTTCGATACCCCTTAAAAACGGCACAAAACCAAGCGGCAGTCCGGCTACAACCAACAAAATTGGGTAAGCTATCCTGATTTTTTGTGCCAGCATCACAATAAACAGGATGACGACCAGCAGACATGTATATTGGATCACCAAAAAATGCATGTACTAAAATACAATAAAAGGGAAAATAAAAGGACAATTGCCGAAAAAACAAAGTCATCTTTACAGATAACCTATGTTTCTTTCGGGATAAAGTGTGCTGGATCCCCGGTTTTGGGGCGAGGTACTATGTCATTATGTTAAGGGAACAACCTTTTCATCCTCTTTGCGGCTTGCCGGAGGGAGGGTGGTCGAGCGAAGCTAAGACCGGGTGAGTAGACTATGCAAGCGGCACCGACCTACAATGCATTAGCGTAAATACTTGGCGCACAGCTGACTCACCCCGACTACGCTTCGCTGGTCGACCCTCTTTTGCAGGCAAAAAAGAGGGTAAAAGCAACAAAATTCCCTTAACTTAATGATATTGTACCTGCACCAAACGAGCAGGAAATTTTTAAATAATAAGACCGTAATCTCAATTTTTTATACCTTAGTAAAAATAAACCTGATACAATTATGAAAAACTTTTGTAACGCCATTTGCACCGGTATTTTATTATTTGCCGGTATCACCTGCTACGCGCAGATCACCCCTCAGCCAAGTTCAACGCAAACCATTATGCAGGATTTTGGTTTGGGAAAGATCAATTTAGTTTACTCGCGCCCTGATGTAAAAGGGCGAAAAATTTTCGGTGGTATGGAACCTTACGGAATAGTTTGGCGTACGGGCGCCAATTCGGCCACGGTAATAAAATTCACGGATGATGTAACCATGGAAGGGAAGAAAATTCCGGCCGGGGAATATGGCTTATTCAGTATACCGGGTGAAAATGAATGGACCATTATTATTAATAAGCAGCCAAAACAATGGGGTGCGTATGATTATAAAGAATCGGATGACTTTGTGCGCTTTACGGTAAAAACCGAACACATGGCCGCTTTAACCGAAACGATGACCCTGGCTTTTACGGATGTAACACCAACCACTTGCAACCTGCGAATGATGTGGGAGCATAGTGGTTTTACCATCCACATGACCACCGATATCGATGCCCGCGTAATGGCGAGGATCGACTCGGCCATGAACACGCCTAACAAACCATATTACGCAGCATTGATTTATTACTACAACAATAACAAGGATATGAATAAGGCGCTGGAATGGGCCACCGAGCTGGAAAAAGACAAGGGATTTCCCCCCTTTGTCCCAAAACTCTGGAAAGCCAGGATCTTATTAAGAAAGGGTGATAAGGCTGCCGCTATTGCCACTGCTCAGGAGGGCATAAAATTGGCAGAAGCAGGCAATACGCCGGAGTACGTACGGTTAAATAACGAAGTGGTTGAGAAGGCAAAGGAATAGCGGGCAGTCCTTGAATATATTTTATGCTTTTCTGACTTAGAAGCTGTCTAAAAATGATTTTATATGGTTGTAGAGACGCAAAATATTGCGCCTCTATATTGAATCTGCCGATTCTGGCGCGGGGTTTGAATAATCTGAGAGGTTTTTTATTTTTAGGAAATTTCGCAACGACTTAAATTCCTTATTTCTCCTATACCCTTCACTCCTGCTGCGATATTGAACGTTTTATTTTAATGAAAAAATAGGTAAAACCATATCCAAGTATTAATCCGCCAATACCCGCTATTACCATCCAACCTTTCGCTTCGCCCCCTGACATAAATTGGCTGCGGTCACTAAAAATAGAAATATATAAAACTATCAACACTCCGGCAGTGGCCCCAATATAGCTGCCGCGGATGGGCCATTTTTCCGAGGGCGTGAATTGTATCACTTCCTTGATCTTAACATTTTCATCTATAAAACCGATCACTCCTGTAGGGCTTTCAGTTCTGACCCACAGCACATCGTCTCGTTTTTCGGCGCCGATAATTTGAAATTTCTCACCTTTATGGTAGGTCAAAATTATTTTAGAGGAGGGCTCAGAATCCTCAAACACATCTGCACTGGATTGATTTAAAGTTACCAATCTGACACTACACCCTTTAACATCGCCCCGAATAAAGCCCTTTTTACCGTCCGGTAAAAATACGGTAACCCAGAGAATTTGATTTTTTTTTACTTTTTCATCACAAATAATTTCATCGTCGTTGTTTAATTCCGCTATTACTAACGATGCAATATCTGTTGTTGCATAAACAGATACTTTGTCTTCCATTATTATAAAATTTGCATTTTCCATTGTCTGACAAAAGATTTATTTGCAAGGTTGTATGGACGCCCCGATTTGTCGGGGCGTCCATACTATAAAGAGCGGATATGCAAGGTTGGACTTGTTTGTGGGAGGCACAAAATATTGCGTCTCTACGACCCTAATAACTGTTACAATTTCACAAATGTACTTTTCCCAACCAGGGTATTATCATTTTTGTTCATTACCTGTATAAAATAGGTGCCGGGTACCAGTTGGCTTACATCAGTTTGCCATGATGGCTGGGCTGATGTGGCTGTTTTTATTATTGCGCCTAAATTATTCATTATCATGATGCTGAATGAAGGGGTGCCTGTTGTTTGATTGATAGCCAAATTAACCTTTCCCGAAGTAGGGTTAGGATATACCGAAATATTGCTGCTGATAATGTTGTGGTTGTTTGGATTTGCATACATCAATGTAACTACCTTTGAGTAAGAGATAGCGCCGTTCAGGTCCTGGATCTTTAAACGGTACTCATCTGCAGTGGTGGTTACCGGGTTATTATCTAAAAAGCTGTAAGTGCCCAGCGCGCTTGAAGCAAAACCACCCAAAACATTAAAAGTTGTACCGCCGTCAGTACTTCTTTCAACGGTAAAGTTGGTGTAATTCTGCTCATTTTCGGTTGACCATGTAGTCTCAGCGCCGCCGGTTGTTTTAGCAGCTGTAAAATTTAATAAATGAACGCCCAATGCAGGGTTTTGACGGATCACAAGGACAAAACGGCTTGAACCGTAACTTGCCGCAATGCTCCTCACAATATTAAAGCTATAATTTGGGTTATGCTTAAAATCTATTGAATCTTTAGTATAAGCATCCATCAGCCACACATCATATAAACCAGGGACACTTTTTATCGCAGCCAAATTTAACTGGTAAACGCCATCTGCGGCAGCATTAACATACAGGGGAATTGTTGTTGCAACTGATGATTTTGGCAATGGCAATGTATTAATTGACAGGGCAATATTATCAGCCGAAAGGCAGTTCATGTTTGCCGGACCAGTCCCTGTTTTGTAAAGCGCGTCTTCATTCGGGACATATTTAGGATTAGCGTTGCTGTTAAAATTGATCAGTACGCCATCCTGGTTAACAGAATCTTGCGCCAGTAATATATGCAGGTATTGACTTACAGCAGCCTGCGGCGGCGCGCCAAGAAATAAGTTAACACCCGAAGTAACCTGCGAAACTGTTTTTGCCGACTCATTAAAAGTTATTGAAGGGCTTGCACCTGTAGCCTGCACCAAAAAGCCCTGCCCGCTTGAGATAACATTAGAATTAGCAATTCCGCCGGTACTTTCACCTCCGGTGGTATTCGCCTGGTAAATATTATAATTCCCGTTGGGCATCAGGATGTATAAGAAAGGTGCTACGCCGGGTGCATAAATACCGGTTGTATTTGGCAGGCTTGTACTGTAAGTGTCCCAATTAATAGAACTGGCATAAGGGTTGCCCACTAAATTAAAACCATCGACAGATGGGCTGCCTGATATATTTGTTTCTAATAACGATGCTAAGCCGGTGTACCAGTTTTTTACAGTTATTTGCCCCTGGTTTAACGTGCCTGTAGCGGTTAAAGTTGTAGCGGTAGGCGTATAAGCGGGGCCTTCATTGGCTAAGGTTGCTTTACTCCTGTCACCCCTGAAAAAGAAGAGGTAGCCAGTGCCTGTATAAATACTAAATCCCGCCCCGTCAACATCAATGCCATACAAGGGCGCTGTGGTTAAATTATTTACCCCCCGGTAATTACCGCTTGTAAATGTAGCATTTGTTCCTACAAGGTTCTCGCGGAATAAATATAAAGAAGGGTTATTGACGGCGCCAACATCAAAACCGCCGGCGGCGCCGGTGGTGCCGGTAACATAACATGAATTTTTAAGGTAGTTTACAGAGATAACCCCGCTGGTAGCCGAGGTACTGACAGGTGACGACAATAAGCGGTAACTCCTGACGGCGCTAATATAGCGCTGTACGCTAACTGTACCTGTAATTGACCCTGTGGTCATCTGGCTAATTTGTGCAGAGCCTGTAACATCCGATTGTAAAGTAACCGTTAAGGGGGAGCTAATGGTTAATGCCCCTGTACCTTCAACATTTACAACAGCTGCCGGGACAACGTTTATTGCTCCTGTCCCGCCGGCGGGTGTTGTTAAAGTTGGAGTAGCATTGGTATTAATTGTAAGGATTTTATTAATAGTTAGCGAGGCGCCTGAATTGACTGTTAAAGTAGCCGCATGAGTGGCGCCAAATGTTAAAAAATAAACTGTAACAGCCCCGTCAGCCATTGCTATTGAAGGTTCAACTCCGTGTTTGCCATAGGCAATTACCCCAATACTTGCCAGATCTGTTGGACCGGGGACCCCTACGCTCCAGTTGGCGGGTGTATTCCAATCGCTATTTGCCCCAGTTCCTGTCCAGAAATCATCAACCACGCAAGCTATGCTTATCATGGTACTGCCGCTGCCGTTGGCATTTGTGCAGGTTATGGTATAATCGGTCGCTGCCGACGTTGCAGTAGGGGTGCCTGAGATAACACCTGTCGATGTGTTAAAAAGGAGACCGGTTGGCAAAGTGGCGCTTATAGCAAAAACGGTTGGACTATGTGTAGTAGTAGGGGTTAAAGAGGTTATTACCGAATTTATTGTAAAAACATTTATTGCAGGATTGTAACTGATGGTGGGCGTAGATGTATCAGGACATGATAATGTTACTGTGGTACTGCTGCTCCCGCTGGCATTATAAGCAGTAATTGTATAAGTTGTAGCATTAAATGTAGTTGTAGGTGTGCCGCTAAAAACACCTGTGGTACTGTTAAAGCTTAAACCAGGCGGCAAAACGCCGCTTAAGTAGTACCCCCCTACAGGCGGATATTTAGTTACCGTATTATTGGTATAGTCAGACACATACAAATTTCCTTTACTATCGGTAACAAGGCCCTCAGGGTCATTAAGATTGGGTATAGAGGTTAAGAGCGTGCCGGATGGACCGTAAACAGTTACACTTCCCGTTGTATTTCCTGTTGCGCCCCCGGTTCCTGAATTGCCTATATATACATCGTTAGCGCCATCGGCATAAATCCCTAAAGCGTTGCCGCTGCCTAACCCTGAAGCAACTGTTGACAAATAAGTACCTGATGAATTAAATTTGGTAACATCATTGTAGGTGTCATCTAACGGATAAATATTATCTGAACCATCAACGGCCACACCCACCGGGTTGGTTATATTTGTTGGACTATTAAGCGAAAAAGCAAGCGCCCCGCTGGTATTATATTGGGCTACCGTTTGGCCGCCGCCATTGTAGCTACCTTCTGCGATGTAAAGGTTATTGTTATTGTCTATAGTAATGCCGGTAGCCGTGCCTAAACCTGAAATTATTGTTGATTGATATACACCGGATGAATTATATTGTTCCACATAAGCATTACCATGATGGTTACCATTACCATTATTTGTACGGGCATAGCTCAAAATATATGCATTCCCTGAAGCGTCAAACGCTATACCTGCCGGGTTTTTTATTGTTCCGCCTGTAAAAAAAGTATTACTGACGAACGTACCAGCTGAATTGTATTTGCTTACTGTATTATTCCCATAATTAACAACATAAATATTACCCGAGGGATCAATACCCATACCATAAGGGTTACTTAGAGTAGCCCCTGTAAGGGCAACTCCGGGACCATAAGCAAAAGCGGCCACCGCACTGCCGGAATTGGCGGGCGACAAGTTGGGAATAGGTGTGTTTATTGTATAGACATTGGTAGACGGGGTGTACGAAATATGTGGCTGGGCAAATGCTGTATTGCCCAACAGTGTTAAGCCAAATACAAGCGAAAAACAAAGTAATCGTGTTCTCATTTTTTAGGTAATAAAGTATCAAATCAGCAAAAACCACGCCTTAGCAGGGTTGGAGGGTATTAAGGTATAAAAAAAAGCAGCATAAAATAAATTAAATTTTAATAATTTTTTAATTGTTTTATAGGTAAATGTATTTAATAATCAGTTACTTAATTCTTGCTTAGAAATTAAAAATAAACTATCCGTACTTGTTTATTTAACATAGATATTTTTTTAATATTAACCGGTTTATTCCCCAAACCGGGGAATAATTTGTAATAGTTGGGATTATTGATTAAAAAATAATAAAGGGTAAAGAGACAGGATATTAGTCTAAAATAAGAGCAGGACGTTTCGGCAAGAATAACATATTAAAAAGAAGAATTTAAACACAAGAGGGCACGAAGAAGGCACTGCGAACACAGAAAATAAAATGAAAATTGAGAATTAAGACTTGGCGCACTCTGTGTCTCCTCTGTATCTCCATGTAAATTTTTTTTATATTTAGTTATATGGAAGAATCAAGAACCAGGATTTAGGAAAATTCAAATGATAAATTCAACTTCCTTAAAATAATACAAGTGATTATTCCGGTTTTTATCTATAAATTGGCTCATTAATTGTATTTCCCAAAAGATTTTTATAAAAGGGTTTTCATTACAACTAATAGCTGCAAGCCTGGTGAAATTAGCCGTTAAGTTAACCAGCGCATATTTATAATTTGAATATTGAATAAACTAAATACCTGTAAAACTTAAACATGACGCCATCAAAAAAGAAAATGGAGTGGGTAATTGACGCCAAAAGCAGTTATTTCGATTTAAATCTGAGGGAAGTATTTTCATACCACCACCTACTGGCGCGGCTGGTAAGAAAAGATTTTTTAATCAATTATCAGCAAACGATTTTAGGCCCCCTTTGGATTTTATTTCAACCATTATTAACAATGGTTACTTATATATTTATATTTAATAAGGTTATAGGGGTTTCAATAGGCGGAAAATTGCCGCCGGTTTTATTTTACTTTTCAGGAATAGTACTGTGGAATTTTTTTAACGATAGTTTTTCGGCAGTATCTAAAACATTCCGCGATAACGTACATATTTTCAGTAAAGTTTATTTCCCGAGGCTAATAGTACCATTTGCTTTAATAACCACCCAATTTTTTCGATTTTTAATACAGTTTGCTTTTTTATTAATTCTCCTGATCTACTTTATAGCGTTTAAAGGGTTCCACGGGAAATTTACATTATACCTGCTTGCCATTCCCCTGGTCATATTTGTTGTTGGAATGATAAGTTTAAGCATTGGGTTAATTTTTTCTGTTATCACCGCTAAATACCGGGACCTGGGTAATTTTATTGATATTTTCATAAGAGTATTGCTATTTGTTACGCCTATTATTTATCCTTTATCAACAGTTAAAGAAAATATCCGATGGATTGTGGAGCTTAATCCTTTGACCCCTTTATTTGAATTATTCAGGCTTGGTTTATTGGGGGAAGGGACAGTTTCGTTTCCCCAGTTATTGTACAGCAGTATTTTTATGGTAGTTTCATTATTTATAGCGATATTAATATTTAATAAACAAGGAAGCAGACTTATAGATGTAATTTAAAAAGAACGTGTCAGAAACAGTTATAGAAGTTCAAAATATCTCAAAATTATATAAACTTGGAACGATTGGTTCAGGATCGCTAAAACGAGATTTGAGCAATTGGTGGAAAAGATCAATTCAAAAAAAGGAAGATCCGTATGCTGGGACGGAAGATGCGCTGCAAACAGCCAACCAGGAATTGTGGGCTTTAAAGGATATCTCTTTTGACTTAAACCAGGGCGATGCTTTAGGTATTATTGGGAGTAATGGGTCAGGCAAATCTACCCTGCTTAAAATAATTGCAAGAATTGTTAAACCGACCACAGGTTCAGTTAGGGGTATAGGTAAGGTAAGCAGCATCCTGGAGGTAGGGACGGCTTTTCATGATGATCTTACAGGGAGGGAAAATATATATATCAGCGGTTATACCCTGGGAATGAACAGAGCGGAAATACAAAGAAAATTTGATGAAATAGTCGCATTTTCAGGTGTCGAAAAGTTTTTAGATACGCCGATAAAAAGGTATTCTTCTGGGATGTATGTACGGCTGGCTTTTGCTGTTGTAGCACACCTTGAACCGGATATTTTAATAGTGGATGAGGTATTAGCTGTTGGCGATGCTGATTTTCAAAAAAAATGCCTTGGAAAAATGCGGGAAGTTTCGCAAAAAGACGGAAGGACAATTCTTTTTGTTAGCCATAGCATGCAGGCTGTTAACAATCTTTGCAATAAAGCCCTATGGTTGCAGCATGGCCATATAAAAGAAATTGGTGAGGCATCGGCGGTTGTTAATAAATATCTTTCGAGCGTACAGAAAATAAACCTTAAGCAAAGCTGGGACAATATGGAGGAGGCGCCCGGTAATGACCTTATACGTTTTAAGAAAGTTGAACTTATTCCACAAATTAAAAACCCCGGCGACCCTCTCGATATCAGGGTCCCAATAACCATAAAATTTGAATTTTGGAATTTAACCGATAACATTTTTCTTTCTATCGGCCTGCATCTTTATTCGTATAGCGGCGAGTGTATTTTTGATATCCCATCGCCTTCAAGTTATTTTGAAAAGGGTTTATTAGAGGTTGAATGTACCATCCCGGGTAATTTTTTAAATGACGGGTCTTACTACATTTCATTGGTCATCGTAAAAGACACGTCCGTTCCGTTATTTCTTTTTGAAGAGTGTATGTCCTTTGACCTCGAAGACTATAGGGGGGATATAAGATGGTATGGAAAATGGGAAGGGGCCGTACGTCCCATCTTTCCATTTCGTATAGAGCAGATTGAATATACTTTAGAGTAAAAAGCGGGGATTAGTATTTATGAAAACATTTCCCTCGTACCAAATCCATCATATTTACCTGGATAATACGCTGAATTTGCCGGTACCTGGTGTAAATAAAAAAGGAAATTACCTGGTTTTTTGGTGGAGGGATATTGCTTTGGGCCAGTTTTTTATTGACCCCAATAAAGCACTGGCTGAAAAAGAATATAATGAACAGTTAATAAAAGCTATAAAGCCGGCCATTGATTTTTATGCTAAAAATGAAAACATTACCGGTAAATGGGAATATTGGTTGGTTCATCAAATGTTTGATGACTGGAAAAGCTGGATGGAAGCATTATTTACAAAATTCACGACTATGCAGGTACCTGCAAGTGTTCCTGTTTCGGTCATAATTTGCACACGTGGCCGGGCTGCTTATTTGCAGCAGTGCCTTACCATGCTAAAAGCGCTTGAATGCATTCCTGAGGAAATAGTTGTGGTAGATAATGCACCGGCTGATGACACCAGCAAAATCGTAGTCGAAAATTTTGAAGGCGTAAAATATATTAAAGAACCGAGGGGCGGCCTGGATATTGCCAGGAATACAGGTATTTTAAATACTACGCTTCCTATTGTTGCCTTTGTGGATGATGATGTAAGCGTCCATCCATTGTGGGCGTACAACATTTGGGAAACATTTCAAAATCCAGCGGTTGCCGCGATGACCGGTTTGGTGATAGCGGCTGAATTAGAAACTGAAGCACAATTGATTTTTGAAAAGCACTGGAGCTTTAACCGTGGTTATGTTGATAAAATATACGACACTGCTTTTTTTAAATCAACGCTGGCAAAAGGCCCGCCGGTATGGGAAATTGGAGCCGGGGCTAATATGGCATTCCGGAAATCTGTTTTCAAAAAAACGGGACATTTTGATGAATTACTTGATGCGGGCGCCGCAGGCTGCAACGGAGATTCAGAAATGTGGTTCAGGATCCTTGCTAAGGGATATTCGATTCATTATAATCCAAGAGCAGTAGTATTCCACGAACACCGCAAAGACCTGAAAGGATTAAAGAAACAAATATTTTATTATATGCGCGGTTTTACAACCGCCGCCCTTATACAACAAAAACAGCACCCGGAAGCTGGTTATAAATACAAGTTGAGAAGCCTTCCACGTTATTACGGCCGTTTAACAATAAAAGAATTCCCATACTATCGTTTTCAATTTAAAACCTTGTGGGCTGAAATCCGTGGCTCGTTATCCGGAATATTATTTTATCATAAACATAAAAACCGCATTCTTAATCCTTAAGTTAAAAACATGCCGTCAATAACATCCAAAATAACTCCAAAGGTATCAGTAATTATACCCTGTTTTAACCACGGTAGCTACTTGTCAGAGGCCGTGGAAAGTGTTTGGATGCAAAATTATCCGGCAACCGAGGTTATTGTAGTTAATGATGGCTCAACAGATAACACGGAAGAAATTGCAAGGCAAATTGCAGGGATCAAATATATTTATCAAAAAAACCAAGGGCTTTCTGCGGCCCGCAATACAGGAATCAGAAACAGTACCGGAGAATTTTTTATATTTTTAGATGCTGATGACTGGCTTTTAGCGGGGGCAATTGATATTAATATTAACTACCTGATCCAAAATGAAGCACTTGCTTTTGTTTCAGGGGCGCATGAATGGTTTACTGTTGAGGACGGAAAATCAATTGATGTGGCCCGTGAAATCAATGGCGATCATTATTTGCATTTGCTGCAGGGTAATTATATTGGAATGCATGCTACAGTAATGTACAGGCGATGGGTTTTCGACTATTTTTTGTTTGATGAAACCTTAATGGCTTGTGAAGATTATGACCTTTATTTAAAAATCGCCAGGAAGTTTGCCGTTTCCCACCACATGCACAAGATCGCGGCTTACCGGATCCATAAGACCAATATGTCATGGAATATACCAATGATGCTGTCAAATGCTTTGCAGGTATTGGGTAGACAAAAGGAAAGTTTGCAAACCACCAGGGAAAAGCATGCCTATAAAAATGGGCTTAAAATATGGAAAGAATATTATTCTTCGGAACTCTATACCGGGCTTTCAAATAATAAATTCCCTGTAACTTTGAAAGGGCTTTTACTACTTGTTAAGTTAAAACCCAAACGGGGCTTGAAATATTTATTAAAAAAATCTAAACCAATGCTTAAATCATTCATAAAAAAAAATATGCCTTCCATCGGTAAAAGATGGTTGCGTAAAACCAGGCTTTACAAATCCCGGCATCCGGATGTGGGAACCGTTAATCCAGGCGATTTTAACAGCCTTATACCTTTTAGCACTCAATTTGGATATGATCGCGGCGGGCCTGTGGACCGTTACTATATCGAAAATTTTTTGAAGAAACAAGCTGAACATATAAAAGGCAGGTGTTTAGAAATAGGCGACAATGAATACTCACTACTATATGGTGGAGATAAATTAACGCAGAGTGACATACTGCATATAGATAAAACAAACACCAAAGCCACATTTATCGGCGACCTGAGCAATGCCCCGCAATTGCCTGATAATGCTTTTGATTGTATTGTGCTTACGCAAACTTTACACCTGATATATGACTTTAAAGGCGCGCTGGCCACCTGCCATCGCATTTTAAAACCTGGAGGTGCCTTGCTGCTAACCTCACCCGGCATTACGCCGATTGATCATGGAGAGTGGAAAAAAACCTGGTATTGGTCTTTTACAGATAAAGCTTTGATAGCGCTATTTGCCGAAACTTTTCCTGCCGGCAATGCAGAAGTAGAAACATTTGGCAATGTGCACGTTGCATCGGCATTTCTTTATGGCATGGGGGTAACGGAAATTCCTGTTGAAAAATTGGATTACACCGACCCTCATTTCCAGGTAATCATTACAGTAAAAGCAATTAAAGGTGCCGCCTCGTGAAAAACAGGATAATCAACAAAATTAAAAACTTGTTCACGCATAAGGCTATAGTACTTATGTATCATCGCATTGCAGAGCCGGAATCTGATGTGTGGGAAATTGCGGTTGACCAGGATAGGTTTGAACAACATTTGCAAATCTTGCAGAAAATGGGAAATGTTGTTCCTTTAGAACAATTAGCAGATGCAATAAATGCCAAATCCTTGCCTAAAAATTGTATCTCAATAGCTTTTGACGATGGCTACATCGATAATTTTAATGCGGCAAAGCCACTGCTTGAAAAATACGGGATACCTGCAACGTTCTTTATCGCTTCTGGTAACGTTGATCGCGAAAATGAATTTTTTTGGGATGAACTCGAACGCCTTATTTTATTTTCAGAACATCTGCCGGCTTTATTTTCGATGATTATCAATGAACACTCCATCATATTTGACCTTAAAGATGAAAGTTTTATGACGGAAAATATCCGGCAAAAACATCGTTCATGGAAGGCATGCTCAGAGAAGCCTCCTACACTGAGGGCCGGGCTATTTTACCGGATCTGGGAGCAATTAAAATGTTTACCTAACGCAGAGCAGCAGCGTCATTTACAATTGGTAAAAAATTGGGCTGGTTCATCATTACCGGCGCGGGCTGACTACAGAACAATGTCAATTAGTGAATTAAAACAAATGGCCACAAATAATTTGTTCACGTTCGGGGCTCATACGGTAACTCATCCTACACTGGCAAATCATAATGCGCGGTTTCAAAAAAAAGAATTGACGAAAAACAGGCGGTTTCTCCAGGAGGTTACAGGACAGGATATTAACCTGCTGGCATATCCTTATGGCATTTACAATAAGGAAACTTTGCAAGTTGCTGCTGATTTGGGATTTAAGGCAGCCTTTACTACTGAAGAAAAACCCGTGGAATTAAATTCTTCTATTTACACGTTGGGCAGATTCCAGGTAATGAACTTAACCGGAACAGCATTCACTAATCAACTCAATCATTGGAGGAGAGCTGGTTATGATAATTGAAAAAGCGCCTTTAGTTTCGGTTATCATTGCTTTTTTAAACGAAGAACGTTTTTTAGAGGAGGCCATTAAAAGCGTATTAGCACAGGATTACAAACATTTGGAGCTATTATTGGTTGACGACGGCTCAACTGACGAAAGCATCGGCATTGCCTTAAAATATGCAGCAAGTTCTGACGGGGAAATAATTTATTGTGAACATGAAGGACATATCAACAAAGGATTAAGCGCCAGCAGGAACCTCGGAATTAAACACGCAAAAGGCGCGTTGATCGCATTTCTCGATGCTGATGATGTCTGGCTGCCAAACAAACTGACAAACCAGGTATCAATTTTTGAACAAAATCCTGAAATAGATATGATAGCTGAAGCCACGGATTACTGGTACAGTTGGGAGAATTCAGCGGCTAAAAATGTAATAATACCGGTTGGGGTTACGCCCGATAGAGTTTATGATCCGCCGCAGCTGATGGTCCAACTTTATCCCCTGGGAAACGGGGACGCCCCGTGTACCTGCGGGTTGCTGATAAAAAAAGAATCCATTACAGATGTAGGAGGATTTGAAGAATCGTTTAAAACGATGTATGAAGACCAGGCTTTTTTGACTAAGATTTATTTGGAGAAAAAAGTTTACATTTCTTCCACCTGTAATAACCGGTACAGGCAGCGGTCCGATTCAATGTTACATACTGTACAGATGACGGCATATCATAAAATCCGTAAATACTTCCTGTTATGGCTGGAAACTTATTTCAGTAAAAAACAAGTAAATAATACGCTTTTAAAAAAAATGCTAAAAAAAGCGCTGTTACCCTATAAGCACCCGGTAATTAATTTTTTCAGGTACACAGGGCCAGCCAAAACACTAAAGCTTCTAAAAAAAATAATTCATTCTATTAAGGGCAATCGATAAAGAAATAGATTTCAGAAAGATAATATATGGCCGCTATATCAGTATTGATGCCGGTTTATAACGCGGACCGGTTCTTAGCCGATGCAATAAACAGTATTTTAAATCAAACCTTTAGAGATTTTGAATTTCTGATAATTGATGATTGTTCAACCGATAATAGTGTTGAAATTATTAAGTCATACAATGACAGCCGTATCCGGTTTTATCAGAACGAGACAAATCTTGGCATATCGCCAACCCTTAATAAAGGGATAGAATTAGCTGCAACAGAACTTATTGCCCGAATGGATAGCGATGATGTAAGCTACCCTGACCGGCTGCAAAAACAATACGACTTTATATTAGCAAACCCCGATGGCGCCTTATATTCCTGCTGGACAAGGGTTGTTGGGCAGGACAATCAATTTATCAGGCAGGATGATTTTAATAGCCTTTATTATTATTACAATCTTACTTTCATTTGCTGGATATACCATTCTACTATAATATTTAGAAAAACAGCCGTGCAGGAGGTAGGTATGTATAATGTTCCTTATGCTGAAGACTTTGAACTATTTTGGCAGCTATCAAGGAAATATAAAATATATAATTTGGGGGAAGTTTTACTTGATTACCGTATTACTGACCAAAGCCTTCACCTGGTGCTGAGAAAAACAGAATATGACAAAGCGGAGAAAGAGCAGTTGTTACGCAATTTCAGGTATTATGCAGGCAGTGATTACACTATACCCGAAAGTTATATTAATTGCCTGCAGCACAACTTTCAACCTTTGTTAGCTGAACATGATGTAAGCAAAATTATAGGCTGTGTAAGGGAACTGGAATTTTTAAGTCAATGTATCCTTAACAAGGAAAATGTAAACCGGGTTCCCGCAGCTATTGAAGCTGCAGCTTTTTTTAAGCGAAAATTTATCATTGACTTTTTTGCAGAAAACCTTTCACCGGCAAAAGGGATACTTTTATTGGTGCGCCTGGGGGAGGTCAGCACTTTGAGGAGAAAAATAAAAAACAAGATCAAAAAAATTCTCCGTTTAGTGAGTTAAAATGGAGGGGCTTTTTAATAGATGAGCAAATAACCTTTCATCAGCGCTTTTAAACACCGACTATTGCTGCAGGTTGCATAAATTTTCTCTTTTTTAAAAGATTCTTCATTTTCAGAAAGCGGCTTTCAACCAGACGCCAGCTTAAATATGCGGCTAAAAAAGTGAGAGGGAATGCAATAAAAAATAAACGGTCGGCACTGAGATGCTTCGCAAAAAAATGCATTACCAGCTGCTGAACAGGCCAGCCGTACAGGTACAAACCGTAAGAAAAATCGCCCCTTTTGGCAAAATCAAAAAACTGAACACGTGGATGGTATGCAAAGCTAAAAACGAGATAGGTGCCGGCAAGCGGCAAGACGATATCAAGTCCGTGGACCCACCAGGATGCAAATAAAATTAAAATGATCGCTGATAAAATTAAAAGCTTGTTACGCTTAATATAATTTCTGAAAAAATAAAAGCAGGAGCCTGCAAAGAAGAAAGCAAGGAGCCTTGGCATGGCCGACGGATAAAGAAATACCCAATTTTTTTCGTTATCGTTGATGGTAATAATATGGATAGATTGCAACACAAGCAACCCGTATGATACCAGGAAAAATACTACCGCCAGCCATTTTCTTTTTATAACACTTACTATAACCAACAAAGGGATAAGCAAATAACAGGCAAATTCATACTGAATTGTCCACAGAGATTCATTTATCATGTCGGGCAAGGGGTTTGTCGAAAATGCCTTTACACCTTTCGGGGCTTCCAAAGTAAAAAAATTCAGCGTTATTCTCCGAAAACCAAAATGCTGGAAATAAAATTTCCATTGTCCAAATTTGTGCGAGGCATCAATAGTCCCTACTGCGCCCAAAACAAATACACTTATTAAAAAAGCAACAAAAAATCCGGGGCATATTCTTAAAATTCTTTTTACCAGGTATTCATAGGTACTGCCGCTGTTTTCAAAACTTTTTACAATTAAAAACCCGCTGATGACAAAGAAAAAATTCACAGCAATACCGCCGAGATCCGTCTGATTATGCGTGAACATCCTTATTGGCTCAAAATCTGTTCCGTAGTATATTACAAAACAATGGCTGTATATAACGGCGGCGGCAAGAAAAAAACGCAGGCAGTCAAAATTATTTTTATTCAGTTCAATGGGGATAAGTAGATTCGTTTGAACGTGTGCGGGGAAGTATAATTTTTCCATATATCATATTTTTACCAGCTTTCCAACTATCGGGATCCTCCTTATTATTAAAGATACGGCTAAAGACAAAAACATCAATAACAACGAAGAAAGTACACTTAAAAAGAAGTGATTATGTAACCATTGCTCTCCATAAAGCTCTTTAAACCAATAGCCTAACGGATAATGGATAAAATAAATACCTAATGTATTGGCGCCAATAGTAGTAATAACTTTTTTAAAAGTTGGATTGTAAACTTGTATTTTTGAACATAATATAAAAACACTTATTGCCATCGCCAGTGTCATGATTGTATCGTAACCATACCAAACTGTATCATAAACTTCTCCTGTAATGTTTGTTTTCATTAACCCGAAAAGAAAAAGCAGGCACAAAGAAAGCAAAAGAAGCAAAAGGCAATAGATAGTTTTAAAATTCTTGTTTTTAACAAATTTCACTAACCATCCTCCTGTTATAAAATATATCAGGGCGTAAGAAAAATAAAGATTAAAAGGATTGAACCAGGGGAAAGATGAAAGTTGTTTGTTTTTTAAAGTGTTGCTGTTTAAAAAGTACCCAAAAACATTTATCAAATCATTCAGGAACACTATTCCGAAGGTGAATATGAAGATCATTACCCATAGATAATAAGAAAGTGCTTTTTCATTTTTGTCAAGTAATGATTTTATCAGGGGGAACAGAAGATAAACATAAATCAACGCCGGTAAAAACCATAGATGATCAGTCCTTCCTTGTTTAGGGTAGTAAATGGCTTTAATAAATTCAATCGGAGAGTAATGGTCGTGAAAGATGGGCACCTCTATGGTAAGGGTTATAGCACCCCAAACTATATAGAGCAAAAGGAGCAATACTATTTTATAAATATGCTTTTTTATGTCGAATGTTTTGTTTAGCAGCAAAGCACCGTTAACCATAAAAAACAATGGCACACCGATACTCGAAATCCCTATAAAAAAGTAATTAAAGTATATAGCATATTGGTGGCTTTTTAAAATATCAGTATCTGATGATCCAGCTGGTAACCCAAAATGATAAAGGCATACTAAATAAATTGCTATTGATTTTAACAGGTCGTAAGAATAAATTCTGTCTTCTTTCATAGATTGATTTACTAATGACGATTGTTTGAATTAATACCGTTCATTTATAATTTATAAGAACCTTAACATAAAGTTTTAACAATGAAGTTAATGTCCGTTTATTAAAGTGCAATAGCAATGCGCCAACCGCTTGTTTCACTGCTAACTGTTTATTTCCACGCCCTCTATAAATTCTTTGCGCATTACCCGCAAAGTAGATGGCAAAATTCCTTCTTGCTATTTTTTTAATCTCTTTTCTTTTTTCTGCCGGTAAATAATTTTGAATGGTATTAATTACTGTTTTAATATCCTTAATATTTTGACCCGCTGATAAATACCTGGTGCTTATGTTATTATCGTGAAGACGGTATAAAGCAAGATTTTGAGGAGAATAGGCCACCGGGAACTTTGAAGCAATCCTTACCCACATTTCCCAGTCCTCGCCATAGTGAGTTCCAAAAAATCCTCCCAATTCTTCATATATGCTTCTTTTTACAACAATTGAACATGCCTGAAGGTATTGGTTTTGTGCTATTTTTAAAAGCCAGTTGTCTATTATACCGGGGTGATTTTGAATATCATTATTGTGAAACAATAAGGCGCCATTTTCATCCATTGCCGACAAACCAGTAAATGCTGCGCCGATAGTAGGATGTCTTTCAAATAAATTTTCAATTTCTTCGTAAAAGCCTGGTTTTACCTTGTCGTCTCCATGAAGAATATGAATCAACTTGCCCCTTGATCTGTTAATGCAGGTTTCAAAATTCCGTAAACTTCCAACATTTTGGGCCTGCCTGAAAAATTCGATCCTGCCTTTGCCAATATCCTTAACAATGGCGTCTACATCGTCATCGGTGCTGCAATCATCAACTACCGCGATTTGCATCTCCTCTATACCCAAAGCCTGCACCAATACACTTTGAAGGGTTTCTTTTAAATAATTGCTGCAATTGTAGGTGGGGATCATAACCGACCACAAAGGGCGGGCACTATTATCATTTATTGGTTTAATTATAGGTGGCGCCTGAGGTATCCTATCAATTATCATTCGTCACAAATATTAACCCAAAATACGACCAAAAACGGAAGCGGCTAACATATCTATTTTTTTAATTTGATATGTGTAGTTAGGGAAGATATTAATAGGATATTTACAATTAGCCAAGAAAGATTTATCGGCTGCATTTGGTTTCTGGCCTGATTTAATTAGTTGTTTGCAAAATCCATTATTCCAGGGTTTCACACTCCCGATAGCATGTTCCATTAGTGTCGAAGGAGCCGTAAATCCCATCCCTTCTTTACCTATTATACTAATTTCGATATCAGCGGAAATAGTAATAGCGGCATTCAATAAGTCCTGATCGCTTTTCAAGTGCTTATATGCGTCTTTTTCAAAACGTTTCATGTTTCCGCCAACTTCCTTATATTTTTTTGTAAAATATATCCATCTGTCCACCAGCTTTATACTTTTTCTTTCAATACCTAAAAAACCACTGTTAAAATAATAATCAATTTCATTGAATTGCACCTCACCCGGGGGAGCCCATTGTTTCCATTCCTTTCTCCATGGATGGTTACGATGGAGAAAATGAAAAGAACTATCAAGACATACACAGTATCCACTTACAAGCCAGTTTGAAAAAAAACTCCATGGAGCTTTAACGACAATATCTACGTCAAAATAATAAACCTTATCGGTATTTTTATAAATGTCACAAGCTTCTTTTAAAAAGAAAGGCTTATAATAACCGAAGTGCATTTCAGTATCCACCTGTTTAAAATGTATTACAATATCATCTGTAACGTAAAAGTGGTTTTCTCCTAATGATTCTAACTGGTTTGCCCAGGTTGGTAAAGCATCCTGGTAACCCATATATATTAACCCTTTAAATTCAGCTTTAACCAACGAATTTAATAAGGCAGCGGCACCCAAATTATACCTCCCATCAAACAGGCAAACAATAATTTCTTTATGATCCATTTTTTCGTGGGCCATATCAAAAGCCTTAGTATTCATTTATGATGTAATTAATAAATATGTTTAAATACATTTAGAGGAGTTTAAAGATAAAAAAAAATAAGGATTTCAGGGATTTGCGTGAAATAATAAAAGGTTTGAGAATTGTGTTTTATATATATTTTTTACATTTATAATAGTTTTCATGTGTCCTATATTGCTATATAGATAATGAATATCATCTAAATATTTATACTTGTTATCATTAAAATAATAACCATTGGCTATTAATTTGATACTCGTTAAAAGTACATTTTTTAAACACCTTATTACAATATATCTATAATCGTTTTTAATATTATTCAAGTCATTTCTATTTACCTTATAAACATGTAATAAGCCATAAGAAATCCCAAATCCAAGAAATAATTTTCTGTAATAAGCCATTGTTGTACGATAATTTGGTATATAATGTTTAAACTTTAATGCTTTAGAGTTAAAAATTCTAAAGCCAATTTTCCTTAAAGCTAAACACAATTCGTGGTCTCCGCTGCTTACCAGGTTATCTCCTACCCTGTCTGATAATAGAAATTGAAATTGAAACTTTTCTTTTAAAGTTTTATATGCAGCCCTGTTCAATACCATTCCGGCGCCATAAAGCACCCCCCTTTCATCGGTAATGTCGCCGTCAATTTCCGATTGGTTGCCTACTGCAAGCACATGGTATTGATTAACCCAAAAACAAGGAGGCTCCCTTTCTTCAAAAACAGGGATTCCCGTTCCGCCCAGGGCGCCTATCAATGGATTATTTTGCATGATATTAAGGGCGAGGCTTAAATAATTTTCATCAAGCCAATTATCATCGTCGCAAAATAATACATAGTCATAATACGATTCAGCGATACCTTTTTGCCTGGCGGCAGAAAGACCCGGGGTTGATTCGTTAACAACGCTAAACCTTGGTTTATTTGAAGGGAAGGATTCCCATAGTTGGGTCGCTTTTTCAGCAGTATTGTCGGTAGAGCAATTATTTACGACAACAATTTCCCAGGAAGATAAGGAAATATTCTTTTGATTGTAAAGATGCTGCAAAGTTGGGGTAATCCTTGCTGCACTATTAAAACAACAAATTATAACACTTATTCCAGATGGCATATAAAATTTAAATCAATCTTAGTTTAAATTATTTTAGGGGGATAATACGGTTGTAAAAAATAATTATCACCAACATCAAGCCTAAATTATTAAATAAAATATAAATACCATCAATATAACAACTCTAATGTAGTGATTCTTTTGGTTATAATGCGAATCATGGGTCAGGATATTAGAGCCATGAATCAAAGTAAAAAGAATAAAAACAACTCAAGTAAAATTACGATGGCGGCGTAACCTGCTTAACTTGGCTACTTTTCAACAGACTTCTTCACGATTTCACTATTTTCTTGGTTCTTGACTCTTGATTCGCGTGATTTATTGATAACTGTATAATTTGACCTTTTGTATGCCATATTCCTCCTGGGGTATCCGCAGGTGCCGGCCCTGGTGGTCCTGGTCGCCGTTCATTCGTCTTCCGGGTTGCCATTTTCCATTTACAAACCTGCCTTCGTCAATATTGAGTATACCAGCACGCATTCCGTTTGCTTTGGTTTTAAAAGTGATCACGAGGCCAGTCCCACCTACATAAAACTCATCTTTAGATAATCCGATAATTATGCCGCCCGCCAACGGCCAGTTTTTGTCCTTTGCCCCCGCCGACCATCCTAATGTAAATTCGTGCGAAACAGTTAAAATATAATCGCCCATTTCAATTTGTACAGTGCTGCTATCCTTGCTTAACATAACACCATCAAGTGATTTCCTTTTCTTTGCTTTGCTGATCTCACCGGCCAGCTGGCCTATAATTGCATAAGCCTTGCCAATTCGCTCCTCACCGGGCTTATCTGTCGATTCTATTGAAAAAGGAGAAAACCCGAGAGCCTTATAGTGCCCTATCGCATAAAATGCCTTTGCATCAATGCCGTCCTGAAAGCGGAGCTCCGGTATAAATAGTGCATTGTCAGGACGGGTATACAGATCACTCCAGTATTTAAAATCGGGGTTATAAAAATCGGGCGAAAGCATATCTATATCCGGGGCTGCTGCTTTCCATATATCCAAAACGTGCGGCAATGGCCCTGCGCTGGGATATTCGCCGGGTTTTTTACCGGGCCGGTTCAAGGCAGCATTTACATACATGGGTATATTGTACACCGCTTTTCCTGTCCTGGCCACCTCGTTTGTATATACGCCAAAATACCAGGCCATAAATAGCTCATCTGTAGCTAAACTTTTTCCAAAAACATCTTCCCACGTACCGGAGGTTTTAGCCCCATTCTCCTGCCAGCGTTTTCTAATTTCGGGCACAAGTGAATTGCTGTGTGTACCCAAATAAGTCAGCAGTTTTGAAGGCACTGGGCCCGCAAAAGCTTCATCGGCAGCTTTAGAGTGATCGCGGGCTTCGGGCAACATCCCTATCTCATTTTCTACCTGCATCATTAAAATAGTATGCCGTTTGCCATCAATGTTCTTTATATGCTGCATAAGCGCGACAAAAGCCTTTTTGTCGGCGGCCAAAGCGTTTTCAGAAAAGGGGGTAATGATCTCCTGCGCTTCACCTGCAAGTGTCCTGGCCCTCGGAAAACGGGCCCCGTTGATTTTTACCCAGGCGGGGGCATAACAGCTCATGCTGTTTTTCCAGGTGCCATACCAAAGCAGCACCAGTTTCATATTGTTTTTACGGGCCCCGGCAATAAGGCCGTCAACTAAAGTAAAATTAATTTTTCTCTCCCGCGGCTCCAATAATTCCCAATAAACGGGGGCTACAAGTGTGTTCAGGTGCATTTTTTTAAGCTTTGGCCAAACATGCCCCATATAAGCCATATCCGATGCGCTTGAATTTCCAAGTTCGCCGCCCATTATTAAAAACGGGCTGCCATTTACCACCAACTCAGGGTAACCACCATTGTTTATAATGTATGGCAGGTCCTGCTGTTTATTTTGTGCCCTGGCTAAAATTGTTAATAATGACAGCAATACCCCCAAGCAGACCAATCTCATCATAGTTTATATTTTTTCAAAAGTGGCTTAAATCCGTTGGGCTTAAACTTAATATTCTAAAATCAAAGACTAATATCAACCTTTTTCCCTGTCTTAACAGCCAAATAAATCGCATCGATAAGTTTTAAGTCTTTTACAGCTTCATTACCGTCTATCGGTACTACTGGGTGTTTGCCTTCAAAGATGATCCCGGCCATTGCATCCATCTGTACGGCTTGGTGAACAGTGATGGGCTGGGTCAGTTCGCCTTTGTTTGTGCGGCCCATTATGGGGCCATAATTGGTAGAGGGCTGCATTTCGGCAAAGCCTTCAGTGCCATCCAGGAAAAAGCGGTCGAGGTTATTCATGCTGTAGGTTGACAGGCAGGAAGCCACCGCCCCGCTGGGGAAGCCGAATTGAAATTGAATGGTTTCATCAACACCCTCCTTAAACTTAACATGATCTGTTTTGGTTTCCTGTGCGGTTACCCAAATAGGATCTTCACCGGTCATATACCGGGAACCATTGATAGCGTAAATACCAATATCCATTAACGAGCCGCCGCCGGATAATTGTTTATTCAGCCGCCATTGGGTAGGGTCGCCGATGGTAAACCCGCATTGTCCCTGGAAGAACAAAATTTTTCCAAATTCACCCGCTTTTCTCATCCGTATCACCTCAAGCGTTTTGGGTTCAAAATGCATCCGGTAACCCACCAATAATTTCACATTCGCTTTTTTACAGGCATCCACCATCTCCTGCCCTTGCTGTGCATTCAACGCCATTGGCTTTTCACAAATTGCATGTTTGCCTGCCTTTGCCACCCGTATTACCTCGTCGTGGTGCAGCCCGTTAGGTGTTATAACGTATACCGCATCAATATCAGGGTTGTTTTTTATCGCATCGAAATTCTCATAATTGTAACAGTTCTTTGCCGGTATGCCATATTTGCTTTGCCAATCTTTGATTTTTGATGGCGTACCGCTGATCACACCAACAAGTTTTGCTTTCGTGCATGATTGCATGGCTTCGGCCACGCGCGTCCCGTAACTTCCAAGCCCCATTATAGCTACGCGTAATACCGGCCCGTCATAGGCTTTATTATGATGAT